>ERZ1370068.9621-contig-8385_pt1 | contig 33245 bp, 64 predicted proteins | sample MGYA00561227_ERZ1370068 | MGnify/ENA primary metagenome ERZ1370068 (study PRJEB38410, sample SAMEA6850437) | metagenome | study: Metagenomic assessment of the ecological functions of the soil: analysis of the soil microbiota associated with the...
GGTATGCTTCGTTCAGTTACGTATTGCTGCAACCGGGAACATCAAAGCTCAGGCACTGTGAAGAGCAATCCGGTGCCGGGAAGCGAGACCAAAAGCACCAGCGGGCGTTCGCGTTGCCTCACCCGGGAAAGAACAGATATGACAAAAGCACTGCAATTGCGGCGAGCAGTAGCGGGACTGGGAAGGAATTGATTCCAGCTGTGCCGAGCGCCGATGAATCGCGCCCGCCGCGACGCCGCCGAACCCAATTCCTGCGAGCACAACCGCGAGCATAATAGCGAACAGTCGGCGACGATGCAACATACAGTCGCAGAAACCGGAACCAAATCACTTCCAGCGCACAGAAGAATGCAGCCCGTCCCAAAGCTGACGAAAAGCAAACGCCACGGCAGCCGATATCTTACATCCAAGCGCGAGCGGAAACGTTCGCTTCAGGAATGACCTCGCTCGTGTCTCCTCCAATTTCGCCACCAACAACGCGACCGCTGCAGCGATGCAAACTCGCCACAGCTGCAGCCAAACCTCGTGCCTCGAAGGCCAAACGCCGCGATGAGATAACCTTCACCGAGCACAGCGCCAGCCACCGCGCCTAACGTGTTCGAGCCATACAGAAAACCAATCGCGCGCCCAAAATTGGTTTGCCGCAACATTGATCTTCGATCAACACCGGCAGCGTCAGGCCCATCGCCGTTGTCGGGATCAGGCAGAATCAGGAAAGACACAACGAACCGCAGCCCAAGAAGCGCGTGGCTGATAATTCCAGAGGATTTGCCACACGGGTCGCAACAATTCGCCCAGCGCCGGAAGACCAAAAACGATTGTGCAACCAAGCAGAGCGACGAGCACCTCCAGCACGGCGTAAAGATGAAGCGGCCGCCATCGCCGAATTCTCGATGACGCGGCGATCGCATTCCCAGCGCCAGGCCCGCCATGAAACTGGAAAGGATCAACGCCGCCGCCCAGACCGAGTTGCCAAACGCGAGACCGCTGAGTCGCAACCAAAGCGTTTCGAATAGGAGCGCACCAATCCCGGACAGAAATAGAATGGCAGAGAAATAATAACCGGCACGCTCCACCGGAGCTTGCATCGCGCCCCAGACGAAATACAGCGACTCTGGGGCCGGCTGGGACCTATTCATCATCGCGAAAACGAGAGGCGATCCTCAGAAAAATAGCGCCAGCGATCCCGGCCAGAAGCGACCCGGCGAGAATACCTGACTTTGCCGCGTTAACGAGCCCAGTCTCATCGAACGCAAGCATAGCGATAAACAGCGACATGGTAAACCCGATCCCCGCCAGGCAGGCGTAACTGAGCAATGACGTCCACCCAACGCCACCGGGAAGCTCACCGATCCCGGATTTGATTGCGCCGAGCGCTGCCGCGGTAATGCCGAGCGGTTTACCAACAACGAGCCCGAGGAATACGCCAACTGTGACCCCGGCGTGATCAAGCGGGCCGCCAATCCTACACCGGCATTGGCGAAGGCGAACAGCGGCATTACGACGAACGCTGAAAAGTTATGAAGCACGTGTTCGAACCGCAAAATCGGCGCGGTTACGCCTTTGGTGCGCCACCGAGATTGACCCGGAAATCCGGTCACGCGCCTTCCGTGAGGATTCCACCGCGCGTTAATCCGCGATGCGCGTGGGAATCGTGAAGGCAAGGCTACGCCGGCGACAGTGGCGTGCACACCGGACGCGTGCATGAAATACCAGAGAGCAGTTCCCGCCAGCAAATATGGCCATAAACGGCGGACCCCATCGCGTTAAGCCCGATCAAAAGAACAACGATGAACGCTGCCGCGACCAGCGCACTCCAGGCGCAGCGCGTGCGAATAGAAAATTGCGATAACGAGAACCGCTCCCATATCATCAACGATCGCGAGCGCGGCAGCAAACACCCTGGCGCCAGCCGGTGCATTTGGCGCAATCAAAGCGAGTGCTCCAAGAGCAAAAGCGATGTCCGTCGCCATCGGGATGCCCCAGCCCCGGCGCGTTCGGCCCCGCTCATGTTGCATATCCAGTAGAACGCGGCCGGGACAATCATGCCGCCAGGTCGCGCACACGCAATTGAAGAGCGGCTTTCACTGCCGACGCCAGTTCGCCGACGACTAACTCACGTTTGATCTCGAGGCCGACCAACAAAAAAACAGCCGCCATCAGCCCATCGTTGATCCACTGATGCAGCGTCAGCGACAAGCGAGTGTTCTGTGATTCCAAATGTTAATCGGATCTGCCAAAGACGTTCGTATGCTTCGGCCAGCGGTGAATTGGCCAGCACCAGCGCCGCTATTCCGAACAGCAGCAGGACTGACCCACCAGCCGTCTCCGTCCGGAAAAGCGCTGAAATATGGTTGGCTGGCATTGTTCTAACCACGAATGGTTTCGCTACGTTAAATCGTATAAATCGTAAATCCGATGTAACCGTGTAACTGTTTAACGAATCACGCCTCACACCTTATCATCATGTTCACCGGTTTGATTGAAAAAGTCGGCAGTGTAATCGCGGTCGGTGCAAGTAAAAAGCGGCAATCAATTGAAGAACTGCCGCGCCAGCGCGTCGCGAAAAAGGTACGGCGCGGCGATGGTTTGGCCGTTAATGGTTGTTGCCTCACACTGAGTTCGCACCGCGGCGAGGCAGTTGGTTTTCGATCTCTTGGACGAGACGATCGCTCGCAGCACAATCTGAAAAAGTTGCGGCGGAAGCAGCCTGTAAATCTTGAGCGCGCCGTTGCTGGGACGGAGCGTTTTGGGGGACATTTCGTTCCAAGGACACATCGATTGTGTCTCACCCGTCATCGCCTATCAGAAAAGTAGCGTAGATTTTCGATTGGAAATCGAGTTGCCAAAGGCGTTCGCCCATTATGTCGCGTGCAAGGGCTCGATTGCAGTGAATGGAATCAGTCTTACCGTCGCCGAAGTTCTTTCGAAGAAGCTTCGTCGTGTGGATTATCCCTTACACGAAGGCGCATACTAATTTGATCCGAGGTCCAAGTGGGCGATCCGATGAATCTCGAGTTCGATATTCTCGCTGATACGTTGAAAGAATGCCCGCTTCGCGGCGTTAAAATCGCTAAAACGTTGAACCGTTGATCGTGGACCCCTGGTGAAACATTTGACGAATCACGGTCTCTGGTTCGTGTCGATTCGTGCTTGAACCTTCTCCAACCGCCCCTAGTTCCGGGAAGCATCGCCGGCGGCGACCCCGGGTGGTGGGCGTCATCACGTCGCCCGCTGGAGTTCGATTTTGCCCATTCGAATGAACGAGCCACCGGATTTGTTTGAACTTCGGCTGGATCGACTTGTGCGCGCGATCGACCGGGCTGGAGAACAAGATCTCCAAGTTGCGAGCGCCGCTGGTCATCACCGCGCGACATCCGATGGAAGGCGGGGCGAATCGATTATCGCCGTTGCAGCGGCACAATCTACTCGCTCGATTCTTATCCCGAGCCCGTTATATCGATGTCGAACTACGCTCCGCACCTGTTTTCGTTTCGCTCCTTCAGCTGGCTCGAAGGCAAAACGTGCGGCGCATCATTTCAGTTCATCACCTGAAAAGCACACCGTCTCCCAGCCGGTTGCGAGCTCAAGCGCGCGCCGCAAAAACGTATGGCGCGGACTTTTTCAAAGTGGCGACACGCACCGACACTCCGACGCAACTGACGCGCGCTTGATCGATTTCGCCGCAGCCAAGCGACGTTGACATTGGCAGTGAGCGCGATGGGAATTGGCAAACTGGGCGCAGCTTCGCGCGTACACTCTCGCCTGTTGTGGATCGGCCCTCGTGTCATGGTGTCACTCGGCCGAAGCGACATCGAGGGCAAATGTCGCTGGATCAGGTTCGCGCGTTGAGCTTCAGCTGCGTTGAAGCGTTAAACCGTTACACCGTTGAATCGGCAGATTCGCAGTCGCCGCCTTAACGGATCAACACTCTAACGAATTACGATCCGCTTCGCTTGCTCTTTCTCCAACGCATATATCGTACAAAAAGAAAACGTGCCATGTCCTCATCTGTAGCGCATTCCAAAACAAGTGCCAGTTATGCCGTTGCCTGGCGCTCTGCTTTTTCCGCATGCGCTGCTGCGCCGCTTCATATCTTTGAGCCGCGCTATCGCGAGATGTTAAAGCACGCCCTCGCCCATCACCGCATGTTTTGCGTCGCACTGCTCAAACCGCATTGCGTGGAATGGAATTCGACCGCCGACTTCTTCCAAATTGCAACGGTTGGTCTCATTCGCGCATGCGTCGAACGGAAGCGACGGCACATCGAACCTGGATTCTGCAGGGACTGGAGCGTGTCGATTCAGCGCTTTCCAGCAGGAAGCGCCATTCCGATTGCAACGATTGAGTCGCTCGAATCCGACCCGCCACGTCTGTGGAAACCGAAGCACTGGCTGCGAAAGGTGCTGGAACTTTATTCGAACCTCAAAGGGGACGGACTGCGGCAGCTTCCTCCAAGGTAGACCGGTTATCTTTCCGATTTGAGCGACCCGGAATTGCTCGCTGATCTCGTCGCCTCAACATTTGTGAGCGACCCTCTTCGTCGTCAACGCGTCCTCGAAGAACTCTCTATTAATAAACGCTTGCGGCTGGTGATTCAGTATCTTCGGGAAGAAAACGGAACCGCGGCTGCGTAGGTAGAGGCGTATCGACTCTCAATCGCCCGCTCCATCGCGTGATCACCCGCGTCGCGGTCTCTTAAGTGAACTGCCTCTGCCTTGGCAATCCGCGCGTGTTCTTCCATCAAATACCGGTCCGTCATTCCCGCGATGTAATCGCATACGGTGCGATGCAATCCTCGGTCTCAATTCGTTTCGCCGCCGTCTCACCCAGTTTGTCAGGATCGGCCAGATACGCCTGGAAAACGTGCCGCAGCATTTCGCATGCGCGCCGATTCACGTCGGAAACGCGCGGATTATAATAAACGTTCTGGTACAGGAATTTTCGCAAATCGCGATTCGCTTCGAACAAATCATCGCTATAACGAATCAGGGGCGCTGGCTGCCGGCGCGCTTCGTCTGCACTCTGGACGCCGGCATCTGCAATGGATTTTGCGCTGGTCGAAACCAGATCGCGCACTTCCGTGTCGATAATGTCTCGAATGATTAGCTTGTGCAGTTCCGGCTCCCGAGCGTCAGGGTAGCGTGCCAAGCACAGCGCCGCAGGCTTCGCCGCCAGACCTCGTTTTTCTTCCAGTTGCGCCGCGATCGAGGATTTCAAAATCGACCGCGTCATCCAGGTCATGGCTGTAATAGGTGATCTCGTCTGCCAGATCTGCGACCTGCGCCTCCAGCGATGGGCAACGATAGCTTTGCAAAGTAGTAGGTGCCTGCGGTCCCGTCACGTCTTCCATCTCATGAAATGCTCCGTGTTTCCGCAGGCCCTCGCGCACTTCGAATGTCAGGTTCAGACCCGGAAAATTTGGATAAGGGTCTTCAAGGAGCTCCACTACTCGCACACTCTGGCGGTTGTGATCGAAGCCGCCATGGTCGCGCATGCATTCAGCCAGCATCTCTTCGCCCGAATGTCCAAAGGGCGCGTGTCCCAGATCGTGCGCGAGCGCGATCGCTTCGGCGAGATCTTCATTCAGGCGTAATGCGCGAGCAATCGTGCGGCTAATGGACGCTACCTCAATGGAATGCGTCAGGCGGGTGCGCAGGTGGTCCCGGTGCCATTCAAAAAGACCTGGGTCTTATACTCCATCCGGCGAAACGCGCGCGAATGAATGATCCGCGCCCGGTCGCGTTGGAACTCAGTGCGATACGCATGGCCCGGCTCCGGAATATTGCCGGCCGCGCGAGTCGCCGGACTTTTCCGCAAACGGCGCAAGCACAGCGCGCTCACTGGCTTCCATTTCCTCGCGTGTCTTTGAAGAAAGGCGCCAGGCGAGTGCGTTTGAGGTTCAGGAGAATGCTTAGCGATCACGAATTGATTCTCGATCTTATTTGTCGATCTTAGCTTTCGAAACCTCAAATCCGATATGGCCAGAAAACTCGTCGTCAAGAAACAGGTCACGCCCGAACGTTTGATGGAACTGAGCTTTCGCTTACGCGCCGCCGTTGATCATCAGCGCGGCTGTGAGCAACAAGGTTTTCGATTCGCTGGAAGAGCGGCGCGAAAACAGTCAGAGCAAGTCAGCAGAGAAGACCGGGGCATCGGCGCGCGCTCTGCGGATTCTAATGAACGCGCTCGTTGGTCTTGATCTTCTGAAGAAAGATCGGCAAGGGAAATATTCGCTTACGCCGGAAAGCGCAGCCTTTCTTGTCAGCAACAAGCCGGGCACGCACGCGGGGTTTTTGGAACCGATTGCGCCGCAGCTCATTTCACGATGGCTGCGATTGATCTGACATCGTTCGCGAAGGTCGTCCGGCCGTTGCGGTGAATCAGGAAACCGAAGGCACGGAATTCTTCAGTCAGCTCGTGGAAAACATCATCCCGATGAGCTATCCGCGCTGCGCAAAAGCTCGGCGATCATTTGAAGATGCGCGAAAGCAAAGAACGAAATTCGCGTGCTCGATCTCGCCGCAGGCTCTGGGCATTTGGGGCATTGCGCTCGCCCAAAAATCGCGCACGGGTGCGGGTGACCGCAGTCGATTGGGCAGGAATGATTCCGACGACAAAACGGATCACGCAAAAGTTCGGCGTCGCGCGATCGCTTCAATTACGTCGAAGGCGATTTGTTGGAAGCGAATTTCGGCAACGGCTACGACGTCGCGACTCTCGGTCACATTTTGCACAGCGAAGGCGAAGAATCGCAGCCGCCAGCTGCTCAAGAAAACCTTCCGCGCGCTAAAATCCGGCGGCACGATCGCGATCGCCGAATGGCTGGTGAACGACGATCGCACCGAACCGCTACCATCGCTCGATGTTCGCCGTGCAAATGCTGGTGAACACCGAAAAAGGCGACACTTTCAGCTTCAACGAAATCAAAAGCTGGCTGGAAGAAGCCGGTTTCAAAAAGTGCGCAAAGCTCGAAGCGCCCGGGCCTTCACCGCTAATTCTGGCAACAAAACCGTAGTGATGCAGTCAATCTCTGATCGGATTGGCGCGATTGCCGCTCGAATCGGCTTCTCATCCGACGCGCTGACCTGCTTTCATAGTGACCCGATGAAAGAGGTAAAAACGAAATCGCGCAGCCAAGACCAAGGCGCGGTCGACTCGAAAAATATTGAGGGACTACAGCCCGTACAGCAAACCTGCCCTTCGCAGCGAAGCGTTTGCGAGAGCGCTAACCGACGCAAAGTCGTGCCTCGACGAGCCGCGAGAGTCTGCAAGCACTCTTCAACGAAGCAGCGAGAAAAGGCGGCGGCAGTGCCCAAGAGAGCCGTTTAAAGAATATTGGCCTTATCTCCAGACAATGCTGCGTTTGGTCCGCGCGCATCATCGCGGCGAATACGATCAGGTTCCGCATGACGCGCTCTTGTGGATCGTTGCTGCGCTCAATTACCTGGTCGATCCGTTCGATTTGATTCCCGACAAGACACCGTTCCTCGGCTTCGTTGACGACGCAACCGTCGTCGAGTTCGTAGTCCGATAGAACCCGGCAAAGCGCTGGACGACTTCATGACTTGGGAAACAGACACGCGATGCCAGCTGAGCACGCTAGGCTCTGGCTAGCTCGGGCATTCGCGCTAAGACTTCAAACCAACAATAGCGCCGGGTTTTCCAGCAGGTGGCGGAGCTCTTTCAGATATTCGGCGCCGAGCGCGCCGTCGATGACGCGATGATCGCAGCTCATCGTGATCGACATGCGATGGCCAACGACAATTTGGTCGCAATCATCGACCACCGGGACTTTTGTGATCCTGCCGACGGCGAGAATGAAACCCTGCGGCGGATTGATGACGGCGGAAAAACTGTCGATCCCCATGCCGCCAAGATTTGAAACGGTGAATGTGCCGCCCTGAAATTCTTCCGGCTTCATCCGCTTGTTGCGCGCGCGATGCGCCAAATCCTTCGCCAGTTCGCTGATCTCGCGCAGCGATTTGTTTTGCGCGGCGCGAATGACCGGCGTCAGCAGCCCATCTTCAATCGCGACCGCAATGCCAAGATCGACATCGGCGTATTGCACAATCGCGTCGCCATCGAACGAGGCATTCACTCGCGGAACTTTGACCGCGGCTTGCACCGCCGCTTTCAAAACAAAATCGTTTACCGTGATTTTCGCAGCGTCCGCGCCTTCGCCGGCGGACTTCAACTCCTCGCGCGCTTCCATGAGCGGCCCGGCGTCGATGTCGATGTTGAGATAAAAATGCGGAACCGGACCGAGGCTTTCGACCAAGCCGTTGCGCGATGATTTTGCGCATTCCGGAAAGTTGAATGCGCGCGCTTTCGCCAGCTTTAACTGCCAGCCGGGGTCTGTAGGTCGCTGGAGTCGGCGGCGCTTTTGATTTTGCCGCGGCGCGCACGTCGGTTTCAGTCACGCGACCTTCCGGCCCGTGCCCTTCACGCTGGAAAGATCGACACCGAGCTCGGCCGCGATTCGGCGCGCGACCGGCGACGCTTTCACCCGCGCTTCTTCCGGCTTGCTGACTGTCGGCGCGGTGTTCTGTGCAGCCGCCTTTTCGGCTTCTAGCGGCTGCTTTTCTCTCTTCCTGGTGCTGCCGCTCTTTCTCTTCTTCTTCTGGCTTCGGCTCTTCGCTTTCTCCTTCTTTCTTCTTCTTCGGCTTTTCGGCTCTTCTTCTTTTTCTCCTTCTCTTTTCCTTCTTCTCTTCTTGGCGCTTCCTCGCCTTCGCCGCCGATGAACGCAATCTTGTCGCCGACGTTTACCTTGCCGCCTTCTTCGACGTAAATTTCGGTGAGCGTTCCATCCTCCGGCGATTCCCATTCCATCGTCGCCTTGTCGGTCTCGATCTCGGCGAGCACTTCGCCGGCCGAAACCTTGTCGCCCTTCTTTTTCTTCCACGCGACGAGCGTTCCCTCCGTCATCGTGTCGCTCAGTTTGGGCATTTGAATTTCAGGCATGGGATTCGTTGAAAGCGTTAAGAGTTGCAGCGTTGAAGCGGAGAATCGATCATTCATGCGTAGCAAACTTTCTTCACGGCCGCGATGAGTTTGTCCGCGTTTGGCAGCACGGCTTTCTCGAGACGCTCGTTGTACGGCATCGGTACATCTTCCTGTGAAACGCGGATGAATCGGCGCATCGAGCTCATCGAAAATGTTTTTCTGAATCCGGTAGCAAACTTCCGCGCCGACGCCGCAAAACGGATGGTCTTGTTCGACGATCACCACGCGATGCGTTTTCGCGACCGAATCGAAAATCGCTTTCTCATCCAGCGGTTTGATCGAGCGAAGATCGACAATCTCCGCGGAAATGTCTTCCTCTTCCAGCTTTGCGCCGCGACCTTGAGCGCGAGCGGAACGGTCTGCGCGTAACAAATAATCGAGACATCGCTGCCTTCGCGTTTCACTTCCGCTTGCCCGAGCGGAATGAGCAGTTCTTCATCCGGCGGCTCGACCATTCCTTTCGAGCTGTAGAGCAGTTCCGCTTCCAGAACCAGCACCGGATTGTTGTCGCGCACGGCTGTTTTGAGCAAACCTTTCGCGTCGCGCGGCGTGGCCGGCGTGCAAACTTTCAAGCCCGGGCGCATTGGCGTAAAGATTCTCCGTGGCGTGCGAATGGGTCGCGCCGAGTTGATGCGCGCGGTCCGTTCGGGCCCGCGGAAGGTGATCGGGATATTGAATTGACCACCCGACATCGTGAACATGTTTGGGCGCGTTGTTCACGACCTGGTCGAAGGCGACGAGCGAAAAGCTGAACGTCATGAACTCAATGATCGGCCGCAAGCCGACCATCGCCGCGCCGACGCCGAGGCCGGCAAATCCGTTTTCACTGATTGGAGTGTCGATGATCCGTCGTCGGCCCGAAGCGCTGGAGCAAACCCTGGCTCACTTTGTAAGCGCCATTGGTATTCGGCGACCTCTTCGCCCATCAGAAAAACATTCGGATCGCGCTCCAGTTCCTCCGCGAGCGCTTCGTTGAGCGCCTGACGATAAGTAATTTCTCTCACGTTATTGTGCAGTGGCGCGTCCTGCGCAGCTCCTCGGATTCTGCAGGCGGCACGCCTGCTCCACACTCCATCGGCGTAGGTGTAATCGTAAAGCTTATCGAGCGGCGGCTGCGGGCTTTTCTCGGCAAACTTTACGGCGGCCAGCACCGTTTCTTTCGCCTGCTTGTCGAGCTGATCGAATTGTTCGTTCGTCAATTTCCCCTCGCGCGTGAGCTGCGCACGCAAACGCGTGATTGGATCGTCGAGGCGATATTTCTCCAGCTCCTGCTTGGTCCGATAACTTGCCGGATCGGACATCGAGTGGCCGCGATAGCGATAGGTGCGAACTTCGACGAACGCCGGATGCGGCTCTTTGCGGATGGAATCCACAATCTCGGCGATCTTGTCGCGCACTTCGCGAAAGTTCATTCCATCGACGATTTCTCCCGGAATGTCGTAGCCTTCCGCCCGATCGACAATTTGCTTGAGCGATGTCGATCTCTTCACCGAAGTGCCCATGGCGAAGAGGTTGTTTTCGCAAATGAAAACGATCGGCAATTTATAAAGCGCGGCCAGATTCAGCGCTTCGTGGAAAGCGCCCTGATTGATCGCGCCGTCGCCGAAGAAAGCAGAGCGTCACGCGATCTTCGCCGCGATATTTGATGGCAAACGCCATTCCAACCGCCAGTGGAACGTGGGCGCCGACAATCGCGTGACCGCCGTACATGTGATTTTGCCGGTTGAAGAAATGCATTGAGCCGCCCAAGCCTCGCGAACAGCCGGTTTCCTTTCCAAAAAGCTCCGCCATGCACGCGTCCGCGCTCGTGCCGCGAGCAAGAGCATGGGCATGATCGCGATAAGCGGTGATGACATAATCGTCGTCGCGCACGGCCGCGATCGCGCCGGTCACGACGGCTTCCTGACCGATGTAAAGATGACAAAAACCGCCGATCTTCTGCGCTTGATACTGCTGGCTGGCGCGTTCCTCGAAACGCCGGATCAACAGCATCAGCGAGAGCATCTCGACTTCGTCGCGCTGCTCTACCGGCTGCATGGCGGTCATCCGCGCGCGCGCGGAACCGCGGCGCCGGCGCGCGACCGTTCAGCGCTTCGGCCGAGGTTCATGCAAACAACAAAGAGCAGAGTGAAAAGAAGATCGCTCAGGAGTGAGTTGCGGAAAAACATCCAGCTCGGCGTCGCGCTGTACTGCAGGCAACCCGACCGTGAGCGCCTGAATGAGTCCCGCCAAATTTTTCGCGTAGCCTGGATCGCTCAACCACGAGAACGCGTTCGTGATCGCGTAAAAAATTAGTCGATCCAACGATTGAAGCCGGCAAAAGCGTCTTCAGCGAAGCGCGATTCTGCAAGAGAAGTCCGAGTCCATCCGACCAAGGCCAAGCGCGAAATAGCGACAGAGAATCTGCGGATCGAGCAGCGGTGCGCCGTAGCGAAAATTAATGCACCGCGTCGGAAATAAAAAGCGTAACGAGCGGCACCGCGAATTTGTATTTTCGGAAAGTACGCCGCGCTGCAGAGCGCAATGGCCGCGAGCGGCGCGAAGTTGGAAAGCCAGCTTGCGCCGGAATGAATCAAGAGGCCCGTCGTCGACCGCGATAAGCGACGGCCGAAAAAATGAGGAGAAGAGCGGGAATCATTCGGAAGAATCTATCCGTCCCGCGAGATATGCAAAGGCGATTTGCTGCAGCCGCGTCTCTGTGAGACGCGCAGCGCGCGCGGTCAACACATCGTCGCACTCCCTAGGAAACGACTTCAGCGGATTGCTGGCGGCTACGAGCGCTTTGTTGAGTCGCGCTTTGCGGCGATTAGCGGCGTTTCGATGAATGATGCCGCGCTTTGCAGCTTTGTCGATCGCCGAGATGACCGCGCGAATTCTGATCGCAAGTTGGGCGTTTCCGAGGAACGCACCTGCTTCTGCATCGTGCGCAGACGTGTCACAACGCTGCGATTGCGAAGTGATCGCTTCAGTGTCTGGCGGGCGCGCTTGGCGGCTGATCTCGTGTTGGCCATTGCTTAATCGAAAAATTGTGGACGTGGACGCTCGCGGTCGCAATCGCGATTGTCAAGAGATGACCCGCACCGCAACGGTGCCACGGATTGACTATGCGCGCGGACTGTTACGTCTTACGCGCGCGGATCTTGTTTTGCACCGGTCGTCGCGCCATTGTTCAGCGACCGGCGTCGGCTTTATCCGCGAGCCTGGCGTTTTTGTCGCTCTGCAGCGAGCGCTCCCGCCATTCGCATCTGCTCGACCGTGAGCGAAGCAGAAGTCGAGCTGGAGCCAAGCTGATCCTGGCCGTTCGTTTTCAACTGCTGCGCCATCAGCGTATTACTCGATGGCACCGGCGTGCGCCTTTGGCACTTTGGGCAAACGATCCGGAACAATTTGCACAATCGCTCCGAGCGGAAGCTTGATTGTAAAGAGCGGCGATGTCGCTCGATTTCATCCGGATGCAGCCGTAGCTGGCCGGGCGACCGATTGTCTTCTCCTGCGGCGTGCCATGGATGTAAATGCAGCGACTGAAAGGCGTGCGCGTTTTGCGCTTCAAGTCCGCGCAGCCAAATGATGCGCGTAATCACTGGATCGCGACCCGGGAGCATTTGGCTGCGAGAATTTCTCCGGTGAACCGCCGATTGTGAAAGACGGCGCCGGTCGGTGCGTGGTCGCCGATTTTTTCGCGACGGCGAGATAACCGAGAGGAGTTGTCATTCGTCCCCAAAAATCGCCCAGCCCGAACATCGAAGTGGAAACCGGATAAGTTGCGACCTTGCCGCCATTCTGCAGAAGCATCAGCTTCTGATCGCGGACGCTTATTATCAGGCGATGTGAAGGGTCGAGCTTGCGTGGCGAAAAGCGCGGGAGCAACTGAAATCAAACCGAAAATTACAGCCAAGGGTCGAAACATGCGCACCTTCTTAACCGATAATTTGAATTTTGTCACGCGGAAATTGCGGTGGCCGCGCGTGAGCTGCCAAAACTGATCTTTGGCCAGCGGCTCGCCAATGAAGAGAGACAGACATAAAGGAAACCGCCTTGAAACATGAGCAGGAAAGGTATCGAGATGAAACTGTCCATGCACAATCGCGAACCAAAGGAAGTAGGTGAAATAAATCGCGAAAGCCCAGCTCCGCCAGCGGCAGCGCCGATTTGAGCGGTCTGTATTTGCAGCTTCGCCACGGTTGCGATTTGCGTTCGATGCCGTACTTGGGCGTGCGCGTGAAATCGGATTTGTGATTGAAGAGAGCTTCCAGCACGGCGCGCGCGTTGTTGAGCGAGAGACCAACGCCGAGGGCGAGCAAACAGGGCAAGAAAAGAATCTCTTTCATCCATGTGCGCGGATGCAGCTCGCGCTGGGCGCAAACATAAAAACCGCGACCGAGCCTGACGCCGCGACGAAAATCGGGACATCGATTAACAGCGTCCGCAGCCAGCCGCCGTGGGAGCCCCGGTGGAGGGATGCAAGAGGATGCATAAAAAAGCCAAGCAGCAGGTAGGCGAAGTTCGACATCAGATGACCTGTAGCTTCAAGTTTGATCGGAAACGGCAGCTGGCTGCGCCAAATCGTGGGCAATAATTTCTTGCAGGTTTGGATGGATCCCTTTGTCCAGCGATGTTGCTGAGACTTGAATCCGTTCATATCCACCGGCAGCTCAGCGGGAGTCACAACATCGGACAAAAAATAAATTTCCAGCCCGCGAGCTGAGCGCGATAGCTAAGATCGAGATCTTCACATGAGGGTATCGTGCTGCCAGCCTCCGCCTTCTTCGATACACGAGCGCCGCCAGAGGCCGGCCGTTCCGTTGAAATTGAAAAAGCGGCCGCTCCGGCTGCGCGCAGTTTGCTCGAGCAAAAGATGCCCATCCAGAAAGATCGCCTGCATGCGGGTGAGCAGCGAATATCCGCGATTCAAATGGCCCCACCTGGTCTGGATCATCCCTATTTTCGGATCGGTAAAGAAATGGATCGTGCGCTTTAGTAAATCCGGTTTCGGGACAAAATCGGCGTCGAGGATGCAGACGAACTCGCCTTCCGCGGCTTCCAGTCCCGCGGCCAGCGCGCCAGCCTTGAAACCAGTGCGATCGACCCGATGAATGCGTTGAACATTGAAGCCGCGCTGGCGCAGTTCGTCCGCGCACGACGAGACAATCTCACCCGTGTCATCGGTCGAATCATCCAGCACCTGGATCTGGAGAAGCTGCCGCGGATAATCCAATTCGCTGACCGAGCGAAGCAAGCGCTCGACCACATAAACTTCGTTGAAGATCGGCAACTGCACCGTCACTTTCGGCAGTTGTTCAAAATAACGCGCCGGGACCGGTTGCGCGCTTCCTGTTTTTGAGATACAGATAAATGATGAAATAGCGATGGACGCCGTAAGCCGAAAGACCGATGAGCACACTCAGATAGCAGACCGTCCAAATAATGTGTCCGAGGCTTCCTTGCATGGGAGTTTCCGCAGCTGCCGATTGGTTAAGGCAGCAAGGGCGACATGATGCCGTTTCCAGCGGTGTGCGTCAAATCAAAAAAATTGACGTTTGCCTCTGAAAATGGCGCATGGCTAGCGACCGCAAGATCACGAGCCACGCGCCGAGAGCCGGAATCCTATGCTCATTGTCGATCTTGTCGATCGCGGGGCGATGGGCCTTGCGAACCGACCGTGAATCGCGCAAGAGGAACCGCTCACCGAACAGGGATACGAACGCGAGGAATTGGGCGTTAATCCCTACACTGCGCCGTCGATCGAGCGCATTTTCCAGCAGCTCGATGAGCTCAGGCCACTGCCTTTCGAGCAATTGCAACGAGAGTTTCCCGAAAGCGAGTCCTGCCAGCCGCGAGCAAAAAGGGTCTGATCTTTGGCGGACTGATGGCCGATGGGTTTCTGGTCGTCGAGGCGGAAAGGAAAATGCGGTCGATAATCTGGGGCGCGTCTTAATGAGAGAAGCTCGTGGCCTCGGCGTGGCCGATCGGGTGATGCGCCACAGCGCGAGTCTCACTGATTTGGCGCGGCACGGCGTTGGCCCGGCGGTGCGCAAAGAACTGATCGCCACGCAAGCCGATGTTGAGCAGGCGGTGATCGGGTTGCACGATCAAAAAATGGCGCATTTGATCAGTCTCGGCGGTTGGCTGCGAGGCCTGGAGATCAGCGCGGGAGCAATCGAATTGGATTTTCGCCGCAACGGGCAAAGGTCCTCGCGCAACAGGACTTGGTCGATTACTTCGCTGGAGAATTGAAGACATTGTCGCCAACGGTGGCGCGCACGCCGCTCTTTGAAAAGATTCGCGCGGGCGTAAACGCCATTCGCGTTTCCCTAACCAGGACAATCGCGGAGGGCTTGAAACCGGCTGACGTGAAAGCGATTCGCGCGCAAGCGCGGGAGTTAAACTCGCGATTCGTCAAATCGATTGAGCAAGACCAGTCTCGACATTCGCCTTGCCTGAGGCGGCGAGCAGGTTAATTGGTGATAGGCCAATTTTCGCAACTCAACGGCGATGCAATTGCGAGACGCCAAGAAACAGAAAGCGCAATCGTTTCCAACGCTTCAAGATCGTTTTCCGATCCTTCTGGCGGGATGGATTCCATCGATCTTAACGCTCATCGTTTCCTACACGATTCTTGCGCGACACCTTGGAATCAAGAATCCTGCGCGATCGGCAGACCTTCGTTCAATTGGTCGGCCATATCGTCGGTCGACGATCTCAGTCGGACCCACGTAGTATCGTTGATTACTATCAGACGCTGCCAGAGGTCGCTAAAATCTTCAGCGCACCGAATCCGCAGGGGCTTCGCCCAACAGTGGCTCAACTGCAGGCGTTTTATTCGCATCCGCGTATTGACGGAATGTTTGTCACCGACTGCTGATGGCCGATTGATTGCATCGGTGCCCTACGATCCGGAGCTGATCGGCAAAGATTTGGGAGTCCGGTCTTTGGCGTGAACAAGCGAACGGCTTCGAACGGAGCATTTATCTCGCCGGTTCATCCTCGCTTGCCAGATAAGCGAATGGCGACCGATATAGTGGGCGCGGTACGGGCGCCAGATCGGACGATTCTCGGCTACGTCGGCGTTGCCGTTTTGGCGGAAAGAATCGGGCGCCGTTTGTCGACGATTGAGTTTAGCCGACCACTTCCTTTTCGAAGTGCTCGATCAAAACGGCGCGGCACTTTTTGCGAGTGATTTTCAAGCAGAATCCGAGCGCTGTTTCGCCGGAGGGAGGAGTTCTGATCAAGGAGATCCGCGAGAACAAGAGCGGGCATTTCGAGCGGCACGGCAATCTCTATTCTTTCAGTCCGATCGAATCGACCGGCTGGGTGGCGGTGGTGGAAGCAGCCAAAAGCCGTCGCCTACAAACCCGTTCATGATCTTCTCGGACGGATGACTGTCCTGGCGGCTTGGTTGATCGTCACTTACCGGGATTTTCGCATGGCTCGGCAGCAAGTTTTATCAGCGCCAGAAGCCGAAGCCACCCGGCGCATCGAGCGCGAAGTGATGTTCAACGAAAAGATTCTGGCAAATATGCCCAGCGGCATCGCTTTTGTCGATCCGACCTCCCGGCGTTTCCTCCAGGCGAACGAGGCGTTCATGCAAATGGCGCAGCGCTTTGGTGAAGTGCCGCCCGGTTGCGACATCAGCGGAAGCCACTTACGACGATGTGAAGATTGCTCCGGCGGGAGCGATCGAAAAAGTGCTTTCGTTTGGCACACCGTTTCAACTGATCGAGGCAGCCGCTAAAAGACAAAGCGGGCATGACGCACTTCGTAAATATCAACCTGCTCCGGCTGCAAGGTCCGCAACAAACGGTTCAAGGCGTCCTTTATCTGGTCGAAGACAAGACGCGCGACGTCACGCTGCGCCAGGAACTCATTGGCGCAAATGCGGCAAAGGATCAGTTCCTCGCGCTGCTCTCTCACGAGTTGCGCAATCCACTCTCGCCTGTGATAGCGATGGTGGGCGAATTGGAAGCGAGCGTGCCAGATTCGCCTTCGGTTCGAGAAGCGCTCGAAGTCATCCGGCGCAATGTTGAGCTGGAAGCGCGATTGATCGACGATTTGCTCGATGTTACGCGAATCGCAAAGGCAAGTTGCAGTTAAGTTTTGAAATTATTTGTGTCCATCAAATCCTGCAGCGCGCTTACGAAATTTGCCGCGAAGACATTGCCGCCAAAGATCTTCAAGTGGAATTTCGGCTCCGCGCTGCTCATACGCATGTCGAAGGTGATCCCGCGCGTTTGCAACAGGTGTTTTGGAATCTGATCAAGAACAGCGTGAAGTTCACTCCGGAGAACGGCGCGTATCATTATCGAAACCGTTAATCCGGCGCCGGAGGAGATTGAAATCCGAATCACCGATACTGGTATTGGGATCGAGCCGGAAAAGATCGGCAAAATCTTCAACGCTTTCGAGCAGGGACCAGATCTCAATTACCCGCCGTTTCGGAGGTCTCGGCCTCGGTCTTGCCATTTCGAAGGCGTTGATTGATGCGCATGGCGGAAAAATCCGCGTGGAGAGTCCCGGAAAGGATCGCGGCTCCACTTTTTCGCTACGGCTTGAAGACGGTGGCCGCTCCCGCTGGCAGCGGGTGACGGAGCTGAGGAGGCGCCGACTGTCAGCAGAGAGATAGCCGAGAATACCCAAGCCCAGTCAGCGACGCGTTCTCGTGGTCGACGATCATCAGGATACCTGCACTGGGATGAAGATGATGCTCGAGCGGCGCGGCTACGAAATTACAGTGGCTTATTCCGCTGAGCAGGCCGTGCAAAAGACGCGCAACCAGGATTTCGACCTGCTCATCAGCGACATCGGACTGCCGGACCGCAGCGGCTACGAACTCAATGCGTGAACTGCGAGAGAGCAAAGGCTTGCCGGGAATTGCACTCACTGGCTTTGGATCGGAACATGACGTAAGCAAAGCCCGAGCGGCGGGCTTCTCCGAGCATCTCACCAAGCCAATCAATTTTGAGCGGCTGGAAGAGGCGATCCAGAGTCTGCTCGACGCACGAGCCGATCACCAAATCGTGAGCTTCGCCGACTTAGTGGCCGCGTCGAATTATCCGCCGTTGTGGCCCGGTCGCCGCAGTGTTCTTCTGCCGCTCGGTCCGCTCGATGCTTCTTTCAATTCCCGCGAAAGCTTCTCGACCCGCTGACGCATGATCTTGCCAGCTTTGAATTTCACAGTCGCACGCGGCGGAATCACGAAACTGCTTCCGGGCTGGTTCGGGTTCCGCCCGACGCGCGGTTTTGTCAGCCGCGGCTGAAAAACGCCAAAGTTGCGCAGTTCAACGGCTATGTTGTTGGCCAAACTGTCGGTGATTTTGTCGAGCGTCCGCTGGACGACATCGAAGACTTCGTGTTGGACCATGCCGGTTTGGTTGCTGATGGCGACAACGATGTCGCGTTTGGTTAGCTTTGCCATATTCTATTCTAGTAATCGCTCCACGCTGGCGTAGCGGTGGCTAAATTAAGCACAAAAAGAAATTTTTGACTCGGCTAACGTCCTCGACAAGAGGAGCAAACGCAATGGCAGCTTTGTCGCCTGGAAGTACAAGTCTGTGACATCGCGTCAAGATCTGCGCCGAACTGGCTACTCGGCCTTACTTCTCGCCAATTCTCGCGTGGCGGCGGCGCCGCATAATCATTCGGCGCGATCTCGTGCGCGGTTCGGAAATGCACTTTCGCCACCTCACGCAAGCGCCTGCGGTCCGCTTCATCTCCACCAGCTTTTTCGCTGATCTCTTTCACGTTCGCAGACACTCCGCGCTCCAGGCGCAAACCGAGCTCCTTCCCGCGGCGCTCCAGCCAATTGATGAACGCCTTCGCGCGCCAGAATCGAGGCCGCTGCCACCGCAATATCTGATTCCGCTTTCGTCCGCTGTTCGATGTCGATCTTGCGACCGTGCCGCAACAGCGATTGCTCGATCACGCGCGCATCGGCAAACTGATCCGACAACGCCCGCGGGCAATCGGGCTTTTTGCCAGCAAATTTTCGATCACCCGCGCGTGTCCCCACCCGAGCAGCTTGTTCAAATTGCCAAACTTCTCGTAAAGCTCGTTGTACCTTTGCGGGCCAATCAGCACCGTCTCGATCAGACCGCCGGCAGTTCTTCCGAATGGTTTCAGCAAGCGCCGCGAATCCGCGCATCCGAGCCGATTCGTTTGCTGTCCTGCACACCGGCATCGAGAAGTTTGCGCGCAATTCCACGATCGACATACACGCCGGCAATCACCAGCGGCCCGAAAAAATCGCCCTTTCCGCTTTCATCTACGCCAAAGTGCGGCTCGAACATTTCCGGCGAGTGCACTTCTTCATAGCCCAGCTTCGCTTCGCCGAGGATTTTTGGCTCAAGCTCAAACTGCACGAACTCTTCCACGCCCTTGCCCTGCACAAGCACCTTTGGCCCTTTTTCATAAACCGCCACGCTGAGCTTGTTCTTCTGCGCAAAAAAAGCGTGTATTCGCTTCGGCGAAAATTCGAAACCCGAGTTCCTCGAGCAAGCGCTCGAAGCTTTTTCGCTTGTTCCGGTGTCAGCGCGATGCGTGTAGGAATTCACTCGCGCGATAGATTAACACGATGCAAATGACGAAGCACCGATTGACGAATGCCAAGGAATGTTAAATGACGCAGTCTGAATAAATCGTCGCGAGCCATCATCTGTCATTTGACCTTCGTCGTTCATTTCGTCATTCGCCAGTCATTAACGTCGCCTTGTGCAGTTTCAGAAGAACCACTTTCGCCGGCCGCTGCTGAACTGGTATCGCCGCAACGGCTCGCGATCTACCCTGGCGCCAAACACGCGATCCATACGCCATCCTCGTCTCCGAATTCATGCTCCAGCAAACCCAGGTCGCCACCGTGCTCCCTTATTATAATGAGTGGCTCCGTCGCTTTCCTGATTTCTCAGCGCTGGCGCGCGCTTCGGAAAGCGACGTCCTCCACGCCTGGCAAGGCTTGGGTTATTACGCTCGGGCTCGCAATCTTCACGCCACGGCGAAAATCGATCGTAGATCGATATGGTGGCCATTTCCCACGAGTCGATCGCACGCAAATGCGGCAGTTGCCCGGCATCGGACAATATACCGCCAACGCGGTCGCGACGTTTCGCATTCGATCAATCGGTTCCAATCGTCGAAGCCAACACCGCCCGTGTTTTGGCGCGCATTTTCAATTTGCAAACCCGATCGATAAAACCGCTGGCCGCGAAGTCGCTTTGGAATCGCGCCACGCAGCTTGTGCCCAAACGCGGCGCCGCGCGATTTACAATTCCGCGCTTGTCGATCTTGGCGCGCTCGTATCTGTCTTCCGCGCCAGCCCAAATGCTGAAATTTGCCCGGTCAGAAAATTCTGCCGCGCAAGAAATCCGGAAACTCTCCCGGTCAAGAAAAGCCCGTCCCCGCGACAAGGCAGCTCATCGAGACCCACGCTCTTATCGTCAAGGCAAAGCAAAGTCTTACTCGCGCAATCACGCGCGTCGCTGGCGCGGCATGTGGATTTTGCCGCCGCTGCAAACGAGATCGCCAACCGAAACGCGCTGTTCACATGTCGATCTTTCCCGTTCACACATCACCGCATCACGCTTGCCGTATACAGACATCGCGCGCCTCCGAAGATATTTTCAAATCAAACGTGGTTTGAAATTAGCGCGCTTGAGAATCTGGCCATGCCGTCACCGCACCGGCGAGCAGCGCGACATCTTCTCACCGCAGGACGAGCAGCACGATCACACCGGCAGCGCGTCGTCAGAATTGTGATTGGGATGCCGAACCGCGCGTAATCCCAGAAGCTGACTTCGATATGCTCGCGGGCAGATTCGACCACTATCATGTTCGCCACTGATCCGACGATGGTGAGGTTACCTGCAAAGGTCGTGGCAAGCGCGAGCACTTTCCACATCAACTCCGGCTCGGCAAAGCGCCCAATCCACTTTCCCGCCACGAGCACAAATGGAACGGAAGGATTTTGAGCTGCCGGCCGCTAATGCAGAATGTAGGTGATCGAGAAGATTATCGTTGCGACAAGCTCCACTCCCAGCGATTCACAGCGCGTGGATACCGGATGGCCGTCACTTTTCAACGATGCTACTAAATTCTTTGCGAAGCGCATTTGTTGTAGCGCCTATCGTCGATGCGCTTCAAGCGCATCGAGCGTCTCGCGAGCCAAAGGCTCGTTAGGAACAAGTTGCAACGTCGCGCGCAGATGAATGACCGCTTCGTCATATCTGCCGAGCCGAACCAGGAGAATTCCGAGATTTCGATGAATAGCCGGCTGGCGTGGATCCAGTTCCAGCGCTTTTTCGTATGCTTGGACCGCTTCGCCATAGCGGCGCCTTCGCTTCGTCTGCCTGAGCGGCAGCAATCTTAGAAGTAGGAGAGAACGTCTGACGCTGTTTCGGTCATATGGATTGCGGTAATGGTCAACGCGTTTGCGAGATTGGCTTCGCATCTTCGCCGTCCCCGCATCGTTGGCAGTCGACGATTTGGCTTCTTTTAGCACGCAATCGCTTTGCGATACTCGCGCAATCACCTTCTTCAAACCGGCCGAGACGGCAATAGACGAGATCCGAGCTAGGTTGTAATTATCGGCCAGTTCCGGCTTCAAGCTGCGCAGCCGAGTTCAAAATGACGGCGCGGCTTCGACATACCTTTCCTGATTGAAAAAGTCGCTGGCCCAGCCGCGCTTGTGCGCCTGCCACGCGTCAGGATTCTTCAGAGAGATTATCCTCCCAAAGTGTTTCTTCATCGCGGATAAACCTGCCGCCCGGGTACAGGTATATGTTCCCATCGCTCCGAGCAGTAGAAAAACAACAGCCGCGGTCTGCGATCCTCATTTGGTGTTTCTGCCAGCGCCTCCACAGCTTCGCGAGTGCCAGCGCAAAAACAATGCGCGATTAAAGAAACGTTCAGCAAAATATTGGTAATGATCCGCCACGAGCGTGCCGCTGCCGAACGTAGCTGACATCTGGACAAACCCAAGCGCTGGCACAAAGTGCGATTACAGAAATAAACCAACGGCAAAGAACGCGCCGCGCATTCGACCTTCGCGCCACCGCCAGGCGACCGCCAGAATGCCGACCAGCGCCAGCAATGGCAGCCACTCGAACCAGTCCGGGAGAATCGAATCGCCACTTCGGATAGATGGGCATCAGACGCACCGGCAGAAGAAGTTTTTCTAGCGTACCACCAAACGGCCAGGCCGGCATTGGCCAGCCGCCGATTTAGTGACCCAAGAAAGATTTCCTCGCTCGCCGATGACCGCGGTTTTGAAACCATATCGTTACCCCGCCGAGCACAACAGCCGACGAGGAAGAACGGGGCGATACGGATGCTGCTTCGTGCGCGAAGTCCATGCTCTTGCGCCTTTAGCGGACGCCGCTCCGCGCAGCGCCACCAGGCGCCAAACCGCGAGCACAAAGGGCCAAAATACGATGTGTGTTTTCGAGCAGGACTGCTAGGAACGAAAAAACCAACTGAGCCGCGAAATAAGCGGTTGGTGTGGCGAGGAGTCGCTTTGTCTCCGATTTCAAGAAAACAAAGGATCGGACAACAGACCGAAGAACATCGACAGCAAGATTTTTCAATTCCGATATCCACACTACCGATTCGGCATGCACCGGATGAATGCCGAAGATGAGACCAGCTAACCAGGCACCCGGGCATGCAAATCTCCGCAAGACCAACCAGACAAGCAGCGCGTTCGCTGACTTGGAGGCACAATATTAACGCGCGTGGTAACCGGCGGCTTGCTGACCGAAAAAGATGCCATTCGATCCAGAAAATCGTGTTGGTGAGCGGGTAATAATCAGCGGTTCTTCCACCGGTCAAATTTCAAACAACCCGGACAGAGATCTCGCAGCAAGGGATTTGCCGGTGATGAGCAGCTCGTCATCCCAGACAAAGCCGGCATGCAGCGCCGGCAGGTAAACCAAAGCGACCGCGACAATGACGATAGCGACTTTCGCAGTCAGCTGCCAGGGCTGACACTCCAGATCGCCGCGCACTACGCCGCGCTTACTGCCGCCGGCCGCGATGTCATCAAACGATAGACATATTAAGAAGGTCGTCAGTTTGTTCTAGTGCTTGTTCGGGCGCTTGTATCGGAATTGAACGGTGAGAAAGGCTGCGTCACGAACACATCATGAGGGGAGGAGCCGGACATCCCGCCGTCAGCGCAGCTGCAAGCAACATGACTGCGGTGTTTCTATTTGTTATTTCGCGCGCTCTTTCGTGAAGCTGAACGGCTGTGCGAAGCATGACCGGTTACGGCCGCGCCGAGACCGATCACGCGCGGAACAAAGTTCAGCGTCGAACTCAATTCCGTCAACCGGAAGCAAAGCGACATCGTGATCAATTTGCCGCGCGATCTGACCGAGCTCGAGCCGCGCATTCGCCAGACGATCAATGAAAATATTTCGCGCGGCCGAACGAATGTCGTCATCACTTTTCACAACGGCCCAAACGGCGCACGCCACCTGGCGCTCGATACCGAGCTCGCCCGCTCCTATCACGAAGCGATGCGCGCATTGCAAAAGGAATTAAACGCGCCGGGCGAAATCACGATCGGCACAATCCTGCAGGCGCCGGGCGTAATGCGTTTTCCAGAACAAGTCGTCAACGCAGAAGAAGCCTGGCCCGCCATCGATCGCGCGCTGCGCGTCGCGCTGGCGGATTTAATCAAAATGCGCGAGCGCGAAGGCAAACATCTCGCCAAGGATTTGATTCATCGGCTGAAGGCGATGCGGAAAAAACTCAAGGAGGTTCGCGCGCTTCATCCCGATGTGGTCAAAAGATACCGTGCATCGCTCCTCGATCGCATTCAAAAGGCCGGGTCTGCCGATTGCCAGTGACGACGAACGTTTGCTCAAAGAAATTTCCTTCTTCGCCGACCGCGCCGATGTCTCCGAGGAATTGACGCGCCTGGAAAGTCATCCTCGCCCAGTTCGCGCATCATCTGCGCAGGAACGAGCCGGTCGGTCGCACGCTTGAATTCATCACCCAGGAAATCTTTCGCGAGCTCAACACGCTCGGCGCAAAAGCAAATGATGCCGCCATTTCACAGCGCGTCGTCGCCTGCAAAGCGGAATTGGAGAAGATTCGCGAGCAAGTCCAAAATCTTGAGTAAACAGTTCAGCCGTTACGGAATTCTCTTTGTCATTTCTGCGCCATCGGGCGCGGGCAAGACCACGCTGGTCGCAGCGCTTCGCCAAACTTCCGAACCTTGTTTATTCCGTTTCCTGCACCACGCGAGCGCCACGCGCCGGTGAAATCGATGGCGAAGATTATCAATTTCTTTCCGACGCCGATTTTCGCGCGCGAGTAAAAGCCGGAGATTTTCTCGAGCACGCGCAGGTGCACGGAGATTATTATGGAACGTTGCGCGAGCCGGTGATCACAAACTTAAAGAATGGTATGGACGTTTTGATCGATATCGACACGCAAGGCGCAGCCGCCATTCGCAACTGCGATGATCCATTTATTCGCCAGGCCCTCGACCGATGTTTTCATTATGCCGCCCGATCTCGAAGAATTGCGCCGGCGGCTGACGAAGCGCGGAACGGAAACGGCACAACAGATCGACTCGCGTCTCGCCACCGCCGCGCGCGAAATGGAATTATGGCGCGATTATCGCTACACTATCATCAGTCGATCGGTCGAAGAAGATTTGCAGAAGTTCCGGCACATCATGAGCGCGGAAGGTTATTTGAGCCGGCGTCTTATTCAAAAGTGATATTGCATTGTCGATCTTTGCATGGAAAAAAACGCCAAACGCAGAACGTGATAGAACGAGCGCGCGAAAAGTCGTGCGCATCCGGCCCGGCACCAAATCAGTCGTGCTCGGCGTCACCGGATCAATCGCCGCCTATAAATCCGCCGAGCTCGCCAGTCTGCTCGTCAAACAGGGCCACGAAGTTTTTGTCGTCATGACGCAGGACGCGACCGAATTCATTTCGCCGCTTACCCTGCAGACGCTTTCAAAAATCCGGTGACGACGAGCTTCTTCGATGAAAAGGAAAATTGGCGACCCGGCCACATCGAGCTCGCCGATCGCGCCAACCTGCTTCTGATCGCACCGGCAACCGCGAACATCATCGCCGAACTCGCGCACGGTTTGGCCGGTCATCCGCTCGCGGCCATCGCGCTCGCCACACGCGCGCCGATTCTGCTTGCGCCCGCCATGAATGGAAAAATGTGGCAGCATCCTGCGACAATCGAGAACGTGGAAAAACTCAAAGCGCGCGGCGTCGAGTTTATCGGACCGGAAGAAGGAATGCTCGCCTGCGGCTACGAAGGCCTCGGCCGGCTTTGGAAAGTGAACGACATTGCCTTTCGCGCCGAGTTCCTGCTCGCGCGTCAGGATAATTTGATCGCGTGAGATTTCTTATCACGGCCGGCCCAACGCGCGAGCCGATCGATCCGGTTCGTTACATCTCGAATCGCTCCTCGGGGAAAATGGGCTACGCCATCGCCGAAGCGGCGCTCGAAGCCGGACACGATGTCGTTTTGATTTCCGGTCCGGTGAATCTCGATCCACCGCGCCGCGCGCACGTTCATTTCAATCTTGACCAGCGATGAAATGTACGACGCCGTCCATCGACATGTGCGCGATTGCGATGTCCTGGTGATGTGCGCAGCGGTCGCCGATTACAAACCGCAAAATGTTTCTGCGACGAAAATTAAGAAGCGTGACGCACCTCTCTCGCTCGAGTTGGTTCCCACGCGCGACATTCTCAGCTCGCTCCAAAACAAAGATCGACAATTTCTCGTCGTCGGTTTCGCGGCGGAAACAAATGATGTCGAAGCAAACGCGCGAAAAAACTTCGCGACAAAAATTGCGACATCATCGTGGCGAACGATGTGAGCAGCGCCGACTCGGGAATGGAAAGCGACGAAAATGAAGTGACAATCTTCTTCCGAAATGGCGAAACGAAAAAATTCCGCGCGCGCCAAAAAATTATCGCGCGCGAGCTCGTAAAAATATTTTCAAATATGCGAGAAAAACTGTTTGACAAAAAAATGTGATGATTACTGAACTCGTGTAAGTGAAGTCATTCCCAACTCTTCACACATCTCCGCACGTTGCGGATTGAAAGGGGGAATAGTCGATGGCAAAGAAAGAAGAAAGCAGCGAAGAAAAAATCAGCGAAGAAAAAGAGGCATTAAGGCCCGACGCTTGATAACGACCCCGAAAGCTTTCGGGATCACAATCCCTAACTTCAACCCGGGAGGAGAATTTAATTTTCCTCCCGGTTTTTTCGCGAACGCCGGCTGCGTCGATCTTGCGTTTGCTAGCCAGCGTCAGCTGTCGGCGAAGCGCCGTGCTGTCGAGCAGCGCAATCGATAGCGAATCGAATCGCATTTTGATTTCCGTTGTGCACTTCGCGACCTTTGTGCGATGTAGTCTCTCGTCATGAAGCATTACCTCGACGCGGCGGACAACGCTGCGCGCGCCGCGGGCGAGCTGCTGCGTCAAAATTTTCAACACCCGCAGCGTGTCAATTCCGCCCTGCGCACATGATATCAAACTGGAGATTGACGTTCAGGCACAGGAATTAATTACGAAATTGCTTCTGGAAGAATTTCCCGAGCACGCTCTTTACGGCGAAGAAGGAATCGTCGGCGATCAATCAAGCGAGCATCAATGGGTCGTCGATCCACTCGATGGCACCGTGAATTATTTCTATGGCATTCCCCATTTTTGCGTTTCGATCGCGCTGCGTTTCAGGGGCGAAATCATGGTCGGCGTCATCTACGATCCGATCCGCGACGAAATGTGGAGAGGACAGAAAGGGGGAAGCCCCGAGATTGAATGGGCAGTCACTTTCACGTGAGCGATCGCGCGGATCTGGCTGAAGCGGTGATCTCGGTCGGACTTTCCAAAACTGGCGATCACGATCGAAGCCGGTCTGCCGCTCCTGCAACGGATGATTCATCGCGCGCGCAAATGCCGCTTGCTCGGCAGCGCCGCGCTCGACATGGCCTACGTCGCTTGCGGACGGTTTCGATGCTTACATCGAACAGGGAATCAGCCTTTGGGACATCGCCGCGGGTTGGCTCTTGATTGAAACTGCCGGCGGCACGGTCGAGCTTCGTCCGCGCGACCGACATGAAAGACAAATACAGCATCGTCGCCTCCAACGGCGTGATCGATTTAAAACTTCGACGCGATGATTCGATGTGGAATCGGCTATGACGCGCATCGTCTCGCGCGAAGGACGAAAATTGATTCTCGGCGGCGTGGAGATCGCGCATGATCGCATGGACTCGAAGGACATTCCGATGCGGATGTTCTGTCGCACGCGATCGCCGATGCGCTGCTCGGCGCGATCGGTGCAGGCGACATCGGCCATCATTTTCCAAACACAGACGAATCGATTCCGCGGACATCAGCAGCATCGAAATTTTGCGGCGAGTCAACGCGTTGCTTGCAGATGAAAATGCGCGCGCGCTGATGAATGTCGATGCAACCGTTGATCGCCGAAGCGCCGAAGATCGCGCCGCACATTCCGGCGATGCGAGAGAAAATCGCGCGCGGCGCTCAGCCTCGACGACTTCGCAGCGTCAGCATCAAAGCCACGACGAACGAAGGCCTCGGTGCGATTGGTCGCGGAGAAGGCATGGCCGCGATGGCGGTGGCGAGCGTTGAGCAGAAGTGAGCTATCTGTCATTCCGAGCGGAGTCGAGGAATCTCTTGCTGTTAATCAGAGAACAAAGTGCGAGATGTCTCGACTTCGCTCGACATGACAAAATAGACAATGCCGCTTCGTCTTTTTAATACCTACTCGCGCGACCTCGAAGAATTCCGTGCCGCTCGATCCGGCACGCGACGCAAGATCGACATCTACACTTGCGGCCCGACGGTTTACAGCCGCGCGCACATCGGAAATTTTCGCGCTTACATCTTCGAAGATTTGCTCCAGCGGCATCTCGAGCTGCGCGGCTTACAAAGTGCATCGCGTCATGAATCATCACCGACGTGGATGACAAAACGATTCGCGGCGCGTCGCGAAGCGAATTTGCCGCTGCCAGAATTTACCGAGCCATTCAAGCAGGCGTTCTTCGAAGATATGCGAAACGTTGCGGATCAAACGCGCCGATGAATTTCCCGCCGCGACGGATCAGCGTTACATCGAGAAGATGATCGAGATGATCGACACGCTTGATCGCGCGCGGCCTTGCTTATCAGGCTGAAGACAAATCAGTTTATTTTCGGATCAACAAATTTCCCGCATTACGGAAAGCTCGCGCATTTCGATCTCACTCAACTGCAATCGACCGGCCGCGTGAAGCACGATGAATACGACAAAGAACACATCGGGTGATTTCGCGCTTTGGAAAGCGTGGGATGAAGAGGACGGCGAAGTGGCTGGGAAAGTCCATGGGGTCGCGGGCCGGCCCGGCTGGCACATCGAGTGCAGTGCGATGGCAACCGCGCTCCTCGGCGAGCAGATCGATATTCACTGCGGCGGCGTCGACAATATTTTTCCGCATCACGAAGCGGAGATCGCGCAGAGCGAAGGCGTGCACTGGAAAAAATTCGTGCGCTACTGGCTGCACTGCGCGCATCTGCTGGTCGATGGACAAAAGATGTCGAAGTCGCTCGGCAATTTTTACACGCTGCCGTGATGTTCTCGACAAAGGCTACACCGGCCGCGAAGTTCGCTACGCGCTGATGCGCGTGCATTATCGCGCGCCGCTGAATTTCACCTGGGAAGGGATGGAAGAAGCGCGGCAAGCACTCGCCCGCATCGACGACTGGCTGCGACGCGACTGCGCGAAACTGGCTGCCAACGAACGGATCGTCAACGCAAATGCCGACGCAAACCGGGTGCAGCAATTTGACGAAGCGCTCGACGACGATCTGAACATTTCCGCGGCGCTTGGTTTCTTGTTCGAAATCGATTCGCGAAACGAATCGCGCGATGGATCGACAGCGAGCTCGACGACGGCGTCGGCCAGCGCATGGTTGAATTGGTGGGAGCGACGTCGACAGCGTGCTCAGTCTCGCGATCGAAGCCGACGGCAGGCGACTTGCCAGCCTGACGAAATCGCATGCAACTGGTGGAAGCAGCGCGACGCAAGCGAGGCTTGCAAAAGATTGGCGGAAAAGTGATGAATTGCGCGATCGAATTGAAGGCGCATCGGCTGGGAAGTGCGCGACACCAAGGACGGACAGAAGGTCACACGCCGCACCGGTTGTCTAACTGCAATGTTTTCACCTGTCGGAATATTTCGACCTCGAACACACGGCGCACTCGAAGTTGTTCGAGAGCCAGAAATATGTTTGGGACGCGCTCAAACAGATTGCGAGCTACTTGCAATTTCGTTTGAAGCCGGCAGTCCTCGGGCGAACTGATTGGAAAACCGTTCATCAGCAATCACGTCTTCATCGGCAGCGGCACGATTGTCGAGCAAGGCGCGATGCTGAAAGGTCCGGCGTGGATCGGCGAAAATTGTCAGATCCGCAGCGGCTGTTACGTGCGCGAGAACGTCATCGTCGGCACATGGCGTGGTGATGGGGAACTCGTGCGAGTTCAAGAATTGCATCCTCTTCGACGAAGCGCAGGTGCCGCATTTCAATTACGTGGGCGATTCCATCCTTGGGCTATCACGCTCATCTTGGCGCGGGCGTGATTCTCTCGAACGTGAAGCTCGATCACGGCGAAATCGCCGTCATGACACCCGACGGCAATATCGCAACCGGACTCTGACAAATTCGGTGCGATCGTCGGCGATCGGACGGAGATTGGTTGCAACGCCGTGATTAACCCGGGCTCGGTGCTAGGCCGCGATTGTATGATTTATCCAGGCGTGAACTTTCGCGGCGTCCTGCCCGCACGGCAGCATGGTCAAGTTACGGCAGGAAATTCAGTCGCTGGATCGACGCGAAGCGTGACGCGGACTGGCGGATGGGCGGGGATTCGAACCCCGGGTGCCTTTCGGCACACACGCTTTCCAGGCGTGCACAATAGACCGCTCTGTCACCCATCCGTTTTGCTCTACGGCTCATAGCCGTCGATTTCCGGCATCACAGAGCGCTCACAAGTTGCAATCGCCGGAACAATTCGTCGAGCGGCAGTTGAATGCCGATGTAAAATTCACCGAAATCCGCGTACTCGGCGCTCACCGGATCGAAACGCATTTTGTAAACGATCGCTTTGATCTGAAATGTGTCGCGCGCGAAAAGCGTCACGCCCCATTCCGCGTCGTCGAGGCCAGTCGAGCCGGTGATCGAGCTGTTTCACTTTGCCGGCGAACTGCGCGGCCGACCGCGGCGTGCCCCTTCATCAATTTGCGGCGCTCTTCATACGGAAGCGCATACCAGTTGCGCTGCTCGCCGCGGCGCTTGCTCATATTATAGAAGCAAACCACCGGCCAATCGGGCAGCGTCGGGATAAACGCGCTCCTGCCGATAATGTTTCATTCGCTCGCGAAACGAATGCATCGCCTCGGCGAATTTCTCCGAGTCCGGCTTGAGGTTTTGTTCCTTCGCCAGCGTCTCGCGCGTATTCTTCGTCGCGTCGTGATGTATTCGCTTTCCTCGGTGAGCGAGAGATAACTGTAAACCGGCGTCAGCACATCGGCGCCTAACGAGAGCGAGTCGCTTCTCGATCTTGTTCGCGTTATGCAAATCCGGCGTGATCAGCATGAAGCCGAGGTCCGCCTTTGGCGTCACCATGCTCAGGGTGAGCAGTTGCGTCGATTCCATTGCGCGCACTTCCTGCACGAGCGACGCGAGATTCGTCTTCGCGGCGTTCTGTTCTTCGCGACTGAGCAATTGCCATTGTCCGTACTCGATCCGGTAAAACAAATGCAGACAATGCCAGCCTTCTTCCGGGACAAGCGTCGTGTTTTTATCCGTCATCGCGCTAGTCTCCGCCGCGAAAGTTCGCGGGTCAAGGACAGCGGTGGCAGGCGGCGATTCACCTCAACTCGCCTATGCGCAGTTCGGGCGAATCGCCCCAGACCTGCGCGCCGGACGTTTCGCCGCGCGGCAAATGCGCCATGCAATATTCTTCGCCGTCGCGCGCGACGCGGAAATCGAGGTTCGGATCGGTCAATTCCGTCGCTCCGCAGACCGCGCATTTGATGCAGTGGCTCGGCTTCGCTGCGTGACTGCGATTGCAAAACGCTTGCGCCGCGCTCGAGACTTCACTGCGATGCCGCGCTTCGTAAACGATCTCCGGGCCCGAAGAAGATCAGATAATTGACGAACGCCGCCACCAGCGCCATGCGATACGACATTCGAGTTCACGACAAATCTAAGCAGCAAAAACGCGCGCTGAAACCCAGGCGAGCCATTTGATCTTCACCGGCAGGATAAACAAGATGTAGATCACCTGGTCGGGATAAAATCGCGCAAAGGCGAAAAACAGCGACGCGATCAGCATTGCCGTTCGAAAATCTCGCGCCGAAGAAAATGCGGCGGCCGTCGTGCCGATCATTCCGACAAGAAAATAAAGCGTGAGCCGGAACGCGCCCCACGCGCGTTCGAGGCCGTCGCCGATGAACCAGAGAAACCAAAGCGCGAAGCATGATCCACAAAGAGCTGGCGGTCTGCGGGACGAAAATGTAAGTGACCAGCCGCCAGACTTCGCCGTGGCGGATCCGCGCCGGATCGAGATCGAGCACAGAAGCGAAAACCGGGATTCAGCCAGCACCAGCGCGAAAACCAGCGCGGTGAAGCCGACGACGATGCGCATCAATCCCGGGAATGCAAGAAAACCGAAGCGGCGTTCGAGTTTGTCCAGCCAAGTCATTGTGTTAGCAACGGTAGAGGCAGGCGTCTCGCTTTCAAAGTAGACGGCACGATCCGTCGACCCGAGAGGCTCGCGCCGCTATCGTCGTGCTAGCTTGCCGCCGTGAGTGAAGCCGCGCGAAAAACGACGCCGCTTTACGACGAGCATGTGCGGCGCGGCGCGAAAATCGTTCCGTTCGGCGGATGGCTCATGCCGGTGCAATACACAAGCATCGTCGAGGAACATCAGGCCGTGCGAAACAACGTCGGCATCTTCGACATTTCGCACATGGGACAATTGATTGTCAGCAGGCCGGCGGCTGCGCGCATGGCTGAACACGATGCTGACAAACAACATCGACAAGCTGGAAGTCGGCACTGGGCAATACACGTTTCTGCTGAACGAACGCGGCGGAATCATCGATGATCTGATCGTTTATCGGATCGGGAGCAGAAATTTCTGCTCGTGGTGAATGCCGCGCGCACGGATGAAGATTTCGCCTGGCTGGACCGACATAGCGATCGCGCGACAACCGGTGATCGCATCGAGCAATCGCAGCGCGGATTTTGGCGGAGTCGCGATTCAAGGGCCCGCGCGTTGCGGAATTGTTTCACGCGCTCTTCGGCGAAGATGTCGATCTGCCGCCGCGAAATCACATTGTCGATCTTGATTCGATGGAACAGAACGTTTCGGTCGCGCGAACCGGTTACACTGGCGAAGACGGCGTGGAAGTTTTCTTTCGCGCGAAAGATGCGGCGAAGTTTTGGAACGCTGTTCTTGAAAAAGGCAAAGCAGTTTGGAATCAAACCGTGCGGCCTCGGCGCGCGCGACACCTTGCGACTCGAAATGCTGTTATCCGCTCAACGGCTCCGATCTTTCGCCTGAACGAAATCCGATCGAAGCCGGCCTCGGTTTTTTGTCGATCTAACGAAGCCAAATTTCATTGGCCGCGAAGCTTTGTTGAAGACGAAAGAAAACGGCTCGCCAGAAAAGCTCGTTGCGTTTCGAATGAAGGCAAAAGGTCCGCCGCCGCGGCCGCATTATTCGGTTTTCGATAACGGCGAGCGCATCGGCGAAGTGACCAGCGGCACACTTTCTCCGAGCTTGAATTACGGCATTGGCATGGCATACGTGTCCGCGCCGCACGCGAAGATCGGAACCAGGATCGACATCGAAATTCGCGGCCAGAAATTTCCGGCCATCATCGAAAAGAAACCGCTCTACAAAAATCATGAACGTCCCCGACGATTTGCTTTACACCGAGACACACGAATGGATTCGCGCGCGAAGGCGACAACGTTCGCGTCGGCATCACCGATCATGCGCAATCGGAATTGACCGACGTGGTTTACGTCGAGCTGCCGAAAATGGATCGACAAGCGAACGCGAAGGAAGCGATCGCCGTCGTCGAATCCGTCAAAGCGGCGAGCGACATTTACGCGCCGGTGAAAGGAACGGTCGTCGAAGTGAACAAGGCGCTCAGCAATACGTAACTGAACGAAGCACATCGAG
>ERZ1370068.9288-contig-8076_pt1 | contig 33242 bp, 30 predicted proteins | sample MGYA00561227_ERZ1370068 | MGnify/ENA primary metagenome ERZ1370068 (study PRJEB38410, sample SAMEA6850437) | metagenome | study: Metagenomic assessment of the ecological functions of the soil: analysis of the soil microbiota associated with the...
AGGCCCGGTCCGGCAGCGCGGTGATGTCGTCGATGTGGAGGAACGAACACCGGCGTCCCCGCGAGCTCGAGCTGGACCGGCTCGTTGTTCGCGAAGCCGGTCGCCGCGTCGACGGCGCCCTGGGCGACCGCCGCGCCCTGGCCGAAGTCGGGGTATTCCGATGATCGTCGACGTCGTTCGGCGTCAGCTCGGCCGAGTCCGAGCAGGGCCTGGAGCATGATCCAGGACGAGCCGTAGCGGCCGGGATGCCGATCTTCTTGCCCTTCAGGTCGGCGGCGCTCGCGATCCCCGACGACGCCTTCGCGAACACGATCGACGGGAACTGGCCGTAGATCGTCGCGACGTACTTGATCGGGATGTTCTGGCTGACCGCCGGGATCACGCTCGTCCCGTCGGCGATGCCCGATGTCGACCTGGCCCTGGCCGACCTTCGGCACGAGGTTCGCGTCGATCTCGTTCTGGAACGTGACCTTCAGGCCCTCGGCCGCGGTAGTAGCCGGCCTGGTCGGCGAGGTAGAACTGGGCGAACTGGACGCTCGGGATGTAGCCGAGGCCGACGGTCAGCTTCGTCGGCGGGCCGGACGGGGCCGACGAGACCGACGGGGCGGCCGAGCTGCCCGCGGCCGACGACGCGGAGGCGTCGGAGCCGTCCGTCCGCACGCCGCGACGAGGACGCGCGGCGACGACGCCGGCGACGAGACTTCGACCGAAGGACAACGGGCGCACGGACCTCCTGGAGGTTGGGCTACCGAAGCGCCGACGAGCCGGCGTTCGAGGACGACGACGACGGATAGAGCGCGATCCCGAGCAGGGCGATCGTCGACGAGCGTCGCGAACATCAGCGGGATGTCGAAGAGGCGAGCCGCGGGCGAGGTTGACGAGGACGCCGAGGCCGCTGTCGGCGCCGGCCCACTCCCCGACGATCGCGCCGACGACCGCGAGCGTGACCCCGACCCGGAGCCCGCCGAGGATCGACGGCAGCGCCGCCGGGACCTCGAGCGTCGTCAGCACCTGGCGGCGGGTCGCCCGGAACGAGCGGGCCAGCTCGAGCAGGCCCGCGTCGACCGAGCGGATCCCGACCATCGTCGCGACCGCGATCGGGAAGAACACGATCAGGCCGCAGATGACGACCTTGCTCGTCAGCCCGGGCCCGAACCACAGCGCGAGCAGCGGGGCGAGGGCGAGGATCGGCGTCGCCTGGGCGGCGACGATGATACGGCGAGACGACGCGCTCGACGAGCGCCGACCGGGCGAGCGCGTAGCCGACGACGAGCGCCGACGACGGCCCCGACGACGAAGCCGAGGGCGATCTCGACGATCGTCGACCAGGCGTGCGGCGCGATCGTCGCCGTCGAGCCAGGCGGTGACGAACCGCGACGCGACCGAGCTCGGCGGCGGCAGGATGAACGGCCGGCAGCCCGCCGATCACGACGATCGCCTTCCAGACGAGGACGAAGCACCGCGAACGACGGCGGCCAGACCGACAGGCAACGGCGCGAGCCGGGTCATCGCGGCGGTCAGCGCCTGCCCCGCTCGAGGAGGCGCCGGATCTCCGCGGCGGCGTCCGATACGACCGCCCGGTCGAGGATCGTCGAGCGAGCGCGGCCGCGGCAGGTCGATCGGGACGATCCGCGGCGACGCGGCCCGGCCGGGGCGTCATGACGACGACGCGGTCGGCGAGGAGGATCGCCTCGGGGATGCTGTGGGTGACGATCACGATCGTCGGCTGGGCCGCTCCCACAGCGCCGAGCACCTCGAGGTTGAGCCGGTCGCGGGTCAGCGCGTCGAGCGCGCTGAACGGCTCGTCGAGGAGCAGGACCCGCGGCTGCGAGCGCCAGGGCGCGGGCGATCGCCGCGCGCTGGCGCATCCCGCCCGAGAGCTGGCCGGGCCGCAGGTCGCGCGGCGTCCGCGAGGCCGACGAGGTCGAGCAGCTCGGCGAGCCGGGCGGCGCGCCGCTCGGTCGGCCAGCCGGCGAGCTCGAGCGGGCAGGTGACGTTGTCCGGCGACCGACCGCCACGGCAGCAGCCGCGGCTCCTGGAACACGAGCCCGATCGCCGGGATCGGGCGCGGTGATCGGCGCGTCGTCGAGCGTGACGCTGCCCGCGGTCCGGCGCCAGCAGGCCGGCGACGACCCGCAGGAACGTGCGACTTGCCGCAGCCGTTCGGGCCGATGATCGCGACGATCTCGCCGCGCGGCGACCGTCGAGGTCGAAGCCGTCGAGGGCGACCGTCGGCGCGGCGCCCCGGCCCGGCGCGGAACGGCGACGCGGACGTCGCTCGCGACGAGCCGGCCACGCGGCCGCGACGGCCGTCACGACCGCCGCCGCCAGGTCGCGGAGGATCGGCGCGATCGCCGGATGGAGGCCGACGGTAGGCGTCGAACGCGGCGTCGTAGCGGTCGCGGTACTCGGCGCGCGGCTCGAGGCGGCGGGCGACGCGCGTCATGCCCCGGATCGCCGCCGGCAGGTCCGGCTACGCGCCGACGCCGGTCGCCCCGAGCGCCGCGGCCCCGACGACCGCGGTCTCGAGGACCGCAGGCACCGCGACCGTGAACCCGGTGACGTCGGCCTTGACCTGGTTCCACAGTCTCGCTGCGGGCCGGGCCGCCGCAGACCCGCATCGTCCGGACGGTCGACGCCGGCCGCGAGGATCGGCTCGGCGACGTGGCGGATCGCGAACGCCGACGCCTCGAGGATCGCCCGGGTCAGGTGGCCGCGACCGATGGTCGAGCGTCAAGCCCGACGAACGCGCGCCGCGCGCCGTCGGATCCCAGAGCGGCGAGCGCTCGCCCGCGAGGTACGGCAGGAAGACGACGCCGTCGGCGCCGGGCGCGATCGCGGCCGGCCTCCTCGATGAGCGCCTCGGTCGAGTCGACGCCGGCCGACGATCTCGAGTCCGGAACCAGTCGATCGCGCGGCCGGTCGCGGCCATCGCCCCGCCGACGCTGAACAGGCCCGGGCAGCGGCGCGATCGTCGAGAACGATGCCGGGCACGTCCAGCGGCCGGTCCCAGTAGACGCCGAACCCGCCGGCCGAGCCGCCGACGTCGATCGCGTCGCCCGGCGCGGTCATGCCGGCGCCGTGGAAGCTCGCCCACGCGTCGACGATGCCGGCGACGACCGGGATGCCGGCGTCGCAGGCCGAGGTGGTCGCGCCGCGGCTCGGGGTCAGCTCGCCGAGGACCGTCGCCCGCGCGAACGCCCGGCGCGCACTCTTCGGCGGCAGGCACCGCGGCCCGATCGAGCGCGGCCGCGGCCGGGAACGGCTGGCCTCGACGAGGCTCGTCGTCGCCCGGCCGGTCAGCCGCAGGCGCGATGGCAGTCCCACGTCGCGAGGTACCAGCACGTCGCGGCAGCGACGGCCGGCTCGTTGCCGCTCGAGCCAGAGCGCGGCCGGCAGCCCGGCGAGCGTCCAGCCCTGACAGGCCCGTCGCCGCCGCGAGCTCGGCCGCCTCCGCGGTCGAGCGCGATGTCCTGCCAGATGATCGCGGGGCGCGGTCGGCGCGGCCGTCGGCGTCGACCGCGACGAGCGTCGGGCCGTGGCCGTCGATCCCGATCGCGACAGACCTCGCCGACGTCGAGTCGCCGACGTCAGCTCGCGGACCGCCAGGTCGCGATGCGCGCCCCACCACGCCTCGGGATCCTGCTCCGCCCGGCCGGTCGCGGCGTCGGCGTCCGTGCGCGTAGCCCGTCCGCGCGAGCCCGAGCAGCCGGCCGTCGAGGCGCGACGAGGCCGGCCTTGACCTCCGTCGTCCCGAGGTCGATCGCCGAGGACCGCCGCCTCGCGCGTCGCCGCCATCAGGCCGCCGCGCCCGCCTCGCCCGCGTCGTCGAGCGCGAGGCCACCGCCTCGGCCGTCGGCTGCGTCCGTGACGAGCGTCGTCAGCGCCCCGCCCGCAGCGCGCCGAGGATCGGCCGGACCTTCGCCGGCGCCGCCGGCGACGCCGATCCGGATCGGGACGCGGCCGAGGTCGCGCGGCGTCGAACGCGATCGTCCGGTCGCGCGAGCTCGTCGCGGACGAACCGGCCGTCGAGGTCGAACGGGCTGATCGAGCACCTCCGCCGACCGCGCCGTCACGCGTCTCGAGCTCGGCGGCACGATCGCCTGGCCGAACGCCGCGGTCGCTCCAGGCCGGCCCGCCGATCCCGAAGGCGGCGACGTCGAGCCGGTCCCAGAGGTCGAGCGATCCGGCGAACGCCGGCGTGGGCGACGAGCGAGCGCTTCGTGGCCGGATCGTCGACGAGGCCCGGCGCGAGGAGGCCCTGAGGGCACGCCGCCGATCGCGTCGGCGATCCGCCGGAACGGCTCGCGGGCCGGGCCCGCTGAACCAGTAGCCGCCGCACAGCGGGACGACGGTCGCGCCGGTCTCGCGCGAGGGACTCGTCGCCGCAGCGCGTCGGCCAGCGGCCGAGATCGACGACCCCGTCGCCGATCCCGACGACCGCGCCGTCGCGGACCGCGCCCGCAGCACCTCGGCCCCGAGCCGGCCGATCATGCCGCCGGCCGACGTCCTCCGGCCCGGCGAGCGCCGGCGACAGATGGACGGCCGCGAGGCCGAACCGCTCGCGCAGCTCCTCGCCGGCGGCCGAGCTGGACCGGCCGTCCTGGTCGACGATCCGGATCTCGACGATGCCCTCGGCGCGGGCCCGCTTCAGGAGCCGCGAGACCTGCGGCCGGGTGACGCCGAGCAGCTCCGCGACGCGCGGACTGCGTCTCGCCCAGCTCGTAGTAGAGCCGGCTCGCGTCGATCAGCTGCTGGACGTCGGACAATCCGTGGCTCCGTCGGGGTCCGGTTGCACATCTGCACGATACAGATGTGCAGGCGACCGGCCGATGATCGTCGCGCCGCGCGGACCGTGTCAAGGAGCCGCCGGGTAGGCGATGATGGACTCGATGAGGTCGCCGCCCGTCGCCCTCGGTGTCCTGGTGGCCGCCGCTCGTCGTCGCCTGTGGCTCGGCCGGCCACGCCCGCGCCGGCCGGGTCGCTGGCCGCCCTCGCCGTCCGGCCTCGCCGTCACGCCGACGCCGTCCGGGTGGCTCGCGCTCGCCGTCGCCTCGCCCGTCGGCCACGCCGAAGCTCGTCGTCCCCCACGACGACCCGGAGCTCGAGTAGCTGCTGCCCGACGAGGTCGACGGCGTGACGCTGATGAAGCTGAGCGTCGGGCCGGTGTCGTCGGTCGGCGTGTCGGGCGCCCAGGCGATCAAGCGACGCCGCGAAGCAGATCGGCGACGGCTCCGGCAACTTCGGGCTCTGCCTACGCCGGCGACCCCAAGGGCACGTTCAACACGTTCGCCCTGCGGATCCCGGGCGCGAGCTCGAGCAACCTGCTGACGAGCTTCGCCCAGATGACGCCTCGCGGAGACGCCCGGCGGCAAGGTCGAGTCAGCGAACCTCGGCGGCCGCGTCGCTCGTCCACGTCATCGACCCGACGAGCCAGATCGGCGACGTCTGGTTCTACGCGATCGGCGACACGCTGTACGGCGTCCAGGCGGGGTCGCGCGACCCGAGGCGACGAAGCTGCTCGCGCTGCTCCCCAGAAGTAGCGCGCTCAGGGCACGGCCGCGACCTCCGCGAGCGCCTGTCGCGCCGCCGGCAACGCCCGTCGCCGAGAACCCCGGGTCGAGATCGAGTGCCGCCGTCAGGTCGCGCGGCGCGCCGGCCGCGTCGCCGGCCTTCACCGGCGATGATCCCGGCGTGGTAGAGGCAGCAGCGCGGATCGCGCGACCCGAGACCGGCGCCGCCTCGGCCGAGAGGCCTGGCAGCGTCCGCGGACCTGCCGGAGCGGTGGTACGCCCAGGCGAGCGCGTCGGCCGTCCGGACCGTCCGACGGGTCCGGTACGCCGCCTCGCGCGAGCTCGAGGGCCTTGGCCGCGTCGCCGTGGTCGGCCTCGAACAGCGCGAGCTCGAGGTCGACGTCGACACCGGCCGCGACGAACAGCCGGGTCTCGGCCCGAGCGAGGTCGTAGCTCTTCGCCGCCTTCCACGTCGTCGCCGCTCGCCTCCTGCGCCTCGCCGAGCGAGATCACGTACTCGGGTAGCGGCAGGATCGCGGCCGCCTGCTGGAATCGCCGGATCGCCTCGGCCAGGTCGCCCCGTCCGACCGCCAGCCGCCCCGAGCCCGGCGATCGCGGCCGCGTGGTTCGGGACCGTGGCGAGCGCCGCGTCGTAGGCGGCCGCCGCCTCGTCGGGATGGCCGGCGTAGACGAGGAGGTTGCCGAGGAGCGTCTCGACATAGGCGGTGTTCTCGGGCGCGAGCGCGGGCGAGGCCGCCGCCTGGCGCATCGCCGCGACCGCGCCATCGATGTTGCCGTGCAGCTCGCGGAGGTAGGAGATGCGGGCCAGCGAGGCCAGATCGACGCGGAGCGCGAGCAGCTCGCTCGCGGCCGCGGTCGTCGCGTCGTCGTACCGGCCGAGCTCCGACGAGCGCAGTCGACCTCGACGGCCTTCGCGGCGGGCAGCTGCGGGTGCGAGGGCCAGGGCTGCGTGCGGCGGTCTCGAGCGCGTCGGCGAAGCTGGTGCTTGCCTAGCTGAAGGCCGCCGATCCCGACGAGCACGAGCGGGTCGTCGGGCGCGAGGCCGGTGAGCCTGCGTCGAGTGCCTGCTCGGCCTGCGCGTACAGCGAGGGATCGGCGGTCTCCCGGACGCGCTGGAGCAGCGCAAGACCCAGATCGCGGAGCGTCGCCCGGGTCGGTCGGGCTTGGCTCGCGAGCTTCGTCCTCAGCTCGGCGATCGATGGCCGCGGTCGACCGGCGAGCGACGGGGACGGCGGCGGTGCCGACGCAGCCGGCGCTCGGTGCGGCCGGCTCCGACCGACCAGCGAGGACCAGGGCTCGACGGCGGCGCCTGAGCCGCCGCAGGCCGCGACGAGCTGGCGCCAGTGACGATGAGAGTGGCGGCGATCGCGCCCCGATACCGGTTCATCACCCGTTGGTTCGGTCGAGACCCTCGGACGGATCAACGCAACGCCGGATGTGCAAATCGAGGGGCGTCAGAACACGCGGCCGGGGTTCAGGATCCCTCCGGATCGAGGGCCGTCTTGATCGACCGCATGACGCCGACGACGTCGGCGCCGACCTGCTCGACGAGCGCCGTCGCGCCGGGCGATGCCGATCCCGTGCTCGGCGGTGACCGTGCCGCCCAGGCCGATCGCGGCGCGGCAGAGGTCGGCGCGGACGAGGTCGGTCAGCTCCTCGGCGCGCGGGTCGTCGTGGTCGAAGATGAAGTTCGGGTGGAGGTTGCCGTCGCCGGCGTGGCCGAACGTCGCGATCCGGACGCCGTGCGTTCGGCCGATCGCCTGCGATCGCGCGCGAGCAGGTCCGGGCACGCGGCTGCGGGGCACGCCGACGTCCTCCATCCGGACCGGTCCCAGGCGCTCGAGCGCCCGGAGCGCGAGCCGGCGGGCCTGGCGCAGCCAGTCGGCCTCGGTCGCGTCGGCGGCGCGGATCGTCGACGTCGCGCCGGCCGCCTCGCAGGCCGCGACCGCCGCGTCGAGCTCGCGCGGCCGCGGCCGGCTCGGCGCAGGTCCGACTCGACGAGGAGCATCGCCGCGGCGTCGCGGTCGAGGCCGAGCTGGAACGCGTCGTCGACGGCGGCGATCGTGTCGCTGGTCCAGCAGCTCGAGCGTCACCGGGTCGAGCCCGGCGCGCGACGATCCGCGGCGACCGCGTCGCCGGCGCCGTCGAGCGACGGGAAGAACGCGAGCATCGTCGACCGCGGCGGCGGCGCGACGCGGAGCCGGAGCGTCGCCTCGGTGATGATCCCGAGCGTCCCCTGCGACCCGACGAACAGGTGGGTCAGCGCGTAGCCGGCGACGTCCTTCACGTTCTTGCCGCCGGTCCGGATGACGCGCCCGTCGGCGAGGACGACCTCGAGGCCGAGCACGCAGTCGCGCGTCTGGCCGTACTTCACGCAGCACAGCCCGCCGGCGTTCGTGCCGAGGTTGCCGCCGATCGAGCAGATCTCGTAGCTCGCCGGATCCGGGGCGTAGAACAGGCCCTCGGCGGCGACGCGCGCCTTCAGCTCGGCGTTGAGGATCCCGGGCTGGGTGACGACGACGAGGTTCTCGCGGTCGATCTCGAGGATCGCGTCCATCCGCGTCAGCGCGATCGTCAGGCCGCCCTCGATCCCGGCCGCGCCGCCGCTCAGGCCGGTTCCGGCGCCGCGCGGGCACGATCGGGATCCGATGCTCGCCGGCGAGGCGGACGAGGGTCGACGACCTCGCGCGGTCGATCGTCGGCAGGGCCACGGCGCAGCGGCAGGCCGGCCTCGAGGTACGCGGTCTCGTCGTTGCGGTAGCGTCTCGCGGTCGACCGGCGTCGTCGAGGAGGCGGAGCGTCCGGCAGCGCGGCCCGGACCGCGGCGAGGAACGCCGACCGGGCGGCATCCGACGGCGCGTGACGGGATCGACGGCGCGGTCACGGTCCCAGTCTACGCATCGTGGCGCATCGCCACGCGGCCCGTGACGATCGGGCGGTCGACGGTCCGACGCGCCGCCGTAGCATCGTCCCGTGCCAGCGCTGTCACGCGGCCGGACCCCGGCCGTCTCGGTCGCGTGGGTCACCTCGGCCGGCTCGCCGCCGCCATCGCCCTGATCGTCGTCCTCGCCGTGCCCGCCGTCGCGTCGCGTCGACTGTCGGTCCGGTCGCGCCGAGCTCGCGCCGTCGGCGTCGGTCGCCGCGGCGACGTCCGGCTCGCCGACGCCCGAGCCGACGCTCGCCTCGACCCTGCGCCTCCGCTCGCCCGGCCCGACGAACGCGCCGCGCCGGGCCCCGATGCTGGTCTCCGGCGATCGCCGCCGGCCGCGGCGTCACGACGGGCGCCCGGCCCGGGCTCCTGCCCGGATCGGTCAACGCGACGAGCATCGACCTGACGGCCGACGTACGACGTCAAGGCGTCGCTCAACTTCGGCACGCGCGCGTTCACGGTCGTCGACGACGATCCAGCTCCGGAACGACGTCGGGCGGCCCGATCGACCGGCTCGAGCTCAACACGATCGCGGCGCGCCTCGGCGGCGATGAAGCTCGGCGCGGTCACGTCGGCGGCATGCCGGTCACGCGCGACGGTCCACGACCAGACGATCCACGTGCCGCTCGGCGGGATCCTCGGGGCCGGCCAGTCGGCGACGGTCACGCGTCGCCTACTCGGCGACGCTGCGCAGCTCGATCACCGGCTCGAACTGGCTGTTCACGCGGACGCAACGGCATCGTCGACGCCCACCGCTGGATCCCGTGGGTCAGCCGGCGACGTCCCGTTCGACCGGCCGAACCACGGCGATCCGTTCGTCACGCCGGTCGAGCCCGCAGCGTGCAGGTCACGATCACGACCGACCGGACGCTGGTCTATCGCCACGACCGGTGAGCCGGTCGCGACGGAGCGGCCTGACGACGACGTTCGAGGCGACGCAACGTCCGCGACTTCGCGTTCACCGCGGCGCCCGACTATCGCTCGACGTCGACGACGGTCGGCGACGTCACGGTCCGCGTCTACTACCGGCCGGGTTCCCGGCGTCGGCCGTGCATGTCGTACGCGGTCGCACGCGATCCGCGCGTACGCAGCCGCTGCGTCGGGGCGTACCCGTACCGCGACCTACGACCTCGCCCAGACCGCCGGCGGCTACGGGATGGAGTCGCCCGGCCTGACCTGGATCCCGACCGGCGCCGGCGAACCTGACCTACCTCGTCCACCACGAGACCGGCCACCAGTGGTTCTACGGGATCGTCGGGCACGACCAGGCGTACGAGCCGTTCACCGACGAGGCCGCTGACCGACTTCCTCGCCCGCTACGTGCTCGTCGCATGCGGCGCGCGTCGCGCTGCTCGACCGCCCGGCTCGACCTGTCGATCTACCGCTACTCGACGTCGTGCTACTACGAGGACGTCTACATCCAGGGCGGCAACTTCCTCGACGACATCCGCAAGTCGATGGGCTCGACGACGTTCTTCCGGGCCATCCGCGACTACGTGGCCGCGAACCGCTACAAGCTGGCGGCGACCAGAGACGCTGCTCGACACGCTCGACAACCACACGTCGCAGAACCTCGTCCCGAGCTACCGCGCCGCGCTTCCCGCGGCTCTACTAGCGCCGCGTCCGGCAGATCGCGAAGGGGCCGGCCCTCGGGCCGGCCTTCGGCAGTGCGTCCACTGGTCTTCGATCAGGACGGGCGCGGGCCCATCTGGTTCTGATGGAAGTGGGTCTGGCCCGACTGCGCCTGGGCGAAGTACGGGAAGCTCGATCGGAACGGCTTGTCGTTGGCGTCGACGCCGTCCGTGAGGACGCCGATGAGCGCCGGGTTGAAGCTGAACGAGGCGTCGCGTCCGTCGAGGACCTGGTAGGCCGCGCCGGCGACCGCGAGGAGCTCTGATCTCGACGACGTCGTCGGTCAGCCGACGGCCGTTCGGGAAGCCGCAGGCGTCGCCGCCCAGGAGCCCGAGCCGGTTCGGCGTCGGTGAGCAGAGGTCGCCCTTGATGTTCGTGTTGATGCGATGCATCTCCGCTGGCTGAACGCCGACGGGGCGGTTGACGTTGAAGCCGTGCCGGCAGCGTGACCGGGCCGTTCTTCGTCGTGATCGTGAACGGCTTGGCGTGACTTCATGCCGGTGAGGAAGATGTCGAAGATGTCGCGCGCGGCCGGACCGCGGGGTGTTGACGTCGACGGCGGTCGAGCAGTTGTGGTCGCTGTCGGCGGGCAGCATGACGCCGTACAGGCCGCACAGCAGCCGCCCGAGCTCCGGATCCTCGACGCTCCGCTGGAGCAGGGCGCCGACGTCCGCGCCGAGGCCGTCGGTGTAGACGCCGAGGTCCTGGGCTCGGGAGCAGCGTGTTGAACGCGTCCTTGAGCGCGAGGCGGGATCACGACCTCGTTCGACCAGCGGCATGCCGAGGCGCGAGACCTGCTTGCCGTTGCGGGTCGTCGAGGCCCACACGCCGAGGACGGGCTCGTGCCCTGCTTGAGCCGCGAGATCGGGATCTCGAGGACCATCGTGTGGACGTTGAAGCCCGACACGGAGTCCTGCGGCCGGTTGTTGCCGCCGGCGTAGCCGATCGGGGCGTCCTGGCCGCGCAGCGCGTCAGCAGGTCGAAGACCTGGAGGTCGACCCAGAACGCGTCGTCGGTCTGGCCGGCGTAGATCTTCATCTGGTTGGCGCCGCTGCCGAACGTCCGGATCGCCTGGTTCTCGAGGGTCGTGTAGTTCGGCGTCGACTTCTTGCCGATGTTGCTCGGCGTCGTGAGCTGATGGTCGACGAGGGTCGTCGAGGCCGCCGGCGGCGTGCTCGGTGATCGTGACCTTCTGCTTCATGTTCCAGTCGCCGTCGGTCGAGCGACGTGATCGGATCCGGTGTTGTAGAGGAACGTGTTGCCGTTCGGGATCGACGTCTCGGACGTCAGCGTGTACGTGTAGTCCGCGACGGCGTCGCCGTCGTTGTCGACATTGATCGAGTACTGGGCGGTGGGATCCCACTCCCAGTAGTTCGGGCCGCCCTCGGGTCCCTCGAACGGGATCCAGCTTGCGCGGCGATGACGACGTTGTTGGGGTTCGTCGGGCTGATGAACACGTAGGTGTCGGTGTTGTCCGCGAACGCGTCCTTCGAGATGAGTGGGCCTCTCGCGGTGGCTCGAGGCGGCGGCACCGCCGACCGAGCCCGCGAGGATGATCAACGCGCCGGCGACGGGTAAGCGTCCGCCGGGCAAGGACGAGACATAGGGCCTGGGTCCTCCAATGAACGTTGACGGGCGCCTGGCCGACCGTTTGCGCGCTTCGATCTCGGTCGGCGTGGGCTGAGACACTCCTGCCACCGCGCAGGACGGTGCGGTACACGCGTCCGGCCATGAATCGTCGCGTTCCGGCGGATCAGGGCGACGAGCGTCGCTCGCGGCGAGCGCCTGCGGCATCTGCCGGAAGCCGGCCGGCAGCAGCGGCCGCCAGAACCGCCACGCGGCGACGAGCCACGCGCTCACCGCCCGCTCCGAGCGGTCCCCAGCGGAAGCCGTACTCGGATCGCACGGACGGCGGGCAGCAGCGAGATCGACGGCCACAGCGTCCACGCGTACGACGCGGGCGGCAGGCCGGCGAGCGGCGGCAGCACCGGCCCCAGCGGCGGGTTCAGGACGTGCCACGCGAGCTCGCGGGCGACCGGCGAGGGATGGACGGGCCCGTCGGGCGCGAGCATCGACGCGACGTACGCCTCGAACGACGCGAGGTCGGCGGGAAGCCGGTCGGCCGGGACCCCGAAGGCCCGCCCGATCGGCAGCGTCTCGGCGTAGTAGCGCTCGCGGGCGTCGCGCGGCAGCGGCTCGATCCAGGCGTCGTAGGCGACGATCGTCGTGTCGACGAGCGTGGCGTGGACCCAGAGCGAGAGGGTCGGGGTCGCGGGCGGCGTAGCCGGCGCCCCGGATCGATCGGTGGAGCTCGTTCAGGCGCCGGATCTCCGCCCGTGCCGCGGTCGTCGTCCCGTAGACGATCGTCAGGTAGCTCCGCAGCGTCGCCTGGAGCCGCGCCCACGGATCGGTCCGGAAGTCGCTGTGCTCGTCGACGCCGGCGGCGACACCGGGATGGGCGATCTGCAGCAGCAGCGCCCGCGGGCCGGCACCCAGCAGCAGCATCGCCTCGCGGTTGAGGCGCCAGGCCTCGCTGTCGGGCCCGTACAGGCCGAGGGGCGTCCGCAGGGACGGCGTTCGTCGCGCTCAGCGCTCTCCGGTCCGTCGCCCGACCGCCCACCACGACGCCGGAACGTGCCGGCGGCGGCGAGCAGCTTGATCGCGTCGATGACGATGAACGGCGTCAGCCCCAGGGCGATCGCGGTCGGCAGGTCGACGCCTGAGCGCCACGGCCAGCCACGGCACGCCGATGAGGTAGATCGCGACGTTGCCGATGAGCATCGCGGCGATCGCCCCGAGCGGTGTTCCGGTCCCAGCCCATCTCGGCGAGCCGCCCGTGATCGCCGCGGCCGCGAGGAACCCGATCAGGTAGCCGCCGGTCGCGCCGAGGACGATCGACCCGTCCTGGCGCGAGACGAACGGTCAAGCCCGGAGCCGCCGCCCGCGTAGACCGGCAGCAGCAGGCCCATCAGCGAGGTACAGCCCGACCGACGACGACGCCCCGCCGCAGCCCGAGCGCGCCGCCGACGAGCAGCACGCCGAACGTCTGGCCGGTGATCGGCACGGGCGAGGACGCGAGCGTGATCCGGAAGTCGGCGACGATCGGGATCGTCTGGCCCTGCTGGACGATCGTCAGCTGGGCGGTCAGCGCAGATGAGCAGGGCGCCCGCGACGATGAGGGCGACGTGGCGCGCCCGGGGACCGACCGCGCTCGCCGAGGCGGATCGGCAGGAGGAAGTCGGCGAGGGTGATCCCCGCTGGTCCATCGGCAGCCGGTTGATCCGCGGTACGACGATCGTCATCCGATTGCGGTCCCTCCGCGGACGCCGGCGACGGGCTCATGAGCCTCACGCAGTCACCGATCGAGGGCCCGGAGTCTAGCACCGCCTACTCGTGCTGGACGGCCCTCACGATCGCGAGCCGGCTCGCCAGCCGGGCCGGATACCAGGCCGCGACCATCGACAGGCCGATCCCGAGAACCGCGGCCAGTCCGATCGAGCCCCACGGCAGGTCGAGCCCGATTCCGAGCGTCCCGCCGGCGAGGGCGATCATCAGCGCCCCGGCGACGAGCCCGGTGACGATGCCGAGGAACGAGCCGCTCAGGCCGAGGATCCCGGCCTCGACGACGACCGTCCGGCGGACCTGCGTCCGCGTCATCCCGGCCGCCCGCAGCACGCCCAGCTCGCGGACCCGCTCGAGGACGTTCATCGAGAGCGTGTTGACGATGCCGAGCGCGGCGACGATGACCGCGATGATCGCGAGGGCGTCGAACAGGCCGAAGACCCGGCCGAGGGCGACGTCGACGGCGGTTGCGACGCGGCTGAGCGGCGTCGGCTCGAGCGCGCCGACTCCGTGGCCAGCTCGTCGACCGCCGGCCGGGCGTCGGCTTCGCGGCCGGGCTCGTAGCGGACCGCGAGCGCGTCGGCGCCGGTGACGCCGAGCGACTCCGTCGCGTCCTTCCAGCCGACGAGGATCGTCTCGCCGCCGGTCCCGGGCAGCGTCCGCTCGGCGATGCCCGCGACCTGCAGCGGCAGGACCCGCCCGTCGCCGATCGCCGAGGTCGAGCTCCGACCCGACGGCGAGGTCGTCGCGGGTCGCGAGGCCCAGCGGGACGATGACGAAGCCGCCCTCGTCGAGGGACTTGAGGGCATCGGCCCGGTCGCCGGCGACGAACCGCAGCCGGCCGTCGGCGAGGAGGTCCGCGCCCACGACGGCCGGGCGCGTCGGTCCGGACGCCGCGCATCGCGACGTCGAACGTGGCGATCGGGCTGACCCGGGCGACGCCGTCGATCGCGGCGACGTCGGTCGCGATCTCCTCGTCGGGCGCGATCGGGCGGATCGAGGTCAGGAGCTCCTCGCCCGGGATCACCTCGCTCGAGCCACGCGCTCGCCGCCGCGCGGGAGTGGCCGGCGACGCCGCCGATCGCCACGATCATCGCGAGACCCGCCGTCATCGCCCCGACGGTCAGCGCCGTCCGGCTGCGATCCCGGGCGAGCGCGGCGCGGGCGAGCCGCTCCTCGAGCCGGAACAGCCAGCGGAACGGCCAGCCGGCGACGCGGGCGATGCCGCCGAGCAGGAACGGCGAGAGCAGCACGACGCCGAGCAGCAGCCCGTAGACGGCGACCGAGCGCAGGAACGCCGAGCCGACCGCGCGCCTGCGGCCACGCGAAGAGCCCGGCGGCCCCGACGGCGATGAACACCGCGACGAGCCAGCGCAGACGCGCGCGGCGCGCGGACGCCGGAGTCGAGCCGGGCCTTGAGCGCCTCGATCGGCGTGATCGAGCCCGCCCGACGGGCCGGCTCGACGGAGGCGGCGAACGTGACGCCGAGCCCGACCGCGAGGCGCGATCGCGATCGAGCCGCTCGCCCAGCTGCGGGGCGTCGAACGGGATCGAGCCGACCGGTCCGGACGTAGCCGGCCATCAGGACGCGCGAGGCCCGGCGCCGGCCGCGAGGCCCAGCACGGAGCCGAGGACCGCGAGCACCGCCGCCTGGACGAGGACGAACCGCGCGAGCTGGCCGCGGGTCGCGCCCGCCGCGCGCAGCAGGCCCAGCTCGCGGATCCGCTCGGTCACGGTCATCGAGAGCGTGTTGAAGATGAGGAACGCGCCGACGAAGAGCGAGACGGCGGCGATCAGCGCGGTCATCGCCCGGAAGTCGGCGGTCGACGAGCGGAGCGACGCCGCGAGGTCGCGCGGCGACGGACAGCACGTACGGCTCGCGCGGTCAGCGCGACCTCGAGCGCCGAGCTGACCTCGGCCGGGGTGGCGCCCTCGCCGACGACGATGTCGACGCGGCTGACGCCGTCGAACGCGAGCAGCCGCCTGCGCCGTCCGGAGCGGGACGACGACCGTCCGGCCGCCGGAGCCGACGAACGGCCCGTCGCCGGCGAGGATCCCCTCGACCGTGAGCGAGACCGGGCCGTCGGTGCCGCCCTGGAACGTGACGTTCGAGCCGACCGCCGAGCCCGTCCTCGGCGGCGAGCCGCTCGGTGACGAGCGCCCCGAACGCCTCCGGCCCGGCGAGTGCGCTCGCCCGCGGCGAGCGGCAGGTCGCGGATCTGCGACCTCGGCGGCCGGGTCGATGCCGAGCATCGTGACCGGCTGCTCGAGGCCGTCCGGCGTCGAGCCGTCGGGGACGAGGTACGTCCGTCGCTCGAGGACCGGGGCCGCGACGACGACGCCCGGGCGCCTCGTCGATCGCGGCCACGCTCTCCGGGAGAGGCCCTCCTCGCCGAACGCGGCCACCCGCAGGTCCGCCCGGCCGACGATGTCGTGGACGGTCCGGTCGATCGCGGCCTCGATCCCGGCGTCGGTCGCGAGCGACGCGAACAGGACGCCGACGCCCAGGGCGATCCCGACGACCGACAGCAGCGTCCGGCCGCGGCGGGCGCCGAGGCTGCGGAGGCGAGAGGACGTCAGGCCGCGCATCGGTTCAGAGCCCAGCTCGGCGAGGCGGGTGATCAGCGGCGCGGCGTCGTGGTTGCTCGCGCCGGCCGAGGCGGATCTCGTCGCGGATCCGGCCGTCGGAGATGACGAGGACCCGGTCGGCGTAGGCCGCGGCCTTGGAGTCGTGGGTCACGAGGACGATCGGTCTGGTGGCGCTCGACGCACGACCGCCAGAGCGCGTCGAGGATCTCGGTCCCGGTCGTGTAGTCGAGGTTGCCGGTCGGCTCGTCGGCGAAGAGCAGGGCCGGGCCGCGTGACGAGGGCCCGGGCGATCGCGACCCGCTGCTGCTCGCCGGCCGACAGCTGGTCGGGCCGGTGGTGCTCCTTGCCGGTCAGGTCGACGAGCGCGATGACGTCGCGGATCCGCTCCTGGAGCTCGCCGCCCGCGTCGGGTCGGCCGGCGATCGTGAACGGCAGGGCGACGTTCTCGGTGACGTCGAGGAGCGGGATCAGGTTGAAGGACTGGAAGACGAAGCCGGTCCGGTCGCGGCGGAGCGTCGTGGCCGCGTCGTCCGACAGGCGGCTGATCGTCGCGCCCTCGAGGATGACCTCGCCGGCCGTCGGCCGGTCGAGGCCGCCGAGCAGCTGGAGGAGCGTCGACTTGCCCGAGCCCGACGGGCCCATGAGCGCGACGAACTCGCCCTCGCCGACGGTCAGCGAGACGCCGCGCAGCGCGTCGACGGTCGTCGCCCCGAGGCGGTAGCGCCTTCGTCAGGTCGCGGGCCTCGAGGATCGCGGCGGTCGTCGTCATCGCCGTCGTCCGGGCGCGGCGGTGCGGGTGAAGGGCGTCGGTTGGCATGCCGTGGATGCGTGTGCGTTGCCACAGGATCTCCTCTGCTGGTCGTGATGCGAGTCGCGGGAATGTCGGGTGACGGGGCGGGTCGTGGGTCGTTGGGTATTCCGGACGCGCATCGCCGCCGGGAAGTGGAGCCTGGCCGATCAGCCGCCCAGGTAGAAGCCGGTCACGCCGCCGACGATCGTCTCGATGAGCCCGGCCGGGACGGGTCGACGACGCGGAGCGACGAGTTGCCGCTCGCCGCGACGCCCGGCCGGTGGCCGAGCCGGTCGACGCGGCGGCCCGGTCGAGCCGTCGTCCTGGTGCCGGCCGCCCGGCCCGAACCCCAGTCCGATCGGGTCGGTCGGGATCGGCGGCATCGTCTTCACCGGCGTCGGCACTGGGCGTCGGCTTGGGTGTCGGGCGCGGCGTCGCGCTTGGCCGTCGCTGGCGCCTTCGGCTTCGGCTTGGGAGTGGCCTTCGAACCGCCGCCGCGCTGCCGCCCGAGCTAGCCGCTCGACTTCGTACGAGCCGCACTTGTCGGCGAAGATGACGGTCCACATCTTCTTGCCGGTCGGGCCCTTGTAGGCGCCGATCGCCGATGACGTCCCAGCGCTTGTTGAGGATGTTCGAGCGGTGGCCGGGCGAGTTGCATGAACGAGTTGTGGACGACGCCGGTCGCGATGTCGTCGGGGTAGTTGTTCCAGCCGATGTTCTCGCCGGCGATCGCGTAGCAGTAGTGCTTCTGGTCGAGGACGTGGAAGACGTTGTAGCCGGCCGGCGGGATGTTGTGGCTGAAGTAGTTGCGGGTGATCATGTCCTTGCTCCGCCAGCGGGCGATCGACGTGAGCGCCGAGTCGACCTTCAGCGCGCGGAGCCCGGCCGCCGCCCGCGACCGGTTCGTGAGGCTGACGAGCTGCTTCTCCGAGGTGGAGCTGAACGAGCCCGCGCTCCACGCGTCGGCGGGTCGCGGCGCGGCCAGCAGCCCGACCGACGAGACGGCGAACGCGACGGCGAGGAGCCCGGCGAGCCGGCGACGGCGCGCGTCACGGGACGCGCCGGCGACGGCAGGGTCAGGAGCGGGGGCGAGAGTCATCCGACTCGGCTCGACCTCGTGCGGGCCACCGGCTGGGGAGTCCGGTGCTGTCCCGGACGCTAGGCGGCGGTCCGGTGGAGGTCCGCCGCGCGATGGTCCCGGGCCCCCGGGGCAGGGGTACCAACTTCCGACCCGCAGCCCACCGGACCGCACCACACGGGTGACGGACCGCACCGCCGGGCGCGGCCCGCTCCTACTCTTGGCAGCCTCGACCGGTACGAACGTCGATCCCGCGAGCACGCCGCGCCGCGTCGTATCGTCGGCTCCCCGGCTCCCCGATCAGCCACGAGGGTCCATGACGCACCTCGCCCTCCACGCGACCGGCATCGTCCCGAAGCGGCGGCTCATCCCCAGGCAACCACCGGATCGTCTCCTCGCGGAGATCGAGACGTGGATCCGCGCGGAGTACCCCGACGCGGTCCGTACGACCGAGACGCGGACCGCGGACGGCGGCGTCCGCGAGCTCGCGGTGGGCTTCCATCCGGCGGCAACCGACGTCGTGATCGCCGCCGGCGACGACGGCGCGTTCACGGTTCGCGCGGAGTTCGCCCCGGTCGGGCCCGGCTACCAGACGTTCGTCGGGCGGCTGGCCCAGCGGATCGGGACCGAGCACGGGATCGTCTGGACGACCGACGCCGACGCCGACCCCGGCAGGCGGCGCGGACGACGCGGCCGCGGACGGCGACGCCGTCAGCGAGGCAGCCCCGTTGGCCGCCGGCCCGGACCCGTTCCGCGACCCGTCGCGCGCAGCCGAGCGCCCAGCCGCCGAGCACGGCTACCTCGGCGTGGCTCGGCAGCGGGCTCATCGCAGCCCGCGAGGTCCGGCGGCGCGGCGCCTCGACGATCCACCTCGGGACGCCGGCCGGCGTCGAGTACACGGTCGACGCGGCGCTCGCGACCTCGCTCGGGCCGCGCGACGACGCCTGGCTCGAGGCCGCCGTCGGCGATTCACGGCTCGCGGTCGACGTGACGCCGTGGTGGGCCGACGCGATCGACGCGCGGAACCTCCTGAACCGGGCGCTCTGCCTGATGTGGACCGAGGTCCGCTGGCGGGCGCCGGCGTCGGACGCCGAGCGGCGCGTGAACGACGAGGTGCTGCGGCTGCTCGGCCGGGCGTTCCCGCTCGACCCGTCGCTCGCCTACCCGTGGCGGGACTGGCTCGAGCTGGCGCGCCTCCGCGGCTCGGACGACGCGATGACCCGCCAGGTCGAGGCGAGGCCGAGCGCTCTTCGGCCGCCCCGATCGGCTACCGGCGCCAGCCCGGTGACGATCCTCCACGAGGGCTGGGAGCTCGAGGTCCCGGGCTCGTTCTCGGAGGAGCGGACCGCCGACGAGTGGACCGGCGGCGAGTCCGGCCGGACGATCACGATCGCGGCGACCGAGACCGGCACGGCCACCGGGCCGATGTCGCCCCAGGCGTTCCTCGCCCAGGTCGCGACGGGCCTCGGGACCGAGGCGCTGGCCCACGAGGACGGCGAGCTCCTGGGCCGGGCGCGGCTGACGAGCGACGCCACGTCCGGCGTCGAGGTCGGCCTGCTCGAGGGCTACTCCGCGGTGCGCGGCCGCGGCGCGGCGATCCGGATCACGTTCGACGACTCGGCCGACTGGCGCTGGGCGCTCGACACGTGGCGGGCGCTCGCGCCGATCCGCGGCGGGACGTCGCTGGCCCGCGCGTCCTAACCGCCCGAGCCGGCTCCGTACCGGCCGGCGAACGCCGCGTACGTCGGGGCGATCGGCGGCGCTAGCTCGGTCGTCGGTCTCGTCCGTCCCGAACCGGCGGGCGTCGGGGTCTTGAGGCCGTTGCCGGTCAGGAGCGCGACGACCTCGTCGCCGTCGCGGATGATCCCCTTCGCCCGGGCCTGGGCCGCGGCCGCGACCGTCACGCCGCCGGCGGTCTCGACGAAGATGCCCTCGCGTCGCCGCCACGTGCCGGATCGTCGCCGCGGTGATCGCGTCCGTCGACCGCCTCGATCGAGCCGCCTGTCCGCGTCGCCAGCTCGATCGCGTAGGCCGCCGTCGGCCGGCGAGCCGATCGCGAGCGAGCGGACGATCGTGTCGGGCGCGCCGGACCGGGACGATCTCGCCGCCCGTTCGCGAACGCCGTCGCGACCGGCGAGCAGCCCGCCGGCTGGCCGCCGACGAAGCGAACCTCCTTGCGCTCGACGAGCCCGATCTGCGCCAGCTCGTCGAAGCCCTTCGCGACCTTCGTGAACAGCGACCCCGACGCGATCGGCCCGACGACGACGTCCGGGCAGCCGCCAGCCGAGCTGCTCGGCGATCTCGAACGCGAGCGTCTTGCTGCCCTCGGCGTAGAACGGCCGGAGGTTGACGTTGACGAAGCGCCCAGCCCTCCTCGTCGGCGATCTCGAGGCCGAGCCGGTTGATGTCGTCGTACGTGCCGTCGACGCGGACGACCGTCGCGCCGTAGCTCAGGGCGTGGTCGATCTTCGCCGGCTCGAGGTCGGACGGGACGAAGACGAAGGCGCGCAGCCCGGCCGCGGCCGCGGCGGCCGCGGTCGCGCCGGCGAGGTTGCCGGTCGAGGCGCAGGCGATCGTGTCGAAGCCGAACTCGACGGCCCGGGCGACGGCCACCGCGACGACCCGGTCCTTGAAGCTGAGCGTCGGGTTGCGGGTGTCGTCCTTCAGGTGCAGCTGCGCGATCCCGAGGTCCGCGGCGAGGCGTCCCGCGTCGACGAGCGCCGTCGAGCCCACGGCGAGCCCCGCGCCGGCGCCGCGTCGACGGGCAGCAGCTCGAGATAGCGCCAGATGCCCGGCGGCGCGGGCCGCGATCGTCTCGCGCGTCAGCCGCTCGCGGGCGACGTCGTAGTCGTAGACGACCTCGAGCGGCCCGAAGCAGGCGGTACAGACGAAGTTCGGGCCGATCGCCTCGGGCCGGCCGCAGGCGCGGCAGCGCAGGCCCGGCGATGTGCGAGGCGCCGCCGGGCGGCGCGGCAGCTTCGGCGGCGGTCGGGCTCGGGGTCGGATCGAGGGTCGCGGTCGTCATCGGGTCACTCCTGCTGGGGAGTCGACCGACCGCCGAAAACCAAGAGACCCTTCCTGGGAGGAAGGGTCTGGATCCCTTATCTCGCAGGTGGACCTGCCCGGATTTGGCACCTTGCCGGCGTCGCCGCCGGTAGGTTGTCGGGCTTCACAGGGCCGGTCCCTCCACCACTCTTGATAAGAGTCTTCAGTTGTCCGCGTACCCGTAACGGCTCGCGGTGGCAGCCGTCAACGACCACCTCAGTTCGGCATCTCGATCGCCTCGGCGAGTCGTTCTGGCCCATGGATCGAATCCCCGTCGGAAGGTTGGATCGCAAACGAGTCCTGGACGAGGACCACGACGAAATACGGTTCGTCGGAGATCGCGATCGCGGGCACGCAGGCCCCCAGATCACCGCCCGGGCATCCGTTGGTCCACGCCCGACGTCCGGCGAGCGTCGATCTCGGCCGCCTCGGCGCCGAACAGCGCATGGACGAGTTCCCGCGCACGATTTGTTGAGGTCGGGACCGTTCGGGAGTCCACACGTGACGGCGGCCCCATGCGATTGGCTCCCTTCGGTAGCGTAGCGACAGGTGCGGAACTCGGGCCCGAGCGGCGCGACAGCCACTCGTCCCAGAGCGATTCCGGCAATGGGCCCGGGGCCGGACCGCGCTGTGCCTGGGCCGCCTCGAAGATGGTCGGGGAAAAGTGGCTGCAGGGATCGATCGCGCCCAGGTCGCCCACGATCGCAGTTGCCGTCGGGGTGGGTTGGGCGGACCTCCTCACCGAGCAGGAAGTGCTCGGCATCCATCTGCTCCGGGCGGAGTGGGTTGAGCCGAACGGCCGCATCCGTGAACCACCAGTGCTGGTTGTAGACCGGCAGACCGCTCGCCTTGAACGCCTGCCGGATGGACTCGGCTGGCGGGATCCACGACGGCACACCGGCCATGCACCTCCGCGATCCCGGCGTCCGCCTGCGCAGTTGGAGGTAACGGCTCGCCCAGGTCGAGTGAGGATCGGCCATCCGGCAACGTCATTCCGGCGGTTCCAACTCGAGGATCGACGTCGCCTCTCCCCAGCGACTCCGTATCGCTCTGTTGCACATTCAGCTCCCAGCGGCTCTGGCGCGCATACGGGCGCTCGACCGCGTCGCGCCATGCGCCGGCCGGGAGCCAGCCGTCGAGGTCGAGCAGCTCTCGAGGCCGGCAACGACGGCGAGCTCTGCCGGGGTCATCTTCCGGACGACGGCGTCTGTCGGTGTACCAACGTGCTCCGGCGACTCGCCCGTCCGCCGACCGGAGGGTGACGGTGACGGTTGGCCGATCGACATACCGATCGTTGCATCCGGCCCCAAATGCCCCCTGCTCGATCGTCCCGGTGAGGAGGGCCATCCCGCTCGGAGACAGTCGCCGGGCGGTGATCCCGGATTCCACCTGCTTCGACTGTCGCTGCGTCCGCCCGTATCCCGGCTGAGCAGCAGCACCGCGTCGTCGTACAGCTCGGAGGACGACCCCTGCCGGCGGATCCGAGATCGCTCGGGCCGGCCAGGCCGTCGCGAGAGATCGACACCTCTGCGACCTGTCCGTCGGGCAGGGTCGCGGGACAATCAACCGCCGCGCTGGGGGTAGGGCGCGGTTCCCTCTGCAGCAGCAGCGCTGCTCCCACGACGACCGCCGCGCCACCACGGGGCCGAGCAGCAGCATGAGCGCAGCGGCGACGCCGAACCGCGCGACCGGCGACCCGACGAGCACTACCGACCTCGCCCGCAGTGTCGGAACCGTCAGCATCGCTCGCCACGCCGGGAGGGCCGCGACCGCGGCTGACGTCCAGAACCGGCGCCAGGAGGTCGGGCGGGAGTGAGCGCGGCGCCCTCGGCGGCGAGCCACCCACGGACCAGAGCGTCGAACTCGGGCCGGTCGTTCATGTGGATCGCTCCTGTGCGCGGGAAACGATCTCGCGAGCGTCGGCCTCGAGGGCGGTGCGCAACGTTGCCGTCGCCCGATGGAGCCGCGATCCGGGCGGTTCCGTCTGGAATCCCGAGGGTCTCGGCGACTTCTGTCAGCTGCAGGCCGAGGTAGTAGTGGAGGACAACGACGGCTCGCTGGTCAGCGGGCAGGCGCTGAAAGCCTCGTTCCAGCTCGTCACGCATCGCCAACGTCCTGCTGCTGTCCTCGTGGACAGGCTCGCCCGGGCGTCGACCCGGAAGCTCGACGACCCGGCCTCGATCTCGGCTCGCGAGCCGATAGCAGGCGCGGACGACCAGTTGGCGCAACCACGCGTCCCGGCGTCAGGCTCGCGGGAGCCGGATCCCGCGCCACGCCGCGATCAACGCCTCCTGGACGGCGTCCTCGGCACGGTCTTCGTCGCGGAGGATCAGCGTGGCGACGGAGAAGGCCCAGCCACTGGACGCGTCGGCGAGCGCGGCAAACGCCTCGCTGTCGCCACTCGGAGCCCGCTCGACCACGGCTCGATCCATTGATCTGCGTCCGCTCCTTCGAGCGCCGCGGATGTCCTTCCCATACGGTAGGTGCCGAGGAAAGGGTCTGTCGTTCCCAGATCGCTCGTTCGGCTGGCGGCGACGGCGATCGGGTAGACTGCGCGGGCCTGTGCGGCACCCGCGGTGGCCTTAGCTCAATCGGCAGAGCAGCGGAATGTGGATCCGCAGGTTAGGGGTTCGAGACCCTAGGCCACCCCCAACTCCCCTCACCCGACGCCTCCGGGTGATGCGCACGTCGTGGCGGATCCGCGTCGAGCGCTCGCGCTCAGGCGACGTCGTCGACGGCTCCTCGTGGGCGCAGTGGGTGCACGACCACGTCGATCGCGGCGGGCCGGATCCGGCGTGCTGGACGCGGCCGCAGCGAGCTCGATCCGCGTCGTCCGGCGCGGCGATGATGCAGCCGTCGCGGAACCAGTCGATCGAGCCGCACTCGGGACAGCGGTACTGGGCAGGGTCGCGCGGCATCGTCAGCACGCCGGACATTGTGCCGCGATGCCGGCGCTGACGCGAGCCGCGACAATGACAGCCTGATGCCGACGAACCCCGGCCGACCGCGAACGCCTCCCGCCGCTCGGCCGCCGAGCGCCGCGCGGCCCGCAGCTCGGCCGGCGACACGAGCTGGGACCAGCGTCGCGACCTGGTACGACGGCTGGGTCGGCGACCAGGGCAGCCGCTACCACCAGGCGCTCGCGGTGCCGGCGGCGATGGACCTCCTCGACCTGCAACGCGGCAGACCGTCCTCGAGATCGGCGCCGGCCAGGGCGTCCTCGCGCCGCGGCGTCGCGGCGGCCGGGGCGCAGCTACACGGGCGTCGACGCGAGCCCGAAGCTCGATCGAGAGCGCCCGCCGGCAGCACGATCGATCGGGGACGTTCGTCGTCGGCGACGCGCGGCGGCTGCCCGCGCGCCGAGGGGCTGCCGGCGCGGATCGTTCGACGCGCGCGGTCTTCCTGCTGAGCATCCAGGACATGGACCCGCTCGAGCAGCGTCCTCGCGTCGGCGTCGTGGGCCGTCCGCCCGATGCACGGCCGGATCGTGATCGTGATGACCCACCCGGCCTTCCGGCCAGCCTCGCCACGCCGGCTGGGGCTTGACGAGGTCGGAAGCTCGTCTATCGCCGCGTCGACGCGTATCTCACGCCGATGGCGGTCCCGATGAAGGGCGCTGGGCGACCGGCCGGCGACGCGCTCGTTCCACCGGCCGATCTCGGCGTACGTGAACGGCCTCGCGGCCGAGGGGTTCTTCATCGACGCGATGCTCGAGGATCCCCGAACACGCTCGACGAGCGGCGGCCGGCGTCGGGCCGGGCCGGCAACCGAGCCGCGTCCGAGATCCCGCTGTTCCTCGCAATGCGCGCGCGGCGGTAGGGTTGCCCTCGTGACGAACGACGAGCGCGCCGCGCGCCGGGCGGGCCGGGCGAGCAGTTCCGCGACCGGCTGCATGGGCGGCGTCGCGGATCGCACCGACGACCAGCAGCACCTCGTCGGGGCGGTCGTGGTCGTCGCCGTGATCCTGCTGCTCATCCCGCGCGGCCCGACCGGCCCGGACCTGTGGCTGATCGTCGCGCTCGTCTGCGGCGGCGCGATCATCGAGACGCTCCGGATCAGGCGCAGCGGCGAGACCCTCAGGGCGTCGGCGGTGGCGGCGGGCCGGCTGCTGGCCGGGCCGTTCTCTGTTCGTCGCCGGCGCGGCGATCTTCGTGACCGTCGCCCAGGCGCTGGCCGGTGCCACGATCCCGCAGCCGGTCGCGATGATCGGCGCGCTGGGCGCGGGCCTTGCGGCGGGGTCTCGTCGCGTGGCGGATCGTCCGCGGGTAGCGCCTGCTGTTCGACCGGGGTACCGTTGGTCGATGCCTGACGATCTCCAGCTCCCTCCCGCCCTCGGCGCGTCCTCTTCGACCTCGACGGGACGCTCGTCGACACCGTCCGGACCAGGATCGACGCCTGGACCGAGGCACTCGACGCGGCCGGCTACCCGACGACGCGCGACCAGCTCGCGCCGATGATCGGCCTCGACGGCCGACGCCTCGCGACAGGAGATCGCGACGCTCGCCGGCCGGCCGATCGACGAGGCCCGCTCCGAGGAGATCGACAAGGCCTCCGGCGAGATCTACGAGCGGCTCAACCGGCCCGCGGCCGCTGCCCGGGGTCGCGGCAGTCGTGGCCGCGATCGAGACCGCCGGCATCAAGTGGGCGATCGCGACAGTCGAGCCGCAAGGACCAGGTCAAGACCTCGGTCGTCGACGCGCTGGGCCTCGCCGGCGAGCCGGCGATCATCGACGCGAGCCACGTCGAGCACGCCAAGCCCGAGCCGGACCTCCTGCTCTACGCGGCGAGCGGAGCTCGACGTCGATCCCGGCCGGTGCTGGTACGTCGGCGATTCGACCTGGGACATGGTCTCCGCGGTCGCGGCGGGGATGGTCGCGATCGGCGTGACGGCCGGCTCCGCGGTCGGCGGTGAGGCGCTCCGGTCGGCGGCGCGGCGGTCGTCGTGGCAACCCTGGAAGACCTCGCGGCGGCGATCTGACCTCAGGCCGTGCCAGCGATCCGCATCCGCAGGAACTCGGTCACGCGGTTGAACCGCAGGAAGCCCCGGATCAGCGCCGGCACCTGGCGCTGCTTCGGGTCGACGAACAGCTCCGGCTCCACGAGGCTGGATGTCGCGCCCGCCGCGTCCGCAGGTCGCACTCCCCACGGCCGCGACGACGTTCTTCACCCAGTTCACGTCGGCGCCGTACGTCAGCGCGAACACGTACGAGATCGCCGCGGCGGAACGCGTTCAGCGGCGCCCGGTACGTCTTGCCGCTCGTCCGTCCCCGATAGGTCAGGATCCCGAACCCCGGCAGCCAGCCGGCGAAGCGGCGCGCGAACGGGTTGAACACGTGCGTCGTGAACGGCCGGATGAACCGCATCCTGGTCGGCCGGCGCCGGCCTCGCGTCGTCATCGGCCCATTGTCGTCATCCGGTCGACATCGAGCCAGGCATCGGCCCGTCCGCGGGTGCACCAGCGTCACGGGCGAGGGCCTACGATGCCGGCCGTGACCGCGCTCGCCGTCCCGTCGATCCTCGTCGTCGACGACGACCCCAAGATCGTCCGCCTCGTGCGGACCTACCTCGAGCGGGCCGGCTACGCGGTCGTGACCGGCGGCCGACGGCCGGTCCGCGATCTCGCGCGATCGCCCTCGAGATGCCGGCTGCTCGTCGTGCTCGACGTCATGCTCCCCGAGGTCGACGGCATCGCGGTCCTGCAAGGCCGTCCGGCGGACCGATCGGACGCCGGTCGATCATCCTCTCGGCGCGGGGCCTCGTCGACGACCGGATCGCCGGCCTCGCGGACGGCGCCGACGACTACCTCCCCAAGCCGTTCTCCCCGGCCGAGCTCGTCCTGCGCGTCCAGCGGATCCTCGAGCGCGCCGGGACCGACGCCGCTGCGACGCGCGACCGACCGCGAGCCGATCCGCCACGGCGACCTCGTCCTCGACCGCGACCGCCACGAGGTCCGGGTCGCGCGACCGCCCCGTGGCCCTGACCGCGGTCGAGTTCCGGCTCCTCGCCACGCTGCTCGAGGCCGACGGCCGCGTCCTGACCCGCGACCAGCTGCTCGACGCGGTCTACGGCCAGGACGAGTCCGAGATCCTCGATCGGACCGTCGACGTCCACATCGGGCGGCTGCGCGACAAGCTCGGCGACGACGCCGACGCTCCGCGCTACGTCGCCACGGTGCGCGGCGTCGGGTACCGGGCGGCGCCGGTCACCGCGGAAGGCGGCGTCAGCGGTGATCGGGCGACCGGGCGGATCGCGGTCAGGATCGCCCTCGCCGGCGCTGGTCGTCGCCGGCATCGCGATCGCGATCCTCGCCGTCGGCGTCATGGTCGTCGGCGGCCGAGTCTTCGCCGACGCTGATGGCCGAGCACGGCACCGACCACCGCGTCAGCCAGGCGATGTTCGACGGATCGCGATCGCGCTGGTCGTCATCGGACGGTCGCGATCGTGCGCCGTGCGTGGCGAGCGTCGTCGTGGCCGTCATCCTGGGACGGATGCTGGCGCGGCCGCTGCGCGAGATCAGCCGCGCGCCCGGCGCGATCGCCGACGGCGACTACGCGGCGCCGGATCCCGCGCGAGGGCCCCGAGGAGATCGCCAGCCTCGCCGACTCGTTCAACCAGATGGCCGCCAGCCTCGAGGAGCAGGAGCGGATGCGGCGCGAGTTCATCGCGAACGCGGCCCACGAGCTGCGGACGCCGCTGACGAACCTCCAGGGCTACCTCGAGGCGCTGCCGCGACGGCGTCATCGAGCGCCGACCAGGCGACGTTACGAGTCCCTCTGGGAGGAGGCGGAGCGGCTCGTCCGGCTGTCGCGGTCGCTCGACGCGCTGGCCGAGGGCGACGCCGACGATCGCCGCCGGCGCTCGAGCCGAGTCGACCTCGCCGCGACCGTCCGCTCCGCGGTCGACCTCGCCCAGCCCGCCCTCATCGACGCCGAGCTGACGGGTCGAGGTCGGACGTCCCGGATCGGCTCCCGGCCCGGGCCGACCCGGACCAGCTCGCCCAGGTCGTCGGCAACCTCCTGTCAGAACGCGACGCGCTACACGCCGCCCGGCGGGACCGTGACGTCCGGGCGGAGCGCCGCCCGGACGACGTGCTCGTCTCGATCGACGAACACCGGCGACGGCATCCCGCCGGACGACCTGTCGCACGTCTTCGAGCGCTTCTACCGGCGTCGAGAAGTCGCGCGACCGGGCCCGCGGCGGCGCCGGGCATCGGCCTCGGCGATCGTCACGCCAGCTGGTCGAGGCCGGCGGGCGGCGCGGTCGGGGCGGAGTCGCGCGACGGGCTGACGCGCTTCTGGTTCAGCTCCGCCGGCCTGATCGCGGCCATCGTCGGAGTTAGATCGGGCGGGTGTTCGCATGAGCGACGTCGAGTGGTCTCGAGCGGGCGAGTCGGCGCTCGCTGGCGGTGCCGGCCCGGCAAGCGCGCGGGTGTCGGGCGGCGTCGAACAAATGATCGATGCGGGGTCCACACCGGGGATCGCCGCGGGGTTTACGGCGAAGCCGGAAGGCGGCCGCGGCGACCATGAGCACCGGAGACGCACCATCCTCGCGATGCGCGGCGACCACGATGCGTCGCCGCGCTGATCGGCGCCGCGTCGAACCGGCTCCTACGCGCCGGCCTGCCTGATCCTCCCGCGATTCGGATCGCGCCGCAGGACGCTGACCCAGGAGGCTCTTCGTCCGCCTGGCTGAATCCCGCGGCGGCTGCGCGACGCGGAACGGTTCGACGCCTGGCTCCGGCGGCTCGTCGTCAACGCCTGCTACGACGAGGCGCGTCGGGTGCCGCAGCCGAGGTGTCGCTGATCAGCGTCGGCGGAGCGGGCGACGGTCGACATCGTCCTCGGCGATGGCGGAGTCCCGATCGCGTCGAACGCGCGTTCCGCCAGATCCCGCCCGACCAACGGACCGTGCTGCTCCTGCAGCACTACCACCTCGACCTGAGCCACACGAACGGAGATCGCGGAGACGCTTGACCTCTCCGCTGGGCACCGTGAAGTCGAGACCAGATACGGCGTCGCGGCTCATGCGCGCGGCGCTCGGTAGTTCCGGACGACCGGGCGACGCTGGTCGGCGTCGCGGGGAGATCGGCATGAGCGAGCGACGAACCGATCGCGACGCGGACCAGACGCTGGACGCCTGGATGAGCGCGGTAGCCCCGCCTCGGGCACCCGCCCGGCTCCTCGAGGGGATCGTTCGCCGAGACGATGCGGAGCCGCCCAGAAGCGGGCGTACCGCTGGCACCGGGTCAAGTGGGGGACGCCTGGCGTGGCCGGCCTCGCGGTCGTTCCGGCCGGTCTCGTCGCGGTCCTGCTGCGCCAGGACTGCTCCTGCTGGCGGTGGCGGCCGGGATGTTCGGCGGCGGTTCGCAGCTACGACGGTGCCGCCGAGCCTCGAGCGCGACGCCGTCGGCCAGCCCGTCCGCCGCGCCGGTTCCCTCGGCATCGCCACCGACGTGCCTACCCCGATCCCGATCACCCCGGAGGGGCGCGGTTCCGGTCGACGCGCCCATCGCGATGGTCGCGGACGGCCCAGAATCTCTGGGTCCTCGCCCCCGGCCGGCTTGACCGGATCGACTCGCTGGCCAACACGGTCACGGGCTCGATCCCGCTGGGGCCGGCCTCGCACCTGTACAACGGTGCGTGGCGGTCGAACGCGGACGCGGCCTGTGGGCCACGGACTGGGACGGGTCGGTCGTCGATCGCGCTCGACATCCACGCGGCGGCGGCCGAGGCGGTCGCGGTCGCGTCGGCGCCGAAGGGGGTCCTGGCGACAGATGCCGGCGTGTGGGTCGCACTCACCCCACGAGGGCACCGTCGTCCGGATCGACCCGGCGACGAACAAGGTCGTCGCGACGGTCACCGTCGGCCTGAGCGGCCCGAGTGGGCCGAACTGGCTCGCGAGCGGGCTCGGCACGCATCTGGGTCGACGTGCCGAACAATGCGACGGTCGCCCGGATCAGCCCCGTGACCGACGTCGTCCAGGCCACGATCCCCATGCCGTACCCGGTCGTCGCGTGCGGTGGCATCGGCGTCGGGACGAGCGCGCGGTCTGGGATCACGAGCTGCATCGGCCGGCAACCCGATGACCCGGACCGATCCGGCGTCGAACCGGGCCGCTCGCGATCAGCTCGACCTGGGCGGCCAGGGGTTCCTGCCGTTGACGATCGGCGACCGACCTCTCGGTCGACAGCCGGCACCCCGGACGGCGGGTTCATCGCCCGGATCGACCCGGCGACGAACCTGGTCGACCGCGTCCTGTTCGCCCGGCCCGAGCTTCGGCGGCGGCGGTGACATGGCCGTCGCGGCCGAGGTCGGTCTGGGTCGTCGACGGCTACCACAACTCGGTGATCCGCTCAACGCTGGCGGCTCTCGGCCCCGACGCCGCAATGCGTTCCCCGGTCGCCGCAGGCGCGCCGCCGGATCGTGGATAGATCGAAGGCCGCCCCGGCCGGCGTCAGTGCGCGCAGACCGTCGAGCTCACCGGGGCGCTCGTGAGGGAGCGCGCCATGGCAGATCGCCGATCTGGTCGCGGTGCTATCGGCCGCCCTGGCACGTCGTCGGGGCGTGTGCGCCGGCCCGTCGGCGGCCGCGTTGAGCCCGCCGGAGGCGAGCCTCGCGGTCAACCAGGCCGCTTCGTCATCCACAAGTCGATCATCACGGCTCCGATCCGCACGTCCTCTACAGCGCGACCGGCGAGATCGTGGACTTCATCACGATGGAGGAGGCCGTCGGTTCGGCCGCCGAGTACGAGGCCGACATCTCCGTCATCTCCGGACGCGGAGCTCAAGGACTCCATGCCCGGTGACTGGAAGCACCAACCGTGGTGCCCCCAGCCAACCGGCCACCCCGGTGACTGCTGGGTTGCCAACAACAAGGCCCTGGGCATCGAGCCGGGGCCGGCCATCGTCATCGAGGAGGTCAGCCGATGAACCACAACTACGCCGAGCCGGCCCACGCCTAGGGCATCGACGGCCACGCCCGCCTGATCGTCGGCCCAGGACGGAACGCCGTCAAGCCGGCCGTCGTGGACGCGATCAAGCGGGGCGTTCAGGTCATCGCTATGACCGCCTGATCGACCTGCAGCGTGTCGTCGATGCGGGCTGGATCACGGTCGCGGATCTGTGCTGGGCGTCGTGACGGGTTCCCAGCCGATCTGCCCGTAGCCGTCACGCCCGGAACGCGACAAAGGACCGCGGTCGCTCCCACGGGCGGTGGCTCTCGGCTCTTCTCGTCGTGGGGACCGGGCGACGACGCGCGGCGAAGCCCGCGCAATCCGGCAAAGAGGCTCAGACTCGGATCACGGGTGGGGTTCGGCCGCGGCCACTGGCTGCGGCGACAGGCAGTGGAGGCAGCAGCCGCGTGACCGCACTCGTCCTCGGCCCGCTCCTGCGGCACGTCGGCGTCGCGGGACGCGACGATCTGGGTGGAGACGAGCGCCGCGTGCGTCGTCGAGGTCCGGGCGCGAGCTCGGCGACGCTACGGATCGGACCTTCCGTCGCCGGCCATCACTACGCGATCGTCGCGATCGACGGGCTCGATCCTGGGCTCGGCGACGCCGTACGAGGTCCTGCCTGGACGGCGAGCGCGCCTGGCCGGCCGACACGCACGACCGCCGAGCCGGATCCGGACGCTCGATCCCGGCCGCCCGCTGCGGCTCGCGTTCGGGTCCTGCCGCGAGCCGGTCACGCGCGGCCGGGTCGGGGCATCGATCCCGACGTCCTCGTCGCGTTCGCGGAGCGGCTGACCCACGCCGGCGAGGACCGGTGGCCCAGCGCGCTCCTGCTGGTCGGCGACCAGGTCTACGCGGACGACACGTCGCCGCGATGCGGGCCGGCATCCGCGCGCGCCGCGACGCCATCGAAGCCGCCCGAGTACGAGGTCGCGGACTTCGAGGAGTACTGCCCAGCTCTACCGGGAGGCGTGGACCGAGCCGGTCATCCGCTGGCTCTTCTCGACCGTGCCGGTCTCGATGATCTTCGACGACCACGACGTCCGCGACGACTGGAACACGTCGGACGGTGGCGCCGCGACATGCAGGCGACCGACTGGTGGGAGGAGCGGATCACCGGCGGGCTGATGTCGTACTGGATCTACCAGCACCTCGGCAACCTGAGTCCCGCCGGCCTCGCCGCCGACGACACGCTTCCGGAAGGTCCGCGAGGCGGACGACGCCGAACCGCTGCTGCGGGCCTTCGCCCAGCACGCCGACCGGGAGGCCGACGGCGCGAAGGGCGCGATGTGGTCGTACCGCCGCGACCTCGGGCCGGTGCGGCTGCTGGTCATCGATCTCGCGCTGCGGGCGGATCCTCGACAACGACCGCCGGTCGATGGTCGGCGACGAGGAGTTCGAGTGGATCGAGCAGGCGCGTCGACGGACGGCGACTACGACCATCTCGTCGTCGGGACGTCGCTGCCGTGGCTGCTGCCGCGGGCGCTCCACGAGATCGAGGTCGTGGGACGAGGCGCCTCGCCCGGTCGTCACGCGGCCGGCTGGTCGCCGGTTCGGCGAGTGGCTGCGACGGGCGCCGTCGATCTCGAGCACTGGGCGGCGTTCCGGGCGTCGTTCGACCGCCTGACCGCGCTGTTCGGCCGGATCGGGCGGGGCGAGCGCAGCGGGGCCCGGCCGCCGGCGACGATCTGCGTCCTGAGCGGCGACGTCCACCACACGTACACGCCGGTCGCCGCCTACCCCGATCAGCCTCAGTCGAAGGTCGTCCAGATCACCTGCTCGCCGTTCCACAACACGATCCCGCTGCCGATGCGGATCGTGTTCCGCTTCGGCTGGAGCTCGAAGATGGAGTTCGTGATGAAGGCCGTCACGCGCGGCTCTCCGGGTGCCGGCCCCTGCCGATCCACTGGCACCATCCAGCGGCCCCGACTTCGGCAACGCGATCGCGACGCTCATCCTCGACGGGCGGGACGCCCAGGTTTGCTCCTCGAGCGGTCGGCCGCGCCCGGCGGCGCGGCGACGACGCTCCCGGACGACGAGGCGGAGCTCAAGACGATCGGTGGAGCTCACACCTGACCGAATCTGCCGCAGCCCACGGTGTAGCGCCGCTCGAGATGGACTGCTCGTTGATCCGAGCTTGCAACGCCCGATCCTTCCGGTCAGTGGCGTTCGACCCGGTCGCCCGGCATCGTGGCGGCCATGACGACGGATCTCTCACCGGCGCCCGCCGGGTCGGGCGCCGCCGCGGCGCGGCGCGAACCGGCCCGGGCGACACGGACTCCGGGCGCGTCGACGCGACGGCCGTCGGCTGGGCCCTCCTCGCGGTCCTCGGCCTCCAGGAGCAATACGTAACCT
>ERZ1370068.3610-contig-2717_pt1 | contig 33230 bp, 28 predicted proteins | sample MGYA00561227_ERZ1370068 | MGnify/ENA primary metagenome ERZ1370068 (study PRJEB38410, sample SAMEA6850437) | metagenome | study: Metagenomic assessment of the ecological functions of the soil: analysis of the soil microbiota associated with the...
GGTAGCGCTTCGTTCGGTTACGTATTGCTTTCGGCATGGGGCACCTCCTTCGGGCCATTCTACACGTCCGCCCGCACCTGCCAGTCCGCGTCCGCCAAATTAACCGACGGTATGGCAGCCTCGCCGGTCGCGTCGTTCGCTTCGGCGTCCAGAACCCCGCGGGAAGGCACCAGCTTCCTCGCCCTCTCCGACCATGTGGAAGGAGGCCGAGTGCAGCTCGGCTACGACACCGTCTGGCTCGGACGACCACTTCTACGGCGTCGTCACGCCTCGCAGGCCGGATCAGCGCAGAGCCCTGGGCGACCATGGCCGCGCTCGCAAAGCGCGAGACCAGCACGGATCCGCTTTTGGCCCCTCCTGGGTCGGATGCAACTCTACCGCAACCCCGCGCTCGCCGCGAAGATGGCTGCGCGAGCATCGAGCGTCATCTCGGGTGGGCGCCTCCCGAAGTTCGGCCTCGGCGCGTGGCTGGTTCCAGCGGATGCAGAGGCGTACGGCTACGAGTTCCCCTCGGTGCGAAAGCGCCCCGAGCAGCCTCGCCGAGGAGGCGTCGAGATCTGCGTGCGCGGGGATGTGGCCGAGTGAGCGCGCGAGCTTCGCGAAAGGCAAGCTACCACGCGTCGAGTTGGCGTGGAATCGGCCCGCACCGCTCCGGCTTCGCACCCTCCCATCGTCATCGGCGGCGGCGGCGAGAAGGTGCTCCTGAAGTCTCGTCGCGCGCTACGCTGCGGACCTGGGAACATGGGCGGCTCGCCCGGGACTTTCGCCGCCAAAGATCGAGGTCCTCGACGCGCACTGCCGCGCGGTCGGCCGCGACCCCCGAGGACATCGAGCGGAGCTGGTTCGGCCCGGTCCCGATCGACGACGACCCCGAGCGCCTTCGAAACATTCTTCGCCTGCCGAAGCGCGCCGAGCGCGCCGGTCAGGCGGGCGCGGCCATCGACCGACTCGATGATCGCGGGCGCCGGATCAGGTCGTCGAGCGACACCCGCGAGTTCGGTGGACCTCGGGCGACCCCACTTCATCGCGATGTTCGGCCGCGTTTCGACGACCTGCGCGCGACCCGCCTCTTCGCGCAGACCGTGCTTCCGGCCTTCCACCCGCCGGCCATGGAAGGAGCCCGACGAGGCGTTGGACCGCTGGGCGGCGGGACGCCGGCCGAGCGGTGGATCGGCGCTTCCAGCCCGCGCCGGGCGCGCTCTTCGCCAGCTTCATCTCTCTCGAGGAGCCGGGGATCCGTTCCCGACGTGCCGGTAGGCGCCGCTGCCTTCCAGCAGGCGAACTCCTCGAACGGCTGGGGGAATGCGCTCCGCGGGCGGCCGTGGCGGTGATCTTCGTGTCGAGCGCCTGCTCGGCGAGGTCGACGTCGTACATCGCGCACAGCCGTCGCCGTCGAGTCAGGACGCGCACAGACCCCGACTGCAGATGTAGCAGCCGATGCACTCCTGATAGCGGCACCTGGACGGCTGGATTGTCGCCGCGCGCCCGGGAGAGTCCTGGGGGCGAGCGGCTCGATGCAGCCGCACCGGGCAGAACTCCGGGCACTTGCCGCACACGGGAAGCAGAGGTTGACGTCCATGAACGCGGGCGCTTCTTCTTCGCCTCGATCCTCGGGCCAGAACGCCTCGGGGATGCGCGCTTCCTTGAGTCGCTGCTGGATCGCCAGGCTGGCGGGATTCTTCGGCTCGCTGGCGATTCTTACGACTCGCTGCTGGCAGGATTGCTACAGGCTCGCTCACGATATTGATCGCAGCTCTACCCCTCCGCATCGCTCGTTGCGAGCCGCATACGCGGACGGCTCGCTCGGGGCATCAGGGCTACAGCAACATCAGCTGGCGCGGCTCGCCGAGCGCATCCTCGCTGTGCAGCCCGAGCGGCTCGAGGATCGCCTCGGCGATCGGCCGCAGCACGCGCTCGACGTAGTGCGCGCGGTCGATGTCGCCGGGCAGCGGCGGCCCGTGGAACACGGGCTCGGGCCGCCGCGCCGTGATCACGTAGCGCACGAGCGAGCCCGCGCGCGGGCCGGCCTTGCGCGCGGCCTGCACGTGCGGCGGCGCGGTGCCGCGCGTAGCGATCGAGCGAGCCCTTGCGCACGCGCTTGGCGTACACGAGCTCGTCGTCGAGCGCGCCGCGCGCACCGCGTCGACGACCTCGCGCACGAACGGCAACAGCGGCGCGTCGGTGAACGCGCGCTCGAGCAGGCCGCGCTGGAGGCGGCGCGCCACCGCGGGCCAGTCGCGGCGCACCGACTCGAGCCCCACCACCTCGAGCGCGCCGTCGCGCCAGCCCGCATAGCGCTTCTTGCTGCCCGAGCGGCCGCTGCGCACGCGCGGCATGAAGAAGCGCTCGTAGATGCACTCGAGCTCGAGCTCGAGGTGCGATTCGACGCGGTAGGCGGAGCGGACGTGCTCGGCGATGCGCTGCCTGCACGCGGTCGCGCAGCCGCTCCGCCTCGGCGGCGCGCGTCGCCGCCTGCGCGCCGAGCCGCACGAACACCGGAGTCGGTGTCGCCGTAGATCACCGGCACGCCCGCGGCCTCGAACGCGTCGCGCGTGCGGTGCGAGGATCTCCTGCCCGAAGCCGGTGATCGCGTTGGCGATCGCCGGGTCGAAGAAGCGGCACGACGCGCGCGCCGAGCACGCCGAACAGCGCGTTCATCATGATCTTGATCGCCTGGTCGGCGTGGCGGTCGCCGCGCGCCTTGGCGGCGGCGCGCCGCGCCATGAAGCGCTCGATCACGCCGGGCAGGATCGCGCCCGCGCGCGCGAAGCGCGCGCCGCCCGGCGCGACGATCGCCGTCGTCCGCTGCTCCGCGACCGCGTGCGCGAGCGGGTCGAGCTGAAACGTGCGGATCAGGCTCGGGTACAGGCTCTTGAAGTCGAACACGGCGACGTTCGGTGAACACGCCGGGCACCGAGTCGAGCACCGCGCCGCCCTGCACCGACCGCTCGCCTCTGCGCTCGCGGATCCACGCTACGGCGCCGCGAAGCCGCGCCGGCGCAGCTCGGGCAGGTAGAGCAGGTCGAACGACGCGATGCTCGCGCCGACGCGGTCGAGCTGCATGCCCGAGAGCAGGCTGCGCTCGACCGCGAGCGCGAGCAGCGCCTTCGTGCGCGAGGATGTCGAGCACGAGGCCGCGCGTCCTCGCGGTTGTACGCGACGACAGCGCGGCGGGATCCTCGCGGTACATGCGCGCGATCTCGGCGCCGCGGTCGGGCGACCGGCCGCGATCCGCTTGCCGCGGCCGAGCAGCTCTCGCGCGACCGCGCCGAGCGCGATAGTCGTCGAGCGCGCAGCGCGTCGCGCACGAGCGCGAGCCCGTCGAGCACGATCACGCGCCCGGGATCGATCGCGCGCGCCTCGCGCGTGAAGCCGAGCTCCTGCTGGAAGCAGCACCTCGCCCGGCGACGCGGCCGAGCTCGAGCGGGACGCGCAGCGCCGACAGCGCGCGCGACCAGACGTCGCAGGTCGAAGTCGACCACGTTCCAGCCCGTGAGCACGTCGGGGTCGACCTCGCGGACGCCGCTGCGCCGCCGCGGCGAGCAGCGCGCGCTCGTCGGGATGCGCGATCGCGCCCGCGACCGTCGCCGCGCCCGGCGAGGTGCACCTCGTCGATCCCGTCGCCGACGCAGCGCGACCGACCAGATCTCGCTCGCCGCTCGGATCCAGTCTCGAGGTCGAGCGAGACGACGCGCAGCGCCGGATGCACCTCGGCGGGCGCGAGCGTCGGGGTCAGCGAAGCGGACGAGCCCGCCGCGCAGCGTGCCTCGCCCTCGATCGCGACGCCCGCGCGCACGCCCGCGTCGATCGAGATAGCGGTAGGGGAAGCGGATGTCGGCCTCGAGCGATTCGACTCCCACGCCCCCGCAGGCCAGTCGCGGGCGGCGACCTCGCCGGGCAAGGTCGCTCACCCGGGCGACCGGCTTCCCCGCGAGATCGGAGAGACCGGTCGACGCGACCTCCGCGCGCCCTTCGACACGCGCGGAGCATCCTCCCACGCGCACGAAGAAGTAGGGCCGCTCAGCGCGTATCCTCGACGAGAAAGGGGGACCGTCCTGCAGTCGGCCGAACAGCTGAACGACGGCACGGCCCGATCGCACCCGGTAGGCCGGGTGGAGGATGAAACCGACGCGGCTCTGCTGCTGCGCGCGTCTCGATCACTCAAGATGCTTTTGCCACCCAGCCGGGGATGGGCGACGCTAGACGTCAGCCGGCGCCATGACCGCCACGTTCAGGATGAACGGGTTACCTGGGCGTCAAGGAGTAAGAGCGACGCGTCGAGGAGGGCCAGACGTTGCCGAGCACACCGGTCAGCGCCGAGCATTCCGGCGACCGCCCCCTGCTCCTCCGGTCCGACGACCGAGAGCGGGCTCCAGCGGCGTTGCCGGGCCGCACCAGTTCGGCCGACGCCGAGGATCGCCAGCGCGGCGACGATGACCGCGAAGGGCGGTGCGAGCGAGATCCCAGCGAAGGCGAGCAGAGACAACAGGAGACCAGCGTGGATCATCGTCGCCGGCGTCGGCGAAGCGCTGCACGAGGATCAGCTGCGCGAACAACCCGCGCCGGCGAGCGCCATAAGCCCAGGCCGGCGAGCTGTCGGTCTGGTCGGCGCGAAGGCCAGGCGTCTGGAGGAAGAACGCGAGGGTGATCGCCGTCGTCGCCTGGACGGCCTGGACCGGGTCGCGAGCAGCAGGAAGGGCAGGATGCGGCGGTCGTGGAAGCGGAGCCGCGTCTCACCACCGCGTCCGCGCGCCGCACCATCTCCCTCGGGGAGATGAACCAGATCACGACGGCGCTCGACGGCGAGCGCCGCCTGCGAGTAGATCGGCGCGAGGAGGCCGGCGACGGCAGCGCACCGCTCCGGTCGCCGGTCAGGTCTGGCCGAAGCCCGAAGGCGATTGACGAGCGCGACCCCGGCAGTGCGCTCGTCGGCGATCGTCAGTCCGGCGGCCATGCCGCCTGCGAGGCCGGTCGGTGCCGGGCCGATCAGAGCAAGGAAGACGCCGGCGCGACGCGATCAGGAGCGGCCAGACGAGCGTCACCGGCAGGGAGTGGCGGAGCGCCGGGCCGATCGTCGTCGCGAGCAACATCGACAAGGCGTAGCCGAGGAGCCCTGTCAATATGATGCGGCGCCGTCCGACGACGTCGCTCCGCCGCCCAGAGGGCTCACGAAGACCCAGATGATGGCCGAGCTCACGAAGATGGTCGACACCTGGATCTCCGGAGAGACCGAGCTCGCGCGCAGCCGGCGGCAGGATCGCGAAGACATCGCCACGGCCGATCCGGTGCAGACGAGGCAGAGGAAGAGGAGCCGGAACGCCCGGCGTTGTTCGCCGATCACCTAGGGACCCCGTCGCACCAGTTGCCCGCTACCAGCCCGATCGCAGCCTCGACGAAGCCGCCGCAGTTGACTCCGAGGTTCGTTTTCCTGCCTCATGGAGACATGGCCGAACGCGAGCGCCGCCAGCTGGACGCGATCGGCCGGATCCAGAGGCTCTTCCTCGGGGGGAGGACGCGAGCGTTCTCCGGGCGGAGAATCGTGGCGGCGGCGGTCAGGCTCGCGGGCGCACGCTCCGAGGCCTTTCTCCTCGACGAGGGTGCCCAAGCGACGAGGCGGAAGCGATCCGCATCCGCGAGCGGCGGTGGCGGCGCGCGCGTCTGTGATCCCGCTCCATCAGGGCACGCTCCAGGGCCCGGCCCCGGGGGGCGCTCGGGCTCGAAGGCGTCCGGGCGACGACCGCCGAGCTTCGCCGCGACCTCGCACCTTTCTCGACAGCGCGGCGCTTCTGCTCGCGGCTGGCAGAACCTCCGCGAGCAGGCTGCCCTCACCCAGAACCTCCACGACAGCGAGGAGCTCCATCGGATCGTCACCGAGACCGGCTACGAGTACAGCTACATCGCGACGATCCAGGAGGACGGCCGCGTCCACCTCTACACGCCTCGTCCCGACGTCGCCGCGGCCTTCGCGGGCGTCACGCCGGGTATGGACCCGCCGGACTGGCACGACTTCGCGGATCCTCGCGATCATCCCGCGGTGCAGCGGTCGCACCAGGAGCTCGAAGAGCACGGGTCTGCCGCGCCGCCTTCCGGCTCGCGCGGCGCCGGCGTGACGGTCGCGTTCGCTGGGTCGAGAAGGTCGAGCGACTGGTGCGCGGACCGGGCCCGACGGTTCGCGTCTTCGGCGCGATCCCGCGACATCACCCGCGAGCGCGAAGCCGCCGAGCAGCTCCGCGAGCGCGGCGGGAGATCGGGCGATCCTCGAGTCCGAGGCGAATGGTGAACGCGCTCGACCGCGAGGGACGCGTGCTCCACACGAATCCCGCCGGCTCCAGATGATCAGGCCGAATCCTCAGAGATCCGCGGCGCGTCGGATCTTCGACGTGATCGCGCCCGAGCACCCGCGAGGCCTTCCGGCAGCTGCACGAGCGCGTCTTCGCCGGAGACTCCGGTCGTGCAAGAGTTCGAGATCGTCGGACAGCGCGCGGCACCCGCCGCTGGATGGAGACCCACGCGGCGCCGCTCCGGAACGAGGACGGCGCCGTGGTCTCGCACCTCGCCATCACCCGAGACGTGACCGAGCGCAGGCGCCTCCAGGAGGAGCCTATCGCCACCCAGCGCCGCGAAGCTCTCGGCGTCATGGCGGGCGGCATCGCCCACGACTTCAACGGCATGCTCTACGTGATCCTGGGCCGCTCCGAGCTCGCGCTCCGCAAGGCGGGCGAGGGCTCGCCGGCCGCCCGCGACCTCGCCAGATCCGCGCCGCGGCGCGGCGCGCCGCCGGCGTCACCCAGCAGATCCTCACCTTCAGGCGGCTCGCTCGGCGAGGACCGCCCCGTCGACCTGCGCGAGACGATCGACGAGGCTCTCGCGATGCTCAGGGCGACGCTCCCGCGACGGTCAGATCCTGCGCGCCGCGGCGACGCGCCGCGCACCGTCTTCCGGAGACCCGACCCAGCTCCTCCAGATCGTCGTGAACCCGCGACCAACTCCGCGCACGCCGTGCGGGACAAGAGCGACGGCGAGATCGAGCTCGCGCTCGAGGAGATCCAGATCGGCGTCGGCGGGCTGGTCTCCGCACCGTACCTGGCGCCGGGCTCGTACGTACGACTCCGCGCGCGCGACCGCGGCTGCGGGATGCCGCCCGAGGTGCGGCTCCGGGCGCTCGAGCCGTACTTCAGCACGAAGCCTCCCAGCGAGGGGAGCGGCCTCGGGCTCGCCGTGGTCGACGGAATCGTCCGCCGCCTCGGAGGCGCGGTCGGATCGAGAGCGAGCCGGGTGCCGGGACGACCGTCGACGTGCTGCTTCCCACCTACGCGGGGCCGGCGGCGCGCTCCGTCCGGACGTCACCCTGGAAGCTCCGCGCGGGCGCGAGACGGTGCTCCTCGTCGAGGACGAAGATGGTCCGCGACACCGAGCGCCACCTCCTCGAATCCCTCGGCTATCAGGTGGTGGCGGCGACCGACGCGACCGGGCGCTGCGACGCGCTCCGCGCCGACCCGGCCGCTACGACCTCCTGATCACGGACCAGACGATGCCGCACATCACTGGCGAGGCGCTCGCGCGCGGGCCTTCGCCTGCGCCTCGATTCTCGGTGATCGTCTGCACCGGTCACCAGGAGCGCCTTCCCGCCGAGCGCGCGAGCCAGATCGGCATCCGCGCCTGCCTGACCAAGCCGATCGAGCTCGAGCGCCTCGCGCGGACGATCCGCGCCGTCCTCGAGGGCCGATCCGATGCCGGTCAGGTCAGCTGCTTCGTGAACTGCTGCATGTCGAAGTAGTCCCGCCACGCGGTGATGCGGCCGGCGCGGTCGACCTCGAAGGCGCCCATCACCGGAAGCTCGACCCGCTTGCCGCCGATCTCGAACCGGTCGACCCGCTCGGTCAGGACGGTCTGCCCGTCACCGCGAGGGCCTTGATCTCGAACTCCACCTCGCCGCCGGGGTGAGAACTGCCGGAGGGTCGACTCGATCTCGGCCGATTTCCGGACGGGGGTCTAGAGAGGATGTTGTGGTACACCCGTCCGGCGCGGAAGAAGCCGACGATCTCGGCGAGAGATCGGTCCGCCGCACGGCCGCACAGAAGTCAGCTGCACGATCTGCTCTGGGCTCATCCTCGCCCGCTACCGTGTCCGACCACGTCGGTCAGTCCCACGAGGCCGCCGTCGCGGCCGCAGGGGAGATCCGACGGGTCGTGGGTCCGTTTGCTGCCGAGCGACTTTCGGATCGGCGGAGCGAGGCGGCAAACGGACCCACCACCCGTCGGGGCCGGTTGTAGTGTTCACCTCGGTCCGCTTCACTCGAAGGGTCAGGAGGATGTCATGGCGATAACGGACGCAGACCCGGCGCGAGATCGGCGATCTGATCACGCGCAACGACGGTGGTGCTGTTCATGAAGGGGACGCGCTCGGTGCCGCAGTGCGGCTTCTCGAGTCGCGTCGTCCAGATGCTGGACGTGCTGGTCCCCGACTACGAGACCGTGGACGTGCTCGCCGATCCCGAGATCCGCGAAGGGATCAAGGAGTTCTCGAACTGGCCGACGATCCCGCAGCTCTACGTCATGGCGGTGAACTCGTCGGGGAGCTGCGACATCGTGAGCGAGATGTGACCGGAGACCGGGAGCTCACCGAAGCTCCGGCGTTCCCGTCCCCGATCGCCGTCTGCCGAGCCATCCGCGTCTCGGACAAGGCGGCTGCCCAGCTCCGCCATCACGCGGAGAGCTCCGCTCGCTGGCAATGCGATCCACCCTCGATCGATGCCCGCAACAACGCGGTCGCTCGGGCTCGCGCCGCCGCGGGGTGGTGAGATCGAGGTGGACTTCGGCGGCGTCACGGTGCTGATGGACGCCCCTCACCGGCCACGGCCGCGCCGACGGCCTCGCCGTCGACTTCGACGGGGGCAGGGCTTCCGCATCGAGACCGCCTGACGTCGATCGTCGCGAGGGGGATCGGCGAAAGCTCGGGCGAGGGACGAGCATCGGCGCTGCGGCGAGACATCGAGCGGGCTCCGGAGCGGCGGCTCCTCGTCTCGCCCGGCGCGGCCGATCGATGGGCCGCCGCGTCGCTAGCTCGCGCGCGCGACCGCGCGATCGCGAGCTTCGTCGTGGTGGCTGCGAGCCGCCGCGCGGCCGACGAGCTCGTCGCCGCGGCGATCGCGGACGCCGGCGGGGCCTTCCGGATGGAATCGTGCGAGCCTCGACCGGCTCGCCGCGGAGCTCGCGCAGACGGAGCTCGCGGAGCGCAGGTGGAAGCAGCGACCGCCATCAATGCGACCGCGGTGGCCGCCCGCGCGACGCATCTCCTCGCTTCCCTCCGGGGAGCTCTGGTCCGGCTCGCCGAGGTCGGCGATCGGCCCGGCTTTCCGGTCGCCCTTGCGCGGACGATCGGCGAGCTCCGGATGGCCGGGCTCCGGCCCGAGGACCTGGCCACTCTCGGTCCCGTGGCGAGCGACCTGGCCGCGCTCTACGCGCGCTGGCTCGCCGAGATGGAGGCGTTCGGGCTCGCCGACCGCGCGGCGGTCTACGCGTCCGCCGCGTCGGGCCGCTCTCGAAGCGACGCGCCGCAGCAGACCGATCCTCCTGCTCGATCTCCGCGTGACCACCGCGCTCGAAGCGCGAGACTCGTGGCGCGCTCGCGAGCGCTCGTCCGGATGTCTCGCCACCGTCCCGTCCGGCGATGCGCGGACCCTCAGCCCTCCTCGAAGCAGCGCGCGCGCGCCCGCCGAAGAGCTCGCACCGAGCGGGCGGGGAGCGCTCGGCGCGCTGCAGCGAAACCTCTTCCGCGTGGATCCGACCGACGCGCCCGGGCTCGACGAGAGCGTGACACTCACGGGATCGCCGGGGATCGCGCGCGAAGTGCGTCGAGGATCGCGCGGGCCGTCAGGAGCGGGCCGAGGCCGGTGTGCCCTTCGACGCGATGGCCGTCCTCGTGCACGCGCCGGGCGAGTACGCCGCTCACGTGGAGGAAGCGCTCCGCCGCGCCGAGATCCCGGCGTGCTTCGTCCGGGCGCACGCGGCGGCCGCACCCGGCGGGTCGCGCGCTCCTCGCGCTCTCGCGTGCGCGGCCGAGCAGCTCTCCGCACGGCGCTTCGCCGAGTACCTGTCTCTCGCCCAGGTCCCGATTCCCGGGCTGCCGCCGCAGAGCGACCGCCTCGTCCCGGCTGCGACGACCTGCGCTCCCGCGCGCGTCGCCGAGCTCGCGGTCGCAGTCGCCGACGACGAGCCCGAAGGCTCGAGCGAAGGCGCCCTCGAGAAGGCGGGCAACGGTGCGCCCGCGCCGTGGCGCTGGGATCGACTCCTGACCGATGCCGCGGTGATCGGCGGGCGCGAGCGCTGGCGACGCCGCCTGGACGAGCTCGACGCGGAGCTACGCCTCCAGATCTCGCGGCTCGACGACGGCGACGATCCGCGCGCGTCGCGCTCGAGCGCCGTCGCCGCGACCTCAGCGGCCCCCGCGGCGTTCGCGCTCCCGGTGATCGATCGGCTGGCCGAGCTCCGGAGGAACGACCTGGGGCGAGTGGATCGACCAGCTTCTCCGTCCTGGCTCGCGCCGACGCTCCGCGATCCCGATCCGCCGCTCGGTCTCCTTCTCCGAGCTCGAGCCGACGGCGCCGGTCGCTGGCGTCAAGCTCGACGAGCTGCGCATCGTGCTGGCCCCGCGCACTCCGCGATCTGCCCGTCCCCCGCCGCGGCGCTAGTCGCGGGGCAGTCTTCGTCGGAACTCCGAGAGCGCCCGGGGGCTCGCGTTCGACACGGTCTTCGTCCGCGCGGCCTCGCGGAGCGTGTCTTCCCGGCAGATCGTCGAAGGATCCGCTCCTCCCCGACGCGCTGCGCAGCGGCCTCGGCGAATCCGCGCTCGCCACCCAGTCGAACGCGCGGCCGACGAGCGCCTCGCGCTCCGTCTCGCCGAGTCGGGCACAAGCGCGGGTGGTGCTGAGCTATCCGCGCGTCGACGTCGAGCAAGCGCGCCCGCGCGTGCCCTCCTTCTACCTGCTCGAGGCCCGCCGCGCCGTCGAGGGACCGGCTCGTGGATTCGCCCACTCGCCGCCGAAGCGCGACCCTCGCGCGCGGCCGCTCGGACTGGCCGCGCCCGACGATCCCGATCGAGCGATCGACGAGGCGGGTACGATCTCGCGCTGCTCGCCCCGATCATCAGCGAGGACGACGAGGCGAGCGCCGGAGCTGCCCGCCACCTGCTCGGCGACGAACCCGCACCTGCGCGCGCGCCTCGGAGCCGCGGTCGACGCTGGCTCCGCGCGTGGACGCCGGCCGACGGTCTCGTCGATCCGACCGACGCACGCCGCAGCGCTCGCGCGCCACCGCCTCGAGGCGCGCTCGTACTCGCCGACCGCGCTCCAGAACTTCGCCAGTCTGCCCGTACAAGTTCTTTCTCAGGCGGTGATGCGGCTCGCGCCCGCGGGAGCCGGTCGCCATCGAGACCCTCGATCCGCTCACCCGCGGGGCGATCTTCCACGCGGCGCAGTTCCAGATCCCGGACGCGCTCCGCGACCGTGGCCTCCCTTCCCGCCCTGCCTGCGACGCTCGAGCAGGGTGCTCGCGATCGCCGACGCCTGCCTCGACCGCGTCGCGGGGCAAGACGCGAGCGCCTCGCGCCGGCGATCCACCGCGTCTGGCTGGACGCGATCGCAGCGCCTCCGCGCGGACCTCCGCCACTGGCTCCGGCGCGAGGCGGAGCCGGCGGCGGTGGACCCACCGTTTCGAGCTGACCTTCGGCGTCCGCGATCGCGATCGCCGCTCCGTCGATCCGGAGAGCGTTCCCGACGCGGTCCTGATCGGCGCCGGCCTCCACCTGCGCGGCTCGATCGACCTCGTCGAGCGCGACGCGGCCGGACACCTCCGTGCGACCGACCACAAGACCGGCCAGGCGCGCACGCCCGAGGACGTGGTCGTCGGCGGCGGGACGGTCCTGCAGCCGGTCCTCTACGCGCTCGCCGCGGCGGGGCTCCTCAGGCTGCCGGTCGAGGCAGGCCGGCCCTACTACTGCACGGCGCAGGGGGGTACTCCGAGCGCGTGGTCCCCTCGACGACGAGGCGCGCGCCGCGGCCGCCGAGGTCGCGGCGATCATCGTCGTGGATACGCTCCGCGAGGGCTTCCTCCCGGCGGCGCCGCGGAGCGGACCTGCCCGGTGGTGCGACTACCGCCCGGTCTGCGGACCCTACGAGGAGATTCGCGTCAAGCGAAAGAACAAGTCCGCCTGGTCGATCTCGAGCGGCTCCGAGGTCTCCGCTGAAGCCGCTCGCCGACCAGCCTGCTCGCGAGCGCATCGCGACGGACCTCGAGACGAACCTCGTCGTCGAGGCCGCGGCGGGGACGGGAAAGACGACCGAGCTCATCCGCAGGATGGTCGCCCTGCTCGCCTCCGGCCGGGCGCAGCTCGACCGCATGGTCGCACCTGACCTTCACCGACGCTGCCGCCGGCGAGCTCAAGCTCCGCCTGCGCACCGAGATCGAGCTCCGCCGCACGAGCCCGTCTCTCCACGCCGGCCGAGCGCGATTTTCTACACCCATGCGCTCCCTCACCTCGAGCAGGCTGCGGGGTCGGGACGATCCACTCTTTCTGCGCCGACCTGCTGCGCGAGCGGCCGGTCGCGGCGGGGATCGACCCGCTTCTTCGAGGTGGCTCCCGACGAGATCGCTCGCGACCTCTTCGGCGGAGCCTTCGACCGCTGGCTCGAGCGGCAGCTCGACGACCCAGCGAAAGGCGTGCGCCGCGTCCTCCGCCGCTCGGGAGATCGCGACGGCGGACCGCGCGTGTGCGCTCCGCAAGGCCGCGTGGGACCTCGCCGAGCGCCGCGACACCGCCGCACCCTGGACCCGCATCGAGTTCGATCGCAATCCCGAGATCGACGCCCTCGTCGACGAGATTGCGCGAGCTCGGCCGCTACGCCGACCGCGGGGATCCGGAGGACTACTTCGTCCGATCGCTCGCGCGAGCTGCAGGCCTTCGCTGCCGACGTGGATCGGCGCGAAGCAGTCCGCGAGCGCGACCACGACGGGCTCGAGGTCGAGCTCACGCGCGCCTCGGATCGAGAAGCTGGGGCTGGCGCGGCTACAACCGGCACCAGCCCGACTCTCCGAAGGCGGAGCTCGCCGCCCGGCGGGACGCGCTGCGGGCGCGTCTCGAGCGCTTCGTGCGCGATTCCGGTGCCGACCTCGCGCCCCGCCTCCAGGAGGAGCTCGGCGACGTCCTCGCCGCGTACGAGAGCCTGAAGCAGCGGGCCGGCTGTCTCGATTTCCTCGATCTCCTCCTGCGGGCGCGCGCGCTGATTCTCGATCCCACCGTCCGGAGAGAGTCTCCAGGAGCGCTTCACGCACCTCTTCGTCGACGAGTTCCAGGACACCGACCCGCTCCAGGCGGAGCTGCTGCTGCTGCTCGCCGCCGACGATCCCGACGAGAGCGACTGGCGCGCGCGCGGCCCGCGCCCGGAAAGCTCTTCCTCGTCGGCGATCCCAAGCAGTCGATCTACCGCTTCCGTCGCGCCGACGTCGCGCTCTACGAGGCGGTCGAAGCGCCAGCTCGCCGCGGCGCCGGAGCCGCGCTCGTCCACCTGACCGACGAGCTTCCGCACCGTGCCCGAGATCCAGAGCGTCGTGAACGCCGCCTTCGCGCCGCGCGATGGACGGCGTCATCGCCGAGCCAGGCGACGCTACGTGCCGCTCGAGCCGTTCCGCGAGCCCCGCCCCGGGCAGCCGCGCGGTCATCGTGCTGCCGGTGCCGCGGCCCTACGGCGACTTCGGCACGCGTCGTCAAGTGGAGGATCGACGAGTCGCTGCCCGACGCCGTCGGCGTGCGTTCGTCGACTGGCTGGTCCGCGCGAGCGGCTGGACGGGTGACCGAGCGCGAGCGGCCGCGACGCCGGTGCCCCATCGGCGCCGCGGCACGTCTGCCTGCTCTTCCGGCGCTTCCGCTCGTTCCGCGAGGACATCTCCGCGACGCTACGTCCGCGCGCTCGAGGCGCGCGCTGCCCGCATCTGCTGGTCGGCGGCAGCTCGCTTCCACCGCCGCGAGGAGGTCGAGGCGATCCGCAACGCGCTCGCGGCGATCGAGCGGCCGGAGGACGAGCTGTCGGTGTTCGCCACGCTCCGCGGGCCGTTCTTCGCCTTGACCGACGCGGCGCTCGCTCGCCTTCCACGAGGCCATCGGCGCGCTGCATCCGCTCCGGCCGATCCCGGCCGACGCCGGCGAAGCGGTCCGCGAGGTCGGCGAGGCGCTCGCCGTGCTCCGCGATCTCCACCGCGAGCGCAACCGCCGTCCCGATCGCCGACACGATCGGCCGCCTGCTCGCCGCGACGCGCGCCCACGCCGGGCCTCGCGATCTGGCCGACGGGCGAGCAGGCGCTCGCGAACGTCGCCCGCCTGCTCGACCTCGCGCGCCGCGCGGAGCGCCGCGGCGTCGGCTCGTTCCGCGTCGTTCGTGGAGCGGCTCAGCGACGACGCGGAGAGCGGCGAGGTCGGCGAGGCGCCGATCGTCGAGGAGGGCACCGAGGGCGTCCGCATCATGACCGTCCACCGCGCCAAGGGACTCGAGTTCCCGGTCGTGATCCTCGCCGACATCACCGCCAGCGAGACGCCGCGCGACCTGCAGCGCTGGGTCGATGCCGAGCGCCATCTCTGCGCGATGCGCATCGCCGGCTGCGCCGCTGATCGATCTCGCCATGCACGAAGAGGAGGAGCTCGCGCGCGACACGAGAGGAGGCGGATCGCGTCCTCTACGTGGCGGCGACGCGTGCCCGCGACCTCCTCGTCGTCCCGCCGTCGGCGACGAGCCGCTCGAGGATTCGTGGGTCGGCGCCCTCGATCCCGCGATCCGCCCCGCTGCCGGCCGCGGCACGCGGCCCGAGCGCCCCAGCGCCGGAAGCGTCGTCCCGTTCGGAACCGACACGGTGCTCGAACGCCCCGAAAGGCGAACCCGAAGGAGCGCATCGCGCCGGGCCGCACCGCGGGGCGGGCCGGCGGACAAGCGGTTCTCTGGTGGTCCCCCTCTGCCCTTCGCCTGGACGTCGAGCCGTCGGTGGGGCTCCGGCAGCAGAAGCTCCTGACCGCCGACGAGGGCGAGGTCCGCCCGAGCGGGTGTCCGAGCGCACGAGCGCTGGCGGGAGCGCCGCGCGACGCGTGCGCCAGCGCGCGAGCCACCCGAGCGTCCGGATCCTCGCCCTCGGACGCCGATGCGACCGCGTCGGCCGTCGACGCCGCGGCGGCGGACGCGGTCGTAGTCGAGCGCATCGACCGCTCCGCGAGCGACCGCACGGGCAGCGCTTCGAGCGCTCGTTCACGCCGTCCTCGCGAGCGTCGACTTCGCGGCCGGCAGCGACGCGATCGCGAAGCTGGCACGGCTCCACGCCCGCCTCCTCGGGGGCGCCCGAGGAAGAGATTCCCGCGGCCGTCGCTCTCGTCGAGCGGGCGCTCGCGCATCCCTGCTCCGGCGCGCCGCCGCCGCGGCCGAGCGCGGGACCTCCGGCGCGAGACCACGATCAGCCTCTGGCGCTTCGACGACGGCCGGGTCGTCGAGGGCGTCGTCGATGCGGCCTTCCTCGAGGACGATCCGCGAAGCGGGATGGACGGTCGTCGACTTCAAGACCGACGTGGAGCTCGGCGCGCGGAGCGCCGAGTACCGCCGTCCAAGTCGCGCTCTACACCCGCGCCATCGAGCGCGCGACCGGCCTTCCCGCGCGCGGCGTCTTGCTGCAGATCTAGTCACTGCACCGCGCTGCCAGGGTGATCTCGGCGCCGGGGATGCCGCGCCATCCCCGCGCGCCGGACTCCTCAGGTCGGCGAAGCGGTCGATCCTCGCGCGAGGGGCGTGCAGCGCACGTCGATGTGTGACCCGGGCTGTGCGGCGGCATATCCCGCCGCGGCGGCGGCGTCGCGGCCGAATGGCGAGGTTGCGGCCGTCGAACCCCACGACGTCGAAGGCGTAGCCCAGGTCGGCGAGCATCTCGAAGTACTGTCTCCGCCGTCATTCGCGACGTCCGCACCAGCTGGCCCGGCGACACCTCGGTGAAGACCACCGGCCGGTCCTCGGTCAGGAGACGTTCTGCTCCGCGCAGCGCCAGCCCCTCGGCGCCCTCGATGTCGATCACGAGAACGTCGACCCTCTCGCCCGGCCGCCGCAGGTCGTCGAGGCGGGCCGTCTGCTGCACGAGGGGATCGGCCAGGTCCGCGGCGCTCGTGGCCGTCAGCCGCGAAGGTGGGCTCGATGTATCCGTTCGTGCCCTGCGCACGGACATAGCGGCAGATCTGCCATGCGTCGGACGCGGCGAGCGGGAGCACCGTGACGTTCGCGAAGGTGCTGGCGAGGGCGCTCCTCTGGATGAGACGGGCGTTCTCGAAGAGCGCCTCGACGGCGACGACGCGACCGCTCGCGCCCCACAGCGCGCCAGCGCACATCGCGTGGAAGCCGACGTTGGCACCGACGTTCCAGACGACCATCCCTGGTCGCAGGACACTCGCGATGGCGGCGGTCAGGTGAGGCTCGTAGCAACCCTCTTCCCACAGCGAGCGGTTGCACGGGTCGTCGCGCGAGACGAACAGGCGGACGGAGGCCCGCCACCTCCAAGGAGACACGTCGGAATGCTCCCTGCGCTCGACCACGCGGTACAGGGGTGAGCGCCGGAACTCGTCGAAGACATGAGGCAGCCGACGAGATCGGAGACGGTGCGAGAGCCGATCATCGCCGAGTACGTCTTCCGGCCGTCGGGGTCGGGTCCGCGATTCAGGACGAGACGGTACGCGGCCTCGACGTCTTCCGGTCTCACCAGCGCGTCCGTCTCGCCGCTCGAGGATCGGCTCACCCGATCTCCAGCCGGCGCGCTCGCGGACGAGACGCGCGAGAGAGCGCGCGAAGCGCCGCGCGCGCTCATCGCCGACCGCCGCCCCTCCTCCGCGAAGCCGTGCACTCGGAAGGAGCTTAGCGGCAGCGCATTCGCGCGCAGCGCGGCTCCGCCCGCCGAGCTGCGGACCGAGCCGCCCTGCGGCTCGCGGGCCCGAGACCCCTCAGAGGCAGGCGCCGCGGTCCGGCCGGCGGCGGCGGTGCCGCCAGGCTGCGATCCGGAGCCCGAGCGCCGCGAACGCGATCGCTCCGCCGAGAGCGTGCCACGGGTCCCGCGCGGCCGCTTCCGAGATACGTCGCCGGTGATGATGAACCAGAGGTAGTAGAGACAGAAGCGGTGGAGCCGCGACCAGCGCGCGCGGCCGAGCGCTCGCACGCGCGCCGTCGTTCGACGTCGCCGCCATGAAGGCGATGAAGACGAAGCCGATTCCTCCGAGGATCTGAGTCAGCCCGACCTCGAAGGCCTCGTCTCGCATGGAGATGAACGCGATGATCGCGAGAAGGTGCACGAAGCATGACCGTCGCGAAGCCGAGTCCGAGCCAGCGGCGATGCGAGGAGCAGCCAGAAGCTCGTCTTCGAGGGCGCGAGCTCGGCCAGCGCCGACCCGCTGAACGCCGCGAGGAAGAAGGGAAACGCGAGTCGGGCGAGGTAGCGAGTGATCAGCCTCAGCCCTCCGCTCCGCTGCCGTGGAGCGCGAGCACCGTCACGACGGTCACGATGACCGCGCCGATGGCGGTCGCGAGGATCCAGAACGGCCCGTGCGACTCCTCCGCCACGGGCCTGCGGGCGGGCATCGAGACGGTGCTCATGGCAATGGCCCCTTCTAGCGGAATTCTGTCGCGCTTCGGAGTGGAGCGTTTCGACGACCGTCGGGGCCCGTCCTCGCAAGGGCGAAGGCTCCAGGGGCGCCCGCTCGCGCCCGTCGGATGGACCAGGTCAGTGCGAGCCGACCAGATCCGCGCAGCGCAGCGCCGACAGCGCAGCGGCGTCCATCTGTACGGCGCCGACGTCGGTCGTCTCCCCGACCAGGTAGAGACCCCCACGCCGGGGGCCTGACCGGGCGCGCCGCGCCGCCGACACCATGTACTCGCTGCCGTCGCGCGTGATCCAGCTGCGGCTCCAGAGCAAGCGCTGCGCGCGCGTCGACGTAGATCCTCGTCGACGAGCTCTCGAACGCTTGGGTGACCGCCTCCACGCGACTCGCATCCGCGAGATCGGCGTGCGGCGAGAGCCGCATGGCCTGGAGCACGCACGCACCGCCAGGAGCGTTCCGCGGCGAGTGGAGCGACGACCAGAGCATCCCGCCGCCGAACTCCGCGCTCCGGGCCGATCAGGAGACGCGTCCAGCCGAGGAATCGGTCGGGCTCGTTCGTGTCGCGGAGACGGGGCAGCGCAGCGAAGGCGAAGGCCGAGGGCGATCACCCCACCGACGACCGACCAGGAGCGCGCGTCCGCGACGAAGTCCGCCGGAAGCTCTCCGGAGCGATCATCTCGAAGAGCTGCGAGACGGGCGCGTTGCAGACCACGACGGACGCGTCGATGCGCTCGCGCCAGGGGCCCGGACCATGGGCGAAGACGCCTCGCACGCGCACCACCGTCGACCGCGATCTGCTCGACCTCGCAGCCGAGGCGCAGATCGACCCCCGCGCGCTCGACCGCGCTCCGGAGCGCGAGCGCGAGCGCGCGCACGCCTCCCACCGGGTTGTCGCCGGCGCACTCCGGGCGCGGGACGACACCACCGACACGACGGCGGCGCAGCCGGATGCACTCGGCCGCCGACGCGCCTCGGGATCGTAGGTGCCGAACACCATCACGTTCTTCAGGAAAGGCCCGGCGGACGCGGTCGTCCGAGGTCCAGCCGGACAGGACCTCGCGGAGCGGGACGTGCTCGAGCGCATCGACCTCGGCGTCGCTCAGCGCGGCGATGCGATCCCAGAGCGCGAGGGATCTCGGCATAGACCGACTCGTCGGCGCCGAGCGCGGCTTCCGCGGCGGCGAGCAGCTTCGGCGTGGCGGCTCTCCCCGGCCAGGGGAACGAGAAGAGCGGCGTCCGCCGTGGCCCTGGACGAACACCCGCATGACCTGATCCGAAGGGATCGTCGAGCCGCGGAACCGCGCGCGCCCGCCGCATCGAGCGCGTCGTCGAGGTGCGCATTCGGCCAGGAGATAGGCTCCCGCGTCGATCACGAAGCCGTCGAGATCGAACGAGCGCAGACGGCCGCCCACGTCGGAGCTCCGCTCGAGGAGCGCGACGCGGTGGCCCCGCCGTGCGAGGATCGCCGCCGCGAGCATGCCGCCGAGCCCCGCGCCGATCACCACGACGTCGAAGGACTTCCCATCGAGGGGAGCCTTTAGCAATCGGCTTCGGTCAGCGTCGATCGGGTACGCCGGAGAGCACCTGCACCTCTGCCGTCTGTGGGTCCGTGATCACCGTGTCGAAGAGATCCAGTACCTCGCGAAGAGCTCCGAGCCGTCCGCGCAGGTGCTCGACCTCGTCGACGGCCGCGCCCTGCAGACGAAGAGATCCCTCATCGAAGGCAGCGTCGCCGAGCATCCGGCGCACGTGGCGGTAGAGCCCGTCGAGGGCACGCGTAAATGAATCCATGAGGATGGGTCGACCTCCTTGAGATGCGGCCAGCGATAGCAACCATCACGCCATCCGCCGGCCCGAAGGAGGCCGTCTCCTCTGGGGTTTTGGGCCGAAAGGGGAGCGGACCGTCCTTCCCGAGGCGCACTCCTGTCATGGGTCGGCAACAAGGCTGTTCAGGTGCGGGAACACATCGGATCGGGAGAGTAGAACGACGCATCGCGGCATCGGCATCGCCGGTCGGGTCGGCTCACCTCCGAGGCTCACCTCTGAGGATGGTCTGCGCCCCTTGGCGAACTCCTCGGCGCCCTTCTCGTCCCCCGAGATTGGGGATCTGAACGGGCACGGCGACCCCGCGCTGGCAGGCGGGGCGCTCGTTCATCCGGCCCATCCAGCGCTGCAGATGCGTTCGAGCCCGTCGACCGAGACGCCCGACCACTTGTACGTCCGCACCCAGCGACCAGTTGGCGATGTCGGCGATCGAGTAGTCGCCGGCGAGCCACTCGCTCTCGCCGAGGCGCCGTTCAGCACCTCGAACAGCCGCCGGCACTCGTTCTGGTAGCGATCGATCGCGGGCTGGATCTTCTCGGGGAAGTAGCGGAAGAACACGTTCGCCTGGCCCATCATCGGGCCGATGCCGCCCATCTGGAACATGAGCCACTGGATCACGCGCGAGCGCCCGCTGCACGTCGCGTCGGCAGGAGCCGCCCGGCCTTCTCGGCGAGGTAGATCATGATCGCGCCCGACTCGAACACCGCGAAGTCGCCGGCGTCGCGGTCGACGATCGTCGGGATGCGGCCGTTCGGGATTGATCTTCAGGTACTCGGGCTGCTTCTGGTCGCCCGCCATGAGGTTGACGATGTGGACCTCGTAGGGGATGCTCGAGCTCCTCGAGCGTGATGGAGGCCTTCCAGCCGTTCGGTGTCGGTGCGGTGTACAGATCGATCATCTGGGATCCTCCCCGCGGCGCCTGGCCACGGCCGAAGATCGACGCGCTGCGGCGGCCCGCCACCGCGCGGCCGTCCCTCATCGCCTGGGCGACGCCCCGCGACGCCTCCGGCGGCGCGGTTGCGAGACGGAGCTCGGATCGTCGCCGAGCAGGTAGCGCGGGCCGGGACCGAGGGCGGAGGCGGCGTCCTCGGGATTGTAGAGCGCGCAGGCCTTGAAGGAGAGGCAGCCGCAGCCGATGCACGATGGTCAGTCGGTCGCGCAGGCGCTCGAGCGTCGCGATCTGCTCGTCGAGGCGCGGTCGCCACGAGCGCGACAGCATCGCCCAGTCGGCCGGCGTCGGCGTGCGGCCGGCGGGGAGCGCGGCGAGCGCCTGGCGGATCTCGTCGAGCGTCAAGCCGACGCGCTGGGCGACCCGCACGAACGCGATGCGCCGCAGCATCTCGCGGTGGAAGCGGCGCTGCCCGCCCCGCTCCGCGCCGAGTCGACGAGCCCTTCGCTCGTAGAAGCGGAGCGCCGAGGGCGCGAGGCCCGCGCGTGCCGCGACCTCCCTGATCGTGAGCCATTCCTTCTCCACGGCTCGGAGAAAATCACGAACGGCCCCTTGACTTCGAGTTAACTTTAACTGCTATGGACCGGCTTTCGAAGGAGGAAGCCGTCATGAGATCGAACCTCGTCCCGTACCGCGGATCGAGCATCGCGCCCGGCGGCGTCGCCGACGCCTACGGCGCACGCGACCTGGCGTCGCTCAGCGACGCAGAGCTCTGCGAAGGCGTCGCCGGCCTGCTCGCGGTGCCGAGGCGAGCCCCCGCCGACTCGTTCGTCCTGCACGCCCCGCTGGAGCTGCTCGCGCGCACGGCGCTGCTGCCGCTCGTCCACCCGGCGTCGCGCGAGCGCGCTTCGCCACCGGATCGTCTGGCTGGGCGCCGCGTACGAGGCCGCCGGAGAGGCGTGAAGGACCCGAAGGTCCGCTCCTAGCGCCGACCCGGAAGCGGCGGTCGCCCATCTCCTCCACGCGATCGACGCCGGTGAGCTTCGGCGAGAGTGGACGGCGCCGCGACGTGGCTCGCGTCGGTGCTCGCACCGCGCGCGCTCGCGGGTGCCGCTCGCCGACGACGTGATCCCGCGCCTCTCGGCTGCCGGGCACGGACCCATCTTCCTCTTACCGAGCTCCCCGCGTCGCCCCGCGGAGCGCGGCGGCGCGGCAGTGCGTCCGCGGCCTGGCGCGCGGAGCTCTCGCGCGCTGGCCCGACTGGAAGCTCTCCTGGCACCGAAGGCGGAGCGCTCCCCTCGCAGCGACGGACGATCTGGTCGAGCGCCTGCGCCGGCCGCGGTCGCCCGGTGATCCCGGCAGCGACTTCATCCATCCCACGATGTCGCTGGTCGAACGGAGCGGGCTCGCGGCCGAGCTCCTCGACGCACCGACCCGATCACGCGACGTCGCGAGAGCGACGCGGGAGCTCTCCCGCGTGGCCGCGTGGTCGATGCTGCAGGACGACCCGACGCACGCGCCGTACGGCTGGGCCATTGCCTCCTCGATGCCCCAGGGAGTGCTCGGCATCGCCGACTGCTGCGCGGATCCGCGCGACGCCATCGCGGTCGCGGCGACGTACGTCCTCGGTTTTCGCGCGACCCAGGGAACGGTCGCGCTCGATCCGGAGTGGCTCCCCGAGCGGCCGCGGAGACCGACGCGCCCGCCGCGCTCGGAGGATCGCCGAGCGAAGCAGCGGCGGCCGTCTGGTACGCGGCGGATCACGAGATCCCCGACCTCGTCGAGGCGCTGGCGACCCGCGCGGCCGTCCAATCCAGACGCTCACCTCGCGAAGCTACACCCTCGCCTGCTTCGACGCCGCAGCGGCGGACAGGGACGCGCGGAGACTCCACCTCGCCGCCGCCGCCTTCCTCTCCGCCTGGTGGTCGCGCGTGCCGATCGAAGGCGACCCGCTCGCCCCGTGACGTCCGCAGCCGCCGTCGCTCGAGGAATACCGTTGTTGGCTCGAGAATGCCCATGTAGAGTTCCGATATGGACATTTCGGTGACCCGCTTCCGAGCGAGCTGCCTGGAGCTCATTCGCCGTGTGGAGACCGGAGGAGAGCCAGTGGACATCAAGCGTCGCGGCAAGGTGGTCGCTCGGCTCGCGCCGGCGCCGGCGCCCGGCGAGAGCCCGCGACGGGCTTGGGAGCGGCTGCGGGGTTCCGGCGAGCTCCTAGCCGAGCCGGGCGAATCGGTGCTCGATGAAAGGAGTTCGAAGCCGGACGTTGATCCTCCTGGACACGCACGTCTGGCTGTGGTGGCTCCTGGGATCGCCTCGACTCCCGCTAGGAGCGGACTGCTCTGGATCGCGCGGCATCACGCGGCGCGGTGCGCTTGGCGGCGGTGAGCCTCTGGGAAGCGCAGATGTTGCATGCGAAGGCGCGACTGACCCTGGACCGACGCCTTCGACGTCTGGATACGAGAGGCGGCGGCGGTCGGTGTGGTCGAGATCGTTCCCCTCGACGTGGAAGTCGTGATCGCGCTTGCGCATCTACCCGCAACCTTCCACGGCGATCCGGCAGATCGACTCATCGTTGCCACGGCTCGCGCGCACCGCCTGCCGCTCGCCACCCACGACCGCGCGATTCGGAGAAGTCGCCTCGCAAGGTTGTGGAAGATGCGATGATCCGCCGGGGGCGCTCGGGAGGCCGTGCGAGCCGCGCGTCAAGCACTCGGTGGGCGGTCAGCATCAGGGCGGCATTCCCCGGGCGGTGCAGAAGAGGCCATCCAAGCGAACGAAGGAGGGGCGGGCTCATTCGCCGCCCGACTTCGGTGCCTCGGTCGAGGCCTTTCGTCTCGGCCGTCTGCGCCGAGGAGAACGCGGGGCTGGCCTCGGGGTGGACGTGGGATCGATGCCTCCGGAGCCGGCACCGGCGGCGACGGTGTTCGCGCCACGGGCGTCTTTCTCGACTCGGGTGTCCGCTCATGCCCGCGCGACCCATCCTGGCGGCCAGCGCGCTCCTTGTCGGGCGGTCGTCCCCGCCCGCGCCTCCGATCCTCTGCAGGTGCGAGAGCAGGCGGTACCTGTTCGTGCCTTCCATGATCGAAGTTTGGAAGGATCACGCGGGGAAGCACCGTGCCGATCGCTTTCTCGATCGCGAGCAGGCCGCTTCCTCTCCTCTGGCGCGACGAAGGTGACGACCTCGCCGGCGGCGCCCGCCCGCGCCGGTCCGTCCGCCGCGATGAATGTAAGCGTCGGACGAGAAGAGCACGTCGAAGTTGACCACATGCGAGATCCCCTCGACGTCGATGCCGCGCGACGCGACGTCGGTCGCGATCAGCACCGGGTACTGGCCGCGGCGGAACGCCTCGAGGGCGGCGGTACGGTCTTCCTGCCGACGATCGGGTGGATGCTCGTCGCGGGGACGCCACTGCGTGTCACGGCGCGAGCGAGGCGATCGGCATCGATCTTGCGTTTCACGAACACCAGAACGGCGCGCATTCCTTCGCGCTGGAGCAACCTGGTGAGGAGCGCCGTCTTTCGCATCTGAGCCACCGGATAGACGCTCTGCACGATGCCGCTCGCCGGCTTCTGGGCGCCCACCATGATGACGCACGCGGGTCGCGCAAGATGTCGTCGGCGAGCCTGCGGATTTCGGGCGCCATCGTCGCTGAGAACAGGAGGGTTTGGCGCTCCTCCGGGAGCGCGTCGCAGGATCCGCCGTATGTCGGGCAGGAAGCCCATGTCGAGCATGCGATCCGCCTCGTCGAGGACCAGCACCTCGAGGGCGGAGAAATCCACGTATCCGAATCGCATGTGATCGAGAGCCGCCCGGGGGTCGCAACGACAATCGTGGCCCCAGCGCGGAGTGCGCGCTCCTGCGGCCGCATGTCGACGCCGCCCACGACCGCCATCGCCGTGATGCCGACGTGGTAGCCGAGTGCCAGAGCCTGCTCGTCGATCTGCATGGGCCAGCTCGCGCGTCGGGGGAGAGGACGAGGCGCGCCGCAGCTTGCCGCGCCGCGCTCGTGCTCAGCCGTTGCAGGATCGGCAACAGGAAGGCAGCGGTCTTGCCGGTGCCAGTCGAGGCGCAGCCGATCAGGTCGCGGCCGGCCAGGCCGACCGGGATGGCCTCCGCCTGGATGGGCGTGGGTCGGGAATAGCCCATGTCGCGCACCGCTTCGGTGAGGGAGCAATCAGATCGAACGAAGCAAAGGAGGTCATCATCGTGTGCTGATCCAACTCCTCGAAATATAGGTGTCGAAGCAACATCGTCGATGGGACTACTGTGGCACGGCAGGGCAGGGTGGTCGGGAGGCATCGCGTTGGCCGCGCGAACTTAGAATTCGTGTCGTTCGTCGTCGCAGGCGACTGCTGGTCCTTCCGCGCAGAGCTCGATGTTGCTCCCGAGACTCAACCGCAGCGCGATTCTTCGCCTGCGGCGCATGGATGGCGGGTAGAGTCCCGACCTCGCTGCCATGCAGCGTGAGCTTGCCGTTCTTCAGCGTGCCCGCCGAGATCGGACCGTACACGCGTGGGGTCGCTGTAACGATAGCCGGGCTTGCTGGCAGTTCCTGTCCGTTTCAGCCGCCCTGTGGAAGAGATACGACCACCAGGTCGCTGCCGCCCGCCGAGTTGTAAACCCGAGCTGATCCTCCGCCCGGAGATGGTCGGGTCACCTGCACTACCCCACGGCGGATCACCACTCCGCTCGGGAATGTCGTTGAATTTCGCGGAGCGGGAACGAGAGCCTGCGCTGGTTCAGGTTCAACGGTGGCGTGGCGTCGTCGTTGAGAGTGAGCGAGCTTGCCCGGATGCCGACCGGGGCGTCCCGAGCCAGTGGCGCTCGGCGAGGGCGTCGGGTGTCAGGCCGATCGTGGGCGTCGGGGTTGCAGCGGGCGTGGGCGCTGGCGCGTGTGGGCCGCGGTCGGGGGTCGGCGTGGGGAGGGCCGGGCCATGACCGACCACGAACTCTGACAACGATCCGTTTGTGCGCAGATCGTATTCGCGACCGTGTCCAAGCTCTGGGTCCGGTCAACGAACGTCCCGTTCTCGGCGTGAAGGATTCTGAGCTCTGTTTCCGATAGCGGAGGCGCCGTCAAGTCGACAAATCCATCGTCGTCGATGTCGGAATACGTCATGCAGGTGGTGATGTCGCCGACGGGGGTGGCGTCCGTCACGACGTCTGCGTAGCCGCTGGGGCTGACGATCGATGACCGGGTCAAGAAAAAGCCGTTCGGCAGGTGCCGGTCGGGTCGATTCGCTCACCAAACCGGCGTCTCCAGCGACGGCAACCTGTGTGAACGTCACCGTCATACCGTCGGCCGGGGCGACCGAAATGGAGCTGCCGGCGGGAGCATCGGTGCGGCGCATCGTGAACGGGAAATAGCTACCCGGCTGGTTGTTGGATTCTCCGAGATGATGTCGCCGTTCTCGTCGTAGATCGCGGCCGCGGCACGACCGCCCAATCCCGCGATCCGCTCGGCCCGTCCGTTCGTGCCCGAGATGAAGCCATACAGCGCGCTGTTTGTGATCAGCCGCGATACGAGGCCGTAAGCACTGCTATCGACCGGTTGCGGGTAGGTGACGTCTTCCGAGTAGAAGCCACTCCTGGCAACGAGAATGCGTTCGACATCTGGGAACCGGCGACGGGCACCGGACCCAAGGCACACACGTTCACCGGTTCCAGGGTTAGGCCGAGTGAGCGCGAGCGATCGCGTGCCGCAGGTGGATCCCTCGATGACCGCGAGATCCCCCGGGCGTCTGACCGTTGACGATGTCGACAAAACTCGTCGTGGTGAATCGTCCCGTGCGGCCCAGCCGCATTGGTCAGGGTCAGCTGCCACGAGCCCGACAGGTCCAGCGCTTCGAGGATGGCACGTCGCAGGAGCAGCCATCGCCGTCGACCAGATTGCCGTCGTCGCACTCTTCACCTGCGGATCACGATGCCGTTGCCGCGAGCGGTGCCAGTGCGAGTTCGAGCCGCGACCGTCGTCGATCGATGCGGCCCGCCGTCGCCGCACTCCTCGAGTCTCTCCCGGCGTGCCGGCGCCGCGGCAGCATTGACGCGCAGGTGCAGTAGTCGGCGGGTGGCATGCCGTCCGCCGTCAGCCGTGCTGCCGTCGTCACCAAGATCTCCCGATCGGTGACGATCCCGTTGCCACAGGCCGTAAAGCGCCGCAGTCGGTGGCGTCGCCGCGTCCGTTCGGGCTGTCGTCGTCGCAGATCTCTTCCTGGCTCGAGATGGCTCCGTTGCCGCAACGTGGGAAGATGGCAGAACACGCGAGTAGACGACGCCGCGCGGGTCCCCGCTGGCTGCGCCGTCCTCCGGTTCGAGCCGCTTCAGCCAGCTTCCCTCCGCCGCTCACAGGTAAGCAACGACCGCTTCCCCAGGCACGGGACGCCGCAGTGCGCGCGCCAGCAGCTGGCCGGTCGGAAGCGCCAGCATCAGATCGATCCCGGCACCGAATCGGCAAGAATCCGGCTTCCGCCGAACCGAGGGGCGTCACTTCGAGGTTACGATACCCTGTCGCAGTTTCATGGCTCAGGACTCTTTCATGCGTGGATTCCGGCCGTGGCCTGATGCGGATCGCCATCCGGCAAAACGACGCCTGGAGAGCGGCGCATTCGAAGTCGTTTGTAGCGCGTGATCAGGCAATGAGAACGAGCTCACCTGTGCGTGAACGGGCAGCCATGTGCTGGACCCTGAAGCCACTGACATTGGGGCCATTTGAATTCAGTAGCCGGAGGCTCCAAAGCGCAACAGAGCGAGGTGCCCGTGGCGATGTCGAGAGAGGTACACCCTTCCCAAGCCAAGCCTTATCTGCGGCGGTGTCTGGGGATGGCCAGAGGCACGGGCCGTGACGACTAGAGGATCTGGCCGTTCTAGAGGGTGCCGGAATTACCGAAACCGCCGTCAAAACAAGGCTTGGAACTAGGAAGTGCAGTTCTGGAGATGGATCCACACCCCGTCGGTGCACCACTGGTTCCCGTGTTCATCGCAACAGAAGATCGACGAGCTCGCGCCCCGGACGCGAGGCGGTTCGCACTCTCTGACTCGCCAACCGGCGCTCTTCATCCCGATGGCCACACGAGGGCACGCGGCGAAGCGCAAGGCCGGACCGGAAATTCTCACGGTCGGGCTCGGGCCGCGTGATCGTTGCGTAGGTGCGCGCCGGTGTGGAGCCATCGAATTCGTGAGCACGCCGCCGCCACCACGCAGCGTCGCGATCGAGCCAGATGTTCCCGATCGCGGGTGCGAGCCTACCGCCACGGGACCAGCGGCGCTGCCTGCCGAAAGGCGTGGCGGCGACAACATCGTCGACTCTCCGGCGCCCCGCGCGGCAGGTGCGGCAGGTGGGTGCCCGGTCGGTGCGGATCGAGGGGTAGCGCTGGCTCGGGCTTACGACCGAAGGATCGGGGCAGAGGGCGTGGGGTCCAGCAGGTCCCCTGCTGGTACGCGTCGAAGCGGTAGACGTTTCCAGATCGTCCCCGGTCGCACGTCGCACCGTTCCGCGAATCGACCAGGCTTCGCCGCGCGAAAGGACAATTCGCGCGTTGGATCGGGATCACCATGAGCACGATCACCGCCTGGGCGGCCTTCGGAAAGCGGCGCGAGGAGGAACCGCCGCGCGAGCACGAGAGACAGATCGCGAGGTGGCTTCAGTGCCACGCGAACGCGTTTCGCTAGCGGTGAGCAGCCTTCGAGCGGCCAGTGCCGAGCGATCGTAAACCCGGCCTCGGTCATCAGTCTCCGGTCGAGCTGGCGCGTGCGTTCTCCATCCGGTGTTCGGATGACGGAAGGTGCCGCCCCGTGGCGAGACCGACCAGGCCAATTCGGCAAGTGAATTCTCTGCGAGCCGGCCCGAGGGGTGAGAATCAGAAGCGCGGGCGCGTGCCGATGATCTCCATTTCCTCGAGCCGTGCGAGGTCCTCCGGCGAGCCCGAGCTCGTCGCCCAGGATCTCCGCGTTGTGCTGGCCGAGAGTCGGCGGCGGACGTCGATGCCACGTCGGCGCGAGCGTCGAGAAGCGCATCGGGCAGACCGGGATAGCGGCGCTTCCCGAGCACCGGGTGCTCGAGCTCCTGGAAGAACTCGCGGTGCTCGAGCTGCCGGATTGGGCATGACGAAGTGCGCGTTCACGAGCGGATGGGCCGGCACTCCGCGGCGAGGAGCGCGGCGACCGCCTCGTCGCGATCGCGCGCCGCGAAGTACCGGCGGAGCTCCTCGTCGATCGAGTCGTGCGCGGCGCGGCGTCCGGCGTGATGCGCGAGCGCGGCAGCGGCGCTCCACGGCGGGTCGCCGAGGACGGCGCGGAGCCCGCGCCACTGCTCGTCGGTCGCGACCGCGAGCGCGAGGAAGCTCGCCTCGCCGGCGCACGCGTACACCCTGTGGCGCGGCGGCGGGCCCGTGGTTCCCCTCGCGCGTCAAGAGCCGACGGCTTGCCGAGTACTCGATCACCTGCTCGGCGGCGAGGTTCAATCCCGGCTCGACGAGGGGCACCTCGACGACCTGCCCTTCGCCAGTCCGGCGCCGGTGCTCGAGCGCCAGCGCGGAGCGCGAAGAACGCGTGCAGGCCGCCGATCGCGTCGCAGAGGTTCACGACGAGCGGCAGGTCCTCGTACCCGGACGAGCCAGGCTGCAGGCCCGACGCCTGCTCGACGTTCATGGCCCAGCCGACACGATCCCGCCACGGGCCGTCGAGGCCCCAGCTCGGCATGCGCATCACGATGAGGTGCGGATGCTCGGCGCGGAGCCGCTCCGGCGCGAGACCGAGGTTCCCGAGGACGCGCACCGAGAAGTTCTCGACCAGGACGTCCGCGCCGGCGACGAGCCGCTCGAGCAGGCGGCGGCCCTCCTCCGAGTCGAGCTTCAGCGTGACGCCGCGCTTCCCCGGGTTCGCGCCGTGGAAGATCGCGCCGCACTCGTAGAAATCCTTCCGCTTGAGCGCGTTCACGAAGCGCATGCCGTCGGGGCGCTGGATCGATTCGACCTTGATCACGTCCGCGCCCATCGCCGCGAGATGGCAGGTGACGAACGGCCCCGCCCAGAACGCCGAGAGATCCACGACGCGGAGGCCTCGCGAACGGGAGCGGACCGCCGCCGCGCGGCGTCCGGGCGGCCGGGCCCCACGGCTCGTCGTCCGTGCTCTCGCCGAGGCGCGGCGCCCGGCGTGGCGGCTCCGCGGGCGCGCTCTCGAGGCGATACGGCACCCGTGGCGCCACGAATCCCCGGGTGCTTCTCGAATACCTCGCGGGCCACGAAGTGATCCGTCGCGGGTAGGCTTCGCCCGTCGCCGATGGGAGCGACCGGGATGCGCATCGCGCTCGCGAGCTCGACGATCTCGGCGACGGTGCGCTCGCGCGTCCATCCGCGGATAATCCCGTGGATGAAGTCGAGATCCTTCATGCGCTCGTCGGTGTAGAAGTAGCGCTTGATCTCGGCGACGTCGGGGCGCCCGACCATCGCGCAGAAGTCCTTCCACTGCTGCGGGGTGATCGTCGCGAAGCCGACCCAGCCGTCGCGCGCGGGCTCGATCGAAGGGGTGTCGACGTACTGCGGGAGCGGCGTTCCGAAGAGCTGACCCGCGAAGTCGTGGTACTGGGTCATGCAGAGGAGCATCGCCTCGAACATCGACAGGTCGACGTGCTGCCCCAGACCGGTGTTCCAGGCCGAGAGGACCGCGCAGAGCCCACCGATCGCGGCATAGCTCCCCGCAACCCACTCTCCCGACGCGGCCGCCGCAGCCGACCGGCCCACGCTCCGGGAGCCCGCGCCGCGCTGGTCATGCCGATCGCGGCCTGGAGGGTCCATTCCGTCGCCGAGCGCTTCGCCCAGGGTCCTGTCCGTCCGAACGAGGAGATCGAGAGCACCGAGAGCCCGCGATTCCGCTCGGTCAGCGCGCGTCCGGCGCGAGTCCACGCCGCTCGAGGCCGTCGGAACCGAAGCTCTCGACGAGCAGGTCGGCACCGGCGGCGAGCGCGAAAGTCGCTCGCGGTCGCCGGCGCGGTCGAGGTCAGGCAGGCGCTCCGCTTGCCGGCGTTCAGGAACTGGAAGAGCGGTCCGTCGCGGTCCGCCGCGAGGGCGCTCCGGACGCGGTCCAGCGCCGCAGCGGATCGCCCTCGGGCGGCTCGATCTTCCAGCACGTCGGCGCCCGCGTCGGCGAAGAGCTTCGTCGCGTACGGGCCGGCGATGTCGATCGAGAGGTCGAGGACGCGGGCGAGGTGCGCTTCAGCGGCTTTGTGCCACGCCTACCGCCTGGCAGCAAAGCCCCGGCCAGAATCAAGTCAGTGTCTCGACGCCGCCCCCCAGGAGGTGGCGAATCGAGCCTCCGTGTATCGCCGCAAGCGCTGAGTCCCCGGAGAAGGCAGGTGAGTTTACCGCCGCGCTGGCGAGGCGCGTCGATCGAGTTGCGGTAACCGTCTGATATCTTTGGCAAAACAGGCTTTGCGCGGTTGCAGCTGGAGGTAAAAGCAAAGCGCGTGGCTCTGACCATGTTTTCGCACCTGAGGACTTCCTGGCCTGCAATCCTTTGCCTGCGTCTCCTCCAGCTCATATCTTGATCTGCAGAAAGCACTTCCTCTGTAGTCCGTGGTTGTGGCTCAGAGCCACAAAGCTGACTGTCACCCATTTCCTGGCTGCCAGCACTGAGAGACCGGGCAGGCACGCAGGTAGAACAGAGCCACCCCAGGAGGCCCTGGGCAAGCAGTAGATCCACAGCCCATAAACACAGGTGCTCCAGATTGATATTGTAGAGTTGTCGCGCCAGCTTCAGAGGCATGACTGCGTTTCAGGTGCCGTGGGTGCTGGGTGCCTCGAACCATCCTGAGCTGTCCGCCAGGCGGCTTGGGCCAAAAGTGCTAGGTGCGCCGAGAAAGCCCGCTCACACAACGGGCTGTGGGTGCATCCGAGGATAAAAAGTGAGGAGGCCTCACTGAAACATCTTGTTTCCTCACCTGAACACTCAAAGTGATAGGCAGCAGGCCAGGAGCTCCGCTCTGAACTCAAGCTTCTGGCAGCGCCCAAGAGCACCGCCGAGGCGCAGTTTCTGGAGAACGCAAAGCAGTGGCGCGCGGCACCGCAAAGTGAGGGAGTCACGACACGTCGACTTCGTGGTCGCCGGGGATCGGCCGCACTGGCAAACAGCGCCCAGGCTGAGGGGCAACATTCTTTGGTGGCCCGCATGAGACGTGGACGCCAGACGCCGGATTTTCGCTGCGACACGAACGGGAACTTTCCCCTGCTTCGATGTTATCGGCCTGATGAACCCAGGACGCGACCTTGTCAGGAGTCGATATCCTTCCGTGGCATTGCGGTGGATCGTGTTCTGTGATCGCCGACCAGGCCAGTTTCGGTGACTTGATCGCCACAAGATCACGGCGATGCACAATTTTTTGCGCTAAGGCGAGAGGCGTTTCCCACGGTGCTCTCCGGCATCGCCGGATATGCGGTGCCAGCTGGCAGGATCGCCAGGCGTGCTCTTCGCCACTGCGTTCCGTTTCGAAAAGCGGGAATGATAACACGTCAGAAGTGCACCCGCAAAGCTTGGCTTATGAGTTTAACGAAACTTTATATACTCATACTGGCAGATACTGCGTGGCGTGGCTCACGGTGCCCTCAAACCAGATCTCAGTCATCGCGCGGGGCCTGGTCTCATTAACCTGGTCGCGCCATGGAAATTCCGGCTCAGTGGTGTAATCGCGTGGGGCAGGGCTTCCTGTCCGGCCGAGTGTGATATATTTCATCGTTTCAGCTTCGCGCTGAGATGAACCCGTACGACCTGGTCACGCTGATGTTCGATCCATGCTCAGCGGCAGACTGACCGAGCGGCAGTTCTGAAAGCAGCGGCAACGCGTTATGATCGGAGAACAGTGCGCGCCGCTCTCCTGAGCACAGCGCCGCTACCTGCCGGCTCTCCAGACACCTCATCCACCCATGTTGACGTGTTTCCCGGTTCCCGCCGCCGGGCGACTGATTGGCAGAAACAAACCGACCCGACTTTCCGATCCCGGCAACACGTGGACCGCGACCCTGGCGAGCTGCCGCTACCTGGTCCAGGTGGAACATCGGCTGCCTGGGACTTCCGCAGCAGATCAGGTGTTGCGTCGGACCACGGGAACGACGTCGCAGAACCTTGGCGATGTGCGGCAGGATTGCTCTGTACCGCTGGAACATCGTGGTTACGTGGATCTGCAGAATCGCACGGCTGGCAAATAAGTGCAGACAGGGGCGTGATGAGATCGCACGCACTAGGCGGCGCCGACCCGCAGCAGTGGCGCGATCCTTCGACCTGTTCCCATGTCAGTCTTTGTCCGAAGCGGCACAGAGCGGCCCTCTGATCGTCGGATCCATCGGACGCCGGAGCGCGCTACGCTCTCCTGGTCCCGTCGCCGGTGTTTCCTGAGCGATGCAACTCCGTGTCATCGGCGACCGCGTTTGCAATGATCGTGTAGCGGCGAAGGGCGGCTGGAACATGGTGGGCATGGAATCCGTGCGTGTCCGCTGCAAAACCTGGCCGCTCGTGGCCTGCGCCTGGCTCAGGTGGTCCGAGACAGCCACGCTGAAGTGCTTCTCCTCATCTGCCCCCCCGCGCCTCTGCACTCTCGCTTGCCGCGCCCGCGCTCCTTGTGTGGTGCGTTCGAAGGACGTGCGTGACCTCGCTGCGCTCATGTCAACGCGCGCAATCCAGCCCGGACCGGTCCCGCGTGGACGCCGCGCGCGCGGTCAGGCGCTGTATCCTGGTAGCGTCATGGATCGCGGCGACGCACTGGGCTACAGGTGGTCCCATCACGTTCGCGGGCGAGGGCCTCTCGCTTGGCTGTCGGGGCCGGACGTTCGACGCAACGAGGCAATGCCGTAACCGAACGATCCAGCGCAC
>ERZ1370068.2505-contig-1651_pt1 | contig 33229 bp, 64 predicted proteins | sample MGYA00561227_ERZ1370068 | MGnify/ENA primary metagenome ERZ1370068 (study PRJEB38410, sample SAMEA6850437) | metagenome | study: Metagenomic assessment of the ecological functions of the soil: analysis of the soil microbiota associated with the...
GCCGCTGGCGCTAGTATTGTTACCAGTGGAATCTGGTCGGACCGCCTTGGCCCAGATCGTGGCGCTGGTGCAGGAGGCGCAGAACTCCAAGGCGCCCGGGCAGCGGCTGCGCCGACCGAGCGGCGTTCTGGCTTGTGCTGGTCGCGCTGGTGCGGCGGCACGGCCACGTTCCTGGTGTGGCTGGCAGTCGGCCGGTCGGTCAACGAGGCGCTGCTGTTCGCGATCACCGTCGTGGTGATCACCTGCCCCGACGCGCTCGGGCCTGGCCACTCCGACGGCGATCATGGTCGGCACCGGACTAGGCGCCAAGCGGGCGTGTTGTTCAAGAACGCCACGGCGCTGGAGACCTCCGCCCGCATCGACACCGTGGTGATGGACAAGACCGGCACCCTGACCAAGGGGGAACCTGAGGTCACCGACGTCGTCATCGCCGACGGTGTCAGCGAGGAGGAATTGCTGGCGCTCGCCGCCGCAGTGGAACGCGAATCAGAGCATCCGCTCGCTCAGGCTGTCGTCGCGCCGCGCCGACGAGGCGCGAGTCCCGAGACTGGCCGCCACGGCGTTCCGCAACGTTCCCGGCCACGGGGCGCAGCGCACGAGGTTGACGGCCAGCGAGTGCTGGTCGGCAACCGCCGCCTCATGACCGACCGAAGGCGTCGACGCTGGGTGACCTGGGGCGCCGTCGAGACGAACTGGCCGCGGCCGGGCGCACGGCGGTGTTCGTTGCGGTCGACGGACGGGCCGCCGGGGTGCTCGCGCCTGGCGGACGCGCCCGCGACACCGCGGCAGCCGCGGTGCGCGAACTGCACGCCACGAACATCCAGGTCGTCATGTTGACCGGAGACAACGAGGCCACGGCCGCGCCGGATCGCCGACCAGCTGGGCGATCGACACGGTGATCGCCGAGGTCCTGCCGGCAGACAAGCCGGCACAGATCGCCGAGTCTCCAGCGCGCAGGACGACGCGTCGCCATGGTCGGCGACGGCGTCAACGACGCCCCGGCGCTGCGCGCAGGCCGACCTGGGCATCGCGATCGGGGCCGGCACCGACGTCGCCATCGAGACCGCCGATGTCGTCCTGATGCGCTCCGACCCGCTCGATGTGCCGATCGCGCTGCGCATCGGCAAGGGCACGCTGCGCAAGATGCGGCAGAACCTGGGCTGGGCGATCGGCTACAACGCGATCGCGCTGCCGATCGCGGCCGGCGTGTTCGAACCCGCGTTCGGACTCGTGCTCCGGCCCGAGATCGCCGCGCTCTCCATGTCAGGCTCCAGCCTCCTGGTCGCGGTCAATGCGCTTGCTGCTGAAACGGCTACGGCTACCCAGCGCCGAGTGAGTCCGGGCGTACTGTGCAACGCCCGGTCCAGTCACAACCGGTGCCGCCGTCGGATATGGCAACCGGAGCCGGTCGAGTCGTACCGGGCGGGCGCTATCCCAGATCGCTGAGCAAGCGGCGGCGCAGGCCACCTCGCACCTGCGACAGTCTCTCAGCGGACAGATTCTGCAGGTGCTCAGTGCATGTCGGCGTGGCTAGCGCAGCCATTGCCGGGCAGATCCGGACAAGCAACCGGCACGCTTCCAGGAGCGCCCCGGTGGAATGCTGGCGTCAGAACCGGTGTGGCGAGACAGCACCGACCCAGTTGTTGCGGCAGATCTGGGCGCAGTCGAGGTCAGTACTGAATACAGTGCGCCAGCTCGCTCACCATGTCCTCAGCCAGGCACGCGTCCGCGCATGCAGTGCAGACTTGCGCGCAATCGAAACATGCCCTCGATGCACTCGGCGAGCTTCGCTCGATCAACCCACCCGAAGTACTTCGTGGGGACTCCAACATCTCCAGCACCCACAGACACCGGTGTCCTTCCGGTTGTCGATCCTGCCCAGCCCGGCATTACCCGTCGATAGCCTCGTACTGGTCAAGCTCCGCTCGGCCAGCGTGAGCCACAACCGATGAATCCCGGCCGATTGCGGAGTCTGATCAGCGACACACCCCAATGAGCATCCCAGGAGGATCACCATGACGACCACCGATTGGACAACCCGACACAAAGGGTGTCGGCGAGTCACCGCCGAAGTCAATGGCATCAACTCTACTGGAGACCCTTGGGACCGGGCGGCCCCTGATCCTGCTGCACGGCGGGCTCGGATCGGGCGAGATGTTCGGGCCGATTCTTCCCGCGCTCGCCGAGCACCACCAGGTCATCGCCGTCGACCTGCAGGGGCACGGCCGCACCGCCGACATCGACCGGCCCATCGACATCCGGCTCATGGCCGACGACATCGCGGCGCTCATCGACCACCTCGGACTCGACCAAGCCGGACGTCGTCGGCTACTCACTGGGCGGCGGGGTGCGCGTTCTTCACGGCGGTGAAGTACCCGGACAAGGTCGGCCGGCTCGTCGTGGCCTCGGCGCAACATCCGGCGCGACGCGATCCCGCCGAGATGCTCGCGCAGCAGGGCCAGGTGAACGCGGCCGCGGCCGAGTTCCATGAAGGACACGCCGATGTACCAGCTCTACCAGCGGGTCGCGCCGCGCCCCGAGGACTTCCCTCGGCTGCTGGACAAGATCGGGCGAGGCGATGGCCCAGGACTTCGACTACACCGAAGAGGTTCGCGGTCTCCAGGTGCCGACGCTCATCGTCGCCGCCGACGCCGACATGGCACCGCCGAGCCACTACGTCGAGGCCTTCAAGCTGCTCGACGGCGGCCTCCGGGACGGCGGCTGGATGGGCGAGGGCCGGCCAAAGGGTGGTCACGCGCTGCGCGATCCTGCCGGGCTTGACCCACTACAACCTCGGCCATCTCGCCGCTCTTCGCCGCGGTCACCCTCGACTTCCTCGACGATCGGCCGAGCTGACGGCCACTTCCGGGCCGTTCGCCGGGTCATCTCGCCACCAGGCATTCGACGTCAGGTGAGTCAGCGACGGGCGTTCCGATCACCGGTGAGAATGGTGCGCGGCGAAGAAGTCAAATCGTGCGCGCCGCGCTGGTCCCCACTGCTGGGATCAATGAAGGTCTGTGGGTGAGTACGACAACCAGGAGGAGAACCAACACATGTCCATCGCCATCACCGGTGCCACCGGCAACTTCCGGACGTCTTACGGTCGAAGCGCTGCACGCCGGGGCGTACCCGCAGAGCGGATCATTGCCACGGGCCGCCGCATCGAGACACTCGGCGACCTCGGCGACCGCGGGGTTTACCTCACGACGCGCGGACTACGCCGACGAGGTTTCCCTCACGCGAGGCATTCGCCGGCGCCGACCGGCTGCTCCTGGTATCGGGCACCGAAGTTGGGCAGCGCATTCAACAGCACACCAATGTCATCGCAGCTGCGAGAAGCCACAGGCGTGCAGTTGATCGCCTACACCAGCGTCGTCCGTGCTGACACCTCGCAGCTGCTCATTGCCCCATGAGCACCGCGGCACTGAGGCGGCGCTCGCCGCGTCCGGCGTACCGCACACTCTGCTCACGTGTCGGCTGGTACATCGACAACTACACTGCCCAGCTTCCCGCATACCTGGAGCACGGCATTGTCGGTGCCGCCGACGACGGGCGAATCAGCGGGGCCACCCGTGCTGACTACGCTGAGGCTGCCGCGGTGGTGCTCGCCGAGGAAGGTCACGCTGGCGCAACCTATGAGCTCGGCGGGCCCGCGTTCACCATGACCGATCTCGCTGAAGTGGTGTCCGCCGCGACCGGGCGACTCGTCACGTACACCGATATGTCAGTGCAGGGGTACACGGATTTCCTGGTCGCTGCCGGGCTCGGTATGCCCTGTGGCAGCCGCATTTGCCGACAACGACCGCGGCGTCGCCGCAGAGCGAGCTCCTACGCCGAGACCGCAGACCTCGAAAGACTGCTGGGGCGGCCAGCGACGTCCTTGCGCACCGCCGTCGACATCGCCGTCCGAGATCTCTCGGAATCTAGCGGCGGATGGGCGTCGACGTGGCGCGCTCCAGGCCTTCAGATGAGTGCAGGCGGGCCCGTTTCGGCCAGCCGGCAAGAACCAACGTCATTCCCGCGCCGAGCAGCCACACGTCCTTCGCAAGGCCGAGCCCCTTCCGGTGTAGGTCTGATGCTGCCACTCCTGCCGCATGCCGGGCGTCTTCAGGTACAGCTGAACCAGGCCAGCGGAGAATCCGACCAAGGCCGCGCCGACAAGGGCCGACGGCACGAACGGGATCAGCAGAGCCGCACCGAGTGCGATCTCACCGGTCGGACAAGATTCGGGCGAACTGCTCCGGCGGGATCTTCTTCAAGGCCGGGATCGCGTTGGTCGCCATGCCGTGCACACCCTCGGCGGCCTGACCCTCCAGGTTCTGCTTGGACAGGCCGGAGTTGAGGATGTACGCGCCGAGTGGTGAGCGCGCAGCGGTATGTGAGCCAGCTTCATTCAGCACTCCTTGTGGTGGGCATCGTCACTGTCGGCGATAATCCGGCGGATCTCCGGCAGGACGGCAGGATAGATCTGATGACCACCCGGATGCGGCAGTTCGACCACCTCAGCACCTCGCTCCGCGCAGCTGACCGGCCAGCTGTCGGGTCACCTCGGCTGTGATCATCGGGTCCCGATCACCGTTGGAGATGATCACCAAGGTTCCGCTGAGATCGACGAGTCGGGCGGCTCGGCGTACGGCACCATCGCGGCCAGCAGCACCGCGGCCGGCCAGGAGTCCGGACGCTGCAGCAGCATCGCCGAGGCGATGTTGGCTCCGTTGGAGAATCCAACGGCAACCAGCGAACGGTACGTCGATCCCGTACGCCGCGCTGGCAGTCGACAACGAATTCGGCTGAGCTCGTCGGCTCGGCGACGCAGGTCGTCCTCGTCGAACACTCCCTCGCTGCAGCTCGGCGGAAGAACCGCGGCATGCCGTTCTCCAGTACCGTCCCGCGTACCGAGAGCACTGCTGCACCGGGCGAAAGATGATCACGCAGCGGCAGCAGGTCGTGCTCATTGCCACCGGTGCCATGCAGCAGCAGCAGCGGCGGGTCCGGCCGCAGGATCGTCGGCGGGCAGGAAGACGTGCGGCCGATCCAGACCGGCCTCAGCGTTCACGGGATGTCCATCCTCGAGCTGGAGCGGCGGCAGCGCGGCGGCGATCTGTTCGCGGTCGGGTTCCAGCCAGGGCGGCAGCTTGAGGCTGCGACCGAGCTCGAGCAGCGGCTCGTCGACCGCGAAGCCTGGCGCGTCGGTCGCGATCTCGAACAACACGCCCCCGGCTCGCGGAAGTAGATGGACTTGAAGTATTGCCGATCCATGATCTCGGTCACCTGACACGCCATGGGCTCGCAGCTCCTGCTGCCACAGCGACTGGGTCGCCAAGATCCGGCGCGCGGAACGCGACGTGATGGACCGTGCCGCCGGCCTGCCAACCGCGGTCGCGAACACCGGCAAAGACATCAACAAGCGCGCCGGAGCTGCCACCGGCCATGCCAAAGCGCGATCGGTCCCCCTCCTCGCCGGTCAGGCTCATGCCGAGCAGCTCGGTCAACATCGTGGCCGACGGGTCGAGTTGCCGCTCCGACAAGGTGATCGCATGCAGGCCGCGGACCGCATGCTCGGCGGGAATGTCAGCAACCCCGTCCCAACCGGATCGATGATCACCAACCGAGGCCACCAGATCGATCACCATGCCGTCAGGATCACGGAAGGTGAGGACCTCTTCCTCATCGCGCGTACGCGGGGGCGTCGGCAGTCGATCCCCAACTGCCTTGAAGCGCTCGTGCCACCAGCCGAGCGACGGTTCCGGCACGCTGAACGCCGTCGCCGTCGTCATCCCGGCACCCTGGCGACCCTGCGGGACACCCGGCCACGGGAAGAAGGTCAGCAGAGCTCGACGGGCTGCCCTTCTCATCGCCGTAGTACAGGTGATAGGTGTCTGGCGCATCGAAGTTGACCGTCTGCTTGACCAGGCGCAGCCCGAGCGCTCGGTGTAGAAGTCCACGTTGGACTGTGGATCGGTGGCGATGGCGGTTACGTGGTGTAACCCGTGCGGGCTGACCTGCGTCATGATGATCAGTTCCTTTCTGGCGGCGGTCCTTACCCAGATACGCCTGCTGCACCAGGTAACGAACATCTTCCTCGGTGATGGCTCGGGGTTGGAGACCGGGTGCTCCGGCGACGGCGGGCATCCTGGCGGGGTGCGTATTCACCTCGACACAGATTTGGGTGGCGACACCGACGACGCATGCGCCTTGGCCATGCTGCTCCGGCTGGCCCGGGGTCGAGATCACGGGCATCACCACCGTGGCCGACCGGGGAGGCCGTCGGGCGGCCGACGTGGGGTATCTGTTGCGCCTCGCTGGTCGCGAAGGAATCCCGCTGGCAGCCGGGGCGGAGGTCTCGTCTACGACACTCGGCCGGGCAGATCCCGTCGATGATGAGCGGCATTGGCCGGCACGCATTGCTCCTCGGCCGTCGCCTCCGGGTGCTGCACTGGATCTGCTCGAGGGCAGCCTCGGCGCCGGGGCGACGCTGGTCGCCATCGGTCCGTACACCAACCTGGCACTGCTCGAGATCACCCGCGCCCGGCAGCCTGGCGCGGCAGCAGGTTGTCGTCATGGGTGGCTGGTGCAGCCGTCCACGCCAGGCCTCCCGCAGTGGGGACCGGACATGGACTTCAACGTGCAATGGGACGCGCGAGCCGCTGAGGTGGTCGCGGCAACCGCTCGGCTGACATTGGTTACGCTCTCCGCCACGCTGAACGCGCACCTTCGCCGCGCCGACCTGCCCCGGCTGCGAGCTGCGGGACCGCTCGGGCAGCTGCTCGCTCGGCAGAGCGAGGCGCACGGGAAGCGAGATCGGATGGAGCAGTTGGGCTGCGAACATGCTGGCTTGCCAGACGACCTGTTGAACTTTCAGTACGACCCTGTCGCTTCGCGCCGTGGCACTGGGCTGGTCGGGGGCAACGGTCGAGGACATGCGACTGCAACCCGTGTGGCAGGACGGCGTGCTGTCCTTCCAGCCCCATCCGGAAGGCCGCTCGACTCGGTGGTTGTTGACGTGGACGGTTCAGCGTTCCGTGAGACGTGGCTGTCCGCAGTTGAGGCAGCGTCTAGCTGATCACGCTGGCAACCCCCACGTCCAGCAGTCGACGGCCCGGTCCGGGCCAGGTTGGCACCAGAAACGGGTCAGCGGATCGCCGTGGCCGTACTCGGCGATCATCCGTGAAAATCCTCCGCGACCACATCCCGAACCCGCGTGTCCCGTCTTGAGATGGCCAGCGAGTGTCTGACCCGCGAAGTCGACCCCTCTTTCCCGTCTTGAGGCAGCAGACGCTGGACAGAACTTCGCTCGAGAGCCACAGCGGCGTGGCCACGATCATGGTGCTCACGGCCGCGGTGCAAAGGCTCGCGCAGCGTCTCGCAAGGCAGTACCGCGGCAGACGCCATGACCGTTTGTGGGCGCCAATCTCGGGGTAGGTGCATCTAAACCCTGTGAGCGGCGCAGCGAGAAATGAAGGAGAGGGATGACCAGCAACCCTGAGTTTGGCAATGTGACCGGGACGAGGGACAAGGACTACGACATCATCTGGTTCACCGAAGCCTGCCTGAGCAATGTGCTGCGGTTGGAGACCTACATCGAGGACGCCGCCCTTGCCGGAGATGACGAACTCGCTGACTTCTTCCGTCCGGGCGCAGCACGAGAGCCGGAAAGGTGCCGAGGAGGGGAAGAAGTTACTGGCTCAGCGCTTAACGAGGTAGAAGCGAACCGCGACACCCACAGAAGGGAGTCTCGATGTCCGTCACAAGCTTCCAGGATTTCGATCTGGCCGACGCCCGACCGCGAGTGGGACAGTGACGCGGCCGATAAGCGCGTACGCGAAGTGGGCCGGCGCGGACGATGAGCCGAACGAGAAGTACCGCGACGCCACATGTCTGGTACGACGCGGACAACAAGGACAACTTCACCGCGTACAAGCTGCTGATCTGCGATGTCGATCAGCGGCAAGCGTGCTGCTGTGCCGCGCGCGATCATGGCGGCTGGCGGGGGTAATGCAGGGCGCTCGCGGCGGCATCGACATTCCCGAGTCAGACGTGGACCGAGTGAAGGTCACCTGGCGAAGTACTACCGCAAAGATGGATCGCACGCCTCCCTGGGAGGACTGACGGCGTAGCGCTTTCTGACAATGGGGCGGATTGTGCCGCATAGTCGCGGCACAATCCGTCCCCATCGTCTAAAACTGGGTCAGGCGAAGAGGAGGTCACCCTCTGGAGCAGCGCTACGGCGCCGGCAACGGAGGAACGCTTCGAGATATCCACGTGCGGCCAACGCGAAGTAGACCTGATAGGCCAAGTCGACCAGCACTCTGACAAGCTGTTCGCACGATCCGACTCCTTCGTCGCTTGCGTTCTACCGCTGACCTGACACGGGGGCCGCACCCGCAAGCTCCTGCAGTCGTCGGAGCGAACAGCTCGTCATAGCGCCAGTGCCGCAGGGCCGAGCGGCGAGGTCGTATGACCCAAACCGAAGCGTGACTGCGTCCACCAACGCGTGGCGGTTATCCCGATCCATATCGCGAAACCGAGCAACACCGTCATGACCGGCACGGCCGTCGAGCTCCACGATCACCCTGAACTCCTCATAGTCGACATCGGTCTGGTATGGGAGGCCCGACCTCGACTGCTGTACGATCGCCCCTTGGCAGGGCCGTGCGGACGCTCGACGTCGCGCAGATACCGCAGCTCGATGGGCGATTCGGCTCCAACCTCAACGTCGGAAAGCAGGTCGCGCAGTAACGCGCGGTGCCGGTGCCGCGCCCGCTCATCAAGCTCTCGGCGAAGTCTCCTGGTCGTCGTGAGCCGTCGCTGTACCGCAGTTGTGATCCAACTCCACAACCTCGCCAGCGTCGCGGACATCGGCGCAGGTCGAGGACGGTGCTCTCGACGGTGAGCCGCGGAGGATCCTTGACCGACCGCGCTGGGCGGACTCCTGGCGTCTCGCGGATGAAGCGCCATGGACCGTCGACCTCAACGCGCCGATTCCCGCGGCACCAACACATCGAGCGGGTCTGGCGCCTCGAGAAGCAGTTGGTGCAAGAAACCTGACGACTCAGGACCGAGCCGCGCGAATCGACCACCCAGCAGGACACCGGCCCAGGCCAGGGAGTCCCACGACGGCTCGAGTGGAACCGTCAAGAACAGTCCCCGTGTGAGCCGGCGCCATGCTCCAGATTCCACTCCGACGGCCGATGCTGTGGCGGCTCAGTCCGTGACCGAGAGCTTGATCCCGCGTCACCACGTGAGCCTGCATCGCTGCCAGCTGCAACAGGCGGTCGGGTACGTCTTGTCGTCGATGCACGTCTTGAGCGTGCGCAGCTGGCCCCAAATCGTTCGGCCCGCTGAGAATCTGTGGACAGTCCGGCGCCTCGACGACGTCTGTGGACATCAATCCAGAAACAGCGGGGCGGATTGTGCCGCGACTACGCGGCAGAAGTCTCCTCAGCTGTAGTGATCGGACTTGGATCACGACTCCAGCTGGCTAGCAACCCGGGTCGAATCACCCGCCCTGGCTGTTATCAACCGCGCAGGCCCCCGACCGGCCTGGTGGGGCGCCCGTGATGCCGTGGAGGATGCCGTCCATGAGGTGAGGAGGTGCCTGCGGCGGAATAGGGAATTTGATCACGTAGCAGCCGAGCGGCCAACCGCCAGGCGCGTTTCAAGAACTCGCGCACCGGTCGGAAATTCGACCTCCGACCGGCGTCATCGCGGCGGGAGAACTCCGCACCGGTCGGAAATTCGACATCACGTCACGCGCGACTCGGAGGCGTGCCGCCCGTACGCTTGCGCAGGGTTGCCCCGTACACCGCCGCCTGAGTCCGGCGCTGCATACCGAGCTTGGTGAGCAGGCCCGACACGTAGTTCTTGACGGTTTTCTCTGCCAGGAACAGCCGTTCTCCGATCTGCCGATTGGTGCAGCCATCGGCAATGAGATCGAGGATTTCACGCTCCCGCACTGTCAGGCTGCCGGCCAGTGGGTCGGCCTCAACGGGATTCCGGAGCCGGTCGAGCAACTTCTCGGTAACCGCCGGATCTAGAAGCGACCGCCCTGCCGCGACCTGCCGGATGCCCTCGACCAGGCTGTTGCCCCGGATCTGCTCGAGCAGATATCCGGAGGCCCCGGCCATCACCGCAGCGAACAGCGCCTCGTCGTCGTCGTACGAGGTGAGTATCAAGCACCGCACGTCCTCGTGGAGGAGCGGATTTCCCTGCAGACGTCGATGCCGCTGCCGTCCGGCAACCTCGCATCAAGCAGGGCGACATCGGGCGCGGCGGCGGGGATGCGATGCAAAGCATCAGCGGCGGTCCCGGCCTCACCGACGATGATCAGATCGTCGGTTGTTTCGAGGAGGTCGGTAAGCCCTCGTCGGACCAGCTCGTGATCATCAAGGATGAAGACTCGGATGGGCCTGGTCACAGGCGTAGCGGGATCGACCATTGCAGCCGGAGGCCTCCTTCAGATGAGTTGCCGACATCGAGGTGGCCGCCATGACGCTCGGCCCGCCGGCTCAGGTTGGCCAAGCCGCTGCGGCGGGTGCCTTGACCAAGACCAATCCGTTGTCGATCACGGTAAGATGCCAGACGATCATTGTCGGCTTGCACGAAGACGCGGATCTGCGCGGCCCGAGCATGCTTGGCGACGTTGGTCAACGATTCCCGCAGCTACGGCCTCGACATCGGCGATGATCGCGTCGTCGGCGATCGTGTCGAGCGGCCCAGGAGCTGTACATCTGGACGGACTGGTAGCAGAGGCGAGAGCTGATCGACAACCGCGAGGGTGGTGCCACGCAGCGATCGCGACGATGCCTCCTGCAGCGCGAAGATCGTGGTGCGAATCTGCCGGATCGTGTCGTCGAGCTCGTCGACGGTACGCGTGAGCGCGCTGGTCGACGGCCTCGTCCTCCACGGTCGCGGCAATACTCTGCAAGCTGAGACCAGCCGCGAACAGCCGCTGAATCACGTGGTCGTGCAGGTCGCGCGCAATGCGGTCCCGATCCTCAAGGACGCCGAGCGCGCTGCTGGTCGGCTCGGGCATCGTTGAGCTCCAGGGCGATGGCCGCCTGGCTCGCGAAAGCCTCCGCCATGTCGAGGTCCGCGTCGGTAAAGGGCGCGTGCGGGATGATGCGACCCGCCACGATCGCGCCACGCGGGCCGATTTCACCCCTGAGAGGAAGAGCCATCGCCTGACTCACCGGGACGTACGGCCGCAGGTGCAGATAGATGTCCGGCCGCTGATCCACCGCCTCAACTCGAACGCCGTGACCCTGCTGCATGGCCTGCCACGCGATGCTGTCGCGCTTCGGGTAGCGCAGTCCGGATGAGCTCGCGTTCGGCGGCGCCGGTGGCGACCACCACCTCCAAATCGTCTCGGATCATCATCGGTCGGCCTCACGAGGGTGACGACGTCGGCTGAGGCCAGTCGCTTCACGCTCGTGGTAATGCGATGAAGAGTGTCGGCGTAATCGGCCTCCGGATCGAGCAGTTGGCGGCTGATCTCACCGGACGCCCGCAGCCACTCCTGCCGTCGACGGGACTCCTCGTAGAGGCCGTGCGTTCTCGATCGCAACTCCGGCTGTTGCGGCCAAGGCCAAGACGAGCTCCTCGTCCTCAGCGGTGAAAGGCTCACCGTCGACGCGGTCGGTCAGATAGAGGTTTCCGAACACGGCATCTCGGCTGCGGATGGGAACGCCGAGGAAGGTGGTCATCGGCGGGTGGTTGTCCGGGAAGCCTGAGGACCGCGGATCGTCGGAAATCCAGGTCAGCCGAATGGGCTCGGGATCTTCGGATGAGTGCACCGGAGCACGCCGCGTCCCTGGGCAGCTCACCGATCGCCCGGACCGATCATCGGCCAGTCCCACATGCAAGAACTGCTCGAGCAAACCATCGTCGCCGATGACTCCCAGTGCGGCGTACCGGGCGCCCGCGACATCCCGCGCCGTGTCGACAATGCGGTGCAACACCGCTGGCAGGGACAGCTCCTGGACGATCGAGCGATTGCATGCAGAAGGCGCCGCAGCCGCTCCTGAGCACTCATGATCACTGACGCCTGGTCGACCAGGTGGCGCGTCAGCTGCTCGATTGACAGCCCGAGTTCGCCCATCAGCAACTCAACGGACAGCAGCGGGAATCTCCGTCGGGATCCATCGAGCGCGAGGGTCCCGGGTCGCTGTCACCGTCCTTAACCGCCATCGCAACAAAGGTTACGTCGAGCAGGGTATTTGTCGCGAGGCGGCTCGATCGCTGAGGGCGTTTTCGGCTGTCACGTGGACCGGCGTACGACCCGGCCAGAGACGCGATTCGGGACGGATGCAGATGAACAGAGTTCGATTTCCCGGCCCATGGGACCAGAGAGTCCGCAGCCCACAGGTGGGGCCAAGGCGTCGGGCTCGCTCACGGCGCTGGTGCGTCCCTGCAGGGACGAGTGCTCCAGCCGCTCCCGCGTCTGCTGGTCGAGCTCGTCCACCTCGAGCGCGACCCTTGTCGAGCTGGGCGAGCTCGGAAAGGATTCCATCAGGCGTGGTGCGGAAGTAGACCGAGCCCTGGTACATGGCGTACGTGACCGGCAGGATCTGCGGAAGGTCGGCAGCCTGCCACGCCACGCGGCCCAGGTGATTGGTCGCGAGGAGATCGAGCATTGCTCTCGACTTATGGCTTCGAAGCGTCGCTCCGACCGGTCATCTGAGTCGCGTCTTCCGGTTGTGTAATGGGCTGGTCATGAGCTGCGCTCCTCCACGGCACTAGGACGGGTGGACCCGACGACCCGTCATCATCGTCAGCGGCAGTTGCACGACCAGCACCCGTCTGCCTGCCGGCCAAGGCTGTGGCGTCTGCCCTGACATCGAGGGAGCAGCAACGACTCTTCGTCGAGAGGCTGGGCGTTTCCTACGACGAGAACGCTCCATCCGGTCTGGAGGAACTCGTCGAACTGATCAACTTCGGAATGCAACCGGATGATCGAACAGCTGGTGAGATGCCTCGGTGTCGATGCCCGTGCGAAAGGTCACGGATTCGCCGACCAAGGTGTAGTTCATCGGCACGATGCGTGGGCCGAGGTCAGTGCAGTAGCCGAGACGGCCGACATTGGTCGGAACCAAGAAGGCGACGGCACTCGTCGCGGTCCAGGGTCTCGAAGGCGTCCACCACGGTCGAGCAGCGACCATGCCGCGTTGTCTGTAGTCACCATCAACCTCCGCTATGGATCATCTCACTGTCTCGGCTTCCCCGGCCGGACGCACGGGCCGAAGGAGACTCATGGGGCAGGACCAAAGTCCTGCCTAACGGTGCGCCCGTCAGCCGCGTTGAATCTGGATGCGGCGCGAGGCTGCCTCAGCCGAGGGTTTCGGGCATCCGGATCTCCAGAAGGACCGTCCTTGTAGCGTCGCGGAGACCACCTCGGGTGACGTGCCTGCCGGAAGCCTCACCTGGCGTGACGAAACTGCCGTAGCGGAACTCACTGTGAAAGCCCTTGTCGAGCTTCTCGCGGCTGCTTTCCCGACGCGTCCGCCGCGATCGTCAGGACGCCATTGTCGATCGACACATCGATGTCGTGATCGGGATCGACCCCAGGCAACTCAGCCTTGACCACCAGTTGCTCGCCATCGACGAATTCTTCGACCTTGATCGTCTCGGAAGGGCCAGTTCATTGCCCCGAAAGGCTGCCAGCCGGCCCACAGATCCGTTAGATCTCGCGGCCAGCGGGTCGCATAGCGCCCTGGGCCTTGCTCTCCTTCGATTCGCCGGCTTGAGGCTGTGTGTCGCCCGCTTGAGGCTCTGTGTCGCCGGGCTGAGGCTGCATGTCGCCCGCTTGAGGCCGCATGTCGCCGGCTTGAGGCTGCGTAGTCATCGGATCTCCTTTCCTGTGCGAGCCTTTCTCGCTATCTATCCACCATGACGCGACATATCCGATACCCAAGACGACCGACGCAACACGTCAGCATCCAGCGAGTTGGCGGGTTTGAGGATCACAGGGCGCAGTCGACATCCGGATGGGAAACATACCCAGGGTCGAACGCTGGAAGGACTTGGGGGCTAGTTTCGAGGACTCAGAGGGACTTTCGACCCTACATGCCGGCACTCACGGCGCGCGAACCTAACGTCGGAGGCGGTGAAGCCGACCTTACGCAGCCATCTTCACCGCCTCCGACGCGACGAACGGGTGTGGGTTCACTGACCTCACCATCGGAGGGAAGGCCTTCCACCGGCAATTTCGGTGAGCTCTCGGAGGCTGAGTGCAAGCAGCTGTTGACACAGCACACTGCCGGCAGGGTCGGTTTCATGGCCGCCGAAGGCCCGCAGATCTTGCCAGTGACCTATCAATACCGCGCCGGCAGCGTGATCTTCCGGACATCTCCGTATGGGCCTCTGGCTGGGCTTGTCCGGCGAACCAGTGTCGCTTTCGAGATCGACGAGTATTGATGAACAAGACAAGTCGGGCTGGAGCGTTACCGGTACTCGGGTCCGCCGAGGCAATGGCGCACGACTATCTGCTCACGTCGGCCTGGGGAGACCGGGCCGGTCCCCTGGGCGGACGGAGTTCGGAACCTGTTCATCGGGAAATCACACCACGGAAGATCAGCGGCCGCTCAATCAAGTCGCCCTCCGCGACTGACGCAAGTGCCGGGGACTCTGGGAAGCGGAGCCCAGCCGACGTTCGTCCACGGCTTCAGTAGCTCCAGGAACCAGCCTCGTACCGGGAACTCCTCCCGCCACTTCGCTGCCGGCGCCTCCTGGAAGGCGCCTTCGGTGGACAGCGCCCGACTCACGCAGCCGGTGCTGCGGGCCAGTGCCACCCAGCGCAGCAACTCCGCACGGCGGCCCAGACCGGCGAACGGCTCGAGGTAGGCGTCCAGAATCCGCAGCAGCCGCGGGTCAATCCAGCTGGCGATCGTCCTGGCGATCGTCGCGCAGCAAACCTGCGTGGAAGGCGATCGAGTTCAGGGTGGCGAGCATCGTGGAGAACGAGTGCCCAATGGACGCATCACCCCAGTCAATGATCCGGACCGACAACAGGTCGTCCGCCTCCCCGAGCCAGCAGACGTTGTTGGAGTGCAGGTCATCGTGTCTGCAGGCTATCGGGCACCGGTGACTGCTGGCCAGCTCGGCGCACCATCCGTCGTAGACGGGAGTAGGCTCTCAAGGGCGGACGCTTCCTCACGAGTCAGCCCGCCATCCTCGGTAGGACGGGCAGCGAGTTCGTCGAGCAGTCGCCGGTACTCCACGGGCAGTTGCACGGGACCCCGGTCCGGGATGCCAGTGGTGAGGAGGCGGAGTCGGTGCTCGGCCAGGGGCGAGCTGCGCCTCGGCGTATCGAGGCAGCATTCGCTCCCAGTACCCCCACAACGCATCCGGCCCAGCGATCGATCGGAGCACCGGTCCGCCGTCTCGGGTGAGTGACCATGCCCGGGTGTCGTCGTGTGCAAGGGACCTCGGGCGCCAGGCCCGGTCGGAGCTCATCGAGAAGGGCTACCAGCGGGGCCTGCCGTACGCCGTCCCGCTGCCGTTCACCTTGAACCAGACGCGACCCTCGGTCGTCTCGAACCGGATGGTGCTCGACCAGACCCGGACGTGCGGCTGCTCCCACCCGCCGGTGAGCCAGCTGCCGCGCGGTGCGAGGTGCGCCGCAACCCAGGCCCGGGCCTCCTCAACGAATGCACTGCTGGTCCACAGCGCCACCGGATCTACTGCCGTCCGCCCTGCGCTGATCTCACCCCGCTTCAGTTGCTTGGTCTCCGCATCGGCTGCAAGTAGCGCGAAGTCTATGTAGGCGACGCGGAGTGGTGGGAGAGCGTAGCTCAGGCAAGGACCATGCGGGCAATCGAGCGGACGTGTCGAAGTTCTCGGTCAACAGATTCTTGGTCTACGGCCAGCGACGTACCCGTCGCGGTATCGGCGCCAGCCCAGCCGCCCCCACGCCGCCCATCCCGAACGTGGTGTCGGAGTGCTCCTCAGCAGAACAGCGCGCCCATCGCGTAGCCGAGGCCCCCACCGCACCTCGTTACCAAAGATTTCATCGTGGCCCTCGACGGCCACCTGTGCCGCGTCCGCGCAGCGCGTTCCGGACTGATCAGCCGGACCCCGTCGACCTCACCGAGGAGGGCCGCGTACATCTTCGCGATCGCGCGTGCCGAGGTCTTCCGCCTGCAGGAATGTCCGCACCGATCGCCTTCGGGGTTGTTTGCCGAGATCGGCCGTCGGGCACAACGACATGGGCGCCGCGCGGAACATCGGGAGATCGTCGGGCATCTCCATGGTGGACCAATCGACCTCGCTCGGCGCATCGACCGGTGTCGCCAAAGACCCTCGCTTGTCCTCCGGCATGCCGAAGAAGATCTCGTCGGCGAACCCGAGCGGCGCAGCGAGCCGGTCACGCAGCACCGTGGCGAGCGGCAGGCCGGTGCTGCGACGTACGATCTCTGCCGGCCAGATATCCGCAGCGTACGCGTGGTAGCCCGTCTTGGTGCCCGGCTCCCACCACAGCTCAGCATCCTCGAGGGCGCGCGTCATCGTCTCCCACGTGCAGATGTCGGAATTGTCGAACTGAGCGGGATTCCCGGTAGACCGGCGGTGTGGGTCAGCACATGGCGTACCGTGACGCCCTCCTTGCCGTGGGCACCGAACTCCGGCCACAACTCCACGACGGGCGTGTCGTATCCGAAGGCGCCCCGATCCACCTCTTGATGCACCAGGGTCGACATTGCCCCTTGCCGATAGAGAAGTTGTAGAAGACAGTGCCTGGGCGTGACCGGCGGTCCGTCGGGAGCGACCACGCCAGCCACCGCATCAAGCCACCTTGATGCCATCCCGGTACGCCACGGCCTGAACGCCCAGCTCTGCTCCGCTGGCTACCAGCTCGTCCAGCGTCTCCTGAACCTGCTCCTGGATGTCGCTCATGGAATCCCTCCTGATTGGTGTTCACCCTTTCTGACTGCACCGGGCGGATGAATTCATCGGCCCGCCTGTGCTGCTGGTCCCGACCCCAGCCACGACATGCTGACCAAAGGTTAGAGTGCCGAGCATCGAGGAGGCAGTATGACGTCGTGGCCGCCGACGCCGCTGCCTGGTCGTATTACGCCGACTGCAAGCCGTGCGTCGATTGGCCGCGCTCAGCCGCACGTGCCGATGGGATCGAGTGAGCGTGCTCGTCGCACTGGTTGCGGTGCTCACCATCGTGGTCGTCCACACCGCGGTCGTTGCCGTACGCGACAACCTGCAAGCTCTGCCGGTCAAACCAGCACCCATCCAGGCAGCCGGCCATCCTGGCCACTGCAGAACACAAGTGCCCCGCGCCCAGGACAGGCATCATCCACGACCGCGCCGGCCGTTCGGGACAACGCCGGTGCTTCACCACGGACCGTGGCGCTCACCTTCGATGACGGTCCAGGAGCGGCGACGCCGCAGGTGCTCGATGTTGCTGCAGAGAGCCGGCGTGCACGCCACGTTCTTTGTCATCGGGCGGCACGCAGCAGCCAGATCCAGAGATGCTGCGAAGAATCGTCGCGGGCGGCAATGCGCTAGGAGATCACACGTGGTCGCACCCCATCCCGAATGCGGCAGCCGGTTGGAACTCCTGCAGGCTGGCCCGGGAGATCGAACACACTCGGCGCGCGATCGTCGATGCCACAGGGCTCCAGCCATGTCTGTTCCGTCCACCGGGTGGAATCGTGAAGGGCGCGAAGTCAGTCACTCACGCCGCCGGTCTCTCGATGGTCTTGTGGTCGGTCGACACGCGCGATTGGTCGACCCCGTCCAGAGGCAACAGCAAATTCGCGAGCGTTATCCGGAAGCGAGCCGGGCGCGGGCTCACCCAGGAGCATCCGGTGATCTTGCTGCATGACGGCGGCGGCAATCGCGAGGCGACGGTCACCGCTCTCCCAGAGATCATCAATGACTATCGCGCCCACGGATACCGATTTGTCACCTTGAACGAGCCGAGGTAGCAGCGCAATTAATCGCATTCGTGTTCTAATAGATGCGTGAGGTTCGAGGCGCGACACATCGGCAGCGGGCGGTGGGGCGTCTACGACGGGGCGTGATGGGTTGGCGCGCTGTTGATCTTGGGGAGGACGAGGCGAGCCAGATGGCGATGGATATGGATGTTGTCTACAACCAGTACGGGCAGCGGACACCAGAAGAACGGCGCGAGGTACGGCCACCGATCGAGGTTGAGACGGCAACGTGGTCCGCGGCTGGCACCCTGGACTACTGGGTACGCGAGCGCGGCGAATGGTGGGGACGGGTACGTGGGACCGATGGACGCCAGATGTGGGTCAAAGCCAGAGATCTGAAGCGTACGGATCAATAGGCGGCCTTCGCCACCATCAAGGCGCCGTGATCACCGAGGCTTCAATCGCGCCGGGTGGTGGCTGCTAGCAGTCGGCGGGCTCGCCGTCCAAGATCGTTGAGATCAACCCGGCCGGCCTCGGCCGCGGCAGCCAGCCGTGATGCCAGATCCATTGCCTCATCAATCAGGGGTGCCTCGGTCGCGACGGCCTCCTGGCCCATGTCACGCAGAATTGTCGCCTCGGTGCGGGCGGCGATGATCGGATCCTCAATGCCCTCGACCCAAACCCTGGTTCTGTGGCCGTCCCCTCGTTCCTCCCCGAGCAGAGGGTCCAACGCGTAAATGCGGTCCGATCGGTGCGAACTTCCCGAAGCCAAGCGAAACCATCCGCGGTTCCTGACGCCACGATCCGATCATGTCAGCCCGCGTCGCGCGCATGTCACCCGGGACCGCCTCTCTCCGACCCAGCTCAGACGCGACACGCCGATCTTCGGGGAACTCTCAGTCACCTCAAGGCGCCCTATCATCAAATCTGTTCACATCAGTCACATGCTTTCACTCCATCAACATCGAGCAGCCGGAGCCGACATGACCTTTACAGCAAGGCCCAAGGCCGAAACCGCGCGTGGGCCTGTGGACCCAGGTGAGCGTGGCCGGGGTGAAGTATCTGCGCCTTCCGCTGCAGAGCCGGTGGCTGGACGCGACTGATGATCTTGTTCTGGCGCTGAAGGAGAACCTCAAATTGGCTCGCCCGGGGGACACCATCGGGGTGAGCGAGAAGGTCGTCATTCTGCTTACCGGCCGAACGGTGGATATCAGCACTGTGCAACCTGGTCGGTTAGCTCACTTCCTGGCGGCCCGCGTCCGCCCGCGCACCGATTCAGAGGCCTGCGGTCCCCGAGAAGATGGAGTACGTCGTTCGGTACCGTCGGTCTGAGGCGGATCATCCCGGCGGCAATTGGCTGTGCCGTGACTCGTCCCTTCGGGATGCATGGGACTTTCTATCGGGTGGCTGGATCCGTCGCGCGCGACGTCGATGGCGGGCGCCCGCCGTACGAGGAGGTGCTCTTCCCACCCCTGGATGCCAACGTCGCGCAGAAGATCTGCGCGGACCTCGAGCAGGCAGTGGAGATCGGCGTCAGCATCGTCGACCTCAATGACTTCCGGTGGTTCAATCCGCGCAGTGTCTCCACGATCGCTGCCCCAGAAGACGCTGGCAGCCGTGCTCAGCGACAACCCGCTGGGCCAACGGCTGAGCAGCACGCCATTCGTCCTCGTTCGACCCGCCTGAGCCACTCAAGCCGCGGCGGCGGTCGGTCCCGCCTCACCTTTGGTGTTGATCAGTAACGCCGGACCATTTTTTCGAAGTCGCAACGAACGCCCGGCAAATCAGTTAATGTGATCGCGTTTCTGATCACCGCAATCCGCGTTGTCAATCGGACACGCGTAATTTCTCGGGGACTCTCAGCCGTCCTGCAGTGCGTCATCATCACGAGTGATCACATCAGTCACACACTTCACTCCATCAACGCTCGCTAGGAGTCGACATGAGCTTTACTGCGGAGCCCAAGGCTGACAAACGCCTCAGACCTGTGGACTCAGGTGAGGGTGGCCGGTGTTACGTATCTGCGCCTTCCGCTGCACACGCGGTGGCTGGACAAGAGCGATGATCTTGTGCTGGCACTGAAGGGAGAACCTCGAGCTGGCGCGCCCTGGCGACACCGTCGGGGTGAGTGAGAAGGTGGCGATCCTGCTCACCGGCCGGACCGTGGACATCAGCACCGTGCACCCAGGTCGACTGGCTCGGATGCTCGCCAGTCATGTCTGCCCGCGCGGCGAACACGCGCGGGGGCTTTCGGTCCCCGAGAAGATGGAGTACGTCCTCCGTACCGTGGGCTTGAGGCGGATCATCCCGGCGGCGATCGGCAGTGCCCTCACTCGACCGCTGGGTATACACGGAACGTTCTATCGACTCGCTGGTTCACTAGCCCGGGATCTCGACGGAGGGCCCCACACGCCGTACGAGGACGTGCTGCTGCCACCCTTGGACGCCAAAGTCGCTCAGGGCATTTGCGCCGATCTTGAGCGTGCTCTGGACATCGGCGTCAGCATTGTCGACCTCAATGACTTCGGCGGCTCGATCCGCGCGGTCTCTCCGAGATCACTGTCTCAGGAGACGCTGGCAGCCGTGCTCAGCGACAACCCGCTGGGCCAACACCTCAGAAGCACGCCTTTCGTCCTCGTTCGACCCGCGTAAGAGACAGAACCCACACACCACGTCATTCATCGTCGCCGGTGCACCACCACATCGATCAGCGTCGGTGAGCAACCGCCGCTCCGGCGCACGCAGCGCGTACAAGATCGCGATGAAGACCCCCAGCAAGGTGAGCCCCACTGAAGACACCAGCAACAACTCGCTGACCAGGCCGGTACCGACAACGGGACCGAGCAGGCCGTAGACCACCGCGCCGGCGGCGGTGCCGACGGCGGCGGCGGCAGCCGTACGGCCAAGAATCACGGGCAACGACCTGAGATCGATAGCGGCGTGCCGCCGCCCCAGCAACCAGGTATTGGCCACGGCCGCGAACACCACGGACAAAGAGGTCGAGGCCGCGAGCCCGGCGATGCCGAAACGTCAGGCCAAGGGTGAGATCGCCGACGACGTTGATGGCCATGGCAAACACAAACACCAGCACAGGCCGGCGCGAGTCTCCCATCGCGTACGAGGCACGCACCACCATCTCGCGCCACCCAAGCGCCAGCAGAGCCGGTGCGTACCACAACATGGCAGTCGCCGTCCGCTGCGTATCGGCGGGGTGAAGCTGCCGTGCTGGAAGAGCAAGGCGACCAGGGGCACCGCGCAGACGATCAGGAAACCCCAGACCGGCATCAGCACCGTGGCCACCGTGGCCAAGCCTCGACCGACCAGCCGCCGCATCTCATGGAGATCGCCGGTGCCGGCAGCGGCACCTGAACGCGGGATAAAGCGCGGTCAGCAGCGACAGCGACGAGCAAGGGTCTCGCCGAGGGAGATGACCCGCCAGCGCGTAACTCAACGCCGAGATGGTTCCTCGCCCACCATCGAGCCGACGGCCCGGTCGACCATGGTATTGGCGTTGCCGAGAGCACTGCCGATCAGCAGTGCTGGAATCAGCTTGGCGATCGATCGGAAGCCCGGATCCTTGACGTCGAAAGACGCGCGCAGGCGCAGCCCCAGGGCACGGATGGGCGGCAGCTGGCACAACAACCGGGCTGCGGAGCCTACAACGAAGCCGACGGCGAGGGCATAGACCCCGTAGCGCGGCCCGAACGCGACCGCCGCCACAATCATGATCAGGTTGAACGGGACACCCTGCATCGCTGACCAGAAGAACCGGCGATGCGCCTCCGCCGCAGCGGCGAGCATCGGTTCGTGCCGGCTATCAATACGGTCGCAATGAGAACAATGCGGGTCAGCGAGGCTGCCAGCGCAGCCTGCGGCCCCCTGAAGCCGGGCGCCAGCACGGTCACCACCGAACTGGCGGCCAATGCCATGATCAGCGAACCGAGCCCCAGGACGACCAGCGTCACGGTCAGTACGACGGACAGCGTGTGCGCCGCTTTGTTCGAGTCACCCTCCGCACTGTTCTGCGCGGCGAGGACAGGCACGGTCGCCCTTGCCATAGCTCCCGCGATTAGGGCCAGGACGAGATTCATCAGTCCCTGAGCCACCAGGTACGCGTCGAGCTGGGCGCCGGCCCCGAACACACCGGCAATGACGACATCGCGGAGGAAGCCCGAAATGGCCGAAAAGGCGGTAAGTCCGGTCACCAGCGCAGCCGCTTGGGCAATCCCCGACCGTGCCTTCACGCCTAGCAACCTAATACGAGCCAGGTCGCTTCTACGGGCTGCGAACACTGGGTGGAGCGTGGGCTCCTCGAAGAAACTGGTCAAACACCACACAGAAATCGGCGAATCTGATGGTGTACGTGACCGCTTCTTCACACAGCTCTACCGTCAGGGTTTCCAACAGCTCTGCCGTCAGGGCGAACCACGAGAGCACCGGTGCGCTTCGATGCCCAATGCGTCCGCCGTGTGCTCGTCGACCACGTGGCTGACGACCGGCGGTTGCCCGCGTGGAGCCCGCCGAGATGGCCGGCCTCAGCTCTGAACTGTCCGGACGACGGAACATGGTGAGTCCGACGCCGATCAGGTCCACGGTGGAGACCAGCTGGCCCTCCCGCGCGACCCAGTGGTGGGCGATTCGGCCATTGAGGTCAGTACGGGAGAGCTTCGGTAGCCGTCTGCCGGGCGCCGTTCGGGACCGGAGCGAGCCACGTTATGCTCGCCGATCGGTCGGCGCATCGCCTCGTAAGAGTCCAGCAGCGCCGACGGCGCCCAGCCCCGCAGGGTCCAGGCCAGCTTCCAGCCGAGGTCGTACGCGTCATGGATGGCTGTGTTCATGCCTGTGCCGCCGCGGGAGTCATCCGGTGCGCCGCATCCCCGACCAGGAACACCCGCCCACTTCGGTACCGCTCGGCCAGCTGCGCCGCAAAGGAGAAGGTGCTGACCCCGTCGATCCCCATCGGGATCCCTGGTACGCCGACGGCGGTCGTGATCAGCTCGGTCAAACGATCCTGCCGAGCACTCGTCCAGCCGCTCCTGTCCAGGTCGCCACTCCCGCGCGTACGCCCAGCGGTCTCCCGGTCCCTTCGGGGTCAGGACGCCAGCCGCATCGGGATGCGTGATCACGTTCAGGCCGTAGCGCTGGTCAGCGACAACCGGGGCGAGCTCGGCCCGGAAGTGCACACTCTGGTATTCGGCCAGGTCGTCGGGGCCGCGCATCGCGATCCCCGCCAGGGAACGGACCCTGCTGTGCGCGCCGTCGGCACCGATGACGAAGTCCACGCGCAGCTCCTGCGCCGGCCGGGCACCCCGGCTGCCCAGCCGAGGCGCGTGCGGCGTGGTCGTCCCGCTCCAGCCCGACCAGCTCGCTGTCGAACCAAACCTCTACGCCTGCGTGGCGGAGCAGCAGATCCAATAGCAGCGGCTCTAGATGGTTCTGCGGCGCCCACGCCGGTCGCGTCGGGCTGATGCGGGCCGCCTCGGCGGTCGTCGGGTGACCGAGCGGAGATCGTATTCCCCTGTCCCGAGGCGAGCGTCGGAGTCACCCAGGCACACGGTCTCGACGTCGGCCGCGCCGGCTCGCACGGCCTGCTCCAGGCCCCAGGACCGTACGATCTCCATGGTTCGGGTGCTGATCGCGACCGCCCGCGGCAGCGCAGAAATCTGACTTCGCTTCTCCACCACTAGCACACTGATGCCATAGCGGGCGAGCATGATCCCCGCCGTCAGTCCCGCAGGACCGGCACCTACCACGAGCACTCGCGGTGACCTTCGTCGGCAATCCGGCATCTCGTAGACCCGCTCTAATTGGTGAGAGTCTAACTACCAACTGATAGTGCTACTATCACCAATATGGCAGGCGACGTCAGCGACTCAGGCCTTACGACAATTCCCGACGCCAGGCCCGGTCCGTAGCGACCCGCCAGGAGGTGCTGACGGCGGCTCGGAACCTCTTTTCTCGAACGCGGCTATCCCCGACGACGGTGGAGGCGATCGCGTGAGGCGAGCGACACCCCGGTCGCAACGGTGTATCGGCTGTTCGGGTCCAAGCGGGCAATCCTGTCCGCGGTGCTGGACGTCGCCTTCGGTGGGGACGACGAACCAATCGCATTCGGCGACCGCCCCGCCGTACAGGCTGCGTTTGCTCAGGCGGATGCCGGCGCCCTGATCGACGGGTTCGGCACGCATCGGCCGCGAGCTACAGGAGCGCGCCGCGGGCATCCAGCACGTACTTCGCCGGAGCAGCCGCCGTGGGATGCCGAGGCGGCCGAGCACATTGGTACATCACCTCGGCAGCAACGTCTCACCGGCCAATCGCGGGTGGCGGCCGAGCTGGCCCGCCGCAACGCCCTCGCCTCTTGGGCTCACCGAGGCCGAGGCCGCCGGACTTGATCTGACGTGTTCATGTCGCCGGAGGTTTACCGGATCCTCAACGCCGAACGAGGATGGAGTCCGGAAACGCTACGAGGTCTGGCTCGCCACCACCTCCGCCGGGCGTTGCTGCTGAATCGGGGTGATGGCCTACTACCCGAGATAGGCCTTACGGCGTCGGCGATCGTTTCGGCGTCCGTGGAAAGCCGAACAGTATCGCCGAGCGCCGGCGGGTGAGCCAACGCAGCCCGACATACCAGAGACCAGGTACTGGCCCAGATGCACCGTCGCGTCGGGGCTGGCCGTCCGCGCCACGCAGCTGCGATGTCAGCCACGAGAAATCGCCCAGTGAAACCGGTGCACCACACGACGCTCTTGATGTCCGCCTCGCGCAGGTTCAGCGCTGGAAGGGGGTCGAGATCGACCGGCGTGTCGGTGTCGTCAGGTTCAGATGTCGCTGCATCCAAGCCGTGCTGCTGAATGAATTCCTCAGCCAAGGTCCGGCAATCGCGCGCGGCGAACGCGCTCGCCAGCGGCGATGTTGGCGTTGACGCTGTCGTCGAACGCAAGGGTTCCGTCCTTCAGGAGCAGTGGGCGTCCGACCAGTGCGGCGCCTGCGCGGGCCAGCGACTGAAGGCTCAGGCTGCACTCCGGAGGCTACGATCGGCTGCGCAGCTCTGATCATCGCCGGATCTGAGGTCCTGCGGTCGCTGGTCCCAGAAGCCTGCATCCACGAGCCATGCCAGGAGCTCCCCGCCCCGGTGCCTCCAGGCGGCAGTCGACTGGCCGGGCTCGTCGCGAGGACGACGCGACGGTCGGCGGCTAACAGATCCTCGGTGATCTGACAGCCGGACTGCCCACTGCCCACAACCAGAACGCCACCTGGCGGCAATGCACCAGGTCCGCGGTAGTCCGCAGTGTGCTGCTGGACAATCCCTTCGGGCAGCGTTCGGGCCAGCGGTGGCACCTGCGGGACGTTCTGGTCGCCGGGTAGCCACGACGACAGTGCGCGTACGGAGAAGCTCCTCGCTGGTCTGCGCGATGAACCCGTCAGGAGTTGGGTGCCAGTCTTGTGACCGCTACGCCGGGGCGTACGGGATGCTGCGCGGCCAGCGCTTCCAACCGCTGGACAACCTCCGCGCCGTCTGCGAATGCGCCGTCCGCCTGCTCGCCGAGCATCTGGTTCATCCACCCAGGCGTGTTCAGCCGGAAGCGAATCCCAGCGCTGGGTACGCCAGGTCTCACCGGGCCTGCCCCTGTCCAGGACGACATGGTCGACACCGCGATCGGCGAGCGCAGCGCTCATGGGTGGCAAGGCCGGCGGGTCCTGGGCCGATCACCGCACAATCCAGCACCGGCTGGCGCGGCATGCTTCTAACGGATGTCGTCGTCTTCTCCGTAGACCACGGTTTCCTGCTCGACCAGGTCGGCATCGTCCACCTCGCGGATGCCTCGCCCGATATTGGCAGGCACCGCGCCCGGCTCGGCCTCGGCTTCGGCCAGCGGGTCGACGTCGACGGCCTGTTCGGCCCAGTCGGCCTCGGGGACCTCGGTGGGCGGGGAGTCAGGGCTGGAAGATGGTCATGGCGCTCACTTGACGGTCACGGTTGTCGATCAAGGTCTGGTCCTCACCATATGCCTCGCCAAATAATTCGATTGCGCGGCCCACGGACGGCTGCACTGGTCTGATCCAAGGGGAACATCTTCAAAGCGATGTGCTGACCGACCACGAGAGGGGGTGCCTACCTTGTACATGATCAGCTGATGACTCCAAAGGCGTGGCTTGGCTGTGCTAACGCCGGTTGCGTAAGCGCCTCGGCCGCGTCGCGTAACGCGAGTCCTTCTCCGAATCACCCTTTCGCTCAGGTGAGCGGGCGCGATGTTACTGCGCCCGCCACCTAGTGCCCTAGTCGACTACGCCCACATCACTTATGTCTGCAACTGCGGGCGTCGGGAATCGCGCGCCTGCCGTGCCGAAACAAAACTGCGCGAGCGCAGCGAGCACCGCCTAACGGCGAGCTGTGGGACGAAGTACGCGGATCCGAGCGCGCGATGCGCGAGCAGCTCTACGGAAGGGAGAACCGTCATGTCTGAGCAGGAGAACCGGTCGCAGCAACAGATCAGGCGCGAGGCTGCGGAACGCTTCGCCCTGATGGTGGCGATAGTCGTGCGTCAGGCTGAGGCCAATGGCGTACGCAAGCAGCGCCGCGCTGGCCGCCGGGCACGCGCGTCCGTTGCAAGCCCGCGTGATCAGCGTGGCCGGCCCGGATGGAACCTACGTGAACGCGAGGTTCCCTACGGTCTGCATGGGTTGCAACCTGTGCAGAGCGACAGGAACCCTACGTTCACGTTGGTTCCTGACATCTCGCCTCGCCGCCTCGGAAGCCCGTCCTCTCACCCAGCCAGAGGGGCAATTATCGACGGCGGCGCGCCGTCCCAGATATGCTGCGGATGATCTCCGTCCCCGCCGTATGCGCGAATCTGCTTGAAGGCACTCGAACCGGTGATCTGCTCCACCACCGACTTCCTCCCGGCGTTGCGGGCTACGCGACTGCGTACGCGCGGCCGCTCGAGCCTCACCGCTCAGCCTGAGCCTGAGCCCTCGCCCGCTCCTTCGCGCCGCCGCCTGCCTGAGTCGCGGCCTCCTTCTCAGACGCTCCCGCTCCGCCTCCTCGGCTCCCGCCTGCAGCTTCCGGGCGAGGATCTCGTGCGCGGAATCGCGATCGATCGATTGCCCGTACTCTCGCCATCAATGCCGACGCTGCGATCCCCGGACGCAGCACGTCCTCCGGCGTCGGCGCCATGAGCGACTCCGGTGCCCGCATCCGAGTCAGGCGACGGGGTGTCGGTGCGCCGTCGGGATCCATCACCGGTGACGATTGCCTCGCCGATGCCGAGCTGCTGCAGCACCTCAGCTCAGGTCGTAGTGCGACTTGGGAAAGGTGGCGACGGTCTGCTTGAGCGCCTTGGCGTCGTTCGGCGTATGCGCGCGGAGCTGGTGCTGCACCCGCGACGCCGAGCTGTGCCAGCACGTCCTGAGGCACGTCTTTAGGCGTCTGGGTGACGAAGAATATGCCGACACCCTTCGAGCGGATCAGCCGCACGGTCTGCGCAATCGGCATCGAAGAACGCCTTGGATGCGTCATCGAACAGCAGGTGCGCCTCGTCGAAGAAGAAGACCAGTCTTGGGCTTGTCGACGTCCCCGACCTCGGGCAGCTCGTGGAACAGGTCGGCGAGCAGCCACATCAAGAAGGTGGAAAAGACCGCAGGCCTGATCCATGCAGGTTGGGCAGCTCGAACAGCGAGACCACGCCGCGCCCGTCCCGTGTGACGCGCAACAGGTCGGCTGGTGTCGAACTCCGGTTCGCCGAAGAACGCGTCCGCACCCTGGTCGGCGAATGTGATCAAGGTACGCAGGATCACGCCGACCGTGGCAGCGCTCGAGGCCACCAACGTTCTTCAGCTCGGCCTTGCCTTCGTCGCTGGTGAGATGAGTGAGCACCGCGCCGCAGATCCTTGAGGTCGCAGCAAGGGCAGCCCGGCCTGGTCGGCGTAATGGAAGCACCAGGCCCAGCGAGGACTCCTGCACCTCGTTGAGCCCGAGCACCTTCGACAGCAGCACCGGGCCGAACGAGCTCATGGTCGCCCGGAGCGGCACGCCGTTTCCTTGACCCGCCGAGCGCGAAGAACTCGGTCGGGCAGGCTCTGGGCTGCCAGTCCTGTCCGATCTTCTGGGTACGCGCGCAGCAGCTTGTCGTTCGGCTGCCCGGGCGAGGCGATTCCGGACAAGTCACCCTTGATGTCGGCGGCAAAGACCGGCACCCCGGCGGCGGCGATCTGCTCAGCCATCAGCTGCAGGGTCTTGGTCTTGCCGGTGCCGGTCGCGCCCGACACCAGGCCGTGCCGGTTCAGCATGCTCAGCGGGATGCGGACGCCCGCAGTCGGAACCGCCGCGTCGTTTTCCATCAGTACGCCGAGCTCGATAGCCGGGCTCGTCGAAGGTGTATCGCCTGAGCGATGCGCTGTGCATCCTCGGAGAGTTGCGGCGCGGCAGGGCTCAGGCATGTGCCAAATCGTAACGACGCACCATGGAGTTGCTCTCCCAAACTTGATTAGAGTGTCACAGTGATTTTCAAGCGCGTCGGAGACGTAGCGCCCATACCCAGATCACGGTTGCGTCCAGAAGCAGTGGGCGGCCATCGCCCCGCACCAGGTGCGCTCGGATCAGCTCGTGACGACAGAGGCGGACGTTGGACCTCGAGGCGCTCCTGGAGGAGGACTCGACCTTCTACGGCGACCTGTTCGCGCACGTGGTGTCGTGGCGCGGAGAGCTCTACCTCGAGGACGGGCTGCATCGCGCGCTGCGGGCAGCCCCTGCAGCAACGGCAGACCATGCATGCGCGCGTGCTTGACCTGAAGTAACGCCGAACTCCAGGTAGGCTCTCACCGCAACCGGGGGTAGTCGGGCACGGGAGGGAGCTCAGGGAAGCTCACGCATCAGGGCCGCTGCGGAGGTAAGGAGTTTCGACGTTGATCGGTCGGATCTTCCGTGTGGTACGAACCCCGATCACGCTCTTGATCTTGTTCGGCGTGCTCCTGTACGGAGCCTGGTGGGGCTATAACAACATCATCAAGCCGATTCCACCGCTGCCGCCTCAGCCGTGCGTCGAGCAGAGTCTGCCCCAAGGTCAGCTGAAGACCAGTCAGGTCGTTGTCACGGTGCTACAACGGCGGCGACCGCAGGGTCTGCGCGGCCGATGTGGGCCGAAACCTGCGGGGCAAGGGCTTCCGAGTCGTCCTGACAACCAACACTGTCGAGAAGATCAGAAGACCGTGATCGTCGGCGCGGACGGCAACGATCCTGAGGTGTTGTTCGTCGAGTCCTTCTTCAAGAGGCCAACGTACGCTCAGACCGGCGAGTTGACCGTACGGTGGACGTGCTCGTGGGCAACAAGTACGCCGGCTTCAACAAGGGAGGCCAAGACCACCTATCAGGTGAACGGCGATACCGTCTGCCTGCCCTCTCAGACGCCCAGCCCAACCCCGGCCCTCGGCGGCTGATCCCGAGGCCGTTGTGACGCTAGAGAGGTCGCCGAATTTCCTGATGCAAGACTTGGACCGTCATGGAATGCCGGATCTCCGTCATCGGCCTGATCGGAGTCTTGCTGCTCCAGTCTGATCTTTTTTGACCGATGCGCCAAGGAGGAGGCTACGGCGAGCATGCCGTCCGCAGCACCGCCGATCGTGCTGGTCATCATGGGGGTGGCAGGCACTGGAAAGTCGACCGTCGCCGGGATGCTCGCTGAACGCCTCCGGCTGGGACCTGCAAGGGGCGATGACCTTCATCCCGCAGAGCAATGTCGCAAAGATGGCCTCCCGGCCAGCCCCTACTCTGACCGATGAGGACCGGTGGCCGTGGCTGGCCAAGATCCGCAGCCTGGATTCAGGCGCACGTGGATTCGGCCACGCCGGGAATCGTTACCTGCTCTGCCTTGAGGCGGGTCTACCGAGACCGGCTCGGGCGCCGAGGTGTGGCGTTCGTTCACCTGTCCGGGTCATTCGAGGAGATATCCGCCCTCCTTTCCAGCCGGCGTGGTCACTTCATGCCCGTCAGTCTTCTCCGAGTCACAGCTGGACACTCTGGAGCCGCTGGAGCCTGACGAGAACGGCATCGTTGGTCCAGCTGGGACAGCTGCCGCAGGAAGGAGGCAGATGAAGTCATCGAACGCCTATGGACTGGGCGGCGTCGAGCCACCTGTGGACGCTCAAAGGTCGCTCGGATTCCTGACAAAGAGAAACGCCAAGGTCCCGATCCGCGACAGCGTTGGGTGTCGTGCGCGATGAGGACGCGGTTCGAAGGCTAGGTTCGGCTCATGTCGACGATGACGGAGCGGTTGCTCGACGTGCTGAACTCCCATGACGCCGAGCGGATGGCGGCCATGTTCGCAGATGATTACGCCAGCTCTCAGCCACTGCACCCGAACGCACCTTCAGGGGGCGCGCACAAGTTCTCTCAGAACTGGACAGCGATCTTCGAGGCTGTGCCTGACTTGGTCGCGGACCTGGTCTCCTTCTCGATCACCGGCAACACCGAGTGGAGCGAGTGGTACTGGCGCGGGCGGCGATGGCGGACGGCTCGCCGTACGCGGCGCGGGAGGTCATCATCCTGGTGGTTCGTGAAGCCTTGATAGCTGAAGGTCGGCTGTACATGGAGCCGGTCGAGACATCTAGCGGAGACATCGACGCTTCCGTACGAAGAGCTCTACAAGCCACCGACTGCTCAGACGCCTGATCAGGTCGGTCACGGTAGCCATAGTCGATCTGGGGCCGCCATTCGCCGTTTGCCGTCTCAAGATGGCCAGCGAGTGTCGGAGGCCGCCTCCGAACACCCGCGAGCCGTCTTGAGACGGCTAGCGTCCCTAGCCGAGGCACCACCGAGCCAGCTCCGATGCGTAACTGCATCACTTCTGCGCCCCAAACGCAGCCGGCGAGCCGACGCGACGCCCTACGGCTCGGAGGCGTTCCTCGGTGGTTTACGCGCTGGTCCTCCGGTGTCACGATCAGCAGCTCGTCGCCGGCCTTGCGATCCGCCTCGCCCGGGCATTTTGGATCAGAAGGGACGCTCGTCTCGAATGATCAAGGACACCACGGTGTCCTTGGGAAGCCGAAGCTCACCAACTTCGACTCCGCAGCAGAGCCGGGACTTGGCTGCCAGGCATGCTGAACCTGCAGTAGATCTGCGGAGATCCACGTCAGGCAGCGGCGCAACCTCTACCTCCACATCATGCGCAGTCTCATCGTCGTCGAAGCCCGAGTAACCGGGCGAGGAAGGGCAATGTCGGACCCTGCAGCGGCGGGGTGAACACAATGGCGTAAGACAAGCGCGACGTCGAAGAGGAACTCCGCGCCTGCGACCTTCCGCGCCAGCGGAAGATCTGTGCAGCCAGCTGCGATCCGGCACCGCTCCGCGGGCCCGCCCGAGGAAGACACCACCGATGGCGCTTCCGGCATCGCTGAACCACACACGCCACATGCCGCACGACCGAGAGCAGGGCGGGCAACGCAGGCTGTCAGGAAGAGCTCTGCCGTGACCGCGATCCGGGCACCACGAAGCGTCACCCGATCTGGGAGGCCAATGACGATCGCAGCATGACACGAACAGACTCCGATCCGAGCGATCCAGCCAATGCCTTCGAAGCGAAGGAGCGGGTCGCGGCGCAGGTGCAGTTGAGCGTTCCCCGAGGATTAGCGCGCAGACCTTACCACCGCTTCGCGAAGCTCACTGGCATGGATGGCGCGCACGGTGATGCCGGCTGCGCGAATATCAGTCCAGGACGTAGGGATAGCGCGAGTGGGTAGAGCCCGGAGGAGGATGGCGGTGCGACCGCGGCGCACCGAATCTGCGACCAAGCGGCGGAAGGCCGCCACGCAGATCGCCAGACCGCCGAGCGGATTCGAGCACGGTCAAGCCGATGACACCTGGAATGCCGGGAAAACTCAACTGGCTGACCTACGGCAAGCAGAGCTCGCGAGCATCGCCAGCAGCACCAGTCGGCGCATCGTTGAGGCCCGACTCCGCTTTCCCGCGAGCGCCTCGCCCAACGAGGATGCGGGATGGGGCGTGGCAGACACGGGGAGGAAGACCGCCGCAGCGTCGGTTGGGGACGTCACTGCGCCGAGCAGCATGGCGATCCCTGGCGAGCGATCCGGTACGTAGACGCCCGAAGAGTCATCGAGCCACACACGCTGATCCACGACGCCGACTGTGGCCAGCGAGGCGGCCAGGATGGTCGTGGACCTGATGTCGCTCCACCGTGTGGGTGAAGGGCGCGCCCTCGGCGAGAATCACGACCGGGGCGGCAAAGCCGAGCGCCTGGCGCGAGCTCAGCGACCACGTCGAATGAGATCCCGATGCCGGATTCACCATGCGCCATGCCGACGGCCGAGGAACAGCAAAAGCGACGGCAGACCGACCCCGGCTCCGATTCGCGCGGCGATGATGGCTAAGGCTTACGATCAAAGACGACGGCACCCACCAGAAGGACCGGCGTCGATCTCAATCATGCACGCATCCTTCGCAGGACAATGGAGCTCCGGCGTCCACACCACCACCGCGCCGACCTGTCAGACTCTCAGGATGCTCTAGCACGCCGAGGTCTGTTCGAAGTCGGCAGTGTGGAGTCAGGAATCGCCCCAGCTCACCTGGAGCTTGTGCCGTCAGGAGCCGCACTCAGCGCGCCGCCTCATCGGGGACTCTCCGGGGAAGTTGGCACGCCGGCCTGATGCCGCGGCGGCAGCTCCGCCAGCGGCGGCTCACTCGGTCCGGCAGATCTCCTGCGCCTTCCAGCACCGGGTACGGAACCGGCAGGCCGGCGCGAGCGGCGGGATGTCGGGCTGGGCTACGTCTCCGCTCCGGCGGGTGATCACGCTGACCGCTCTTGGCGGCGTCGGGTTGTCGGGCACGGGCACGCAGCTGCGCGCTCAGCGCGACTGTGTGAAGGGTGCATCGGCGCGCGGTACACGCGCCTCCCGGTAACCGGCCGGCTCGACGATCTTGCCGAGGTACAGCGGCTGCCGACCCGAATCGCGAGATGGCGCACTACCGACCTTGGAGTCGTGGGCGATGATCACGGCAACGCAGACGTCGAACTCTGCTGCAGGTGCCTCCGGCAGGTTGAGGCACCTGCGCCTGGATCGAGACGTCCAGGGCCGAGACCGGCTCGTCGGCGACCAGCAGCTTGCGGGCTGCAGGGTCGAGCGTCCGGGCGATGCCGATGCGCTGCCGCTGGCCACCGGAGAACTCGTCGGGGTAGCGGTTGTAGTGCTCAGGTTGAGCCCGACCGCAGCGAGCAGCTCCTGTACCGCTTTCTTCACTCCCTGCGGGTGGACACCCTGGATACGGAACAGGGCGCCGACGATCTTTCCGACCGTGTGCCGTGCGGATTCAGCGACGGTAGGGCAATGCGTAACTA
>ERZ1370068.11277-contig-9905_pt1 | contig 33228 bp, 55 predicted proteins | sample MGYA00561227_ERZ1370068 | MGnify/ENA primary metagenome ERZ1370068 (study PRJEB38410, sample SAMEA6850437) | metagenome | study: Metagenomic assessment of the ecological functions of the soil: analysis of the soil microbiota associated with the...
CCGTTACGTATTGCTCGGTGGACGGCGAGGCCTCGATAGGCCGGCTGCGTTCCCAGCTTTCTCCAAGACGTCTTCTTCGAGGACGCCGAGGGCGGGATGCTCGAGGGCCTGGAGCCAGTTCGGCCGCTTTCTGGTGCACGTGCGGCGCCGAACCGCCGTGATAACGGCGAGACTCAGCCACCTAGAATCGACGCATAATCGAGATTGTGACGAAGCACGACATGGCTGGGGTCGGAATACCGATCGGATCGTGAAGTTGTGGTTCTGGAGCAAATTGCAGGCGCTCGAACTACTCTTTGATCACCTCGGCTTAGCGCATTCGCCTGCGGACGATGAGCGGCCGAAGATCACGGTGTTCCCTGTTGCCACCGGGCGCGCGGGTCGCCACCAGCTGAGCCGAACAACCCAGACGCCGAGCACGGAAGTGCGCTCGTGCATCGACGCAACGCAACACTCATGCGTGAAACGGAGCCGGCTCCGCACCGTCTACTGCGGTTTGGCGCGCGTTACCGATTTCTTGGCCTTGGCCAATACCATCGCCTTCAGCGCCGGGTATCGCTTCAGCATTTCCGGGTGGACGTTTTCAGGAACGGGCTCGCGCAGGAAGTGCTTCAGTTTCCCCAGACCTGAGTCGACGAGATCAGGTATGAGTGTAGACTCAAAACAAGGAGACTCATATGCCAGAGCAACGAGATTGGCGGTTTTGCCACAAGTGTGTTGGGATGTTTTTTCGATGGCCGTCCGGACAAAGGCATTTGTCCGCGCGGTGCCGGTCATGAGGCGGCAGGATTTAATTTTGTTCTCCCACACACCTTCCGTTCCCAAACGCGCAGTCTGATTGGCGGTTTTGCCACAAGTGTGTTGGGATGTTTTTCGATGGCCGCCCGGACAAAGGCATTTTGTCCGAGAGGTGGCGGTCATGAGGCGGCAGGGTTCAATTTTGTTCTCCCACACAACGTACCGCAAACCCACCTCGCGCAGACTGATTGGCGGTTCTGCCATAAGTGTGTAGGGCTGTTTTTCGACGGCCGAGGGGACAAGGGATTTGTCCGAGGGGCGGAGGTCATGAGTCGGCAGGGTTTGTTTTTGTTCTCCCACATCCGATTTTTCCGCCATCAAATTGACCGACCAGTCGTCGCGAGTCAGGGTTGACGGTAGCCAGTTTACACCTGATGAACATGTAGATATCTTCTTCAGGTTCGACACCGAATAGGTCAAGCATCAAACGGTACGACTCCGCTGGTCGGCACCACTGATACGAACGGGTTTTGATCGGCGTGACCTTTCCCCTCCAAAGCGGTTCCGTGACCAATATCGCCGTGAAAGGCATTGATGTCCGGACAAAGCAGTTTGCACAGGCATTTCTCCGAGGAGGTGCGTGACCGACACCGTGGAGTGGAGGCGGCTCCGTCGCGCAGCGCCGGAGTGATGGCGCCGATTCAAAGACAAACATATCGTGAGCTCGGGAGTGAAAGTCGAAAGTCGGAAGTCGAGGGCGCGGCGAGCTTCGACGTGGCCCAGCCGATCCGCTAGTTTTGGTCTTGGTTTTCGAGCAATCACTCCGTGACGATTGATGTAATCCGACCATCCGTCTTCTCCGCTCTGAAGTTCCGGCTCTGAATTTCAGGCTCGTTAAATCCCATCTCGCAGGCCAGTTCCGATCAGGTAACGTGATCCTTACGAACCTCCCACAGCGGCTCGGTCAGTATCTGCTTACGGGGGCGCCGCCGTGGGTTTCCAGTTCGGTGAGTGAGAAGGTTCGTCAGACATATCAGCGATTTCTATTCACGCGAAGGTCAGGAGCCGGTCACAGGCGGCCATGATGTGTTGCAGCGTTGCCGGTCGATGAGCGAAAAACCCGACCCAAACGCGCCTGAAAGACCGCAACGCGACTCGATGCGGCCGGTTTCCCTCTCACTAGAATCCTAGCGATGACCCACAACGGGGCATTGTGCAGGTTCCTCCGTCCAACATTCCTTCCCCGAGTGAGCCGCCCGGTCTGACCTCATTGGCGCACGCGTGTGAGCGAAAGACTGTGCAAGCGAAACGGAAGCCCGATCGCCGCCCGCGATCCACGGTAAGGCACAAGACGGTGCAGTTTTTAAGCGTAAGGCGGTTATTCATCAGGAACATTGATTCGCGCGCTCCGTCGGTAACGTTACAGAAACGGTCGAGCTAGCTGAGCTACCGTGACCCATCAGCAGCCAGGAGTGTGTGAAATGGCCACGGTCAACACAACGCCTCTCGAACGTCGCCTTTCCTATTGTCCCGAGTGTCAGATGATTCGCGGGATACCGTTCGAGTGAACGGCGGGCCTCGCTTGCTGGTGATTGCTTACCACTGTGAAAGCTGCGGCGATGAATGGGTCGTGCCGAGCGCCCCTCACGACATCCAGCTCCAGGTTGACCCACGAGCATTCGCTTTACGACGTTCGCAGCAAGGTCGTTCACAGGGAGACCACACGCGGCCGCTCATGGGGATGGGACATTGCGGAGCACCTCGTCATGGCTGGTCACGTATTCCCGCTGGTCGTTAAGCTGATGCTCGAGCAGGATGGCCACTATAGACCGACTGGTTCCGACAGTTGCGCTTGACCGCATGGTTGCAGGCGTTCTTCAGCCACGAACGGCCGCAGCCTCCTCGCTTTGTCGCCAGCTCGATCGGCCACGACAAGGCAGCGCGGTTTACTCCAATCGTCGTTAGGCAGACAATGCGGACCAAAGGCAATGAAGCGATCCGCTCGCGGCCGGGTTCTGCATGTCCTCTCGATCGTTTTTGCGGTGCTTCCGTTCGCTTTCGCCGTGATCCGCGCCATTGGGACAGGTGGGCAAGACCTTCGCTACATCTGGGTTGCGCTCGCGGCGCTGGGTGGGGCAACAGCGGTCGTCGCGGCCGCAGGGCTGCACCGCAGGAGGCGGAATGCGGGAGCGGCGCTGTTCGCCGCGATGTTCGTGAGTGCGACGCTGCTCGCGCTCGTGGCGGCGTTGTTAGTCGGCACAATCGTCGGAGCGGGGGTGTCGGTGGTTGCGTCTGCTTTCGGCTTCTGTTCCGCTGCCGGCTATCAGCTCCATGTCCTCGCACTCGACCAAAGGCGTGAATCGGCCCTGCTAGTCTGCCGCCTGGCCTGCGTTTGCAGCCGTCCGCGGCCGGTCCCATCCTGCGGCGCCGATAGAAATACCCTTGGCGACCAGTGAGGATTTAATCCCGCGAGCGGCAGGTAACGCCCTACCGCCCGCCTGTTTCACTTTCACTTAGTCGGAATGGCCCGGCTACTTTCCGGATGCCTTCTTCGCGGCGGCTCCCGCCTCGGTATCCTCAATCACCGGATAGACTTCGATCTCCAGAAGATCAGCCCAGTCGGCCACGTGCTCGGCGACGAGCGCCAGGTCGCCTGCCTCGATGAGATGCCAGCCGAGAGTTGAACCCGGCGTGTGCCAACGCCCCACAGTCTTCGCGCCAGCCGGGACTGGACCGCCCGCTTTGAGAAGTTGGTCAATCGCAGTCTTGTAGTTCCCGGGAACGGTCTTCCAAACGACCATGATTTTCATCGGTGCTCCTTCAGATGCAAGGAAAGGCCGATTATATGGGCTGGGCTCGGCGACGCGCAGGCGTCACTCTCCAGTGACGCCGATCTGGCGACCGACGCACGCTAGGAACTGACTCGACCCTTGGCGACAAGCGGGGACTTGAAATTCCGGGAGGGCATGCGGGAAGCAAGGCCCGAATGTGTTGGTCAGTGCACCGGCACTCGTGCCTTCAGTTCCTCGAACCATTCCAGGAGATAACATCCAGCTGGGTCGATCTGCTCTTCCGGCCCGACCGCCTCGATCATCAGAAATCGTTGGCTGTCGGCACTGACATCGTAGTTGGCGCGACCGATATTCGTGACATACCGTCCTTCGAAGAGGCTTCGGCCTCCCGGCTACGAACGTCGGGTGACTCGCGATGTCCACGGACATCAGCGTACTGCCAGTGCGATAGAACAGTTCTCGTCGGTGCGCGCGCCACATCGGTTCCGAACCGCCATCGGTTGAGATTTGCCATTTCCCGCGGGCCGGGAATGCTTGCACGTGAGACTTCTTCGCGACCGGACTCGTCGGACGGGTAGGCTAGCCACTTCCCGTCGGGCGAGAACACCGCCACACGTTCATTGTGCGGTGTGCCAGAGGAGGACAGTGGCTTTCGCTCGCCGTCGATCGGAAGCAACCGGGCAGTCGCGACCCGTGGACCGGCTGATTTGATGGAATGCGATCAGCTTTCCATCTGGAGACCATGAGTGAGGGATGGCAGATTCGTCCATCAAGAGTGGCTCCTCGGTGCCGCTGCCATCCACGTCTTTCAGAAATAGGCCGCGAAGATTCGAGACGCTGTGCGGCAAACGCGACTGTCTTTGCTGTCCTGGGTGACCATATGGGCTGGGCACTGGTGCCCTCGAGAGTCAGCCGAGTCAAGGTGTTCCGGTTGACGTCGGCATACCCACACGTCGTTCGTAATCCCTTCCAGCTGAACGGCGATTCGTCGGCCGTCGGGGAGATGCGCGGCATGGCATAGGAGCGAACAGGCGCCGTCAGAGACTGGCTCGTTCCCGCGCGATCCACCAGACAAGCTTGCGTTGAGCGCCTCCGACCGAGCGGGTGCGTAAACCAAAGTGCCCGGGTTGGAGAAACTGGTGCGCCGCCAGGTTGCTCTCGGATGTCAGCATCCACTTCGACGACCGGCACGGGATCCCCAGAGACTTCCAATCGCGTTGGATCAAATCCGACCGCATACAGCGTGCCCGCGCGGACGTAGACCAGGTGCCGTGTGGGCGCATGCGGGCGTTGGCACCACCTCACGGGCAGTGCGCGCCGCTCACCCGTTTCCAGCGACTGCACCACGATCTCGCTGTCGTCCCAGCCCGACTCCGCGGTGCCCAGCACTGAAGAGCACCGCCCTCGAGCTCGACACGAAGCTCGGCCAGCGATGCGCCGCTTCCCGTTTGCTGCTATCCAGCGTGGTGACTGCTTTCGGCGAACCTCCGGCGGCCGAAATCTGCCACAGGACCGAAGTCGACGTCGGCGCGAAGACGATCGTGTCATCTGCTGCCCAGGCCCCACCATGAGGATTCGGCGCATCGGCCAGAACAATCGGCGCTCCTCCGTTGATGGACACCTTTTTCAGCTTCCCTTCGGCGAAGAATCCGAGCCACTTGCCGTCCGGAGAGAAGAACGGCGTATGGCCGCCCTCCGTCTTGGGGATAGGAGCATCCCCGAGTCGATCGATCTGCCGAACGCAAGAGTTGGTCGCTGCCCCGGTGGTTGTCGGCAACCCACGCCAGATGCGTCCCGTCGGGTGACAGCCGCGACGACTGGATGCATCAGACCACCTGGGCGCTCAGTTGAGGGCTGCGCCACGACCCGAACCGCGCGACGGGACGCGCTGCCGATTGCGGCGACGATCGCAGATACCAGATGACGTTCGCTCCGCCAGCCGGCTCCAATGACAGCGAACATCACACGCCAGCGAAATCGTCCACTGCCGGCTTCGTTGAACGGTGGCGCGATGCGGTTCTACACTCGTGGCCCCAGCACCGAGTGCATCTTCTATCTCGAGCCGAGCATCCGCGATGTCGTGCAGGCGGCGTCTCGGATCTCGTTCGAGACACCGGCACAGCACGCGCGCGATCGCGGGCGGGCGATGACGCTCAGTGCATTCCATTCAGGCTCGCCGCGCAGGATAGCGGCCAGCGTCTCGGGCGTCTTCGCCCGCGAAGGGACGCCGTGCCCGTCAGCATCTCGTAGAGCACACAGCCGAACGCCCAGATGTCGCTCCGCTTGTCGGCGGCGCGGCCCTTCGCCTGCTCCGGCGACCATGTACGCCGCCGTCCCGAGGATCATCCAACGCCGGTCATCATCGCGGGCGACGTGATCGTCGGCGACGCAGTCACATCGGCACTCAGAGCAGATGCTGGTTCCAACGCCTTCGCGAGGCCGAAGTCGAGGACCTTCACCGTGCCGTCCGTCGCGCACCTTGATGTTGGCCGGCTTCAGATCGCGATGGATGATCCCCTGCTCGTGCGCCGCTTCGAGCGCCTCGGCGATCTGTCGGCGATCGGCGAGCGCCTCGTCGAGCGGCACCAGCCCCTGCGCGATCCGATCAGCCAGGGTCGGCCCTTCGACGAGTTCGAGGACCAGCGCGTGCGTGCTGCCCGAGTCCTCGAAGCCATAGATCGCAGCGATGTGCGGATGGTTGAGTGACGCGAGCACCTGCGCTTCGCGCTTGAAGCGCGCGAGCCGGTCCGCGTCCGCGGCGAAGGCATCGGGTAACGACCTTGAGCGCGACGTCGCGATTGAGCTTTGTGTCGCGCGCACGATAGACCTCGCCCATGCCACCCGCACCGATTTGGGCGATGACCTCGTGCGGGCCGAGAACTGTCCCAGGAGCCAATGCCACGGGAAGTGGCTGGATTATAGGGGATTCAGTCTTCAGGACTGATTAGTAATGAGAAACGCCGCAGTGTCTACTCACTGGGGACGCTCTGTTTAGAATCGGGGACGAATCCCGCGCTGATCCAGCGAGCAGCCGTCGACTTCGACACACCCCACCTGCGAGCCGCTTCCCTTGCGGAATGATGCCGTCCCACCAGTCCGCCATCACGCACCGCCTCCCTGTGTTTGCCGTTACTATCCGTTCACCGACTGTTCCAAGCGGTCCGCGATGGTGTTCACGCGCGCCATTCGTGTCGCGTCGCCGCCGCCGTCTGGGTGGTACTGCTGCGCGAGCGCGCGCCGGCCGGCCGCAATGACCTCGCGGGCCTCGATGCCGTTCCTGAGGGTCCAGGCCGCACTCACGGCCCCCGCAGGGCATCCGTGACGCTGCGGGCTGCTTGCACCGTCTGCGCGGCCTCACGCCGGAACTGGAGCATTCGGACGTGATTCTCGAGGGCCGTGCACATCGTGAGGCCGAAGCCCTGGACATGGTTTTTGGCGCCGGTGTGCCGCTCGACAAACGCCCGCAACTCCCGGAGGTCCTGGAGCGCCCGAGAAACGGATCCGTCGTAGTGGTCATGGGAAATGGCCTCTCGACTTTCCGGTGTCGCAACACCTGGGAGGCCGGCGGGACTGCTAGACTGGCCGCAGAGACGCCGGCAGGTTACCGCTGTCGTCGTGTCGAGGGGCCGTTTGGCGCGGGATGGCGCCGGGCGGCCCGCTCTTCATTCAGGACTTCTTCTTCATCGTCACCCGTCCGCCGGTCTTGGCTCGGCGCCAGCGTGTCTGAATTGCCTTTCTCGCAATCGTGCGACGCTCGGCGGCCGTGAGGGCTTTCGCGCGGGCCAACCCACCACGCCGCCCGAGCGAGACGGCAGCGGGATCCTTCTTCATACCGCTAAGTATAAGTGAGGCTCGGCAATCAGGCAATCGCGCACTGTTCTACACGTGTAGAACATGTTATCCGTGTTCTGCACCCATCACGGCACCGAAAGGGCCTTCGCGCGATCAATCGCGTACCGCGCTTTGCGTGTCGTCACGCGCTCTCGACACACGGCATCGTGACGGGACGAACCACCCCCCACGCGCCCGGCGCGTTCGTCGCCTCGTGACAGCGTGAAGAGGCAGCCACAGACGCGACACAAAATCATCGTTCCTCCGCGACGAACGTGTCGTACCACGCGGGCGTGCGCTGGTCGCACAAACTAATTTCGAACAGGTGTGCGCGTCGATGTTCGAGCACCTTTCCGACATACCGGGACTCCTCGGAACGAAACCCAATCGAGACGCCACGAATCTGGCCGCCTCGAATGCGCGCGACCACCGCACGCGCACGCGCGGTATCGTCAGGAGGAATCGAAACGTGAGGCGCCTGGCGTCCACGGTGACCCGCACAAACAGCCCACTGAGCGTATCGGTCCGCTGGTGATTGACACGCATGACGGGCATGGCGCGAGTTAAACTCTCATCGAAACAGGTGAACAAAAATCGTTCGTGCTCGCGCGCGCGTTTGACAGCGATTTTGGTCCACGACCCCGCTCTTTGAAGGTTCTTCAAGCCACTCCCCGAAGATGGAGCCACAAGCGGGGCATCGAGTGCGCGGCATGGGGATACCCCGTTCTATCGGCACTAACTTTGCCGAGGGGTGTCCGTTTTTGCAAAGAACTCTTCCCCGCGCCGATGCTGATTCCTTGATGGAAATTAACGGTCGTCAGCGTTGGGGAGTGTGATCGAGATTCGCGCTTGGGATGTGGTTCGCGCCGATGATGCTGGTCAACTAAGGCGCAAGACGCTCTTGAGAGATGTTCGAGAGCGCCGTTGGAATCTGGGTTTCCTTGGCAGTTACGGCCGCAGCCTTGTGCAGTATAGTTGCCATTTCGTTCAGGGTGTCCCACAGCGGTGTGTCGCGCGGTGTCCTTTTGCGTTCAGCCCAAATTTGATCGGCGATGTCGTGGAGTCGCTGTGCTTGATCCGAACGGCTGGTAATGGCTGTGCACTGTATTACTCCATTGTTGCGTGGTCACGCTACCACACGCATCTATCGCCGGATACCTATATTCTTGTAAAAGTTGGGCGTCCCCCGGAAGTTGCCGGTGCCGGATCGTGCTGGTTCGCCCTCAATTCCACTTTGTCGGTCCCGACGATCGTGCTGTCTGGGATTCTTGAAATCGTGGTCCCGACGATCGAGCTGCTAGGCCCCGTGAAACCGGGTAGTCCCCTTGCCCCGGAGTTGTTGCCGGGTAGACCCCTTCAAGGCAGGAGCGTTGTGTCGATGGATCGCTGGGCTGGTTTGGTGCGCTTCGTTTGCTGGCTGGCTGTGCGCGTGTGTGGTTGGCGCGCTCGCTGCGGCGTCGAGCTGGCGACATGCCTGATCGGGGCAGACGGGGAGAAGGGCGCCGGCACAAATGGCCCCGGCACAAACGCCCGATTTCGCTGGGCATGTGGCTGTCAAGCACGCGACTTGTTGCAGATCCCCGAATGATTTGAGGATGTATCGCGTCAGGTGAGACAGATTGAGACGCGCCTTGCCTCCTTCCCCTTCGGATCGGCGTCCTTCGGCCGACCGATCCTCTTCCCCTTCGCAGGCGAGACGTCCTCCGACATTCTTGGTGCCGTGTTGAAGCTGGAGCCCGACTGGTCGGGGTTGCCGCGTGATACACCGGCCGGTGTCCAGCGGCTGCTCCGCCGCTGCCTGCAGAAAGACAGAAAGCGTCGCCTGCACGACATCGCCGACGCGAGGCTCGAGCTCGAGGAGGCGCCAGGCGAGACGACGGCCATCTCGCAGACCGCGCGCACATCAGCACGCACAACATGGCTTCCGTGGCTGCTGGCCGCCGCAGGCCTGACTGCGGCCGCCGCGGCGGTGGCGCTTTACGTCAGAGGCCGGCCGGCCGAAGCCGGCGAGCAGCGCGCCGAGATCAACGTTCAGCCAGCCCGTCGCGGCGTGCTGTCGTCTATCGCGATCTCGCCGGACGGAGCCACGCTCGCGTTCGTCGGCGTAATCGACGGCGTCGATCGCCTGTGGATTCGGTCGCTGGCGTCCGCTGAAGCGCAGCCGCTCACGAACACCGATGGGGCCTCCTATCCGTTCTGGTCACCCGATAGTCAGTCGATCGGATTCTTCGCCGACAGGTTACCTCAAGCGCGTGGACATCCGGAGCGGCATCGTCCAGACACTGGCAGATGCGCCCGTTGGCGGCGGCTTGGGCGGCACCTGGAACAAGGAAGGGGTCATCCTGTTCAACGCCGGTCCGAGCTGGCCGCTGAACCGCATCCTGGACAGCGGCAAAGACCGGGGAGGTGACGCGGCTGGATCCGCCCCGGCAGATCAATCATTCGAGGCCTCAGTTCCTGCCGGACGGCCGTCACTTCCTGTGCTACGCGAACGGGAATTCCGAAGGTCGAGGCGTGTGCGTCGGTTCGCTCGACTCGCCCGACAGCACCCGGTTGTTCGATGCACCGGGCCCCAGCGGTATTCATGCCGCCGGACCGCCTCGCTTTCGCTTCAGGGACAGGCCCTGTTCGTCCGGCATTTCGATCCCGCCACGCGTCAAGGTGCATGGCGATCCGGTGCTGGTCGCTCAAGATGTAGTATCGGTGACAGCGTCATCCACCGGCATCGTGGCCTATCGGTCTCGGCCTCCCGGCCAGCCTCAGCCGCCTCACGTCGAATGGTTCGATCGGACCGGGAAGGTGACGCCCCGCCTATCGGGAACGGAACTCGGATTCGGACTCAGTCCGGAGTTGTCGCCCGACGGGAGTCGGCTCGCGGTCTTCGCAACGTCGACGCCAATTTCGATATCTGGATGCTCGACCTCCAAAGCGGTCGGCCGACGCGCATCACATCGGATCCGGCAGTCGAAGGCTTCCCAGCCTGGTCACCGGACGGTGCGCGCCTGCTCTTTACGTCGAACCTGGGCCGGGAACTCCACTGGAAGCTGGCGAGGCGGCACCGGCACGGAGCACGCGATCTGGAAGGCACCAGACGTGATGGCGCCGATGGACTGGTCGCGGAACGGGTTCATGCTGTTTCAGCAAGGCCTCGTGTTCAAGCGCGATCTCTACGCGCTTCGCCTGTCGAACGACGCGAAGGTCGACGGGGAGCCGGTGCCGATCGCGGTGGATCCCAACTTCGACGAGCGCGACGGCAAGTTCTCGCCGGATGGCCGGTGGATCGTCACCAGTCGAACGAAACGAGACGCTTCGAAATCTACATCGTTCCGTTTCCCTCGCTGGACCGCAAGATTCCGGTGACGTCGAACGGCGGCATGCAGGTCCGGTGGCGGCGGGACGGCAAAGAACTGTTTTATGTGGCGCTCGACGGCACGCTGATGTCGGTGCCCGTCGCGCCTTCGCCGGATGGCAAGACCCTCACGATCGGGGCGCCGGCGGCTCTCTTCCGGACAGACATCCTGAGGATCGAGCCGTCGGTGGATATCAACGGGCAGAGCTATGAGGTGTCTCCCGACGGGAGCCGTTTCCTCATTCTGGCGGGGGCGAAGGCCCGCTGACGGTGCCAATTTCACTCATCCTGAACTGGAAAGCCGAAGTGGGAATAATGGCCATCTGCCATAGCCATCTAGTTGTGCCGCTTTCGCGCTAATATCTGCGGCATGTTTGTGGTTCTACGACGTCGGATGGATTCAGGGGAGCGCGATCCGTCGTGGGGTGCCGGTTCGCATGGGATTGGTCTGGCAGGCCGACCCTGGTGTGACATTCGTCACGGCGCGAACCGACAACATTCCATCCAGCGTCACTCGCATCAATCACACTCGCGAGTACGACCCCTCGATCAAGCGCCGTTTTACGAGACAGTCGAATGGATGACGCTGACGGCCGACGGCCCACACTGAATTCTTTGACCTCTTGCTCGGATATGCGAGGTTTTTGTGAAGTTTCACGTGATCGCCGGCCCCGACGGCGAACTCCTCGCTTGGATCAAAGCAGCGCGCGCAACGGATTCTGGGCCGAGATTGATCGTGATCCCGGAGAACCCGACACACGTCCTTCACGAGAACGTCGAGGTCGACGAAGGCGCTGACGACCGGGCCACTCTGGTCGCCGCGCTGCAAAAAGCGGTGGCAGACCGAGTGGGTCGTCGAAGGTAGGCACCCACCGAGATTGCGAGTTTCTACCCTCCGATGGAGCGAATTGGACGCGAGCACTCGCTTCCTGGGCCGGTCGACGACTGAGGCGATCGGCCAGCTGACGCTCATCAGTTTGGCCGCACCACTTCCCCACCACGATGGTCGCCACACTGTTGCCGATCAGGTTCGTCACCGCCATCGCCTCGCCCATGAAGCGGTGAATGCCCAGCACGAGTGCGACCCCGGCGACGGGAATGGTTCCCACTGCCGAGATCGTTCCGACCAGCACGATCAAGGCGGCGCCCGCAACGCCGGCGGTCCCTTTCGACGTGAGCAGGAGCACGGCGAGCAGCGTGAGCTGCTGTGTCAGACCGAACGGAGTATTCGTGGCTTGTGCGATGAAGACGGCCGCCATGGTGTGGTAAATCGCACTGCCGTCCAGGTTGAATGAATAGCCGGCAGGAATCACGAGCCCCACTACCGACCGGCGCACGCCCAGATTCTCGAGCTTAGCCATGATCTGCGGCAGAACGGATTCGGAGGATGAGGTCCCGTAAACGATGAACAATTCCTCCTTGATGTGCTTGATCAGCGACCAGACCGAAAACCCGTGGAACCGTGCGATGCCGCCCAGGACGATCACGGTAAACAACGCACACGTGATATAGAACGCCGCCATCAACGAGCCAAGCTGCGCCAGCGTGCCGACGCCGAAATTGCCGATCGTGAAGGCCATCGCGCCGAATGCACCGAGCGGCGCCGTCTTCATGATCATGCCGACGACCTTGAACAGCACGCGCGACAGGTTGTCGATGAATTCGAATAGCCGTGTGCCGACTCCGCCAAGGCCGTGCAGCGCGAAGCCGAACAGGATCGAGAACAGCAGCACTTGAAGGATGTCGCCCTTTGCGAATGCGTCCACGACGCTCGTTGGGATGATTCCGAGCAGGAACTCCGTCGTGTTCTGCGTGGCGGCTCCGCCGACAATCTCGGACACCGCTTTCGAATCCAGGGTCCCTGGATCGACATTCATGCCGACGCCAGGCTTGACGACGTTGACGACGACCAGGCCGATGATCAGCGCCAGCGTCGTCACCGCCTCGAAGCTACAGGAGGGCCAGTCCACCGGCTTTGCCGACCGCTTTCATGTCGCCCACTCCGGCGACGCCGGCTACGACGGTGCAGAACACGATCGGGGCGATCATCATTCTGACGAGCTTGATGAAACCGTCTCCAAGCGGTTTCATAGCGACTCCGACGTCCGGATAGAAGTGCCCCACCACGACGCCGACGAGCGTGGCGATCAGCACCTGGCCGTAAAGCGTGCGAAAGAACGGCTTGTTCATAGAGAGCGAACAGCGAAGCATAGCAGTACGTTGCGACGCTGCAGCCGATTCAGTCACATTCGGGCGAGCACGCGCCGGCTCGCACGGTAAGATCAGTCGGAATGGCCGACGAAAGAGGACAGCGCCGACAGCGTCGCATATCGACGTGTGGCTCGATGTTGCGTGTCTATTCAAGACACGATCAGAAGCACAGAAGGCTTGTAAGGGCGGAAAGGTGAGCGTCAACGGTCAGTCGGCCAAGCCACACCGCAGTGTGCAGCCGGGAGACGAGATCAGCATCGGCCGCCCGTACGGACGAACGCAGCGCGTTGTGGTGAAGACGCTCGCGAGCAAGCATGTCAGCAAAGAGGCTGCGCGAGAGCTCTACGAAGACAAAACGCCTCGACCCACTGCCGAAGAGATAGAGCTGAGACGGCTCGAGCGTGTTTATCGGGCGGCAATGTCGCCGCCTCGTGCGCCCGACAAGCGCGAACGGCGGTTGCTCAGGCGGCTCAAGGGATTGGCCTGAGGGGCAAAGTCTCCTGCCGGCCTACTGGCTGATTTCTTCTTCGCTCAGGAGCTGTGCGGCGGCATCCTCGGTGTCGCGTTCGCGTACGCGCTTCTGACGCCTTGCCAACCAGCAGGAGACCGCGAAGATCACGGCGATCAGACCAAGGGACAACCATTTTGGAATCTCGAATCCGATGTAGCCTTCGGTGTGGAGATACTCGACGATCAGCTTGACACCCACCCAGGCGATGATCACGAAAGCGCCGTCGACGAGCAGTGGATACCGCTGGACCATCGACAACAACGTGCCGATCACGAGGTCGCATCATCACGATGCCGAGGATCCCGCCGGTCAACACGACCCACAGTTTCGGCGACATGGCCACGGCGACGAGGATCGAGTCGATCGCGAAGACGATGTCGGTAAGCTCGACTTTCACGACCGTCGACCAGAACGGAGTCATGCCCAGCATCGAAGAGGCTTTTGGCGGCGTCCGGCGCGTCCTCGGTGTCGCCCGAGCGGAAGAAGTGGTGGCCGCACAGTACGAACGAGATACGCAGCCCCGGCGAGCTTCACCCACCCAAGCTGATCAGGTAGACGGCCAGCAGCGTCGCGATCGCCCGGAAGGCGAAGGCCCCGACAATGCCGTAGCGCGAGGGCCCGGCGCTGCTCCTTCTTCGGCAGGCCCAGAACGAGGACCGCCAGCACCATGGCGTTGTCGGCGCTCAGAAGCCCTTCGAGCGCCACGAGCAAGGCGACGGTCAGAAAGTCGCGACGGGGTGATCACTAGTCTCTTTGAGTATGGATCACAGGGAAAAGGTCCGAAGGCATAACTTGACACGACTCGTATCAATGCCTATATTTGATCCGGCGCAAGGTGTAGAGGGCATGGCCGGCGATCATCAGAGCTCATCTTCATCAGCATGGCGGCGCGAATGCTGGGCATGCATCCGCAGACGCTGCGTAAGCTACGAACGTCTTGGTCTCGTTCGTCCGTCGCGGACGATCGGCAGCATGCGGCTCTACTCTCGAGACGAGCTCGAACGGCTCAAAATCATCAAGCGGCTCGTAGACGATGCGGGCATCAATCTCGCAGGCATTCAGCGGTTGTTGTCGATCGCGGAGGTTTTGCAACGGATTCGACCGCTCGCCCGGGACGAAGCACTGGCGGCGCGCGATGTTCGGCGGCGCCTCGTTCAAGAGCTCGACGAGCTGAGCCGCATGCTCGGCTTGGACTGACCATGGAATTCAAGGACTACTACTCCACGCTTGGCGTCGCCAAAACGGCAACGGACAAGGAGATCAAGCAGGCGTTCCGAAAGCTCGCGCGTAAGCACCATCCGGACGTCAACCCGGGCGACAAGTCGGCGGAAGCCAGGTTCAAGGACATCAACGAGGCGTATGAAGTTCTGGGCGACCCGGAGAAGCGGAAGAAGTACGACGAGCTTGGCGCAAACTGGCGGATGTGCGAGCAGGCCGGTGCCGGGGCGGGCGCGGGTCGCGGACCGCAGACTGGTGGTTGGAGCGTCAACATGGGTGGCGGTCCCGGAGGCGGCTTCCGCACCATGACCGAAGAGGAAATGCGGGAGATGTTCGGCGACGCCGATCCATTCTCGGATTTCTTTCACACCTTCTTCAGCGGGATGGGCGGAAGCAGCACGCATGGAGCCGGGCGCGGTGCACGCCGCGGACCTCAACGCGGTCAAGACCTGGAACAGGAGATCGAGCTCGAACTGGAAGACGCATACCGCGGAACGATGCGCCGCTTCTCGATTGACCGGGACGGCCACGCGCGAACAGTCGATGTCCGTATTCCTCCTGGAGTCGGCGACGGTTCGCGGGTTCAGCGTGGCTGGCGAGGGTGTGCCCGGCACTGGAGGCGCTCAAGCCGGTGATTTGTATCTGCGCATCAGAATTGCGCCGAATCAGCGTTTTGAACGCAAAGCCAGGGATCTCTACACCCACGTCGCAGTGCCGCTGACAACCGCCGTTCTGGGGGTGACGTCGAAGTGCGAACGTTGGGCGGCAAATTGCTGCGCTTGAAGATCCCAGAGACCACCCAGAACGGGCAGGTCTTCCGGCTGAAAGGTCACGGCATGCCCGCGGTTGGGGAAATCACCCGATGCGGGCGATCTCTACGCGACGGTGGATGTCGAGCTCCCGAAGCAGGTGACGCCTGAGCAGCGCGAGCATTTCGAGGCGCTGCGCAAGCTGTCGGCGAGCGCGAAACAGACGGTGGCATGATGAACATCAATAAGTTCACGGAAAAAGCTCAGGAAGCCATGCTCGGCGCCCAACACCTGGCCGAGCAGATGAATCATTCGCAAATCGAGCCCGAACACCTGCTCGTCGCACTCGTGGAACAGCGTGAGGGCATCATTCCCGAACTGCTCCGGAAGATGTCGGCCGATCCCGCGACGATCGGTCGTGGTGCACGTGAGCTCCTGGCGCAGCTCCCGCAGGCCTACGGCGGCGCTCAGCCAGGTCTGTCGCCCCGTCTGAACCTGGTGGCCGATCTCGCGCAAGCCGAAGCTGAGCGTCTGAAAGACGAATACATCAGCACCGAGCATCTGTTCGTGGCCATCGCGTCGGAGACGGGCCGCTCCCCTGCCGCCAAGTTTCTCCAGGGGCACGGCATCACGCGCGACAAGATCTTCGAAGCGTTGACAGGCGTCCGAGGCTCGCAGCGCGTGACGAGTCAGAACCCCGAGGGCACCTATCAGGCGCTCGAGCGCTACGGCCGCGATCTCACCGGAACTTGCCCAGCGAGGCAAGCTCGATCCGGTGATCGGGCGCGACGAAGAAATCCGTCGGGTGATACAGGTGCTGTCGCGCCGGACCAAGAACAACCCGGTGCTCATCGGCGAACCCGGCGTCGGCAAGACCGCGATCGTCGAGGGTCTCGCCAGCGCGAGTCGTTCGCGGCGACGTCCCGGAGGGATTGAAGAACAAGCGGATCGTCGCCCTCGACATGGGCGCGCTGGTCGCCGGCGCCAAGTACCGCGGCGAATTCGAGGAACGGCTGAAGGCCGTGCTGAAGGAAATCGTCGATTCCGAAGGGCAAGTCGTTCTTTTCATCGACGAGGCTCCACACGGTGCGTCGGCGCGGGCGCCGCGGAAGGTTCAATCGACGCCTCGAACATGCTTGAAGCCGATGCTCGCGCGCGGCGAGCTGCATACGATCGGCGCGACGACCCTGGACGAATACCGGAAGTACATCGAAAAGGACGCAGCCCTGGAACGCCGCTTTCAGCCGGTCGTGGTCGGACGAGCCCACGGTTCGAGGACACGATCAGCATCCTGCGCGGACTGCGCGAGCGGTACGAGATTCATCACGGCGTCAAGTTCAAGGACGCCGCGCTCGTCGCAGCTGCGGTCCTCTCGAACCGTTACATCTCCGATCGATTCCTTCCCGACAAAGCGATCGATCTGGTCGACGAGGCCGCCGTCGAAGCTGCGGATGGAAATCGATTCGATGCCGGCCGAGCTCGACGAGCTCGAGCGCCGCATCATGCAGCTCGAAATCGAACGCGAGGCGCTTCGCAAGGAAAGAGACAAGGCGTCGAGGAACGCCTCGGCAAGCTCGAAAGGAGCTTGCCGATCTCAAGGAAGAGCGAGGCCGTCTGGCATCGCACTGGCAGCAGGAGAAGGATGCCATTCAGCGGTCGCGGAAACTCAAAGAAGAACAGGAGGCGCCTGCGCCTCGAAATCGAGCGGGCGCAGCGCGCCGGCGACTACGCCAAGGCGTCAGAGCTGCAATACGGCCGGGGACCTGAGCTCGATCAACAGAATCAAGAACGAAGAAGGCGCAGCTCGCCGAGCTTCAGCAGAGCCAGCGGATGTTGAAGGAAGAGGTGGACGAGGAAGACATCGCCGAGGTCGTGAGCAAATGGACGCACATTCCGGTCAGCCGCCTGATGGAAGGCGAAGTTCAGAAGCTCATCCACATGGAAGAGACGCTTCACCAGCGCGTGATCGGCCAGGACGAGGCGATCAACGCCGTGTCGAACGCCATCCGGAGCGCGCGTGCCGGCCTGCAGGATCCCAATCGCCCGTTGGGCAGCTTCCTGTTTCTCGGTCCGACCGGCGTCGGCAAGACCGAGCTGGCGCGTGCGCTCGCGGAGTTCCTGTTCGACGACGAGCAGGCGATGGTTCGGATCGACATGTCGGATATCAGGAAAAGCACACGGTGTCGCGGATGATCGGCGCACCGCCGGGATACGTGGGCTATGAGGAAGCCGGTCAGCTCACCGAGGCCGTTCGCCGCCGGCCGTACGCCGTGGTGCTGTTCGACGAAATCGAGAAGGCGCATCCCGAGGTGCTGAACGTGCTCCTGCAGCTGCTAGACGATGGACGCCTCACGGACGGCAAAGGCCGGACGGTCGATTTCAAGAACACGGTCGTGATCATGACGTCGAACCTCGGTTCCCAGTTTCTTGCCGAGCAGTCGGTCGAGGTCAGGAGCGATTTCCGAGGGCGCGCGGCGACAGGTCCTGGACGCACTGCGCGCTCACTTCAGCCGGAATTTCTCAACCGCATCGACGAGATCATCTTCTTCCACGCGCTCGGTCGCGATCACATGAAGAAGATCATCGACATCCAGGTTCGCGGCCTGATGAAACGACTCGAAGAGCGGAAGATTTACGTGCAGCTGACCGATGCGGCCAAGGATCAACTCGTTCGCGAAGGCTACGATCCGACCTACGGCGCGCGCCCGCTCAAGCGGACGATCCAGCGTCGAGTCCTCGATCCGCTCGCCATGCGCGTCCTCGGAAGGGGCGTTTGTGGAGGGGACACGGTGACTGTCGATGCCGGACCCGATGCGCTGAGCTTCGAGAAGCGTGAGGCCGTCAGGGCATAGAATGGGCTGACGTGGCTCCTGCCAAGAAACCCGGTTCGCGCTTCAGGGCGCGCAGCAGCGATCGACGCGGACAGCGCGGCATCGGTCAGCGTCCCTCGCCGTCCTTGTGTGTACGGGCTCGCCTTCCTGCTGCTCGCTCGGCCTGGCGCAGATGTGCTACCTGGCGCCAAACGGTCGATCGCTGTCCTATTCCGAGTTCAAGACTCATCTGAAGAACGGCAATGTGGCCGAGGTCTTCATCGGCGATCAGATGATTCGCGGAACCCTGAAGCAAGCGCCGAACGGCGACGCCAAACAGTCGAAAGCAGTTCACGACGACCCGCGTCGAAGACCCGAAGTTAACCGAGGAACTCGAAGATAAAGAGCGTCAAATGCCTGGGCGAGATAGCCAGCCGCTGGCTGCCGGAAGTGCTCGGCTGGATTCTTCCGCTGATCTTCTTCATCGCCATCTGGGGATTCTTCTTCCGACGAATGAGCGGCTCGGAAGGCGGCGTGATGTCTTTCGCCCGCAGCCGCGCGAAGATCTACGCGGACGATGAAGTGCAGGTGCGTTTTTCGGATGTCGCGGGCGTCGACGAGGCGGAAGACGAGCTGAAGGAGATCGTCGAGTTCCTGCAGAATCCCAAGAAATACACGAACCTCGGCGGGCGCATTCCCAAGGGCGTCCTCCTCGTCGGCCCTCCCGGGCACTGGCAAGACGCTGCTGGCTCGCGCCGTGGCCGGCGAGGCGCACGTCCCGTTCTTCAGCCTGAGCGGCTCGGAGTTCGTAGAGATGTTCGTCGGCGTCGGCGCCGCACGAATCCGCGATCTGTTCCAGCAGGCCGAAGCCAAGGCTCCGTGCATCGTGTTCATCGACGAGCTCGATGCGCTCGGCAAAGTGCGCATGCAGAGCCCGATCGGCAGCCACGAAGAGCGCGAGCAGACGCTTGAACCAGCTCCTGGCGGAGATGGACGGATTCGACTCCCGCAAGGGCGTGATCATCATGGCGCGCAACCAACCGTCCTGAAGTTCTCGACCCGGCGCTGCTCCGTCCCGGGCGCTTCGACCGGCAGGTTCTGGTCGACAAGCCCGACGTCAAAGGCCGCGAGGAGATTCTGCGCAATCCACGCGAAGGACGTGAAGCTTGCGCGCAAACGTCGACCTGAAGATCGTCGCCGCGCGCACGCGCCGGCTTTGCCGGCGCCGATCTCGCAAATCTGGTGAACGAAGCGGCGCTTGCTCGCCGCCAGGGCCAACAAGACGTCCGTCGAGATGAAGGACTTCGAGTCGGCGATCGACCGGCTCATCGCCGGCCTCGAGAAGAAGCGCGTCGATGAGCGTGAAGGAGCGCAAGATCGTCGCCTATCACGAATCAGGTCACGCGATCGTGGCCAGCGTGCTGCCTGGGCTCGATCCCGTCCACAAGATCTCCATCGTGCAGCGGGGATTTGGCGCGCTCGGCTACACCGATGCAGCTGCCGCTCGAGGATCGCTACTTGATGACTCGGCGAGACCTCCAGAACCAACTGGCTGTGCTGCTCGGCGGTAGAACGGCCGAAGAGATCGCGCTCGGCGAGATTTCGACCGGCGCGCAGAACGACCTTCAGCGGGCGACCGACATCGCCCGAGCGATGGTGACCGAGTTCGGGATGAGTGAGACCCCGGGAGCCATCAACTACGACGGCAACAAGCGGGCGCGCTTCCTGGATATTCCCATGCCGCAGGAGCGCGGTCTCTACGGCGAAGAAACCGCGCAGAAAATCGACGCCGAGATCGAACGAATCCTCACCGATGCCCACAAGACCGCGCGCACGGTCCTGACCGAGAACCGGGACAAGCTCGAAGCGGTCACGCACCGATTGCTCGAGGTCGAGGTGATGGAAGGCGACGAGCTGCGCAACCTTCTTGGCATGTCGCCCGAGCCGCAGCAATCAGCTAGTTCGTAATTGCTGATTGCTGATTGCCAATTCGCTGATTGATTGTTTCATTGATTTTCAATCTGCAATCGGCAATCCGAGACTTGCAATTTCCCGAGTCCGCGGCTTCCACACCTTCCACGCAATCACCAGCATCGTCAGTTCCACGGCCAGGAGGAAGGCCACGCACGCCGGCCATCCGCCTGCTATCCCAGACGACCGCGGGCAGGGCGCCACCGACGCTCCCACCGAGGTAGTAGCACGTCGCGTACAGACCGATCGCGAGGCCGCGCCCCTGTTCGGCGTGGTGAGCGACGTGGCTGCTCGATGTCGCCTGCGCGAAGAACACACCGGTGGCGAACAATGCCAGGCCGGATGCGACGATGAAAAGCGACTGGCACCAGGGTCAGAAGTGCGCCGCTCGCACAGAGGGCGAGAGCGAAGACCAACACGACGCGGTGCCCATACGCATCGATGCCGCGGCCCGCGAACGGAGTTACCGCCGCTCCTGACCAGGTAGGTCAGGAAGATCAATCCGGAGTTGCGCGGTCGACAGCGAGAAGGGCGGAGCCGCAAGACGGAACGGCACGTAGGTGAACATCGCAACCTGCGTCAGAGCATGCAGAACCCGACCGCATACGTGGCCAGCAACTGAGGATGCCGCAGATGGGAGCGGATCGAGCTTTCCAGGCCGCTTTCCTGCGACGGATGCCAGTTCGGCCGCTTTTCCGGCGGCAACCAGGCCCACAACCCGGCGGCGACGGCGCCACTGAGGAGTCCGAGCAGCACGAACGACGCAGCCCAGCTCACGTCGGCGGTCACGATGCCGCCGGCGAGGCGGCCAATCACTCCGCCGATGACTGTGCCGCTCACGTAAGCGGCTGTGGCACGTCCAACGTGCGAAGGAGGCCACTCTTCGTGGATGTAGGCAATGGCGCTGGCAAAGAGGCCCGGCGTGGCGAGTCCCTGCGCGAAGCGCCAGGCAATCAACTCGCGAAGGTCCCGCGCGGTGGCGGCTAATAGTGTGGCTACAGCCAGTGCCGCTGCCGATCCGACGATGACCTTTCGAAGTCCGAACGAGTCCGAGAGCCGTCCTGCCCACGGCGCCGCAATCGCCACGGCAAGCGTCGGCGCCGTAATGGTCAGACCGACCGCGAAGCTGCTGGCGTGAAACGTTCGAGCGAGGAGCGGCAGCAGCGGTTGCGTGGAATAGAGATCGAGAAACGCACCAAACCCGGCGAGCATGACCGGGAACGTGCGAGGCATGATGCTAAGTTTTACGCCTCAGGATGCCGGCTTGTCCTGGCTGCCCGGAACAGCGGCCTCGGCAGCCGCGAAGCCGTTTCTCGAATGGGTGCCGTCGCAGAACGGCTTGTTGGTGGAGCCGCCGCATCGACACAACGCGAATGGCCGCTTGGGAATCTGATAGGCGTTGCCATTCCAATCGACGAGCGTGACGTCATCACCTTCGACGAGATACGGACCGTTCTGCCGGACCTTGATGTTCGCCATCCAGTCAACCTCCTCAACACGGGGCTCCTGCCCCACCATCCCGGTTAACTCATTTTCTGCATCGACAAGAGGAAATCGCCGTTCGATTTCGTCTTGCTCATCCGGTCGAGCAGCAGTTCCATCGCCTCGACCGGCGAAAGCGGAGTGAGGACCTTGCGGCAGAACCCAGATCCGGTTCAAGTCTTCGCGCGGCAGGAGCAGCTCTTCCTTGCGGGTGCCGCTCTTCTGAATGTCGATCGCCGGAAACACTCTCTTGTCCACCAGCTTGCGATCCAGGTGGATTTCCATGTTGCCGGTGCCCTTGAATTCCTCGAAGATGACGTCGTCCATGCGCGAGCCGGTATCGATCAGGGCGGTCGCCATGATCGTGAGCGACCCTCCTTCTTCGATGTTTCGCGCGGCGCCGAAGAACCGCTTGGGCTTCTGGAGCGCGTTCGAATCGAGACCGCCGGACAGGACCTTGCCCGAAGGCGGAATCACCGTGTTGTAGGCGCGAGCGAGCCTGGTGATTGAATCGAGAAGGATGAGAACGTCCTTGCGTGTGTTCGACCAGCCGCTTTGCCTTCTCGATCACCATTTCCGCCACCTGAACGTGACGCTGGGCTGGTTCGTCGAACGTCGACGAAATCACTTCACCGTCGACCGAGCGCTGCATGTCGGTGACTTCTTCGGGCCGCTCGTCGATCAGCAGCACGATTAGATAGACCTCGGGATGGTTGGCGGACACCGACTGCGCGATGTTCTGCAGCAGCATCGTCTTGCCGGTGCGCGGCGGCGCGACGATGAGGCCGCGCTGGCCCCTGCCGATCGGGCGTCATCAGATCCATGACCCGCGCCGGCGAGGTTTTCGGAGGCGGTCTCGAGCTTCAATCGCTCCTGCGGATAGAGCGGCGTCAGGTTCTCGAAGAACAGCTTGTCGCGCGCCTGTTCCGGCGCCTCGAAGTTGACCGCCTCGACCTTGATGAGCGCGAAGTAGCGCTCGCCTTCTTTCGGTGGTCGAATCTGGCCGGACACCGTGTCGCCTGTCTGCAGATCGAACTTGCGAATCTGCGAGGGCGACACGTAGATGTCGTCAGGGCCCGGCAGATAGTTGTAGTCGGGCGCGCGAAGGAAGCCGAAGCCGTCCGGCAGGACCTCGAGCACGCCCTCCGAGAAGATGAAGCCGCTCTGTTCGGTCTGCGCCTTCAGGATCTGGAAAATCAGCTCCTGCTTCCGCATGCCGGTTGCGCCGGCCACGCTCATGTCTTTCGCGATCTGAGTGAGCTTCTGAATGCTCATGTCCTTCAGATCGGTGATGTTCAATCCTTCGCCGGCACGTCTGGGAGGAGGCGCGGCCTTGGCCGGGTCCTGCGGCGTCTCGGTGTTACAGGTGCTTCCGGCGTGGTGGAATCATTCGCAGTTCGCGCCGGCGCGTGGCGCTTGTGGTTGCTTGGCACGAGCGTGTTCATGAAGGTTTGATGTTGAAACTTAGCGGCTATGTCAGTGCGAGGCAGAGAGCCCGAGACACTGTCGAAACAAGGAGTGACCCGGCCAGAGTATAAGAGCCTCCATAGCTCGTGTCAAGAATTCGCTCAGGGAGATTCCGAGAATCCTCGAATTTCGTCCACAATCCATTCAAACCTCATGTAGGTTCACAGTCTCGTATGGGTCTCGCCCAATTGCAATGAATGCTGCACGCGATCGTGGGTTCGATGTGAAGGGCGCGGGCCCTGGCGATCAATTCGTCGCTTTCAGCGCCAGGGTTCAGCCAGACCTCGGGATCTGCTTGCGTGCGATCTCTTCGATGACGCGCTCGCCGACTTCGGGAGGAACGTAGAACGTGGCCATGTCGATTGGCCCGGGCACCTCGAGAACTGAACCGTAAGCTCGCAATCCTTCGATCTCGGTTTCGTGCGGGTTGATCGGCACCACAGTGTAACCCTGCTGCCGGAACGCGCGAAGGGCACGATTCCCGAACTTTTCCGGTCGCCGGACGCCCCGATTACTGCGACGACTTTGGACATGGATTCCGATCAGCTCGCGGTCGCCGCCCCGACTGCCGGGGCATGCGCACCCACGAATTCCAGCAAGCGCCGGCTACCTTCACGCAGGTTCTCCAGAGAGGTGGCATAGGAAATCCTCACGAACCCGGTGCATCAAAGTGCTTCGCCGGGCGTCACGGCTACGTGCGCCTCGTCGAGAAGCGCCTGGGCGAAATCAGCCGGACGTCCGCAGGTCCGTCGACCGACAAGGTGTCGCCGACGTCGATGAACATGTAGAAGGCGCCATCAGGCTTTCGGCATTTCAGCCGCGGCTCTGCAGCGAGCCACGCGAAAAGACTGTCGCGGCGCACCCTGCATCTCTCGAGCATCGCCGCAACTGGCTCCTGCGAACCGGTCAGGGCCTCGACGACGGCCTTTTGCGTGATCGAAGAAGCGTTGGAGGTCGCGTGGCTCTGAATGGCAGTTTGTGCGGCGATGACGTCCGCCGGCCCGATCGCCCACCCTCCACGCCATCCGGTCATCGCGTAAGCCTTCGACGCCGAACCGCACATCACCGCCAGGTCGCGGCTAATAGCGGGTCAAACACCGCCGGCAGATTGTGCGGCACCTTGTCGTAGATCAGCTTTTCATAGCACAGATCGAGGAACGAGCCAGATGCCTTGGCGCGCCGTTTCTCTGGCGAGCATGGCCAGCTCCCTTCCGCGATCAGCGCGCCGGTGGGGTTGCAAGGTGAATTGATGATCACGCCGCGGGTCCGGGCCGTCACCGCCGCAAGAATGCTTTCGGCGCGGACGGCAAAAGCCGTCTTCCGGTGAGGTCCTGCACGAAAACAGGTCTGGCATCCGCGAGCTGATCTGTTCCGAGAGTGTCGGCCAATACGGCGCGTGGATGATGACTTCGTCGCCAGGGCCAAAGAGGGATAACGCGGTGTTGTAGAGTGCCTGCTTCCCGCCTGCGCTGATGATGACTTCGGACTCGAGTGTACTCCACTCCGTAGTCGAGCCGATACCGCTCGCACACCGCCCGCTTCAATTCCAACACGCCGGTCACCGGAGTGTACTGGTGAAGTTCTCATCGATCGCCGCGTGACCCGCCGCGCCAATGGGCGCCGGTGTGATTGAAATCCGGCTCGCCAGCTCCGAGATCGATGACCTCGACGCCCGCTCGCCGGAGCCGATCGACGGTCGCCGTGACCTTCATCGTCTGTGAACCGGCGATCCGCGTCGTACGATCGGCCAGGCGCATCGAGTGGTTCTCCGGATCCAACACACCTCAGACGCGGCGCTTTTCGCGGAGGCGGGCCTCAACCAGGTCCGGTACTAAACCGTGGACCTGTCCGCCAAGCGCGAAGACCTCTTTGATCAGCCGCGAGCTGATGAAGGTGTATTTCTCCGAGGGCATCACGTGAAAACCGGTCTCGATGTTCCCGTTCAGCCGCTGATTCATGAGCGCCATCTGGAACTCGAACTCGAAGTCGGACACCGCGCGAAGTCCGCGCACAATGACCTGCGCGTGCCGGCGGGCCGACGTAGTCGACGAGCAAGCCGTCGAAGGTATCCACCTCGACGTTGGATTGGCCCTTGAAGACCGCACGCGACATCTCGATGCGCTCCTCCATCGTGAACAGAGGAGACTTTCGGCGTTCACGAGAATCGCCACGATGATGCGATCGAACAGCCGGGCGCCCCGAGTGATGATGTCGACGTGGCCGTTGGTCAGCGGATCGAACGAGCCCGGAGTACACAGCAAGCGTCGACATAGCGGCAAAGTCAGTTATGAATTTGGTAGAAGCTCAACGCCGAGTCTCCCGAGACCACGAGTCGCGAGCGAATCAACGAACCCACGGCATCGGGCGTCGCCTGCCGCCGTGCATGTTCCAGGACGAGCACGCCGTCCCTCGCCAACACCTGACCCGCCACAACGTCGAGGATCTCGTCAAAGCTTGCACGGTTCTCGAACGCATACGGTGGATCGAGCAACACGATGTCGAATGGTTCGAACGAAGACTGTTCGAGAAGTCTGCTTGAATGCGCGATCGGCTTTCGCCCGGATGATAGCACAGCCATTCTCGGCACCACAGGACGGACAGGTTCTCGGAGATCAACGCTTGCGCGCGGCGGTCGTCTTCGATGAAGGTGACCGATCTTGCGCTCCGGCTGAGAGCCTCGATGCCGAGCGCACCAGTGCCCGCGAAGACATCCAATACTCGTGCGCCTGCAGTTCGCCTCGGCTAGAACGTTGAACAATGTCTCGCGCAGCTTGTCGGACGTCGGACGCAACCCCGTCCATGTCGGCGTCTTCAGGCGCCGACCTTCAGCGACCCGGCGATCACGCGCACGGGGCACTCCGATCGGTTCCGGTCACGCGCTTCGAGTCCATCCGAGTCCGTGCCTCTAAGCCAATCTCCGACGAGCCTGAACCGTTCTTCCCACGCCCGGAGGAGCTGGGAGACAGTCCCGCCGTCCGGAGCCGACGACTGGAAACCAGCTTGCGGCTTCCTGCTATGCTCGCTCCAACAGCTGCTGGTCGCGAGCCAGATCGACCAGCCGGAAGGTCGGCATGCCGGCCTGGCGGGTCCCGAAGAAATCTCCAGCGCCGCGCTGCCTCAGAGTCGCGTCTCTGCGATTTCAAATCCGTCGGTCGTTTCGGTCATCGCTCGCAGGCGGTCCCGCGCTTCATCAGAGGGGCGACTGGGTACAGCAGAAGCAATACGACTGATGACGATCGCGGCCCACCCGTCCGCGCAGTTGATGAAGCTGGGAGAGCTCCAAAACCGCTCCGCATGTTCGACCACGATCAGCATTGGCGTTCGGAACATCGATGCCGACTTCGACGACGGTGGTTGCGACCAGCAGGTGCAGCTCGCCAGCCGCGAAGGCCTTCATCACCCGCTCCTTTGCCGTCGGCTTTCATTCGGCCGTGCAGCAATCCGATTCGGAACTGCGGGAAAACTTCTTGCGCAAGGTGATCGGCCATGGCGCGTTGCCGCCTTGACGTCGATCTTGTCCGAGTCTTCCACGAGCGGATAGATGATGTATCCCTGACGCCCCTCGTCCAGCTGGCCGCGAACGAACTCAGTATACCTCCTCCGCGCCTGTCTCGGGCTTGCCAAGCGTCTGAACGGGAAGCCGTCCGGGCGGTTGTTCGCGGATGACCGACACGTCAGATCGCCATACAGCGTCAATGCAAGCGTGCCGAGGAATGGTGTCGCCGTCATGACGAAGCACGTCCGAGTCGCAGGCTCTTTTTCCCGAAGCATCGCCCGTTGCAGCACGCCGAAAGCGGTGTTGCTTCGTCGATTACCGACGAGTCCGAGCTGGTGGAATCGAACGTCGCCCTCCACGAGAGCATGGGTTCCGACGACCAGGTGAATCGAACCCGCTCTCAATCTCCGCAAGCTGTGTCCGCCGCGCGCGCTGCGCCGAGCCGAGCCGGTCAGAGAGTGCAATTCTGAAATCGCGACTGCTGCAATAGGCGGGAGATGTTCAGGAAATGCTGCTCCGCCAGTATCTCTGTCGGCAGCCATGAACGCCACCCTGCAAGCCATTCTCCATCGCCACGATGGCCCGCGAGGAGTGCGACGATTGGGTCTCTCCCGCCCCGACATCGCCCTGCAGGAGTCGGTTCATCGGCTGGGTGCGTTGCAGGTCGTCGACGATTTCCTTGACCGCCTGCTTCTGGCCTGCCGTGAGCTTGAACGGCAGCACCTGGCGCGCCGACTCGCGGATGCGTTCGTCGACGTGGAATGCAACCGGCTTTGGCGTCTGCGGCTCGCGCCGCTAGCGGCGGCGCGCCAGCACGCCCATCTGGAGACAGGAACGCCTCTTCGAAGATCAGCCGGCGTTGCGCCGGCGTGTCGGATCTATTCAGCGAGTCGATCGCGGTGCGCATCGGGCGGAAAGTGCGACGCAACGCGAACGCACATTCGTCTGCGATGGCAGGTCGAGGCGACGTCATGCTTCGTCCGGAAGCTGCTCGGGAAGGTCCAGCGGCAGACGCTGAAGCAGCGTCGTAAACGAGCTTGCGCTGAATCTCTGGCCGTGACCGTGCCGGTCTTTTCGTGAACCGGCCGATGCGGCCACGTGTGGATGGTCTCCCCTTCTTCGTCGTCCAGGATCTCGTGCTGCAGGATTGGTCAACTGCAAGCCGCCATAACCGCGCACTTCAGCCGGACCGAACAAGACGACCTGCTGGCCGCTCGTGTGAAGACATCGCGGAGAAACGGCTGGTTGAGCCACGTCGCGCGAATCGAGCCGCTCGTGTCGGTGACGAGCGCTTCGAAGATCTTGAAGCCTGGACGGCGCGTGGATCGCAGGCCACGCAACTCCTGATGCGGCCGACGATCGAGACCGTCTGCCTCGGCCGAATCGAAGCGATGGGCTGGAGATGACCGCGATCTTCGTGGCCGGATTGGAAATCGGTAGAGAAGGTCCTCGCCGGTCATGGGCCCCGATGCGTTCGAGATCGGCGGCACGACGGGGACCGACGCCCTTGAGTGCCGAAGGGGCGTCGACAGCACATCGTCGCGAGATGACATCGACTATCGAGACAGAGGTCGCTCCGCACGCGCCTACTGAACGATCGTGGCGCGGCCAACCTCCACGTGAATCTCGCGGATACGAGCGGGCAAGGCAAACAGGGCATCGAGACCGATGCCAGCGGGGTTCGGCCTAGCGTGCGCGAGTAGTGGCTGACGATGTCCTGCAGGACCGACTTGGGTATGGGAAGGGCCGCGACACTTGCCGATTCGAGCTCGAACCTGCCGACACCGTCGCTCGTGCGAAGCAATCCAGTCGCTGCGATGGGCACGCGGCCGCGCTCAGGTAGCTCGTCGCGTCCAGCGCCCGCCCGTCGCTCGCCTGTTTTCTGACGGCGTCGAGATCGATGATCGCGCGAGCCGTAATGCGTCCACGCTCGACAATCGAGACCGCCGGTTCGACGAGTCCCACCGGCATCTGGTCCTTCGCCTCATATGCCAGATACGCATTGAGCTCGTTCTCGGTGACGGTCGTGCGGTTCAACTTTTGGCCTGGTTTCTGCTCCCATCGCTGATGGTGGCGACCTTCTGCACCACTCGAAGCCGCGTCGGCGCGGCGAGGCTCCACGCCGGCGCCGCGGACGATCGAAACGAGCGTCGCCGCCACGAACGCGGTGCCGGCGAGCAAACGTAAGGGTTGACCGAACCATGGACTTCAGGGCCTGTAAGCTGGGAGGATGTAATTACGATTGCGTGGAGCCTACTGCTCGTTGCCTGGCTTTGGGTCGGTAGTTCTGGCGGGCGCGCGTGACGAGCTCGATCTTGCGGCCGTTCCATCATTCCTCGAACAGGCGAAGAATTCGCCTGCTGGCGGACGTCCGGAACCTGATCGGATGGAATCGTCGGCTTTTCTCACCTCTGCCGATGTGCGGGACTCGATTTCCTGCAGCACGCGCGGCTGTTCCTTGAAGGCGGAGTCCTCCACACTTCTCGGTTTTGCGAAAGCCTGTTCAGTTCTCCGCAGCGCTGCGCATTCAGCTCGATCTGCAAGCGGCGGCGCACCTCCTGAAGGGCTTTGAACCGGGCCAGAAACTGCGGGAACTGCTCGTCACTGAGCTTCAAACGGTCCTGTGCCTGCGACGGGCGCATGCGCATCGAACATGCGCTGGATCTCGAGGGGCGACACGTTCAGGGTCTCGTCGCCGCCCGGTGGCGGCGGCGGCGCTCTGCTGACCGGACGCGACACCGGCCACCGAGCGCTACCGCCAGCGAGGTCGTCACGACAATCAACCATCTCTTCAGGTTCATGACGGACCGGGCGACCCATTTCCCCTTTCAGCAGCTGATGAAGCTCGTGCCGCTCTCCATCAGCTGAGCTGCGTGATGTGCATCGTTGTCCACACCGACATGCGTCGTGAAACCGGCCTCGCTGGCAGCGTCCCAATCCAGATCCGCGGCCAGATCGCCAACGAGAGACAACGACGGATCCTCAGCCGGCTCGAGCGGTTCGGCAACGTCGGTGATGGACACCGTGGCACTGCCGATGGAGGATCGAGGCTGGCTCGCGATCGACGCGCAACGTCACGGCGACGGCCAGAACGGCCACTGAAGCTGCGGCGACCCACAACGTCTTCGCTCGGAGCCAGACCAGCGCTCGAAACCTGCCTGGTTGCCAATGCGTTCATTCACTACCGCGTCGCGGACGCGGGCGCTGAAATCGCTCCCAGCACCGGCGGCGACGGTTCCGAGTGCGGGGACTTCGCTGACGGCGGCCATCGTTCGCCACGCAGATCTTCCAGCTGGCGCTGGCACGCGGCGCACGACCGCACGTGCGAGAGCGAGGCTTCGCTCACACCAGTGACGCTGTTTTCGGCCGAGTCGATGAGTTGTCGCGGATGTCAGATGGCCCATCACAGCACCTCATCTCCGAGCAGCTTTTCCAGGTTGCTCAGCGCGTGAAAGAAGTTGGCTTTGACCGCGCCGACCGAGCTGCCCAGGATCTCCGCAATCTGCTGGTGTGAGCATCTCGTGATAGATGCGCAGAATCAGCGTCGCTTTCTGCTTCCGCGGCAGTTGCGCGATCGCCTGGCGAACCCGCGTCGCGCGCTCCTGCCTTCAGCACGCGGTCGGCCGGCGACTCGGAACGGCGATCGACGGTGCCGGCCTTCTTCGATCGGTTCGGTGCGCAATGATTTGCGTGCTCACACGATTGAGACGGACGTTCACGCCGATTCGATACAGCCAGGTCGCCAACGACGATTGGCGGCGAAACGCGCCCAGCCCGCGGTAGGCACGAACGAGGACGTCCTGTGAGAGATCGGCCGCGTCCTCGTGGTTGCTGACGAAGCGATAACACAGACTGATAGAACGCTGCGCTGATGGCGCTCGACGATCACGTCGAATGCACCCAGCCGGCCGGCGAGGCAGGCTTCGACCAACGCGGGTTCGTCGAGCTCGGCCAGCGACCCGTCGATGTGACCTTCAGGTTCAGATGCGCACCGCGCTTCACGTCCCACTGCGGTTGCCATCTTTCGGGCACAGTCACGCAAACGATAGGTGCCATCTAGGTTATCCGGACCCATCAGTCGAGCGCCCAGAGCATGGTGTGCGACCGGCGTTCGTCTGTCTTCATCACGAACATCTTTTAGGGCTCGAAGTTACATATGGGACTGGGCGGCGAGGAGTTGCTCGACCTCTTTCGGGTCTGAGGATCCCGGCCTGGCGCCAGGGGCCCGGCAGATTTCAAGGCCGCGGCCAGCATTGGCATAGGCCAAGGCTTCTTCCAAGCCACCCTCCGGCGCCTTGAGACAACGCCGAGACGAAGGCGCCGCGGAACACATCGCCCGCACCCGTCGCATCAGCGCAGTCCACTCCGAAATCCCGCGGTCCGGATGAAGCGGCCGTCACACCAGGCGAGGCTCCCTCCCGGCCGAGCGTCACACAGACCCAGGCGTGCGGCAAATTCTCCACCACGATCGACTCGATGGCCTCGGCTGGGCTCTTCTATACTCCGGTCAACGCAGTCGGAAATCCTGCGCCGCGATAATGGCGTCGATTTGGTGCAGCGAGATCGCTCGATTCCCGGCCGGACCTTCTCGACGTCGATCACGCGTCGGAATTCCACGGCCTTTCTGGCGATATTTCGCGGCCTGTGTTGCGCGCGGCCGTTTCAGTGGCAATCGACAACTCAGGATTCGGCCGGACGTGACGGCGCTCTCCGATAACGATCCGACTGGCATTGCTCAGCTGCGGATCGCGGTCACTGAGCACCGTTCGTTCCCCTGTCCGCGGCATCGACCAGGATCACCGCGAACTGATTTGTTGCGCCGACGACGGTTCTCGCGGCGCGCTGCGTCGACACCCTCTCGAATCAGGCTGTCCGCGACAGCGCGCCAGAATTCATCGTCACCGAAGCTCCCGGCATGCCGGCTTTCCATGCCGAGCCTTGCGCATGTGGTGAGAGCCGTTGCGATCTGTCCGCCGGGCATCCGGGCGAAACGTTGCAGCCGCTGTTTCGGAATTGCTCGACCGGGAACGAGGCGACGACGGTGAGCAGGTCGATACTGTTGAAGGCCGAATCCACTGACGTCGAACGGGCGGCCGCCTGGCGCTGCAGTTTGCAGGGGGATGCCGCGGCGTCGATCGCGCACTCGATGAGCGGCGGTTTGGCCTTCGCCTTTCTTTTGCGTATAGTGCCCGTGCCTTTACAGCCCTGAAGGCTGCTACTCCCGGATGGCTTGCGGCGGAAGGGGTCCGACGGCTGTCCCCAACAGCTTGATTTGAAAGGAGCCTTGGCGATGCTTCCTCTCGCCAAACGGCAGCGCGAAATCCTGGACTACCTGAACGAGTTCATCCAGCAGCATGGCTACGCACCGAGTCTCGAAGAGATCGGACGCGCTTCGGCCTCTCTTCGCTCGCCACGGTCCACAAACACCTCACCAACCTTCAAGAGAAGGGCTTCATCAAACGGGCCTGGAACCGAAGCCGGTCGGTGGAGATGGTGCCGACGAGAACCGGCGGACGCGCCATCGAACTACCGCTCTCGGGTATGTGGCCGCTGGCGTCCCGATCGAGGCGGTCGCCTCGAACGAGACCATCGCCGTGTCCGGAGGATCTCACGGGCAAGCGAGACACCTACGTCCTCCGCGTTCGCGGCGACTCGATGATCGACGAGCAAATCCGCGACGGCGACTTCGTCGTCGTCGAGGATCGCAAAATCGGCGGAAAACGGCGAGATGGTGATCGCGCCTGCTCGCGCGGTTCCGACGTCACGCTGAAGAAGTTCTATCGCGATCCGGGCGGGAGAATCCGCCTGCAACCGGCCAACGCCGCGATGCAGCCGATGTCTTCGTCGAACCGGACCACGTCCAGGTGCAGGGCGTGGTCGTCGGCGTGATGCGCAGAAATACGCAGAACCTTTTCTGGAAGAGGCGCATCTCCACTGCTGTTGAAGCTTGCGGGATGCCTGACCAACCCAAGCAGATCAACTTCACGATTGTCCCGGCGACGACCAATCGGCCGCGCCACGCACCTATTCGAACTTCTGCTCGATTGCTCACACGCCATTCGACTTCACGCTCACCTTTGCGAGGTGATGCCGTTGTCGGACAAAGAGAGATCAAAGAGGCCGAGTCGACGAGCACCTGGTGCGAGCTCCAGTGCGCGCCAAGATCGTTGTTCCGGTGCAGTTCATGCCCAACCTGATTGCGGCACTCCAGGAACATCTGGCGCGTCTTTTTCGGAATCGCAGCGATGTTGGCTGGAATAAAGGGGCCGGGCGCGTCCATTGAGGTGCGCCCACGGGCCCGGCGTAGGGCCGCGGGGCGAAGCTCGACAATTCCTCCCGGAAATCACTTGACGTCGCGGTGGTGCGCATTTGAAGAGCGAGCCGTCCAGTCTACCACGTCAAGTCGGGCGGATTTCCGATCTAGATGACAATTAGATGAAGACCGCACGCGAAACGCAGCACATCCTGGACAAGCTCGAGGCGCAGCATCCTGGCGCGGATACCGAGCTGCACCATTCGAATGCGTTCGAGCTGCTGGTTGCGACCATCCTGTCTGCCCAGTCCACGCGATCGAGGCGTGAACCTGTGCAGCAATGCGTAACC
>ERZ1370068.1129-contig-11030_pt1 | contig 33223 bp, 35 predicted proteins | sample MGYA00561227_ERZ1370068 | MGnify/ENA primary metagenome ERZ1370068 (study PRJEB38410, sample SAMEA6850437) | metagenome | study: Metagenomic assessment of the ecological functions of the soil: analysis of the soil microbiota associated with the...
GGTAATACTTCGTTCCAGTTACGTATTGCTCCCTCGGCTTTCACCCTCGGGACGATGCAGGGATTGTTCAGACCGGGAGAACATCGCCGAGGATGCTGTACTGGACCGTGTCCGCTCGGACTTCATCCGCCTCGGCCTGGATGCGACGGCCCGCTTGATCGCCTTCGACGAGGAGCCGACATCCGGTCCTCGATCCAGAAACGAGCATCTCCGCAATGGCCTAGGCGCCCTCAGTGTCAGTCTCGAGCGACGTCGGCTTGCAGCGGAACCTGACCGCTTTCTCTGGCTGCAGAGGCGTGACCCGGCCCGCTCCGAGCTGCTTTGCCTAGGCCTGTCCGGGCTGCGCCGAGCCGAGCCAGTGGAGTTCGAGCAAGCGATTTGCCAGACGGCATGCGCCGGGGTTGGGGCTCGCGACATTCGCTGCCGGGTTGCTCCTGGGGGCGAGGCTTCGGACGCATGAGACCGGTGCTGGCGTCCTTCTCCGGTCAACACGACTAGAAGTCTTACCAGGCGATGAGTTTCGTCTGGCCGATCCTCGTCGTCGGAATCGCCGTCGGCGTCGCGGTCTCGAGCTCTGCTCCTCGTTCGACGGCGCGCACCGGACGGCAGCTTCTTTGCCGATGGGGACCGCGCAGCGGGCATCTTCGGTGTGCTGGCCACCGGCTTCTCCGTGCTGCTCGGACTGATCGTGTTTCTCGCCTTCACGAGCTACGACCAGTCAAGAAGTGGCGCAGAGACTGAGGCCTTGCTCGTCGCGCAGCAGTTCGAGACCGCGCAGTTCTTCCCGGTCGCAGTACGGCAAGCGGCTCGGAAACGAGCTCATCTGCTACGCGCGCTCGGTTGTGCACCAGGAGTGGCCGAGGATGCGGTCGGGCACGCAAGGGGACATCTTCAACCCGTGGGGCCTGGCCATGTTCAGTGACGCTTGAAGATCACAAATCCGGAAGACGGCCGTCGAACAGACGGCCTACGACGAAGTGGCTCGATCGCCGGGCCGATCGCGAGGTGGCGCGCATAGACCGAATCCACGGTGCGGAGGGCGTCGTGCCAGCGCCCTGTGGATCGTCCTCTTCTTCATCGCGGGCGTCATCTGCGTCTTCATGCTCTCTCTTCGCCGACAGCGGTGAGCGGGCATTCGTCCAGGCCGTCCTGATCGGCTCGGTCGTTGCGGTCATCGGCGTGACGCTTTTCCTGATCCGATTCCTCGACCATCCCGCTCGAAGCCGGGTACGGGGCACTGAAGCCCGTCGCGATGGAGCGCACACTTGGGCTGCTTGCTCGGGAGCGTCGGCTCGTGGGCCACAGTGGGCCGCTGTCCTGCAACGAGAGCGGGGCGGCCACAGGGCAGTGAGCAGAGCCGACGCTGCCCTGTGACCCTTCGATCATCCCCTTCGGACGATGCCGAGTGACGGGTCAGGCCTCGATCGTTCACTGGGGTGAAGCTACGAGATCGACGCCTGCGCAGCGCCATGGCGTTGCCTGCCACTTACCTGACGAGGGGCTTGCGGGTCCTGGAGCCTCCTGCCGAGAGGAAAGGGAGAGTGAGCGATCCAACCGAAGAGTTTTTCGCCGAGCTCGACAGCCGGGGCACGAGCCCATGCTTCGCAAAGCGACGGGGACCTTGCGTTTCGATCTGGTGGACGGAACGAACAAATCGTCACTGGTCTGTTGCGGTGAAGAAGGGCGACGTGTCGGTGTCTCAGCGCGAAGGGCCAGGCCGACTGCGTAGTGACTACCGACCGACCTCTTTTCGACGCGATCGTCCGCGGCGAGAGGAATGCGATGGCCGCAATACTCCGCGGAGAGATCGGCGTCGAGGGTGACCCAGAGCTGCTCGTCCTCTTCCAGCGCGTCTTCGCAGGGCCGGCGGAATCGATTCAGCGGCGAGAAGCCGCTGTCGCAGGGAGGTCGTCATGAGCGACGCTCGTACAGATCCTCGACGGCAACACATTCGTCGTCAGCGACGCGCGCGGAGACATCGAAGCGTCGCTGACCGACCCGACGGGCCTCTTCTCGTTCGACACCCGCTTCCTCTCGAAGTGGGTCCTGACGCGTCGACGGCGAGCGGCTGAACCCGCTCTCGGTCGACGATCTGCAGTACTTCGAGACGCGCTTCTTCCTCGTGCCCGGCACGGGCACCGTCTACGTCGACGCGAAGCTGTCCGTGATCCGCCGGCGCGCGGTCGGCGACGGCTTCCACGAGGAGCTGACGATCCTCAACCACGACGAGAAGCCGGTCGACATCACCGTTCGGCTCGAGGCCGCCTCCGACTTCGCCGACCTGTTCGAGGTCAAGGACGCGCTCGCAGAAGAAGGGCACGTACTCGACGCGGGTCGACGACGGCTCGTCTGCGACTCGGCTACGACCGCGAGACGTATCAGTCGCGCAGACGTCGATCTCGCGCGTCGGCGCCGGCGACGATCGACGAGACCGGCCTCACGCTTCGAGTCGCACATCGAGCCGCACGGCGTCGTGGACGACCGACCTCGACGTCGTCACGCGCGGCCGGCGTCGGAGGGACCATGCGAGGCCGAAGTACCAGCGTGGGGACGACAGGCACGGCCGAACATGGAGCGGAGCCTCGAGAGATGGCTGGACGACGCGCCACGGCTGGAGTGCGACTGGGAGCCGCTGAAGACGACGTACCGGCGTAGCCTCGTCGACCTCGCCGCGCTTCGCTTCGCGCCGCCGGTCGATGGGCGGCAAGAGCCTTCCCGCCGCCGGGCTGCCCTGGTTCATGACGATGTTCGGCCGGGACAGCATCTTCACGAGCCTGCAGGCGCTGCCGTTCACGCCCGAGCTCGCCGCGACGACGCTGCTCGCACTCGGAGACTGGCAGGGCAGCCGCGTCGACGACTTCCGCGACGAGGATCCCGGCCGGATCCTGCACGAGATGCGGTACGGCGAGATGACCGCGTTCGAGGAGCGGCCGCACTCGCCCGTACTACGGCAGCTGCCGACGCGACGCTGCTGTACGTCGTCCTGCTCGACGAGTACGAGCGGTGGACCGGCGATCAGAAAGCTCGTCCGCGATCTCGAGCAGCGAGGCGCGGGCTGCGCTCGACTGGATCGACGAGTACGCCGACCTCATGGGCAACGGCTACGTCTCGTACCAGCGTCGCAACGAGAAGACCGGGCTCGAGAACCAGTGCTGGAAGGACTCCTGGGACTCGATCTCCTACAGCGACGGCGAGACTCCCGGGCTTTCCGCGTGCGACCTGCGAGCTGCAGGGCTACGCCTACGACGCGAAGATGCGCGGCGCCCGCCTCGCGCGGCTCGTCTGGAAGGACCCGGCGTTCGCCGACCAGCTCGAGAAGGAGGCTGCCGACCTGAAGCGCCGGTTCAACCGCGACTTCTGGGTCGAGGACGGCGAGTACTTCGCGCTCGCGCTCGACACCGAACGGCAAGCAGGTCGACGCGCTCGCGTCGAACAACGGCCACCTGCTCTGGAGCGGCATCGTCGACAAGTCGAAGGCGAAGGCCGTCGTCGGCAACCTCGATGGGCCCGCGGCTCTTCTCCGGCTGGGGCGTTCGCACGCTTGCCGAAGGCGAGGGCGCGCTACAACCCGATCGGCTACCACGTCGGCACCGTCTGGCCGTTCGACAACTCCTTCATCGCCTGGGGCCTGCGCCGCTACGGCTTCAAGGAGGAGGCGGCGCAGATCGCCGCGGGCATCCTCGACGCGGCCGAGTGCTTCGACGGGCGCCTGCCCGAGGCGTTCGGCGGCTACGCGCGCACGCTGACCAAGTATCCGGTGCAGTACCCGACGGCGTGCAGCCCGCAGGCCTGGTCGACCGGCGCGCCGCTGCTGTTGCTGCGGACGATGCTCGGCCTCGAGCCGCTCGGCGAACACCTCGTCATCGATCCGGCGCTCCCGCACGGGATCGGGCGTCTCGAGCTGCTCGACATTCCGGGCCGCTGGGGAAGGATCGATGCGCTTTGGCCGGGGGCGGGTCCAGGTCGACGAGTCGCGGCTCGCGACGTCGAACTGGGTCTGGTCGAAGCGGTCATGCCAAAGTCGAAGCGAAAGAAGTCATGCCTACGGCCTAGGTTGAGCCGCGGGAAGCTCATCCCAACTGGATGACGGCTTCCCTCATGCGCTCTCGTCGCGGGCTTAGCCGCTCCGGAGTTGGGCGAGCGACTTTGGCGGCTTCGTGTACGGGACGATCATCGTGCTGTCGGTCATAGTTGCCGGGGCGAAGGCGTTTCCGCACGAACTGGGGCACGTCGCGCGGTGCTCGTGGCTGTGGCGACCCGTCGTCTTCTGGCTCGCGCACGTGTACGCGCACGGGCTACGCGATTCAGCATCGGCCACTGACTCGCACCTGTCGGCTGCCGATGCTCGGCGGCATCTCCCGCCGCAGAGCCTCGATTGTCGAGGCCGGGGTTTCACCCGTAGTGGCGCTCGTCCTGGGTGCAGTCGGCGTGCTCTCGGACGAGGTTGCGGTCACTGGCTTGCACATATGGGCTCGGCACTGGCTGTGCTGGGGACGACCTAGCGGTGTCGTCTTCGCCCAGGTGGAGCGCCTCCGACCCCTGAGGGCGCTCCTGGCAGTCGGGGCCAACCTGGCACTCGGCCTCGTGTTGATCGGCCTCAAGGTGTTCGTCGTGCATTGACCGCCGCCCTTGGCAGTGGACAGCACAGCCGCAGAGAGGAACCGGAGTGGCGTTTCGCCTGGCTCCCAGAGAGGGAGGCGACCGTGGGTCAGGTAATTGCAGTGCTCGGTACGGGGATCATGGGTCGGCCGATGGCGCGCAACCTGCTGCGAGGCCGGGCATGAGGTAACCGTCTGGAACCGGACGGATCGAAAGGCCGCAGTCGCTCGAAGAGGAGGCGCGCGCGTCGCACCGACACCCGCGGACGCGGTTCGTGACGCGGAGGTCGTCATCACGATGCTCGCGGACGCACGGCTGTCAGGGGAGACGGTGATCAAGAGCGGCGCGCTGCGACGCGATGACCAGATGGGCTCGCTCTGGATCCAGTCGAGCACGATCAGGGGTCGCCGCGACCGAGCGGCTGGCCGAGCTGGCCGACGAAGGCGGGGATCGCGTTCGTGCGACGCGCCGGTGCATCGGCACGAAGAAGCCGGCCGAGGACGGTGCAGCTGTTCGTGCTTGCGTCAGGTCCCCGCTGAGACGCGCGGGCGGCGCTGCGAGCCGGTCTTCGACGCGATCTCACGGGGTCACGTCTGGCTCGGCGAGGCAGGCCTGGGGACGCGGCTGAAGCTCGTCGTCAACGGCTGGATCCTACGGCACGATGGAGAACCTCTGCCGAGACGTTCGTCCTGGCTCGAGACGCTCGGCGTCGATCCCCGCAGCTTCTTCGGAGGCGATCTCCGGCGGTGGGATGGACATGCCGTACACGCACGTCTGAAGGGCGAGGCCATGCTGAACCAGGACTTCCGCGCCCTCGTTCCCATCTTGCGCACGCGCGAAAGGACGTGGGCTTGATCCTCGAGGCTGCCAGGCGAGTCGAGTTGCCGCTCGTGCGTGCGACCATAGCATACAGATTCGATCGTGCCTTCGAGCTTGGACACGGCGACGAGGACATGAGTGCCGTCCACTACGCGAGGCGCGGCGATGCCGGGGCGGTAGTCGTGGCGCCTTGCCGATCGACCGATTCCGGCAGATCGCGTCTGCGTCGGCCTCAACTACCGCGACCACGCGGAGGAGCAGGGCGTCGAGCTTCCCGAGCGCGCCGCTCCTCTTCGCGAAGTGGCCGAACGCGCTGATCGGACCGGGCGAGCCGATCGTGATCCCGCCGATCGTCGACGCAGTGCGACTACGAGGCGGAGCTCGGCGTCGTGATCGGCGACGCGCGTGCGCAGCGTCTCGGAGGAGAACGCGCTCGAGGTCGGTGCGCGGGCTACATCTGCGTCGAACGACGTCTCGCGCGCGCGACCTCCAGTTCTCGGACGGGCAGTGGACGCGCGGGAAGTCGCCGGACACCTTCTGCCCGGTCGGCCGCGGCTCGTCCCGCGCGAGCGAGGTGCCGGATCCGCAGGCGCTGCGCGATCCGCTGCGATCCTCAACGGCGAGACGATGCAGGACTCGACGACCGCGAACATGATCTTCGGCGTCGCCGAGATCATCGCGTACGTCACGCAGACGATCGACGCTCGAGCCCGGCGACCTGATCGCGACCGGCACGCCGGCGGGCGTCGGGGCGTTCCGCGACCCGCCGGTGTTGCTGCAGCCGGGCGACGAGGTGACGATCGAGATCGACGGGCTCGGCTCGCTGACGAATCCCGTTCAGGCGGAGGGCTAGGCGGAGACGCGCGCCGGTAGAGCTCGATCGTTTGACGCGTTCCCTCGTGAAGCGTCGTCCACTCGATCGGGCCGACGACGTCCTCGAGCCCGCCCTGATTCCATTTCTTCCGGGAAGGGAAGCTGCACGTCTTCGAACGTGATACGCCCCGCCACTTCGGGCGCAGCCGCTTCGATCGCACTGACGACGTCGCTCGCATGTGACGACGGGCCGCCGAGGTTGAAGACCGCAGCGCCGCCGTGCTCGGACCGTGCGGCGGCGATGAAGATTCGTGCGGCATCGGCCGCGAACTGGGCTGGCAGCGCCGCCGCAGCGCATCTCGTAACCCTGCCTCGCGCGGCGGCCTCCATCGCCAGCGTCGGATCTGCGGTCAAGCCCTGGTCTCGTCCCGGCCCGTAGACGACATGCGGGCGCGGCCCGACGCTGCCGACGCCGTCGTCCTCCGAAATAGACCTTCGCCGTTCCCTCGTTTGCGAGCTTGAAGACTCCGTAGAGCGTCGTCGGCTCACCTGCGTCTTCGACCCGTGGTCCGGAGCCGGGCCGTAGACGGCCGCCGAGCTCGCGTAGGCGATGCCGCGGACACCCTGTCTCTTGGCCGCCTCGAAGACGTTGGTCGTTCCGACGACGTTGACGGCGGCGCCGCGGGTCGGATCGGCCTTCACGAGCGGAACGAGCATCGCGGCGAGGTGAATCGACGTGCGTGATGCCGTTCTCTCGCGATCGTCTGCTCGAGGTGATCGAGGTCGGTGACGTCGCCGTGAAGGAGTGTCGGCTGTTCCAGTTCGTCGGGCGACATGATCAGCTCGAGTCGCGTCTCGGTTCGTGCCGAGGTCGTACAGGATCACGGGCACGTCCTCGCGCACGAGTTGCGCGCACGGACCGAGGCGCCGATGCACCCGAGCGCGCCGGTGATCAGGAAGCGCTCGTCCGTCGCTACGTCTTGATAGACGGTGACGACCTCAGTGTAGAACTCGATCGCCGCGCGGCCCTGCTCGTGCGGGCCCGAAGCCTGAGCGCCTTGATCCCGCCGAACGGAACGTGGACGTCGGCGCCCGCGGTCTGCGAGTTCACGTGGAGCGATCCCGGCCTCGGCGCGCTTCACGAATGCCTGCGTCGCCTGGAGGCTGTTCGTGAAGATGGACGCCGACAGCCCGAACTCGACCGCGTTCGCACGCTCGATCGCCTCGTCGAGCGTGTCGAACCGGTAGAGCGACGTGACGGGACCGAACACCTCTTCGCACGAGAGCATGCGCGTCGTCCGCGACGTCCTCGAACAGCGTCGGCGCGACGAGGTACGACTCGTCGTCGATGCGTTCGCCGCCGGCGAGCACCGTGCCTCCCTCGCGCTTCCGCTGCTCGATCGCCGTCGAGGACGTCGTTCGAGCTGCTTCTCGTTCACGAGCGGGCCGACCTCGGTCTCGGGATCGGCCGGATCGCCGACCTGCCGCTGTCGATGCGATCAGCGAGCCGCTGCCGGAACTCGTCGTAGACCGGCGCCTCGACGTAGATGCGACGCGTGGCGGTGCACTTCTGGCCGGCGGACCAGAACGCGCCCGCGTAGGCGGCCTCGACGGCGCGGCCGAGGTCGGCGTCGGCCAGTCACGATCAGCGGGTTGTGCCCGCCGAGCTCGAGCTGCACGCGCTTCCCGAGCGCCGTCGCCTGGTCGCGCACCAGGTGACCGACCGCGACCGAGCCGGTGAACGAGATCGCGCGAACCTTCGGATGCGCGGACGAGCGGCGTTCCGACCTCGGAGCCGCGGCCGATGACGACGTTCAGCACGCCCGCCGGGATCCCGGCCTCGTCGAGCGCGGCCGCAAGGTGCAGGCCGGTGAGCGGGTGCCTCCTGCGCCAGCTTCAGCACGACGGTGTTGCCGTAGACGAGCGCGGGAGCCATCTTCCAGGCGGGAATCGCCGCCGGGAAGTTCCAGGGCGTGATCAGCCCGACGACGCCGAGCGGCCGCCGCAGCGTGTAGAGCTCGAGCCGGTCGCCGACTGCTCGTACAGCTCGCCGTTCGGGCGTCCACGCCTCGCCGGCGAAGTAGCGGAAGATCGCGGCCGTGCGGGCCGACTCCATGCGCGCTTCGCGCAACGGCTTGCCCATCTCGCGCGTCATGTCCGCGCGCCATCTCCTCGACGCGCGCCTCGATCGCGTTGGCGGCGCGCATCAGCACCGCGGCGCGCGCTGCCGCCGGCATGCGCCGACCAGCCGGGAATGCCTCTGCGGCGGCCTCGACCGCCGCGACCACGTCCTCCTCGCCGGACGCGGGGAACTCGCCGACGACCTCGGTCGGGTTGGCACGGATTGCGCTTCTCGTAGGTGCGGCCGCTGCGGCGCCGGCGTCCATTCGCCGCCGACGTAGTTGGCGAGCTCCGGCCGCGCGGGCGCTTCGAGCACGCTATCGGACATGGGTCTTGCTCCTTTCGGCGGGAAGAAGGTCGGCTGCCGCGCCGACCGGATTCACGAGCTTGCCGATTCCCGGGATCGTGATCTCGACGTGCTGCCCAGGCGCGAGTGCGACATCGTCGGGCGGACGAGACCGGTGCCGGTCAGCAGAACGCTGCCTGCGGGGACGGGATTCTCGCGCACCACCCACGCCGGCGAGCTCCTCGAAGCGAGCGGCGCATCCTGGCCGTCGAGGTCTGTGCTTCATAGATGACGTCGCCGCCGGCGCCCGATGATGCGCAGCTCGATCGTCGAACGGCTGCGACCAATCGTCAGGGAGACGCGATCGCCGGGCCGAGCGCGCACGCGCCCGCGAAGAGCTTTGCCTGGGGAAGGTAGAGCGGGTTCGCGCCTTCGATGTCCCGCGCGGTCACGTCGTTGCCGATCGTTGCGCCGAGCAACCCGCCGTCCGCGTCCAGCACGAGCGCCAGCTCGGGTTCCGGCACCGTCCACCGGGCATCGGAGCGGACGCCCATCAGTCGCGCCGGGACCGACGGTTCGACGGCCGGCCGGCGTCCTTCAGGAACAGCTCGGGACGCTCGGCGTCGTAGACGAGGCTGTAGACGTCGCGCGCCTCCGACCCGGCTCTCGTCGACGCGGGCGTCGCGGCTTCGCTCGTACGTGACGCCGGCGGCCCACGTCTCGGGCGGGACGAGCGGCACGAGCAGCTCGAACGGCGGCGGTAGCTCGAGTGTCTCGGCGTCGAGCGCCTCGATCGTCCGTCCGGTCAGATCGCGCGACCCGCGCAACACGGCGAGCACGTCGTCGCTCTCGAGCTCGGCGACGGTCGTCGGCGCGTCCGGTTCGACGGAGCCGAGCCGCGGCTCGCTGTCCGTGCTCTCTGAAGCGGACGATGCGGATCAATAGGTTGCTCGCCCGCCGGAGATGTCGAAGCATGCGCCGGTCGCGAAGCTCAGATTCTCGCTGGCGAGGTAGGCGATCAGGTGGGCCACCTCTTCCGGCTGGCCGACCCTCCCGAGCGGGATCTTCTGCAGCATGTAGCCGATGTGCTCCTCGCTGAGCTGACCGAGGATCGGTGTGTCGATCACGGCCGGTGCGATGCAGTTGACGAGCACGCCGGAATCGGCGACCTCCTTTGCCGATCGACTTGGTCATTCCGATCACGGCGGCCTTGCTCGCCGAATACGCCGAGGCATTCGGGTTGCCTTCCTTGCCTGCGATCGAGGCGACGTTGACGACTCGTCCGTAACCGCGCTCGATCATCTTGCGTACTGCCGCGCGGTTGCAGAAGAACGTGCCGTCGCAGTTGATCGCGAACACGCGCCGCCACTCCTCGTCCGGCATGTCGACGGCGCGGAACCGAATCGCCGCCGACTCCCGCCGAGCAGACGAGGATGTCGAGTCCGCCGAGCTCGAGTCGACCCGTGCCGACAGCGGCGTCGGCGTCGCTCGATTTCGTCACGTCGCCGCGAATCGGAAGAACGTCCTCGTGGAGGCCGTTGGGATCGACGTCGAGCACGGCTACGCGTGCACCGCTCGTGCGCAGCAACTCGACGGTCGCCGCACCGATCCCGCTGGCGCCTCCCGTGACGAGGGCCACGCGGCCGCCGAAGTCGTACGCGTTCACACGCAGTCTTATATCGCGGGGCGAACAGAGCGCGGGCGGGGACTAAGCTTGGCACGTGGCGTTCGATCCGATCGCGGACTACCCGCTCGGGACGCAGCGGCCCGATCTGGTCCGCACGCCCGGCGGGCTCGGGCTCGACGAGCTCACGCTCGACGCGCTCCGCTCGGGCCGGTTGGACGCCTCGGAGATGCGGGCGACGGCGGAGACGCTCGAGCTTCAGGCCGAGGTTGCGCCTCGCGGCCGGCCGCGCGCAGCTTGCCGCCAACCTCGCGCGGGCAGCCGAGCTCGCCGGTGTGCCGGACGAGGTCATCCTCGAGGTCTACACCGCGCTGCGTCCGCACCGCTCGACCGCGGACGAGCTCGAGAGCTGGGCGGACCGGCTCGAGACGAGACTTCCAGGCGGTGGCGACCGCGGCTTTCGTCCGGGAAGCCGCGCGTGGTCTACGCAGCAGCGGAATCTCCTTCTCCCTGATGAGCCGACGGTCTAGACGGTTCGTCGAGCGCGAGCGTCGCGAGCTGCGGCGCGAGGTTCTGATCACCCCGCACCCCGAGCTCGGGCTCGTCGCGATGAACGGTCCGAACGACCCGGAGCCCGGGTCTCGACGATCGAGGACGGGCGAGTCGTGCGGCTCGACGGACGGCGCGAGCGAGGAGTTCGACGCGATCGACCACTTCATCGCACGCCACGGCGCTCGATCTCGAAGTCGCGGCCGAGGCGATGGCGCTCGACGACGGCGAGCTCGCCCGCCGGCTCGTCGACGTCGACGTGCCGCGCGCGGAGCTCGTCCGGCTTCGCGCGGGCTCGACGCCGGCGCGGCTGGCGCGCGTGGTCTCGCTGCTCGACCCCGTCGAGCTGATGTTCGCGCTCAAGAAGCTGCGCGCCCGCCGCGCCCCGGCGAACCAGGCGCACGTCACGAACCTGAAGGAGAACCCGGCGCTGCTCGCGGCCGACGCCGCCGAGGCCGCGCGCGCGCGGTTTCGCCGAGATCGAGACGACCGTCGGCGTCTCGCGCTACGCGCCGCTGAACGCGATGGCGATCCTCGTCGGCTCGCAGACCGGGCGGCCGGGCGTGCTGACGCAGTGCGCGGTCGAGGAGCGGCGGAACCTGCAGCTCGCGATCCAGGGCCTCGTCACGTACGCGGAGACGCTCTCCGTCTACGGCACCGAGCCGGTGTTCGTGGACGGCGACGACACGCCCTGGTCGAAGGCGCTTCCTCGCCTCGGCGTACGCGTCGCGCGGCGATCAAGGTGCGCTTCACGTCCGGCGGCGGTTCCGAGGCGCTGATGGGCCATGCGCGGCGGCTGCTCGATGCTCTACCTCGAGGCGCGCTGCCTGTCGCTCGCGCGGCGCGGCCGGCTCGCAGGGCGTGCAGAACGGGTCGATCTCGTGCGTCGCGCTCGTGATGAGCGTGCCCGGCGGGATCGCGCGAGATCCTCGCCGAGAACGTGCTCGCCGCCTGGCTCGACCTCGAGGTCGCATCCGGGCAACGACGCGATCGCCTCGCACTCGCCGATCCGGCAAGCACGGCGAAGCTGATGGGCCAGTTCCTTCCCGGAACCGACTTCGTCACGTCCGGCTACAGCGTGATGCCGCGCTACGACAACATGTTCGGCGGCGGCAACTACGACGCCGACGACATCGACGAGTGGCTGACGATCCAGCGCGACTGGCAGGTGGACGGCGGGCATCGAGCCGCTGAGCGAGGACGAGGCGATCGGCGTGCGCGAGCGCGCGGCGCGCGCGATCCAGGCCGTCTTCGCCGCGCTCGGCTTTCCCGCGATCACGGACGAGGAGGTCGAGGCGGCGACGTATGCGCTCGACAGCCGCGACCTGCCCGACCGCGATCGCGCCGCCGACGTCGCCGCCGCCGACCGGGTGCTGGCGGAGGGGATCAGCGGCGCTCGACGTCGCGCGCGAGCTCGACCGGCACGGCTTCACCGACGTCGCCGAGGCGGTCCTCGGCATGCAGCGCCAGCGCGTCTCGGCCGACTACCTCCAGACGTCGGCGATCATCGACCCGACCGGGGCGGTCAGCGCGGCGGTCAACGATCCGAACCGCTACTCGGGCCCGGGCACCGGCTATCGCCTCGACGGCGAGCGCTGGCAGCGCCTGCAGCAGCTTCCGCACGAGCTCGACGCGCGCACGTCTGGACGAGGCCGACGGACGCGCAGCAGCCCGTGGTGGTCGAGAAGCACGTTGCCAGTGTAGGCAACGAGGCGGACGACGTCGTGATCGCGGTCGGGCCGGCGTTCGCCGACGGATTGCGGACGACGATCGGCGGCCTGGCGCACCAGGACGTGCTCGAGGCGCTGATCGAGGGAGTGCGAGAGGCGGGCGCGGCGCCGCGGCTCGTCCGCGTGCGCCGCGCGTCCGACGTCGCCTTCATCGGCCACGACGGCGCGCGCCTCGCCGGCTCCGGCGTCGCGATCGGCATCCAGTCGAAGGGCACGACGCGTGATCCACCGAGCCGACCTCCAGCCGCTCGACAACCTCGAGCTCTTCGGCATGGCGCCGCTCGCTCACGCTCGACTCGTACCGCGCGATCGGCCGCAACGCCGGCGGCTACGCGCTCGAAGCAGCGCGTCGGGCCCGTGCCGACGGTGATGGACAACTTCGCGCGCGCGAAGCTGATCGTCCGGACGACGCTGTTACACGCGCGCGAGACGGCCGCGATCACGCCCGGCGCGCCCGGCGGTTGAGCTGGAGCTGCAGCCTGACCTAGACGGGAGGCGTCTTCTCGGCGGGCCAGGGCACGCCGCCGACGCCCCAGTTCTTCGGCGAGTGTCCTTCGACGACGACCCACGTGTGCTCGCGCAGGCCTTCGGTCGTCGCTTCGCAGCAGCGCATCCGTCAGCCCTGCGATCAGCTTGCGGCTCGTCTCCTCGTCCATCCGGAAGTCGAACAGCTTTGACCTCGATCAGCGGCATGGCACTAGCCCGCGGGCTTGCCCGGCGATGCCCCAGTGCTTCGGCTGGACGCCCTGGATCACGACGTGGATGTGCTCCTTCGCCGCGCCGCTCGACTCGTGCAGGGCGTCCGTCAGCGCCTCGATCATCTTCGGCACGGATTCGTCGGTCACTCGGTGGTCGTAGAGCTTGACTTCGATCATCGGCATTGCGTGCTCCTCTCTTACGTGCAGATCAGCGCTCGACGTGACTGCTGCCGCCGTCGGGGCCGAGCACGAGATCGCGGTCCCGGTCGGGAACGTGGTCGAGCGGCACCGGCGCGAGTGCTTCGAAGAACGTCACGTCCGCTTCTCCGAGACACACGCTGTGCGCGGACGCCGCGGTTGATCACGATGACGTCGCCGGCCTTGACGTCACGGGTCTCGCCCGCAACGGTCACCGTCGCCTCGCCGTCGACGATCGCCATCACCTGCTCGGTGTGCTCGTGAGCGTGGTCCGGCACCTGCTTCCCCGGCTCGTACGTGACGCGGCAGAGCAGGATCTGCTCGCCGCCGATCGCGTGCAGGCGTGACGCCGTCGACGAACTGCCAAGCCTCGACGCCGTTCCACGTTCGAAACGGCGTCGCGGTATCAGCCATCTGTCTCGAAGAAGCCCTTGCCGCCGTCCGAGCTCACCGTCCGGATCGAGACCGGGTCGTCGAAGATGACGCGCTTGCCTTCGCGCCGCGGCTCCTTGCTCTCCGTCGAGCGCGCGCAGGACCCGCTCCGGCGTCGCCGGGCAGCTGGGTCACCCAGACGCCGACGGCGTCGTAGATCGCGGACACGATCGCCGGCGGCTGCGCGTTGTTCGCCATCTCGCCGGATCGCCTTCGCGCCGAACGGCCCGTCCTCGGACGGGTTCTCGATGATCAGGTTGTCGACGTCGGGCAGGTCCTCGAGTGACCGGCGCGAGGTAGGCGCCGAACTCGCCGCCGCGGTGCTCGGTCTCCGGGTAGTACGGGTACGCCTCCTCGAGCAGGCCGAGCCCGAGCCCCATCATCGCGCCGCCTTCGATCTGGCCCTCGACGAGCGTCGGGTTGATCGCGCGGCCGACGTCGTAGACCTGGATCAACCGCTCGACCGTCGACCTCGCCCGTCTCGTCGTCGACCTCGACTTCCGCCACGCAGGCGGCGTAGGAGATCGCCGAGTGCGGCTCGATCTCGACGGAGCCGTCGTCGTCGTTGACGTCGGCGTACGGCTTCAGCGCCGCACCGGTGCCGGTGATCAGCTCGCCGTAGTTCCAGGTTGCGGCGGCGGCCACGTCCGGGATCGCCGATCTTCCGGTCCGGCGCGCCCTTGGCGATGACCTCGCCGTCGACGATCTCGAGGTCGCCCGGTGCGATCTCGAGCTCCTTCGACGCGATGTCGAGGATGCGCTCGCGGGCCTGCTCGGCCGCGAAGCGGACGGCGTTGCCGCCGATGAACGTGCCGCGCGAGGCGAAGCTCCCGGTGCACACGGCGGACGAGTCGGTGTTCGTGTTGTCGTTGGTGACCCAGTCGAAGGGCACGCCGAGCGCGTCCGCGACGATCTGCGTGTGCACGGTCTGTCGATCCCTGGCCGATGTCGACCGTGCCGGAGAAGACGTCGACGCGGCCGTCGGGCTTCAGCTTGACCCACGCCTGGCTCGGGTCGCCGTTCTGGTTCATGCCGGTCGGGTACTCGATCGTCGCGATCCCGCGGCCTTTGTGCTTCGCCATCAGCGACCCCCTCCGTTCGACGAGCGTCCGATCCTGCTGCTGGGCGACGAGGTGCTCCGGGAGCAGGTCGCCGGTGCGACGCTCGTTCGTCATCGACTGGTACTCGCCGGGCAGGTCGTAGCCGACGCGGTCTGCGGCAGCGAGGACGACCGGGACAGTCGACGGATCCTTGAGCACGACCCGATTGGCGAGTCGTGTCGCCGATCCGGTTCGCGTTCTTCAGCCGCAGCTGCGAGCGGATCGATCCCGAGCACCTCGGCGATCCGGTTCATGTGCGTCTCGACGGCGAACGAGACCGAGGTCACGCCGAAGCCGCGCATCGCCGTCGTCGGCACGCGGTTCGTGAAGACGCACGAAGCCGTCGAAGTGAACGTTCGGGATCGTGTACGCGCCGGTGTGGTGGAACGCGTGCTTCGTCACGCCGTACGGGCAGAAGCGCGCGTACGCGCCCGCGTCGTGGAGCGTCAGTCATCCTGCCGGCCGAGGATCCAGCCGTCGCTGCGTGACGGCGTCGCGCGATCTCCATGTGCCACGGCGCGCGGGTCGAGGAGCACGAGGAACTCCTCTTCGCGCGTCCAGCGCCACTTCACCGGTCGCTTCGGCCTTGAGCGCGAGCAGCGCGCAGATCGTCTCGCGTCGCCGTGTCGACCTTGCCGCCGAAGCCGCCGCCGACGGTCCCGCCGACGAACTTCAGCTTGTTCAGCGGCCACTCGAGGTGCGCGGCGACGACGCCCATCGAGAAGTACATCGCCTGCGTGCACGAGTAGATCGTCAGGCGGCCGTTCGCCTCCGGGACGACGAGCGCGGTCTGCGGCTCGATCGGGCAGTGCTCGATCGCCTGCGGGCGGTAGACGCCCTCGACGATCGTGTCCGGCCTGCTCGAACGCCGCGTCGATGTCGCCCTTGCGCACGCGGCGGTGGTTGTACGGGCCGAAGTGCGGATAGACCGTTGCCCCACTGGTGGATCTGTCGGCGCAGTCGGGATCCATCGCCTTGCGGATGTCGAAGAGCGCCGGCGCGCTCCTCGTACTCGATCTCGATCGCGTCGACCGCCTCGCGGCGCGGTGTCCTCGTCGATCGGCGGCGACCGCTGCGATCGGCTGGCCCTTGTAGCGCACCTCGTCCGTCGGCGAGCAGCGGCTCGTCGGCCGGGGATCGCCGAGCGCCTCGAGGTGGCCGTAGACGTTGTGCGGGACGTCCTCGTGGTGACGATCGCGTGCACGCCCGGCAGCGCCTCCGGCCTTGCTCGTGTCGAGCCGCGTGATCGCCGCGTGGTGGTGCGGCGAGCGCAGCGCCTTCGTCCAGAGCGTGCCGCGGACGCGGACGTCGTCGACGTACTGCGTCCGCCCGGTGACGTGCGCGACGCCGTCGTAGCGCGGCAGTCGCGCGCCGACGGCCTTCATGCCGGGCTCCCTGGGATCGAGCACTGCCGGCCTCCCCGGCTCGAAGCTCGGCTCGACCTGTTCGGGATGGACGCTCGCCCTCGCGCGGCGGCCATCGACCGCGTCGACGATCTTCACGTAGCCGGTGCAGCGGCAGACGTGGCCCGACGAGCGCCTCGAGCATCTCCTCGCGGTTCGGCCGTCGGCGTCGCGCTCGATCAGCGCGGTCGCGGCCATGATCGAAGCCCGGACGTGCAGAAGCCGCACTGCGCGGCGTAGTGCTCGTCGAACGCGGCCTGCACCGGCGAGAGGTCGTCCGCCGCGCCGAGGCCCTCGACGCGTCGTGATCGTGCGCACCGTCGACTGCCGCGAGCGGCACGAGGCATGACCGCCGCGGCTCGCCGTCGACGAGCACCGTGCACGGCGCCGCAGCCGCCCTGCTGGCAGCCGGCCTTCGGGCTCGTGATGTCGAGCTCCTCGCGCAGCGCACGTGAGGAGCGACGTGAGCGGCGGGCTGTGGCGTCGTGCTCGCTCGCCGTTGACGGTGAGTCTCATCTGCTCTCCTCCGAGGTCGTCGAGTGCTCGCTGGACGAGCATCGGGCAGCAGCCGCTGCGCGGTACCAGGCCGACGCGAGTGCATCGTCGTGTGGTCTGAGCGTCGTCGAGCACCTTCTGCGACGGCCTCCGTCGACCGAGGCGCCGCCTGCGAGCGCGTCCTCGACCGAGGGCTGCGCGACGTGCGCATCGTCCGCGCCGCTCGAGACCGACACGCGGACGCCGCCGGACGTCTTCGGCGGCGCAGACGGCGCAGGATCGTGTACGCGTGCGCGTGCGGCCTGCGGGCGGCTGCGTAGCCGCGACCGCTTCGGCTCGCTCGAGCTCGACTTCGAGCAGCAGCCGCCCGTCGGGAGCCGGCGTCGACGAAGTCCTCGACCGGCTCCGGTGCGCTCGCCGCCTGCGCCGCCGTCGTGACCTGCGCGCCGAGGGCGATCAGCGCAGCCTGCAGGTCGCCGCGCGGGGCTGCGCCGCCGGCGGCGCGCACAGGTTGTCCTCCGAGCGTGGCCTGGCGCGCGGATCTCGTGATCCGCGACGTTGCGCGCTGCGGTCCCGAGCGGCTCGGGCGCATCCTCGAGCTCGGCCACCGTCGTCATCGCGCCGATGGTCAGAGCGACGCCGTTGCGCGCGATTCCCGAGAGGCCGGCGTCCTGCAGCAGCAGGACGCGGTCCGGCCTGCAGCCGCCCGTAGTTCATGCTCGGGCATCAGGATCGTGCCGCCGCCGAGCACGGTCACGCCGAGCCGTCGCCGAAGGCCTCGACCGCCTCGTCGCGCGACGCTGGGGGCGATCACCTGGCGCCTCTGCAGAGATGTCGCTGCCACTCGCCGCTCCCCTCCTCGAAGGCGCTAACCGGGCCGATTGTATACCGCTGCGCGGGCGCGCAGCAGAGTGTCCGGCCAGTCGCTCGCGGTTATCGTGAGAGCAGTGGCGTTCGCGACGATCGACGAGCTCGAGGCCGGCCTCGAGGTGCGAGGTACCTGCCCGAGCGGGGCCTCGCGACCGCGCTGTACCTCTCGCTCGCCTCGAGAAGCCGCTGCTGCTCGAGGGCGAGGCCGGGCGTCGGCAAGACCGAGGCGGCGAAGGCGCTCGCCGCGCGCGCTCGGCGCGCGGCTGATCCGGCTGCAGTGCTACGAGGGCCTCGACGTCGCGCACGCGGTCTACGAGTGGAACTACTCGCGCCAGCTGCTGCACATCCGCGCGGCGCAGGAGGGGACGGTCGCCGAGCGAGGAGCTGTTCGGCCCGAGTTCCTGATCCGGCGGCCGCTGCTCGAGGCGATCGAGCGCGAGCGAGCCGGTCGTGCTGCTGATCGACGAGATCGACCGCGCCGACGACGAGTTCGAGGCGTTCCTGCTCGAGGTGCTCTCGGACTTCCAGATCACGATCCCGGAGATCGGCACGATCGCGCGCCGCGCAGCCGGCCGGTCGTGATCCTGACCTCGAACCGCACGCGCGAGCTGCACGACGCGCTCAAGCGCCGCTGCCTCTTCCACTGGATCGGTCACCCGACGCTCGAGCGCGAGATCGAGATCGTCACGCTGCGCGTGCCCGGCATCCCCGAGCGGCTGGCCGCGCAGGCGGCGGCGTTCGTGCAGCGGCCTGCGGCAGCTCGACCTCGCGAAGCCGCCGGGCGTGGCCGAGACGATCGACTGGGCGCAGGCGCTGGCGGCGCTCGGCCGCGCAGGAGCTCGACGCCGAGGTCGTCGAGCAGACGCTCGGCTCGGTGCTGAAGTACCACGAGGACCTCGCCGCCGTCCGCGACGAGCGCTCTCGTCGCGCTCGTCGAGGAGGCACGCAGTGCCGCAGCCGGCGCCGTCTGACGGCGGTCGTCCGCCACGTCGTCACGTTCGGGCGCGTCCTGCGCGAGGCGGGGCTCGAGGTCGGCCCGGGCCGCGTCTCGGACGCGCTGCACCGGACTCGACTGCGTCGACATCCGCAACCGCAGGACGACGTCTACTGGACGCTGCGCACGACGCTCGTGTCGCGCGCCGAGGACCTCGAGCGTTCGACCGCGCCTTCGCGGCCTGGTTCCTCCGCTCGCCGCTCGCGTCCGCCGTACCGCGGCGCGCTCCGATCGACGAGCCGCCGTCGTCTCGCGAGCGGACGCGCACCGATGCGCACCGGCGACGACGAGTCGGCCGAGGCGACGAGTCCACGCGAGATCGGCTGGAGCGCCGACGAGGTGCTGCGCCGGAAGGACTTCGCCGCGATGACGCCGGAGGAGTTCGCGCAGCTCGCGAAGCTGATCGCGGAGGTCGCCGCCGCGCGGCCGCTGCGGCGCTCCGCGCCGGCTGCGCCGCACGCGCGCGGCCGCAGCCTCGACCTGCGACGGCTTGCGCGCGTTCGCTCGCCACGCGGCGGCGACCCGATCGAGCGCGCGTTCCGCCGCCGCATCGAGGTGCCGCGCAAGCTCGTCGTGCTCTGCGACGTCTCGGGCTCGATGGAGGCCTACGCGCGGGCGCTGCTGCTCTTCCTGCACGCCGCTGGTCGGGTCCGGGCGCGGCGTCGAGGCGTTCGCGTTCGGGACGCGGCTGATCGCGGCTGACGGACGAGCTCGCGGACCGCGATCCCGGAGCAGGCGCTCGACGGCAGCGCGCCGAGCGCGTCGTCGACTGGGCGGCGGCACGCGGATCGGCGCGTCGCTGAAGGCGTTCAACGACGTCTGGGGGCGGCGTGCGCTCACGCGCGGCGCGGTCGTCGTGATCGTCTCCGACGGCTGGGAGCGCGAGGACGCCGCGCTCGTCGGCGCGCGAGATGGCGCGCCTGCGCGCTGCGGCGTACGCGGTCGTCTGGGTCAACCCGCTCAAGGGCCATCCCGAGTACCAGCCGCTCGCCGGCGGGATGCGAGCGGCGCTGCCGTTCGTCGACCGGTTCCTGGCCGGGCACAATCTGGCGAGTCTCGAAGAACTGGCCGAGCGTCCTCGCCGGCATCGAAAGGAGGCACGCGGCATGAAGGAGATCCTGGCGGACGTCGAGCGCTGGCGCGCGCACGGGCGAGAGGTCGCGTCGCGACGGTGATCGCGACGCGCCGCTCGGCGCCGCGTCCGGTCGGCGCGAGCTGGCGGTCTCGGAAGCGGGCGAGATGTGCGGCTCGGTCTCGGGCGGCTGCGTCGAGTCGCGACGTCTACGAGAACGCGCGCGAGGTGCTGGAGCTGGCGAGCCGCAGTTGCTCTCGTACGGGATCGCCGACGAGCTGGCCTGGTCGGTCGGCCTTCCCTGCGGCGGCGAGATCGACGTGTTCGTGGAGCGCGCCGGATGCAGCTCGGTCGAGCGTCTGCTGAGGCATCATCGAGACCGAGGAGCGCGCCGTGCTCTTCACGGTCGTCGAGGGCGAGCCGCTCGGGGCGCGACTTGCTCGTCGACCGAGGCGGGCGAGCGGTTCGGCGACGGCGTGCCGGAGCTCGCCGGACGCGTCGACGAGCTCGCTGCGCGAGCGGCGAAACACGGCTGCTCGAGCTCGACGACGGCCGAAGGTGTTCGCCGAGGTCGTACGGGCCCGCCGCCGCGGCCTGCTCGTCTATCGGCGCGGTCGACACGGCCGGAGTCGCTGCGCCGCGCGCGAAGCTGCTCGGCTGGACGACGATCGTCGCCGACGCGCGCGGCAAGTTCGCGACACGCAGGAGCGGATCCCGAGCGCCGACGAGCTGATCGTCGCCTGGCCGCAGGAGGCGATCGCGCAGGTCGCAGCCCGACCACCAGACTGCGATCGTCGTGCTCGACGCACGACGACAAGTTCGACGATCCCTGCGCTGCAAGGGCGCGCTCGCGAACCGAGGCGTTCTACATCGGCGCGCTCGGCTCGCGGCGGAACCAGGAGCGCCGGCGCGAGCGGCTGCTCGAGGCCGGCGTCGAGGAGCAGCGATTCGAGCGAGTCTCGGGCCCGTACGGGTCTCGACATCGGCGCAGACACGCCCGCCGAAACCGCTCTGTCGATCCTGGGCGAGATCCTCGCCACACGGGCCAGGCCGCGACGGCGGCTTCCTCCGCAACTCGAAGACGCGAATCCACGTCGAAGAGCCGCGCGAGACAAGCGCCGAGACGATCGCAGTCGCGCGCGATTGACGCACCGACCGCGCGCGCGAGACTGTAACGTCCCAAAGGCCGACACGGGTTTCGGTCACGTAGCGAAGCCGTACCGTGAACGAGCCTCAGCTGAGTCCGACCCCGACCGGACACGTCGCATGCCGACTTGTCCTGGGGTCTGGACAAAGACAGCCGCCTGAAAGGACAGGATGCCTCGTCATCCTGGCGCCCCCAGGTTCGCGGGCGGGATGTTCCGCAGCGGCGTGCAACGCGACCGGGAGCACCTGTCGCTCGCGTTCGTCGACGGCGGAGTAGCAGGCTTCCGCCTGGAGCCGCGAAAGTGTTAGGTTCGGCCGGCTTTAGCAGCGCTGAAAAGGAGCCGAGATGGCCGTTGACGTCAAGTCGGAGAAGCTCCACGAGCTCGTCGACTCGAGAACGCCGAGGTCGAGAAGCTCGCGACGGGCTTCACCTTCACCGAGGGGCCGATCTGGAACCAGGAAGGGCGCTTCTTGCTCTTCAGCGACATGCCGGGCGACATGCGCCGGCGCTGGCAGCCGAGGCGAGACGGCGTCGACGGGTCGCGCGACCCGAGCAACAAGGGCAACGGCATGACGCTCGACGCCGACGGCAGCCTGCATCGTCTGCGAGCACGTCACGAGCTCACTCGTGCGCGATGGACCGACGGCACGGACGGCGACCGCGAGACGCTCGCCTCGCACTACGAGGGCAAGGAGCTGAACAGCCCGAACGACGTGATCGTCGCGCCGCGACGGCTCGATCATACTTCACCGACCCGTGGTACGGGCGCATGCCCGGTCTTCGGCATCGAGCGCGAGCAGCGAGCTCGACTTCAGGGCGTCTACCGGATCCCGCCCGGCGGCGGCGATCCTGCAGCTGCTCGTCGACGACTTCGAGCAGCCGAACGGCCTCTGCTTCTCGCCCGACGAGTCGCTGCTCTACATCAACGACACGCCGAACGCGCGCACATCCGCGTCTTCGACGTCGGCGCCGGACGGCACGCTCTCGAACGGGCGCGATGTTCTTCGAGAACATCGGCACGGGCGTGATCGAGGAGGGCATCCCGCGACGGGATGAAGCTGCGACGAGCAGCGGCAACGTCTACGTCACCGGGCCCGGACGGCGTCTGGGTGATCAGCGCCGACGGCGAGCACCTCGGCGTCGATCGAGGTCCCGGAGAACGTCGGCAACCTGAACTGGGGCGGCGACGACTGGCAGCACGCTGTTCATCCCGAGCTCGACGTCGCGTCTACCGCGTGCGCGATGAAGGTCGTCGGGCAACCGGCTCGGCTACATGACGTGAGGAGGAGACGATGAGCGAAGCCGAACGCATCGACCCGAAGGCGCGCGGCGCTGATCATCCAGGACCTGCAGAACGACGTGATCATCGAGGGCGGCGCGTTCGCCGACTCCGGCGCGCCGCAGCACGCGAACGAGCAGAACGTCGTCGAGAACGTGAAGGAGCCTCGCGGCGCGTGCCGCGCGCGCCGGCGTCCCGGTGATCCACGTCTGGTACATCGTCGAGGACGGCGCGCCCGGCCTGAAGCTGAACGCGCCGCTCTTCCAGGGCGTGAAGGACGCGAACGCGCTCGTGCGCGGCACGTGGGGCGCAGCGCCGGCCGACGGGCTCGAGCCGCAGGACGGCGACTACGTCGTCGAGAAGATGCGGATGAACGGCTGGCTAGGAACGAGGCTCGAGCATGCTGCTCGCGCGGCCTCGGCGTCGACACGCTGATCATCACCGGCGCCTGGACGAACATGTCGATCGAGCACACGGCTCGCACGCGGCGCCGACAAGGGCTACTTCATGGTCGTTCCGGAGGACGGCTGCTCGACGATGAGCGCCGAGCTGGCACAACGCGTCGATCAACTTCGCGCTGCAGAACGTCTCCACCGTCACGACGTGCGCCGCCGTGCTCGAGGCGATCGGCGCCGCCGCGCCCGCCTAAGCTCGGCCGACATGAAAACTCGCGCCGCCGTCTTTCACGGCGCCGGCCGGCCGCTCGAGGTGCGCGAGATCGAGCTCGACGAGCCGCGCGACGACGAGGTCGTCGTGCGGATGGTGTCCGTCGGGATTTGCGGGACCGACCTGCACATGCGTCAAAGGCGAGTGGCGGCGGCCGACGCCGATGGTCGCTCGGCCACGAGGGCGCCGGGGTCGATCGAGGAGGTCGGGAGCGGCGTCTCGTCCGTCCGGCCGGGCGACCGGGTCGTCTTGTCCTGGGCGCCCTCGTGCGGCGAGTGCGCCGACTGTGCGCGTGGCCGGCCGGCCGCGTGCGTCCCGCTGCACCGAGCGATCGGCGCCGGCACTCTGGTGGACGGAAGAACGGGGATGTCGCTCGACGGCGAGACCGTGTACCGCGGCACGGCCACCGGTGCGCTGGCCGAGCGTGTGGTCGTTGCCGAGCGGGTCGCCCTGCCGCTCGGCGAGGACGTGCCACTCGAGGAGGCGGCGCTGCTCGGCTGCGCCGCGCTCACCGGCGTCGGGCGCGGTGCTGTTCTGCGGCGCGCGTGCAGCCAAACGCTTCGGTCGTCGTGGTCGGCGCGGGCGGCGTCGGCCAGTTCGTGCGTCCAGGGTGCGCGAATCGCCGGTGCGGAAACCGTTGTGTCCGTCGACCCGGTCGAGGCCCGGCGAGACCAGGCACTCCAGCTCGGCGCGACCGCGGCCGTCGCGCCCGAGGACCTCAAGCAGCACCATGCGAGACCTGCTTCCGGAGGGCGCCGACTACGCGTTCGACGCGGTCGGCGCCCCGGAGACGACGGAGCTCGCGCTGCGCTGGACACGCAGCGGCGGCAGCTGCGTGTCGTCGTCGGCCTTCCCGCAGCCGGCGCCAGGCTCGACCTCGATCCCGGCGAGTTCAACCGCCGCGAAAAATGGCTGACGGGGACGATGTACGGCTCGGAGGATCCCGCGGTCGCGCTGCCGGTCCTCCTGGAGCACGTACGCGCCGGACGACTGGCGCTCCATCCGCTGCTCGGGCCCAGCTTCCCGCTCGAGCGCGTCAACGATGCGATCGAGGCGAGCCTCGCAGGCTCCGCCGGCGCGCGTGGTGGTGCAGCCGTGATCGAGCAGGTCGAACACGTCCGGGTCGCCTGGGTGGACACCGACGCCGGTGGACGCATCCACTTCACCGCGGTGTTCCGCTGGGTCGAGGCGGCGGAGGTCGCCCTGATGCGGCGGCTCGGGCTGATGGCAGGCTGGGGCAACTTCCCCGGCGGCACGTCGAGGCGGACTATCTGAAGGTGCTGGTCTTCGAGGACGAGGTCGAGGTGCGGCTCCGGATCGACACGCGTCGGCAGGACGTCGATCACCTACGGCTGGCAGCTCGCTGAAGGACGGGGAGCCTTACGTGACGGGTAGTCACACGATCGTCCACGTAGACGGAGGAAGGCCAGCCGGCGCAGCTACCGGACGAGCTGCGCGCGAGCCTCGACGGCCGAACTAGCCCTCCGACTGCCAGCGTTCGCGGTAGTCCTCGCGCACGGGACGGAAGACGTCCAGCACCAGCGCGCCTTCCGGTCCGCAGTAGGCGGAGTGCTCCACCCCTCCGGGAGCACATAGCCCTCGAGCGGTCGAGCTCGTGGGGAACGCCGTCGACGACGAGCGCCTGCATTCCCCGGAGGATGATTCCGAGCTGCTCGTGTTCGTGGCTGTGCAGCGGCACGCGTTGCGCCGGCCTCGAACTCGATCAGGTTCAGCATCGCGCCCTCGCCGAACAGAGGGCGCCCGCTGACGCCTGTCGCCAGCTCGAACGCGCGGACATCGTCGAAGTGCACGAACTGCGGCTCCGCCACAGGCTGATTATCCTCGGCAGCGTGCCGGCACGCGAGGAGATCAGGGTGGCGGGGCAGCCCGAGCCGATCAGCCACTACACCGATGCGGTTCGCGTCGGCAACCTGCTGTTCGTCTCCGGCTGTGTGCCGGTCGACGCGGACGGCCGGCTGGTCGGCGGCGACGACGTCGTCGAGCAGGCGCGACAGACGTTCGCGAACGTCGGCGCCGTGCTCGAAGCGGCCGGGTCGCCGTTTCGCCGACGTCGCGAAGGTGACCGTCTTCCTGACCGACGTCGACGACCGCGCGAGGATCAATCCCGTGCGCCAGGAGGTGTTCGGCGAGTCGCGTCCCGCGAGCACGCTCGTCGAGGTGAGCCGGCTCGCGATACCGGGTGCGAAGATCGAGGTCGAAGCGGTTGCCGTTGTCGCCGGCTGATCCGTTCAACGCGGTCATCAGCTGGATCGACGACCCAGGAGAGGCGAAACCCGGCCCACTGTCGGGGAAGACGCTCCTCGTCAAGGATCTGTTCGACACCGCCGGGATCCGCACGACGTACGGCTCGAAGATCTACGCGGACCACGTGCCCGACCGCACGGCACCCGCCGTGCAGGCGCCTCGTCGACGCCGGCGCGGTCGTCGTCGGCAAGGCGAACCTGCACGAGTTCGCGTGGGGCGTCACGAGCCAGAACCCGTGGTACGGCACGGTGCAAGAACCCGCTCCACCCGGGACGGACGACCGGCGGCTCGAGCGGAGGAAACGCCGCTGCGCTCGCCGCAGGGCTCTGCGACCTCGGCCTCGGCACCGACACCGGGCTGCTCGATCCGCCTGCCGTCCGGCCTGCTGCGGCACCGTCGGGCTGAAGCCGCGCTGGGGCGCGATCTCGCACGGAGGGCGTCTTCCCGCTCTGCCCGACGCTCGACACGGTCGGCCCGATGGCGCGCACGGTCGAGGACGTCGCCCTGATGTGGTCGGTGTCTGACGGGCAAGCCTGTGCCGGAACCGCGGCTCGCCGGGCTGACCGTCGGGCGTCCTCACGCGCCCGCCGTCGGTCGGCGACGGGCGAACCGGCCGCCCGCGAACCTCGCCGCCGGAGGCCGTACGTCGACCGACTCGAGCAGCTCGGAGCGCGCGTGCGTCGCAGCCGAGATCCCTGAGCCCGAGGCGAACACCTGGCCCGTCTTCTTCCACGAGGCGCAAGGAGTCGCACCGCGCGACGTTCCCGGCACGGGCGGACGAGTACGGCGACAACGTGCGGCGCAAGCTCGAGCTCGCGCAGTCGCGCTGACGCCGAAGACGGTCGCCGCGCGCGTATCAGGGCGATCGAGGTCGTGGCGCCGCTACGAGCCGGACGGTCGACCTCTTCGTCGTCGCCCGTTCTCGGCGATCGAACTGCCGCCGGAGGACTGCGACGAGCTCGAAGTCAGGATCCCGTTCACCGCGTTCGCTCGCGCCGGTCAACCTGCTCGGCTGGGCCGGTCTGGCGATCGGCGACCTGCAGCTCATCGCGCCGCACGACGAGACCGTCCTCGCCGCCGGGCTCGCGTGGGAGCGGCGGCTAGCGGCCTTCGAACTTGGGCGGGCGCTTCTCGCCGAAGGCCTCGACGCCCTCGCGGAAGTCGTGCGTCGACCGCAGCAAGCCGTAGGCGAGCCCTTCGAGCTCCAGCCCGAGCGCGAGCGGGCCGTCGTAGGCGTGGTTCAGCACGCGCTTCGCCATCGCGAGCGCGAGCGGCGAGAGCGCGACGCAGCTCGTCGACGAGCGCGTGCGACCGCGGCGTCGAGCTCCGTCGCCGGCACGACCTCCGTGACGAGCCCGATCGCGAGCGCCTCGCCTGCCGCGACCCGCCGTCCGCGCATGACGAGGTCCTTCGCGCGGCCGAGGCCGACCATCCGCGCGAGCCGCTGTGTCCCGCCGCTGCCCGGGATCATCCCGATCTTCACCTCCGGGAGGCCGAGCTCGACGTCGTCGGCGGCGACGCGGAAGTCGCACGCGAGCGCGAGCTCGAGGCCGACGCCGAAGGCGAAGCCGCGCAGCTTCGCGATCACCGGCTTCGGGCACCGCTCCGGAGCGGCCACGTTCCAGGCCAGGCGCGAGAGCTCCTCGGGCTCGCGCTCGAGGAAGCCGGCGATGTCGCCGCCCGCGGTGAAGGCCTTGTCGCCTGCGCCGGTCAGCACGATCGCGCGCACGCTCGCGTCGCGGCCGAGCTCCTCGAAGAGCTGCGCGAGCTGATCGCGCGCAGGCATCGAGACGCGGTTCAGCTTCTCGGGAACGTCGAGCGTGATCGTCGCCACGTCGCCGTCGCGCTCGAGTCGCAGGCCGTCGAGCTCGGTCATGCGGTCACACCCTCCTCACGTAGGACCCGGCGGAGGATCTTCCCAGACGGGCTCTTCGGGAGCGCGGCGACGAAGCGGTACTCGCGCGGCCGCTTGAAGCGCGCAAGCGACTCCGAGGCGAGGCAGTGCGCATCGAGCTCCTCGCTCCGTCGCCGTCGCCGACGACGACGGCGACCACGCGCTGTCCGAGCCGGTCGTCGGGCGCGCCGACCACGGCCACCTCGCACGACACCGGCGTGCCGGGCGAGCACGTCCTCGACCTCGAGCGGGTGGATGTTCTCGCCGCCCGGACACGATCATGTCGTCGACGCGGCCGATCGACCCAGAGGTCGCCGTCCTCGTCGATCCGCCCGACGTCGCCGGTGCGATACCAGCCGTCGCGAATCGCCTTCTCGTCCGCGTCGGGCCGACGCCAGTAGCCCGCGAACGCCTCGTCCGAGCCGAGGTGGCACTCGATCTCGCCGTCTTCGCCCAGCCGCAGGCGTGCGTTCAACGCAGCCCGGCCCGCGCAGCCCGGCTTTTCGCTCTGGTCGCGCATGGATCGGAGAACGTGTAGATCTCCGGTCGAGCCGTAGTGGTTGACGAAGATCTGCGGCTGGAAGACCTCACAGCAGCGCTCGACGAGGCTGCTCGTCATCGCGGCGCCGGCGTACGCCGAGCGCGCGCACGGAGGAGACGTCGTGCCGCGCGACATCGGGGCGCGTGACGAGGTCGTGGTAGAGCGTCGGCGCGAGGTAGAGCGCCGTCAGCTGTTCGCGCTCGATCAGTTCGAGGGCCTGCGCGGCATCCCACCGTTCCTGAACGACGAAGCAGCCGCCGACGAGCGACATCGCGAGCAGCGAGTGCATGCCCATCGTGTGGTACAGCGGCATCGCTCCGAGCGTGCGGTCGCCGTCGTTCAGGCCGTGCTGGATGACCTGAGAGAGGCCGGCCGCGCGATCGGCGCGATGCGAGCGGGGCACGCCCTTCGGCTTCCCGGTCGTGCCGGAGGTGTAGAGCATCAACGAAGGCGCCTCGCTCGTCGAGGTCCAGAGCGCCCCAGGATGCTCGTCGCCCTCGAGCAGGTGCGGGAACGGCGTCTCGCCGACGCGAACGATCGCCGTCCGCTTCGGTTGCGACCAGGCGAGCCTCACTGTCCTCGATGCAGTAGTCGAGGTCGGCCGGTGACGCTCGCCACGAGAGCGGAACGAATGTCGCGCCCAGCCACTGTGCGGCCCAGTAGAGAGACACGGTCTCGTGCCGGTTCCGCGAGCACGGCGCGCGAGGCGCTCGCCGCGAGTCGAGACCGAGATCTCGCGAGCGCGCCGGCGAGGCGCGCGGTCCGCTCGCGCAGCTCGACGAAGCTGAGGCGCACTCGCCGTCGACGACCGCTTCGCGTTCAGGGTGTCGCTGCGGCCGCGTACTCGAGGCTGCGGGCGAGGTTCACGAGCTCCCCGCTACGTCCGCGATTGCATCGACGATCGGCTCGTAACCCGTGCAGCGGCAGAGGTGCCCGGAGAGCATGTCGACGATCTCTTCACGGGTCGGCGCCGCGTCGCGGTTCTCGAGGAGGTCCGCCGCCGCCATGAGGATTCCGGACGTGCAGAAGCCGCACTGCAGCGCGTGATGCTTCCGGAAGGCCTCCTGCAGCGGATGGAGATCGCCGTTCGCCGCGAGCCCTTCGACCGTCTCGATCGACGCGCCGTCGGCCTGAACCGCGAGCAGCAGGCAGGATCGGACCGCTGCACCGTCGAGGCGAACGGTGCAGGCTCCGCACACGCCGTGCTCGCAGCCGACGTGCGTGCCGGTCAGTCCCAGCGTGTGACGGAGGAAGTCCGACAGCAGCAGCCGCGGCTCGACGAGCTCGCTGTAGCTCCGGCCGTTGACGGTTACGGCGATCGCGTTCACGACGCCGCCGCCCATGCTCGTGAGACCACTCGTTCCACCAGCACCTCGGTGAGACGTCGCCGATAGTCCGGAGGGCCGTGCAGGTTCGGCGGTGGATCGATCGACGCCGCCACGGTCGCCGCGATGCTGCGCGCAGCCTCGACGTCGACTGCGTGTCCAACGAGCGGGCCGGCGTCGACGAGCTCGGGGCGGTCGGTGACCGAGCCGACGGCGAGCCGAGCCTCCGTGACTCGACCCTCCTCGACGTGCAGCACGCACGCGGCGGAAGCAGCGCGAAGTCGCCGTGCCTGACGGCGAACTCTTCGAACGCACCGCCCTGGCCCGGTTGAAGGCGGGGCCAGCCGGTGGCGATGACGAGCTCGTCCGGCTCGAGAGTCGTCGTGAAATGCGTCACGAAGAACTCGGCTGCAGGAATCGTTCGGCGTGAAGTGACGACCTCGCCGCCGAGTGCGACGAGGGCGAGTGGGAGCTCGGCCGCGGAGTCCGCATGCGCGATGGAGCCGCAGACCGTGCCGCGGTTCCTGGTCACGACATGACCGACGAGCGGCAGAGACTCCGCCAGCAGCGGACAGCCGGTGCGCGACGAGCTCCGACCGCTGGGCGGCGGCCTGGCGCACGAGCGCGCCGATTCGAAGCGACGACCGTTCTCTTCGGTGACCTCGTCGAGGCCGGTCGTGAAGTTCAGATCCACCAGGACGCCCGGGCGCACGAGCCGCATGTTGAGCGCAGGGAGGAGGCTCTGCCCGCCGGCCAGGATCTTCGCGTCGTCGCCATGCTCGCGCAGTGTTTCCACCGCGTGCGTCGACCGACTCTGCGCGGACGTACGTGAACGGCACCGGCTTCACGCCGAGCAGCTCCCAGACCCGCGCCGGTGTCAGCGGCAGCTCGACCTCGTCGACGCCGAGTGCGTCTGCGACCGCGTTTGCGATCGCGACCGGCGCGCTCATCGTCGTTCCTTCGCCGAGCCCCTTCGCGCCGAGCGCCGTGAAGGGCGACGGGGTCTCGAGGTGCTCCGATCCGCACCGACGGCGTGTCCGCGCGCAGTCGGGCAGAGATAGTCCATGAACGTGCCCGTGACCAGGTTGCCGTCCTCGTCGTAGACGAGGCGCTCGAAGAGCGCGGCGCCGACTCCGTGCGCGAAGCCGCCGCGCACCTGACCTTCGGCGATCAGCGGGTTGAGCAGCCGCCCGGCGTCGTGGACGCTGACGTAGTCGAGCACGTGCACCGCGCCCGTTTCGCGTTCGACTTCCACGACGGCGACGTCGACGAGAAATCCGTGTGCAGCGGACGATGCGACGCGGTCCTCCTCGTCGGGAGGCTCGAGATTCGGCGTCGCGTAGAACGCTGTCTCGTGCAAGCCCGGCTCGATCCCGTCCGGAAGACCGGCCGGATGCCAGTGCGCAATGCCGGCGAGGCGCCGGAGCGAGACGCTGCTCTCGCCGTCCCAGCGCCTTCCCGTCGCGCAGGTGAACCTCCTCGGACGGGCAGCCGAGCTCCGCCGCGGCGATCGCCTTCAGCTTCGCGCTCCACCTTCTGAGCCGCGCGCAGGACGGCGCCGGTCCCGACGCCCGAGAATCGAGACGAGTAGTTGCCCGAGGCGACCGTCCACGCATCCGTGCGCCGTGTCCAGCTCGGAGACGACGTCGACGTCGGCCGGATCCACGCCCAGGACGTCGCCGACGACCTGCGCGGCAACGGTCGCGGTGGCCCTGTCCCTGCGGCGTCGTCGCCGATGCGGACGGTGATCCCGCCGAGCGGATTGATGCGTGACGGTCGCGCCCTCCGCGTTCCCGGACTTCGGCAGCGTCTCGCGCCCGCTCGGCTGCGGTCTGCGCAAGCGTGATGTAGCCCATGTTCGAGATCGAAGGCTCGACGACGCAGGCGATCCCGATGCCGACGAGCCGGCCGGCCTCGCGCGCCGCCGCCTGCTCGTCGCGCCGCTCCTCGTAGCGGGCGAGCTCGAGCGATCGCTCGAGGCAGGCCGCGTAGTCGCCGGAGTCGTAGAGACCGCCCGACGGCGTGCGGTAGGGAAACTCGTCTGCCCGGACGAGATTCCGTCGAGCGAGCTCGGCCGGATCGAGGCCGAGCCGCCGTGCCGCGATCGCCATCGTCCGCTCGAGCGCGAAGTACAGCTGCGGTCCGCCGAAGCCGCGGTTGAGGCCCGGTCGGACAGCGATTCGTGAGCACGACGCGGTTGCGGGCGGCGACGTTCCGCACGCGGTAGGCACCGCTCAGCGAGCCGTGCATCCGGTAGAGCGTCGCCGGCTCGGGCGCGCGCACGTACGCGCCGACGTCCTCGATCGCGTCGTAGCGGAGCGCGACGCAGCTCGCCGTCGGCCGAGAAGCCGGCCTCGAGCTCGGTCACGCGCGCGGTCGACGCGGCGCTCGCCGCGAGATGCTCGAGCCGGTCCTCGGTCCAGCGCACGGGCACGCCGAAGCGTGCGGGCGGCGAGGCCGATCAGGACGACGTAGGCGTAGACCGCAGACTTGATCCCGAACGAGCCGCCCGAGTCGCGCGGCGTGATCAGCCGCAGCTTCGAGCCGGGCAGCCGCAGCGCCGCCGCCGCGACGCGGATGAAGCGTGAACGGCCCCTGGAAGTTCGCCCAGGCGGTCAGCGTCCCCGTCGGCTGGTCCCAGTCGCAGACGACGCCGTAGCACTCGACCGGCGTGCAGCTCCAGCGCGGAAACCGGAAGCGCTCGCGCACGACGAGGTCGGCGCCCGCGAGCGCGCGCGTCGACGTCGCCGTACTGGAAGCGAGCGGTCGTGGACGCACGCTCGGTCTCGACCGCGGCCTCGGCGTCGAGCACCGGCGTCGAGCGGCTCGTACTCGACCTGGATCAGCTCGAGCGCGTCCTCGGCGACGTAGCGGTCGCGAGCGACGACGACACGCGAGCGGCTCGCCGGCGTAGCGCGTCACGTCGTGCGCAGCGGCCCAGTACGGGCACGCCGCTGTCGATTCCGGCCGGGAACGGACGCGACATCGCGGCGACGTCGGCGCCGGTCAGGACGCCGACGACGCCGGGCAGCTCCAGCGCGGCGCTCGCGTCGAGCGCCGCGATGCGCGCGTGCGGGACGAAGGATCGGAGAATCGCCGCGTGCCGGACGTTCGGCAAGCGGATCGAGGTCGTCGATGAACCGTCCTTCGCCGCGCAGAAGCGCCTCGTCCTCGAACCGGGGTAGCGCCTGCCCGACCCAGCTTCCGGCCTTCGTGCCGACGCTCATGCCGGCACGCCCGCCGCAACCGTCGCGGCCGAGGCTGCAGCCGGCCTCGAGCGCATCGCGCAGTCCGGCCCCGCAGGGCCAGCGCAACGAGCAGGCCGGCGGCGAAGGCGTCGCCCGGCGCCCACCGGGCTCGCGTTGTCGACGGGCTCCGGCCTGGCATCGTCTCGAGGCGACCGTCGAGCACGGCCACGGCCCCGTCGGCGCCGCAGGTCACGCACGCCAGCCGGAAACGCTCGCCGAGCATGCCGCGCCGCCTCTTCAGGCGCTGAGCCGGTGAGCCGCCGGGCCTCGATCGTCGTCGACGAGAATCGCATTCGCTCCAGGCGAGAGCGGATCGAGAGCAGCGCAGGCGCGAGCGCGACCCACGTTCCCTGGCTCGTCCAGCGCCTTCGCCACCGTCGGGCCGGGCAGGTAGCCGCGAGACAAGCACGACGTCACGCCTCGAGCTGCCGGGCAGATCGATCCGGCGAGAAGCGTGCGTTCGCGCCGCGGTCGGCGCGAGATCTCGCCGTCGACGACGAGAGAAGGTCCCGGTCGCCGCCGTCGAGATCGACCGAGAGATCGGCTCCGGACGCCGCGCTCTTGGAGCGCCGTACGGAGAGCGCGGCCGCCGAGGTCGTCACCGACGCGGCCGACCACCGTTGCGTCTGGCGCCGGCGACCGCCGCCCAGATCGCCGCATTGACCGCAGAGCCGCCCGGTGCGAGGCGAAATACGTGCGCGCGTGACCGACGCCGGACGCGCGGTGACGTCGACCATCACGTCACCAACGGCGACGAACGTCGTGCTCCGACACGCTCAGCCGTGCCTCGTCGCTGCGCGCGCGACCAGCTCCACGCAGCGGGGGCCGCCCGGCTCGTCGAGGCGCGCGAAACGCGTCGAGCACTGCGCGCGCGGATCGCACGCGTGTCGCTTGCGCCGCCATCGTCAGCGGCTCGATGGAACGCTCTCCGCCGCAGTGCGCGCACGCCCAGTTGAGCGAGGACATGAGCTTCGCGGCCTCGCCGCCCGGATAGCGCCGAAGCACTTCGACGATGGTCGTCGATCCGCGGATCTCCTCCACGATGGCCACGTAGC
>ERZ1370068.340-contig-10307_pt1:0-22500 | contig 33219 bp, 45 predicted proteins | sample MGYA00561227_ERZ1370068 | MGnify/ENA primary metagenome ERZ1370068 (study PRJEB38410, sample SAMEA6850437) | metagenome | study: Metagenomic assessment of the ecological functions of the soil: analysis of the soil microbiota associated with the...
GCGCGCGGCCTCGCGCTCGTCAGTCCGGAGGCGGCTCGACGAGCGCTCGGGGATCACGACCGTGCGCACGGCCGAGGCGCCCGACGCCGTGCGTCCGACGGTTGCGTGGCGCCGGCGTGTTGGCGAGCCCGCGCGGCGGCGGCGTGCGATTGTCGCCGCACTTCTATTGCAACGACGACGACGTGACGCGCTGTCTCGACGCGCTGCCACGCGTTACGCCACGCGCAGCGGCGTCGCAGTGCACCGCGATTGCTGCGCGACGTCGCAGAGTCATCTTGCTTTTCGAGGTAGGCGCTGCCTAAATCCTAGCGATGCCCGGGTCGTTGCTCGCCGCGTCCTCCTCGTGCTCGCCGATCGTTGGGCAGTGGTCATGGCGGGCGGCAGCGGCACGCGCTTCTGGCCGCGCAGTCGCCGGCTCGTCCCGAAGCAGCTGCTGCCCGTGCTGCGGCGCGCGGAGCTTGTTGCAGGAGACGGTCGCGCGTCTCCGTGGCATCGTCGCGCCGTCGCGCATCCTGATCGTCACCCATCGCGATCACGCGCGGCGGTGCGCCGCCAGCTGCCGGAGCTGCCGCGGCGAGAACGTCCTCTGCGAGCCGATCGCTCGCAACACGGCGCCGTGCCTCGCGCTCGCCGCGCTGGAGATCGAGCGTCGCGCGCCGGGGCGACGTTCGTGAGCGTGTCCGGCGGATCACGCGATCGCCGACGCCGCGCGAGTTCCGCGCGACGCATCCTCGAGGCGCTCGCATGGGCGGCCGCGAAGCCGGTGGCCGTCACCATCGGCATCCGGCCGACCGCACCCGAAACCGGCTACGGCTACATCGCGTCAGGGGACGCGCGTCGCCGGTCGGACCGCGCGCGTGCGGGCGTTCGTCGAGAAGCCGAACGCGGCGCGCGCCCGCCGGTTCGTCGCCTCGGGGCGGTATCTCTGGAACAGCGGCATGTTCGCGTGGCGGACCACGACCATCCTCGGCTTGCTCGACGAGCTCTTGCCGAAGGTGACGGGCCCATTGCGGTCGGCGCTGGCGCTGCCGGCTCGCGCGGCGTCCGGCCGCGATCGCGCGCGCCTACGCGAAGATACCGTCGATCTCGATCGACTACGGCGTCATGGAGCATGCCCGCGACGTGCTCGTGGTGGCCGGCGATTTCGGTTGGAGCGACGTCGGGAGCTGGGCGGCGCTCGCGGCGCTCGAACGGCGCCGGCGTCCGCGCGGCCACGTGATGCCCGGTCGACGCGAGAGTGCTCGGTGGTGTTCGGGAACGGTCGGCTCGTGGCGGTCGTCGGGCGTCGACGGACGTCATCGTCGTCGACACCCCGGATGCGATACTCGTCTGTCATCGCGATCGTGACGCAGGACGTGCGTCGGGTCGTCGATGAGCTGGCACGTCGCGGTCTCGAAGCGCTATCTATGAGGGGGCATCGAGGTAGGCAGTGGGCACGAGCAATCCGGCGCCGCGCTGGACGTGAGCAGGGCGATGAGTCAGCCGCAAGTGGCATCGTTCCGTCGGCACGACCGATCGGTCCTCTCGGTGACGAAGCGGCCGCACCGTTCGGCGATGTGCGCGGCAGTTCGGCTTCGCCGCGAACCTCTTCGCGCGCGTCGCATTTCGCTACGTCCGGATCGATCCGGCGGACGTCGCGCGTCTTCGACGGCTGGCCGAGCAGGGAACGCTCGTCTACGTGATGCGGTACCGGTCGCTGGTCGACTACTTCCTCGTCAATTACCTCCTCCTTGCGCGAAGGTCTGCCGCTTCCGCTCTTCACGAACGGCATCTCCTCGCTCTGGCTGCGGCCGGTGCCGTGAGATCGTCGGCGGGCTCCTCTGGGATCATGCGGTCGCTCGGGCGCCGCGCAGCGAAGGCACGTCAGGCCCGCGAACGCGACCTCGTCGCGCGCCTGGCGCGCGCACGGCCGCTCGGTCCTGCTGTTCATTCGCAGCAGCCGGCGAGGCTCCGGCGGCGCGCGGTCGCGGTCGCCGCACGCCGCCCGCGAGGCGTGGCCCGGCGCCGACTATCTCCGCGAGATCGTGCACGGCCTCTGGGGCAAGGATCAGCCGGTGTTCCTGGTTCCGCTCGCGATCTTTCGCGGCTCCGGGACTCCGCCGCAAAGGGCTCGCGCCTCGCGAGCTTCGTCTACAGCGTCCACGAGGCGCCGAGCGACGTGAAGAAGCTCGCGACGTACTTGTGGAACGCGCGCGATCTCAGCGATCTCGGTCGGAGCCGAGATCCCGCTGAACGCCTTCATGAGCCGAGTATCGGGACGAGGGCGAGGATCGCATCGTCCGGCGGCTGACGCGGGCGCTGCAGATCTTCCTCTACCGTGAGGAGCGGCTGGTGTGGGGTCCGACACTCCGGTCGAAGCGCCAGGTGCGGGAGATGGTGCTCGACTCGGACGACGTCCAGGAGCTCACCCGAACGCTCGCCGCCGAGCGCAACGTGCCGATCGAGAAGCTCGCGAAGGAGGCGCGCGGGTACTTCGACGAGATCGCGGCCAATTTCCACGGCTACTACTTCGCCGTCCTCGCGTTCTTCTTTCACCGCATCGTGGTACCGCATGTTCTCAGGGCTCGACGTGCGCGGCCTGGACCGCGTGATCGAGACCGTGAAGCAGCACCCGATCGTGCTGGTGCCGTGCCACCGCAGCCACTTCGACTACCTGATCCTCTCGTACATCTTCCACGAGAACTGCCTCGTCGCCGCCGCACATCGCCGCCGGCATCAACATGGCGTTCTGGCCGCTCGGGCCGCTTCTTCCGCGGCGCCGGCGCCTACTTCATCCGCCGCACGCTTCGAGGGCAACCCGCTCTACAAGACGGTCTTCCGCAAGTACCTCGAGTACCTCATCCGCGAGGGCTACACGCAGGAGTTCTTCATCGAGGGCGGGCGCAGCCGGACCGGCAAGATCCTCACGCCGAAGCTCGGCATGCTGTCGGCGATCGTCAACGTGTTCGTCGACGGCGTGCGCGCGCGACCTCTACCTCGTGCCGGTCTCGATCCACTACGGCCGCATCGTCGAGGAGGAGGCGTACAAGCAGGAGCTGCTCGGCGGCCAGAAGGAGCGGGAGTCGTTCGGCGCGCTTGCTGCAAGGCGCGCAGCGTGCTCCGCCAGAAGTACGGCACGGTCTACGTCACCTTCGCCGAGCCGATCTCGCTCGAACGCGGCGCTCGGCGAGCGGCGCGAGCGGTTTCCAGCAGGCCGATCGCGGATCCGGCCATCGAGGAGGAGAAGCGTCACTTCATCCAGAAGCTCGGGTTCCGCATCCTCCGCGAGGTGAACGACGCGGCGGTCGCGGGCGCGACGCTCGGTGTCGTCGACGGTGCTGCTCGCGGCCCCGGAGCCGGCGATTCGCTATGGCGAGTTCGTCACGGCGGCGCGGGCGCTCACCGAGCTCCTCGTCCACAAGAGGGTGACGCTCACCGCCTCGCTGCAGCGCAACATCGAGAACTTCTACGAGAGCCTGAATTTCCTGCAGAACGGCAAGCTCATCGAGTGGATGAAGGATCGCGACGGCGACATCATCCATGCGCCCGCCGAGAAGCGGATGATCCTCGATTTCTACAAGAACAACAGCATCCATTTCTTCCTGATCCCGTCGCTGGTGGCGCACGCGCGTCCGGCGCGGGCGTGCCGCGGACGGAGATCCGCGGACGCGGTGTGGTGGTGGCTCGACCTCTTCCGGTGGGAGTTCGCGCTTGCCGGAGCGCGAGGCGGTCGCCGCGGAGATCGACGACACGCTCGCGTACTTCACGGCGCGCGGCGCGATCGACGGCGAGCACGTGAACCCGGCGCACGTCGCTGCTGGTCTTCGGCGACGGCATCCTCGACAGCTTCCGCGAAGCGTACTGGATCGTCGCCAAGACGCTGCTCGATCTCGACGCCCGACGGGTTCACGTACAAGGCGGCGATCGCGCGGATGCAGAAGAGCTTCACCATGCATCAGCTGCTGGGGCAGACGCGCCGGCCCGAAGGCAACTCGGCGGTGACGTTCGCGAACGCGCTGAACCGGTTTCGCCGAGCTCGGCTACATCGCGATCGCGCGGCGCGGCCGTGGCGGGCGGTGATCGCGTCGTGCTTCCCGGACCGCGATCGCCGAGCTCGCTACGCTCGAGCGGCGCCTCGCGGAAAGTCGGCGCTTGGAGGGATCCGGGTCGCGTGGCGCTCCCGATCCCGACGCGGCAGGTCGAGCGCGCAATCCGACGGCGATCCCGGCCTGGCCGCGTCGCTCGGGAGCGGCGTAGCAATTTGCCGATCGCCGTCGCGATCCTGCGAGAATGCGATGCGCGCGGACCGATGCTGCCGAATTGCACGATTCTGCCGATGTGGGAGCACGCCGACGGTGCTATGCGGCCTCTCCCGGTGCTGCGCCGGCAGTCCGCATCGATCGCTCGCGTCGCAAGTAGCGGCGCGTGCTTGATGAAACACGCGGCGTCATCGGGGTGACGCCGCCGCCCGTCTGCCGTCGCGATCGATGCACGCGGTTGTCGTGGCACTCTTTCTTGGACATTCGCGGGTCCACCGACTCTGCTTCTGAAGGAGACCAGCATGATCATCGACCGCGAAACATTCACCGACATCGCCAAGCACCTCGAATCCGCCTCCGAGGGCTTGCTGCGCGCCGCAACCGGCGTCGCGACGCTCTGTCCGGAGATGGATCCGGGCGAGCCGGCGTCGCTCCGCTGGCTCGCGCTTGATCGAGAGCATGGTCTCCGTCAACGGCGAGATCACGGCACTCGAGACGGTGCTGCGTGCCGTGCTCGAAGCGAATCGCGAAGAGGTGGCCGGCAGCGCGCGCCGGTGCCGGCCGCGAGCCCTCATTCCTGAGCGCTTGACCGCATCGTGCGCACGACCCACCGTCGTCGTGACGCACCGGCGCTCGATCCTTCCGCTTCAGCGGAAGAGATCGAGCGCCGCAGGTCGAATGAGGTCGCGCCCGCGTCCTCGCGTGCGGTCCCACGGACTCCCCGCACGACCACCGCCGCCACGCCCGCGCCCTTGTCCATCAGGAGTCCCGCCGCTGCCGCGATCTGCGTCGCCGAGCGCCAGCATGCGTGTGGTGCAGCTCGCGTCCGCCCATGTCGGTGGCGCCGCGGTAGTCGAGGATCGCGCCGATGCCGGCGACGCCGAGCGCGACGTCGACGAGGCCGTCGCGCCATGGGCGTCCGAACGTGTCCGTGCACGATGACACCGATCGGTAGGCCGCCGGCGTCGCGCCGATGAGGCGGACGCGCAACTGCTCGGCCGATGTCGTCGGCGATCGCGGGGAAGCGAGCGTGACGGAGTCCGCCCGGACTGCGTTGGACTCGTCGATCCCGGCATTCGCGCAGATCCAACCCGGGTCCGGTCTCGCAGATGAGGTGCCCGCTGCGCCATCTTCACGATGCGCGTCGTCTCTCGGAGGATCACCTCGACGACGCGCGGATCCTTGTCGGTGCCCGCGGCGATCTGCTGCGCGAAGACGGACGGCGTGACGGTCGCGAGATCGACGATGCGTCCCTCGGCCTTCGAGACGACCTTCTGACAGACCACGACCACGTCCTCGGCCGCGAGCGTGAGGCCCGCAGTCGCGGATCGGCGCTCGCGAGCAGAGCCTGCGAGGTCGTCGCCCGGGCTGCACCGAGGGGAGTCCGGGAATCGGATGGCAGACGAGAGGGCGAACGGTCATGCGAGCCCCAGGGCGTCGAGCAGGCGTGCGCGCGACGCGCGCTCGGCTCGTGCCGGCGTCGTGAACATGGTGTCGGCGAGAATCGGACGACAGCCCGCGCGCTCGAGGGCGGCGGCATCCGCATGGTCGCTGCGGTCGATCACGAGCGCGTCGAGAAACGGTCGGTAGCAGCGCGCGATGCCGAGCGACGATGCCGGGTATCCGAAGCGTCGGAGCAGGCGCGCGAGGGGCCGGTCACGGCGCGCCCCCGACCAGCGGCGAGACGGCCGCGACCGGGCCGCGGCGCTTGGCGAGCGCGGCGTCGGATCCCGGGAACGGCGAGGATCGGTCCGATGCTCAAGAACGGGATTGCTCGGGGCGATGATGACGGCGTCGGCGTCGCGAATGGCGGCGAGGACCCCGGGTGCGGGCCGGGCCGTCGTCGCGCCGCGATAGGTGACGGCGCGGACGATCGGCCGGGCGCGTTCGGCGACCAGGTACCGTTGGAACGACAGGCGGCTCGTCCGCGTCCGGATGGTGGTGCGGACGGGCTGATCGCTCATCGGGAGGACTCGCGTCGTGACGCCGAAGGCTCGGCAGAGCTCGCGCGTGACGGCGCTCAGCGTCGCGCCCCTGTGCCAGTCGATCAGTCCGGTAGATGTGCGTCGCCAGGTCGCGATCGCCGAGACGAAACCAGCCGGCTCCGTCGTAGAGACGTCCGAGCGTCTCCAGGCAATCGAAGCGATCGTTCGCTCGCCCCCAGCCGCGCGCCGCGTGGCGCCAGCCCGGCCAGCGTGTAGGTGATGGTGTCGAGGTCCGGCGAGACGGCGAGTCCGAAGAAGCGGTCGTCATCCGCGGTGTTGACGACGATGGTGAGCGCCGCCCCGATCAGCAGAGCGAATGAGCCCGCGCAGGAACTTCGCGGCTCCCACTCCGCCCGCCAGCACGGTCAGCTGCGGTCGCACTCGCACGCGTCACGCTTTCCTCCGAGGGCTCGAGCTTCCGGTAGAGCGTCGTTCGTTCGACCGGACGGCGGCCGACGCCCTCGATCAGACGTCGGATCTCGTCGACCGGGGTGTACTCGCCGGCGTCGGCGCCCGCTTCGCGCGAGATGCTCTCCTCCATGAGCGTTCCGCCGAAGTCGTTGCAGCCCGCGTTCAGGGAGAGCTGCGCCAGCTCGTGGTTGATCTTGACCCAGGACGTCTGGAGGTTGTCGATCGACCCGCGGAGCAGGAGGCGGGTGCACGCGTACATCCGGAGGTCGTACATGCCCTTCGGCGGCGGATCGCTTCACGAGGCCGTCGCGATACATCTCGGTATTGTCGTGGATGAAGCGGAGCGGCACGAACTCGGTGAAGCCGCCGGTCTCGCTTTGGAGATCGCGGATCAGCTGGAGATGGGCGGCGACGTGACGCGACGTCTCGACGTGGCCGTACATGATGGTCGCGGTGCTCGGGATGCCGAGGCGATGCGCCGTCGTGATGATGTCGATCCAGGTTCGGACGGTCGACCTTCTTGTGGCTCAGGAGCTCGCGCACCTCGTCGTCGAGGATCTCGGCGGCGGTGCCCGGGATCGTGCCGAGGCCGTGGCCCTTCAGCATGCCGAGGTAGTCCGCGTAGCTCATGCTGGTGCGGCGCGCGCCGTACATGACCTCCATCGGCGAGAACGCGTGCATGTGGATCGCCGGGAAGGCCTGTTTGATCGCGATCAGGATGTCCCGATACGTGAACGGCGGCATGTCGGGATTGATGCCGCCCTGCATGCAGATCTCGGTGGCGCCGCGGTCGACGGCCTCCTGCACCTTGGCCAGGATGGTCTCGACCGACTGGTTGTAGGCGTCGGGCTCCCAGCGTTGGCGCTTGAAGGCGCAGAAGCGGCAGCCGACGAAGCAGACGTTGGTGAAGTTGACGTTGCGGTTGACGACGTACGTGACGTCGTCGCCGACGTCGGCCTTGCGGATGGCGTCGGCGGCGGCGATGAGCAGCGAGGACGTCGTCGCCCTCGCAGTTTCGAGGAGACGGACGCCCTCGTCGATGGTCGAGCGTCCCGCCGTCGAGCACGCGCTCGATCAGGCGCGCGGATGTCCGGGGTGGCCTGGGACAGGCGACGCTCGAGCGAGACGTCGTCGTGAAGGTCTTCAATGCGTGGCAACGAGCATGGCTGTCCTCCTCGGGCGATGCGGCTCGCGAGTCGGTCGACCGGGGCGGCGAGGCTCGGCGTCGAGGAAATCCGGCCGAGCGTACTCCGGGTAGATGGCGAGGCGCTCGCCCAACGTGAAGCCCTCGGCGCGGCAGGTGTCGGCGAGCGCGGGGATCTGCGGCCACGCGGCCTCGGGGTTCACGTAGTCGCGGGTGACGGGTGAGATCCCGCCCCAATCGTTGATGCCCGGCGCGCAGGAGCAAGCGGTGATCGTCGGGATTCAGGTTGGGCGGCGCCTGCACGTTCATGTCGCCGCCGAGCACGAGGCGCGCGACCGCGACGGCGCGCGCCATGTCGCCGGCCGTCGGCTCGGGCGTGCCCGCCATGGGAATGCCGTCCTTGGCGCGGAAGTTCTGCACGATCACTTCCTGAATGTGGCCGTGACGCGCGTTGCAGGTCGGCGATCGCGAAGAGCGCGTCGACGCGCTCCTCGGGCGTCTCGCCGATGCCGATCAGGATGCCGGTCGTGAACGGGATGCGCAGGCGGCCCGCTTCGGCGATCATGGCCAGACGGCGCGCCGGCTCCTTGTCGGGAGCATGATGATGCGGCATCCCGCGCGCGCGAGACGTGGGCTCGCGCTCTCGAGCATGAGGCCGAGGCTGACGTTCACCGGTCGCAAGCGCTGCATGTCGTCGCGCGAGAGCACGCCGGCGTTGGTGTGCGGCAGGAGACCGGCCGCGAGCGCCATCTCGCAGGCCTCGTAGACGTAGTCGACCGTCGAGCGTATGCCCGAGCTCGGCGAGCGTCGCGCGATAGGCCGGGAAGACCGCTTCCGGCGTGTCGCCGAGGCACATGAGCGCTTCCTTGCACCCTTGGTCGCGGCCGCGTGCGAGCCATTCGCGGATCTCGCGTGCGTTGCATCGTCCAGGCGCCGGGATCGTCGGGATCCTTCCGGAACGTGCAGTAGCTGCAGCGATCGCGGCAGAGGTTGGTGATCGGCAAGAAGACCTTCCGCGAGTACGTCACGTGGCGACCCTTGTGGCGGTCGCGGAGACGACCGCGCCGCGGACGAGCAAGGCCGGCAGCTCGTCGTCGTGACAGCCGATCAGCGCGTGGACGTCGGCGAGCGCAGACTCCGCGCCGCGCTCGACCACGCGTGCCAGCGCGTCGGTGAAGGCTGGCGCCGACGGCGGACGAGCTGCGCCGCGGTCGAAATCGAGGGTCATGGGCGTACGGCCCGAATAAAGACAGCTCGGTAGCAAGTCAAGGCGAGCGCGCGCGATCGCGCGCTCACACTCGGCGACGCTAGCACGTCGAGGCGCGCGAGGTCCGATCCCTCGATGGGCTCGACCGTCACGCGGCACGCGGTCTCGCGCTCGAGCCGGTCCATGGCGCCGCTTTCCTCCTCGCAGAGGAAGGCGGCGACGGCGGCGCTCGCACGCACGACGATGCGCGGTGGCCTCCGGCGCGGCGCGCGCGACCTGGCGGATCCGTCGCATCGCTTCGTAAGCGACGGTCGCGACCGGACACGATGCGGCCGCGGCCGTCGCAGGTCGGGCAGGCTTCGGTGAGCAGCTGCGGCAGGCTCGCGCGGGTGCGCTTGCGCGTCATTTCGACGAGGCCGAGCTCGGAGATCTTGAGGATGTTGCTCCGCATCTTGTCTTGCTTGAGCGCGGTGTCGAAGGCGTCCATGACGCGCTGCTGGTTCGCCGGGTCCATCATGTCGATGAAGTCGACGATGATGATGCCGCCGATGTTGCGGAGGCGGAGCTGATCGACGATCTCCCGGGCGGCTTCGAGGTTGGTCTTGAGGACGGTTTCCTCGTGGTTGCTGCTTGCCGACGTAGCGGCCGGTGTTGACGTCGATCGTCGTCGAGCGCCTCGGTCTGGTCGATGACGATGTAGCCGCCGGACTTGAGCCAGACGCGGCGCTCGAGCGCGCGGCTGATGGCCTGCTCGATGCCGTACTGGTCGAAGAGCGGCTCGGGCGCTTCGTGCAGCTCGACGCGCGACTTCAGGCGCGGGCGCGAACGAGTCGACGAACTCGAGGATGCGCTGGTGATCGCTGCTGACGGTCGACGACGACGCTGCTCGACGTCGGGGGTGAAGAGGTCGCGAATGCTCCGGAGCGTGAGATCCATGTCGTAGTGCAGCTGGCATGGCGCCGAGACGTTCTCGCTGCGCTTCAGGATGCGGTTCCACAGCTCGATCAGGAAGCGCATGTCGGCCTGCAGCTCGCTGCGGCTGAGCCCGACACAGACCGTGCGGATGATGAAGCCCGCGCCGGCGGGCTTGAGCGCGAGCACCACGTCGCGGAGGCGCTGGCGCTCCTCTTCGTCCTCGATGCGACGGGACACGCCGAGATGATTGGTCGTCGGCAGATAGACCAGGTAGCGGCCGGGCAGCGAGATGTGCGAGGTGATGCGCGCGCCCTTCGATCCGAGCGGCTCCTTGGCGACCTGGACCAGGATCTCGTCGCCACGGCTGAGGCGTTCCTCGATCGGGTCGTGATGCGCGGCGACGCCGGCGTCTCGTCGCCGCCCGGCGCCGCGGCGAAGCGCGTCGCTGGCGATCGGCGCCGCGCGTGCTCCGCGACGCGCTCGACGTCGCGTTCCGGGAGCTCCGCATCGACGAGCGGGAGATCCTCGACCCCGGGTAGAAGTCGGAGACGTGCAGAAATCCCGCTTTGGCGAGCCCGATGTCGACGAACGCCGCCTGCATGCCGGGCAGAACGCGAACGACCTTGCCTTTGTAGATGTTCCCCACGATCCCGCGATCCCGCGCGCGCTCGAGGTGGATCTCGGCGAGCGCCTGATTCTCGATCAGCGCGACGCGCGTCTCCTCGGGCGTGGCAGTTGATGAGAATCAGTTTCGACATCGAGTCCTCACGACGCGGAGGCGACGAGCGCTGCAGTTGCGGAGTGGGGATGCGCGAGCGGGCGGCGCGTCGAGCGTCGTCGCGATCTTGGTGACCACGAGCAGCTGGGCCTCGAGGTCGTTCAGGTCGAGGATGCTCGCGACGACGTGGTGCGGCTTGAGCGTGCCGTGGCGTGCGACCGACGTCTCGACCTGCAGGGTCCGCGGTCCCGTGCGGCGAAGCGCGACGGCCGTCCGGGCGTCGATGACGCGGGTACGGCCCTTGATCTCCTTCGGTGATCGGAACGCTCGTCGCGGCGTCGAATCTGGCGAGCCTCTCGGCGAGGTCCGCGTCGACGATCCGGCCGGGCGGCAGGCGCTCGAGGGAGACGCTGTACGTGAACGACGTCAGGGCGCGATCGATGGTGGGAAGATCGAGCCCGTGCGTCTCCGCTTCGACGACGATGAGGCCCTCGGGAAGCTCGACCATTCAGAGCATCCATGACTGCGCGGCTCGACCACGGGCCGCAGAGGTCGATGTCCATGTACTCGCCATAGCTCGCGAAGCCCTGCGACAGGGCCGGGCCGAAGCTCATGCGGGGCATGCGGATGGTGGCCGGCGGAGAACGCGAGCGGAAGGCCGGCGCGCCGGCTCGCGCGCATGAAGGCGGTCGCGAGCTCGCGATTGCCGAGGAAGCGGGCGCGATCGAGCTTTTGATACACGAGGCGAACGCGGATCGCTGCGGGCGCTGTCGCGGCAGGCGCCGGCTGCATGCCGTGACGGTCGGATCCGAGCCACTCCTCGGCATTGCCTTGGCCGCGCGTGCGGTCGCTCCGCGGCCGCACGGCGTGTCGTCGGATCGAAGAGATCGTCGCCGTCACGGAGGCGCGCGTGCTCGGTCGCGGCGGCGTTCGTCGCGTCCGCCGGCGACGAGGCGGGTCCAATTGCGGGTCGGCCAGTCGGTGCCGGCCGGCATGACGCCACCGGCCCACGCGGCGACCTCGGCGCCCGCGGTTCTCGCTGCCCTTGGCGCCGTGCGGATGAAACGTGACGTTGCGGATGCTCGTGAAGTCGCAGGCGCCGCAGTAGCGTGCAGCGTTCGATGCTGCAGTCCGGCGTGAGCGTGCGCGCGAAGGCCGCGGCGAGCTCGCGCTGGAGGTAGGGCTTGCTGACGCCGCTGTCCAAATGATCCCAGGGCAGCGATCTCGTCGAGCGTCCGCCGGCGGTGGTACCAATCGGCATCGATCCCGCTTTCGGCGAAGGCGCGCTCGCCAGAGGTCGAAGCGACACTGATCGCTCCACCCGTCGAAGCGACAGCCCAGCCGATACGCCGCGAGCACGACGGCTCCGAGCCGGCGATCGCCGCGCGAGAAGACGCCTTCCAGGTACGAGAGGCGCGCGTCGTGCCACTTGAAGCCGAGGCGGTGGCGGTCGAGCTCGCGGCGGAGCAACGACTGTCGCGCCTCGGTCTCCTCGATGGTCACCTGCGGCGCCCACTGAAACGGCGTGTGCGGCTTCGGGACGAACGTCGAGACGCTCGCGGTCACCGGATGGCGGTGCGCGCCGGCGGCGGAGACGCGGCGGGCGAGGGCGACGATGCCTCGCAGGTCGTCCTCGGTCTCGGTCGGGAGACCGAGCATGAAGTACAGTTTGAGACTCCGCCACCCGAGCCCGAAGATGAGCTCGGCGGCCTGGACGAGCTCGTCCTCGCGGTACTCCTTCTGGATCACGTCGCGGAGGCGCTGCGTCCCGGCCTCGGGTGCGAGCGTGAATCCCGTCTTCCGCACCCGCTTGATCTCGGTCGAGCAGATGCGGGTCCAGCGCGTCGACGCGCGTCGACGGCAAGGAGAGCGCGATGCGCTGTGGCGCGACGCGATTCATCAGCTCGGCGAGGAGCGGATTGATGCAGCTGTAGTCGCCCGTGCTGAGCGAGAGCAGCGAGACCTCCTCGTATCCGCTCTCCTTGAGGAGCTTCTCGGTGTGCGCCAACAGCGCCTGCGGATCGCGCTCGCGCAGCGGGCGATAGATGTAGCCTGCCTGGCAGAAACGACACCCCTTGACGCAACCGCGCATCACCTCGAGCGCGACGCGGTCGTGCACGATGTCCATCGTCGGGACCATCTGGCGACCGAGGAGCGGCACGCTGTTCAGGTCCCGGACGACGCGTTTGCGAACGACTGGGCGCGCGGGATCCGTTGGGACGATGGCGGCGAGGCGCCCGTCCGGATGGTAGGCGGGAGTGAAGTGGCTGGGACGTACACGCCTTCGATCATCGGCGAGCCGGGCGAGCAGCGAGCTCCGGTCGCGGCGGTCCCACGCGAGATAGGCGTCGACGATCTCATGCACGATCTCCTCGCCGTCCCCGAGCACCACCGCATCGAGGAAGTCGGCGATCGGCTCGGGATTGAAGGCGCAGGGACCGCCCGCGATGATCAATGGATCGTCCGGGCCGCGCTCGCGCGCGAAGCAGTGGAATGCCTGCCGAGATCGAGCATCGTCAAGATGTTCGTGTAGGTGAGCTCGTATTGCAGGCTGAACCCGACGATGTGGAAGTCGCGCAGCGGTGAGCCGCTCTCCAGCGAAATGAGCGGTAGGTCGTGGAGACGCAACTGCGCCTCCATGTCGACCCACGGCGCGTAGGCGCGCTCGCAGTAGACGTCGGGGCGGCGGTTCAGAAGGTCGTAGAGAATCTGCAGACCGAGGTGCGACTGCGCGATCTCGTAGACCTCCGGGAACGCCAGCGCGAAGCGGAGACGGACGGCCGCCGGATCTTTTCGGATCGCGCCCCGTTCGTTGCCGAGATATCGCCCCGGCTTGTCGACGACACGCAGGAGCTCTTCGTAGTCCACTCGCACTCGAGCCTCTTTCCGTCGCCGCCGGACGCCGAGCGGCGAGTATAGGGTCGTGGATTCAGCATCGCAAGTGCGCGTCGTTACAGAAGAACATCTTGACAGGTGGTCCGGAGCCATATTACCGTTGCGCGTCCCGGCGACGATCTATGACGATGCTCAACACGAAGGTACTCGTTCTCAATCGCTCGTACCTTCCAGTGCACGTGACCTCGGTCCGGCGCGCATTCATCCTGCTCTACCAAGACATCGCCCGTGCCGTCGACGAACAATATCGCACGTTCGACTTCGCGAGCTGGAGCGAGCTCGCGGTGAGCGTCGAGCACGATTCGATCGGTCTGGTCAGTCGAGTCGTGCGCGTACCGCGCGTGATTCTCTTGGTGGCATACGATCGCGTTCCCAAGCGCCACGTTCGATTCAGCCGCTACAATATCTACGCGCGCGACGACAACACGTGCCAGTATTGCGGTCAGCGCTTCCCACGTCCGGATCTCAACCTCGATCATGTCCTGCCGCGCTCTCAAGGCGGGCTCGCGTCGTGGGAGAACGTCGTCTGCTCGTGTCACCGCTGCAATCGCCGCAAGGGTGGACGGACGCCCGAGCAGGCGGGCATGAAGTTGCTGAAGCATCCGACGCGTCCCCATTGGACGCCGTTCATCTCGGCGGCGTTCAGCCTTCAGGCGCTATCGCGAATGGGGACCGTTCTTGAATCCGGTGGACGTCTCGTATTGGAACACCGAGCTCGAGCCCTGAGCCCCAACATCTAGGGGCCAGCGACCCTTCCGTCAGCAGGATCTTGGGGTTTTTGGTTGACACCCCGGAACGCTGTGCGAAATCTCCGCATCGGTGCTCGCGGCTCGACCGTGCACTCGGGGTGAGGAGGGGTTGTGGCGATTCCACCGCAGGAAGTGTCGGCTGAACGCGCGCTTGTGTCCTGGTCGGAGGGTGAATCCAGCTGGGACGACGCCGCCGACGGCACCCCATCCGTGACGAGTGCGACCTTGCGCATTCGCCAGATCGAGCTCGCCGGCTTCAAGTCCTTCCGTGACCGCACCTTGTTGCGGTTCCCTTCCCGGGTCACGGGGTGGTCGGACCGAACGGCTGCGGCAAGTCCAACGTCGTCGACGCGATTCGCTGGGTGCTCGGCGAACAGAGCGCCAAGCGCTTGCGCGGCGAGGGCATGGAGGACGTCATCTTCGGAGGCAACGACCGCCATGCGCCGCTCGGCATGGCGCAGGTGTCGATCGTCTTCGAGACCGACGGACTTCCCCTCGATCAATTCGCGTTGTTGAAGGAAGCCGGTCATCCGCTCACTACGACGGGTCCTGCCGAGATCATGGTGACCCGGCGCTACTTCCGATCCGGAGAGTCCGAGTATCTCATGAACGGCGTCACGTGCCGCTTGCGTGACATCACCGAGCTGTTCTTGGGGACGGGTCTCGGAGGCAAGGCCTACGCCATCATCGAGCAGGGCCGCGTCGAGGCGCTGATCGGCGCCAAGCCCGAAGAGTTGCGCCTCTTCATCGAGGAAGCCGCCGGCACGACGTTGTATCGCAGCCGCCGACAAATGGCCGAACGCAAAATGGAACGAACGCGTGAGAATCTCTTGCGCGTGCAGGACATCTTGCGCGAGGTGGAACGGCAGCTCGCGAGTCTCCGCCGTCAGGCGCGCCGCGCCGAGCAATACCGTGCGCTTGATGAGCGAGATCACCGAGCTCGACCTGGCGCTGTCGGCGCGTGCGCGCGCCCGATTTCTCGAGGAGATCGCCGAGCTCGGATCTCAGCGCGAAGCGCTCGCGCGACGGGAAGCTGGAGCTGGCGGCGATCCTCGAACAGCTGGAGATCGAGCGACGGGGAGCCCGCGAATCCGAGCTGCAAGCGCAACAACGCGTGCGTGACGCCCAGGCGGCGGCCTACGACGCCCGCGCGAAACTCGAGAGCTGCCGCAACGAGGTGGCGCGCCTCGAGGTGAAGAGCCGGAGAGCTCGAACGGACAAGACGCGATCACCACGGCGGATCTCGCGCGGGCCATCGAGCAGAGAAGCGCCGTCGAGGAAGAGCGCGGCGATGCGAAGGGTCGCTTGGCCGCGCTCATGAGTGGCATCGCGGAAGCGGAAAGCCAGCTCGCGACGCACGAAGCGGAGTTGCGCGTCGCCAACGAGCATCTGCTCGAGCGAGACGCGCAGCGCTCGAGGATGCTCGGAGCGCGCTCGTTGCAGCGGTGGCCGCTCTGGCCGAGGCGCAGAGCTCGCTCACCGTCATGCAGGAGCGCTGCGCGCAAGAGGATGCGCAACGCGAGCGTCTCGAAGCGAGCGCGCGTGGGCTCACGGAGCGCGAGCATGCTGCCGCCGAGCAAGCGACGGTCGCCGAGAATCTGATGCTCGAGCAGCAGGCGCGTCTCGCGGTCCTCGAGGGGGCCAAGCGCGATCGTGCGGAGAATCTGCGGGCCGTGCTGTCGGAACGCACGAGCTGGGATCAATCGATCGACGGGATGAAGGACGGACTTGCGCGCGCGCGCTCGCGTCGCGAATCGCTGCGCGAGCTGCAAGAAACCCGCGCCGGTTACACCGAAGGGGTTCGGGCGGTCTTGTCGGCGTCCTCCCGTGACGAGGCCCTCGCCCTCGTGGCCGAGATTCTCGAGATTCCCGCGGAATACGAGCGGGCGGTGGCGGCCGTGCTCGGAGAGCACATCCAGGCCGTGATCATGCGAGATCACGGCGCCGCTCGCGATGCCGTGCAGGCGCTTCGCCGGGCGGGAGCCGGCCGAGTCACCTGTCTGTCGTACGAAGGACCGCATGGGCGGCCCGCAGCCGCGCCGGCGGGCTCCTTGCGGGCGCTGCTCGATCTCGTTCGGGTCCGTGCCGGTTTCGAAGGCGTCGCGCGTGCGCTGCTCGGCAATGCCTTCCTCGTGGACGATCTCGACGCGGCTCTCGCAACCTGGGGCAATGGCGATGCGGGGTGGACGCTCGTGACGCCGGCGGGCGAGACGCTCGCGGCCTCGGGGGCGATCGCGGGCGGTAGCGAGCGCTCGGAAGAGATGCTGTTGGCGCAGCGACGCGAGTTGCGTGGGCTCGACGAGGAAGTGGAGCGGCGCGAGGGCGAGTTGCGATCGGCACGTGCACGTCAAGACGAATTGACGACCCTCACGGAGGAGCGCGAAGCGGCGCTTCGTGACGTCGATGCCGAGCTGACGCAGGTCGCCGTGAGCGTCGTGGCCGCCGAGAAGGATCTCCAGCGTAGCCGGCAGGAGATGCGGGAGATCCAAGAGCAGCAGCGCGTCGTGTCGGCGGAATTGGAGCGAGGTGGCGGCGCAGCTGAGCTGGACAACGCGAGCAAACCCAGCGGCTGGAGCATGCGCGCACGGAGGCGAGCCAACTCCGCGACGGGTGCAATCTCGGCGTCGCGACGGCCGAGCGCCGACTCTCGGAACGGCGGGAAAGTGTGACCCGGTTGCAGGAAGCGCGAGACGTCGCGTCGCATCTCGCTCGCCGATGCGCACGCGCGTCGGGATGCGCTGATCGTGGCGATCGATCGGTTGGCGCGGATGGACGAAGAGGCCGAGCATCGCGCGACGTCGCTTCTCGATCGACAACGCGGTCGATCGTATGACGCTCGGGCAGACGCGGGAGTCACTCGAAGAGCGCACAGGGCGCGTATCGGACGTCTCGAGCGAGGCGGTCGAAGCGTCGAGCGCGCAGTTGGCGACCGTCGAGGACGAGCTGCGACGGGTCCGCGACGTGACGGAAGGGGCCGAACGGCCACGCCAGTGAGTCGCAGCTCGAGCTCGACGGTGTTCGCAGTCGAGCGTGCTGCGCTCGATCTGCAGGCGACCGAGCAGCGCATGGCGCTCGGCCATCTCGAGCAGACGATTCGCGAGCGGTATCAGCGTGAGCTCACCGAGGTGGAGATGCCCTCGATCGAGACGACGCTCGGCGGCGACGAGACGCAGCTCGCGCGCCTCCGGGAGCGCCTCGTCGGGCATGGGAGACGTCAACGTCGGGGCTCTGTCGGAGATCGCCGAGCTCGAGCAGCGGCAGCAGTTTCTCGGTCAGCAGCGTGACGATCTCGAAGCGGGCGCTGGAGGATCTCCGTAAGACGATCGCTCGGTTGAATCGCGCGTCCCGGACGCGTTTCCGGGAGACCTTCGATCGCTGTCGACGCGACGTTTCGCGAAGTGCTTGCCGAAGCTCTTCGGGGGCGGCAAGGCGGAGCTTCGGCTGACCAATGAGGAGCAGATTCTCGACAGCGGCGTCGAGGTCATCGTGCAGCCTCCGGCAAACGCATCGGTCCGCTCGACTTGCTGTCCGGCGGCGAGAAGGCATTGACGGCGGTGAGCCTGATCTTCTCGCTGTTTCTGACCCGCCGAGTCCGTTCTGCTTCCTCGATGAGGTCGATGCTCCGCTCGACGACGCGAACATCAGCCGCTTCAACGCCATGGTTCGCGAGATGAGCGCGCATTCGCAGTTCATCTTGATCACCCACAACAAGCGCACGATGGAAGTGGCGGAAACGTTGTACGGCGTGACGATGGAAGAGCCCGGAGTCTCGAAGGTCGTGTCGGTGCGACTGCCGCAGTAGTCGCGTCGACGATGGCGCCGGATTTGGCGGATGGAGAGTTGGCAGGCTGCCGTTGACGCCGTCGGGCTTCCCGCGATCGCTGCGATCGCGGGTGCCGTGTTGCTCTTGGTGCTCGCGGCGACGTTGGTGTTGCTCGCGACGTCGCCGATCGCGGACCGAAATCCGGACGTCGTTCCGACCGACCGACGCGCCGGGCATCGGTGCAGAGGCTGCGGGGCTCCGGCAGGGGCTCGCGAAGACGCGATCCGGGATGCTGCAGCGGCTGCTGCCGCTCCTCGGGCGCGAGCCGCGTCGACGCGGAAGGCGGTCGAGGCGTTGGAGACCGCGCTCTTGGGCGCCGACGTCGGTGTTCGTACGACCGAGCGACTGATCCGTGGCCTGCAGGAAGGACGAGGACACGCGAACGTCGCGCTGAGCGCTCGGCTCGAGGCGGAGGTCCTCGCGATTCTCGAAGCGCCGCAGGTGCGAGAGGCTGCCGATCGCCAAACGGCGCCCGACACTCGTCCTCACGTCATCATGGTCGTCGGAGTCAACGGCGTCGGAAAGACGACGACGATCGGCAAACTGGCGGCGCGATTCACGCGTGCCGGGCGACGGACGCTGCTCGTTGCCGCCGATACCTTTCGGGCCGCCGCCATCGAAGCAGCTCACCGTCTGGGCCGAGCGCACCGGCGCCGATCTCGTCCGCCAGCAGCATGGAGGTGATCCGGGCGCCGTCGCCTTCGATGGCCTCCGGGCCGCGGTGGCGCGGCAGTCCGATGTCGTCATCATCGATACGGCGGGGCGCCTGCACACGAAGAGCAACCTGATGGAGGAGCTGCGAAAGGTGCGGCGGGTGATCGCTCGCGAGGTGCCGGGGCGCCCCACGAGACCTTGCTGGTGCTCGATGCGGTGACCGGTCAGAATGGCCTCGCGCAGGCCCGCGCCTTTCTGGAACAGTTGGAGATCACGGGCGTGATCCTGACGAAGTTGGACGGAACGGCGCGGGGTGGGATCGTCCTCGCGATCGCTGGCGAGGCTGAACCTCCCGATTCGCTACGTCGGAATCGGGAGGGCGTGGAAGATCTGCGCGATTTCGATGCCCGCGAGTTCGCGTCGGCTCTCCTCGCGCCGGCGGAACCTCGCGGATTCTCTTGACATTCGGCGCACGGCGCTCCTACACTTCGATTCCTCCGGCAAAAAGATCGACGATTTGACGATGTCGGTGCTGGAAAATCACATCGACGTATGGACGGAAGCGCAACGGCGAGCCGCGAAGTTCGCGGTCGTTCGAATATCCAGTCGCGAATGTCGGCGGGTACGGGGATGATCCTCGCATCATTGCCGTGGGCTGAACGGGAGTGCCGATGGTAACCGCTAGGGCACGAGTGACCTGAGCATCCCGTTTTCGTTGCGATCCGCCCGGCGAAAGGCGTCCGGGCACATGGCACACACGAAATCAGAGTGGCGTCGCGTGTTGTTGGCGGCGCGATCTGCGATCTCAGAAGAGACGGCGCCGGGCCGCCAGCAGCGGCGATGACTCGGATCGCGTTCGTGAGTTGGCGTGTTTGCAGGCGTCGCGCACCATCCTGGGATACGTCGGCGGTCGGTGCCGAGGCCGACCCGGGAGCACTCCTGCGCGACGCGAAGGAACGTCGGATCGCGACCCTCGTTCCAGTCCCGGGCTGCGCGACGGACCGACCGAGATGGGTCACATGTGAGCGATCAGGTCGTCGACGCCGCACGGGGAGAGGTCGGCGCTCGATCTCACCTATCCGATCTTGGCGCTGGTTCCCGGGGTCGGATTCGACCACGCGGGCATGCGTCTCGGGCGCGGAGGCGGCTTCTATGACCGCGCGCTCGGCCGACCTGAGGAGCGTCGGCGACGTTCACGTCGTTGGACTGGCATTCGAGTGTCAAATCGTCCCCGTCTTGCCGAGTGATCCCTGGGACCAGCGACGTCGATGTCGTCGTCTCCGAACAGCGGGTCCTGCACGCGACGCCCGCCACGAATGGCGGGAGCGCGGCGATCGCTTCATGAGCGCGAGCACGATCATACTGGTGGCCGTCGCGTTGATTGCCGGCGCCTGGGGACTCGTTTCAGGGCTCGGCGGCAATCGCCGACGGAGTCGGTTAGCGATCGCGGAGGAAGACGCGCGCCGTGCGCTCGACGACGCGCGGCGAAGCGGTGAGACGATGCTCGAGCAGGCGCGCCTCAAAGCGCGAAGGCATCGTGCTGCAGGCGCGTGCGGATCATGAGCAGCAGGTCCAGAAGGAGCGCCTCGAGCTGCAGGCAATCGAGAATCGTCTCCTGGCCCGCGAAGAGGCAATCGACCTCCGCATCGCCACGCTCGAGGGGCGCAGCGCGGAGCTCAGCAAGCAAGAGCAGGCATTGCTCGATCGAAAGCAGCAAGCGTCGGCACACGAGGCGGAGGTGGCGCGCCTCGACCGCGCAGGCCCGTGAGGCGCTCGAAAGCGCCGCGGGCATGACGCGAGAAGAAGCGAAACGGACCCTCATCGAGGACGTCGTCGCGGAAGCGCGACACGAAGCCGGCAAGCGCATCCGACAAGTCGAGGAAGAGGCGCGGGAGGAAGCGGACCGCAAGGCGAAGAAAATCGTCACCATCGCGATCGAACGCTTGGCGGGTGACTTCATCGCCGAGCGGAGCGTATCGGTCGTTCATCTCCCGAGCGACGACATGAAGGGCAGGATCATCGGGCGCGAGGGCCGGAACATCCGTGCCATCGAAGCTGCGACTGGTGTCGATTTGATCATCGACGACACGCCCGAAGCGGTTATCGTCTCATGTCATAGTCCCATTCGGCGCGAGATCGCGAAGATCGCTCTCGAGCGATTGATTTCCGACGGGCGGATCCATCCAGGTCGGATCGAAGAGCTCGTCCGCAAAGCGGAACAGGAGGTAGAAGAGAGCGTCCGCGAAGCTGGCCAGCAGGCCATCTTCGAAGTCGGCGTCCACGGCGTGCATCCTGAGCTCGTCAAACTGTTGGGCATGTTGAAGTATCGCTATTCGTACGCCCAGAACGTCTTGGCGCACTCGATGGAGGCGGCGTTCATCTGTGGAATGATGGCGTCCGAGATCGGCATCAGCGAAAAGCAGGCGCGGCGAGCGGCGCTCCTCCACGATATCGGGAAGGCACTGACGCACGAGATCGAAGGCTCACACGCGATTATTGGGGCCGATCTGGCGCGGAAGTATGGAGAGTCGGCGAAGATCGTCAACGCGATTGCTGCGCATCACGAGGAGGTCAAAGCGGAAACGATATTGGCTCCGCTGGTGGATGCCGCCGACGCACTCTCGGGCGCGCGGCCTGGCGCTCGTCGAGAGGTTCTGGAAGAGCTACGTCCGTCGCCTCGAGGATCTGGAACGGATCAGCAACTCGTTTCGGGGCGTCGAGAAGTCGTTCGCCGTGCAAGCGGGACGAGAGATTCGGATCCTGGTCGAGCCCGGCAGGTGTCGGACGATCAGGCTGCCATGCTGGCGCGAGACGTCGCTCGTAAGATCGAAAGCGAAGTGACGTATCCCGGACAGATCAAAGTGACCGTAATCCGCGAGCTTCGCGCCAGCGAGTACGCGCGCTGAAGAGCCGAGTCGTGCGCATCGCGTTTTTCGGAGATGTGGTAGGCAAGCCCGGTCGCCGCGGCGTTGCATGGTGGCTCTCGACGTTCCGAGCCAATCAAGGAGTCGATTTTGTCGTGGCCAACGGCGAGAATTCGGCCGGAGGTGTCGGGATCGATCCGGGGAGTGCACGTGATTTGTTGGCTGCTGGCGTGGACGTCCTCACGTCGGGCAATCACATCTGGGCCAAGCGCGAGATCCTGGAATACATCGTCGACAGCGATGTCCTCCTGCGGCCAGCCAACTTTGCTCCCACAACCCCCGGCTGGGGATACACCGTCAAAACGAGCCGCCGGAACGTGTCCGTTGCCGTCGTGAATCTGATCGGTCGCGTGTTCATGAATACGTATGACTGCCCGTTCCGGACGGTCGATTCGGTGCTCGAGACAATAGGCGGTCGGGCGAAAGTGATTCTGGTCGATATGCATGCGGAAGCGACTTCCGAGAAGGTGGCGATGGGATGGTACCTCGATGGGAGAGTGTCAGCCGTCGTGGGTAGTCATACGCATGTTCAAACCGCCGACGAGCGAGTGCTGACACGAAGGCACCGCATACGTGACGGATGCGGGTATGTGTGGTCCGCGAGACTCGGTGATCGGCGTAAAGCGCGACCAGGTGTTGCGCAGGTTTCTGACGCAGATGCCTGGGCGATTCGAGGTCGCGGAGGGCGCAGTGGTCGTTCAGGGCGTCGTCATCGACGTCGATGACGATACGGGGCTCGCGTCGGGGATCACGCGGTTTCAGGAGGTGACACCACAATGAGTGTGGCGTCCGAGGTCACGCGCCTCATGCGAGGTGTGGTCGACGCCTTGCCGGAGG
>ERZ1370068.340-contig-10307_pt1:30000-33219 | contig 33219 bp, 45 predicted proteins | sample MGYA00561227_ERZ1370068 | MGnify/ENA primary metagenome ERZ1370068 (study PRJEB38410, sample SAMEA6850437) | metagenome | study: Metagenomic assessment of the ecological functions of the soil: analysis of the soil microbiota associated with the...
ACGCTCGACGCTGCTGGGCGGTGGCCTTCCCTGTGGCGCGAGCCATCGCGAGATCGTCGGGGAGTTTCCTCTGGAAGGACCGACGCTCGCGCAGCGTCGCTGATCGCCGCGGCGATCCGCGCGGGAGAATGTGCTGCGTGGATCGACCTTCCGAACGCATTCGATCCCAGGATGTGCATGCTCGGCTGAAGTCGATCTCGAGCGAATGCTCTGGGTGTCTCCAGCCGACCGTGTCACTGGCGGTGCGTTGCGGCCGAGCACGTGCTCGACGCCGGAGGCTTCCGCGTCGTGGTGCTCGATCTCGGGAGCCCGTCTCCGTGCGAGACCGATGCTGCCAGCGTCCGTATGGTTTCGCATGAGCCGCGCGGCCGCTCATCGCAGATGCCGCGATCGTGGTGATCGGTGCCACCCGCACCGTCGGGAGCATTCGCTGACGGTCTCGCTCGAGGCGTGCCCGCATCGCCGGGTCTTCCTCGCGGGAGCAATGCGGTCACGTCCGGTGTTCGAAGGGACGACGAGCGCAGTGTACGTATCGAGAAGCACAGAGTTCGGTCCCGCGGAAGAGCGATCGGTCGAGCATCGTCGCCTCGACGCGAGACGTGAACGGATGCCTCAGTTCTGCGCTGTCTCGTGGGTGCCGGACATGTGCTTCCAGGCGCATCTGCGCTGGATCCCGAGCTGGACTACCATGCCGCTTGGCGCTGACTGACGGCCGTGGAGTCCGGAGTGTCGGTGATCGGCGAGCGTCGACGATGGCCCGCGAAGCCGGCGTCGTCGTCGGGATGAAGGCGACGCAGGCGCGTGCCATGTGCGATGCGTTGGTGGTGTCGTCCGGTTTCCGTCCGATGCGCTCAACGCCGCGGCCGACAGCGCTTGCCGACGTTGCCGGAACAGTGAGCGCCCGCGGTCGAGATCGACGCGCCGCGAGCGCGTGTCTCATGGACTGCCAGGGAAGTGGCGCGCTGTGGGCGTCGGGAGTCCGAGCTCGCGAGCGTACACCGCGGTGCGCGGCGGCGCGTTGCGGCTTGCCGGCATGGATCGGCATCGCCGATTCGAAGCTTGGGGCAGCGCGTCGCGGCGCGTGAAGGTCGGGAGTGTCCACCATCGTCCCTGCAGGTCGGAGACGCGAGCATTCTTGGCTCCCCGTCGCCGTGTCATGCTGCTCGATCCCGATCCCTGTGAGCGCCGCGCTCGCTGGCGAGCTGGGGCATCCGTTCGATCGGTGATCTCTGCCGCACTTCCGGCGGCGCGGCTGCGCATCGACTGGGATCGGCGGGCATGGGAGCTTCGTGCGACGTGCGCGTGGTGAAGACGATGTCACCGCTCGCTGTGCCGTGCAGTACCGACGGACGTTCGAGGAGTAGCCTCGATCTCCGAGTACGGAGATGGGATCGACTCGAGCCGTTGATCTTCGTGCTGCGTCGTTTGATCGAATGCGTGGCGACGCCGGATCGAGTGTGCATGGCCTCGGCGTGTCACGAGCTCGAGCTCGGATTGGAGCTCGAAGGCGGCGGGCGAGACTATCCGAACGATCGTCGTCACGCGCCGCCTGACGACGGAGCACAAGACGCTGCGTCACGTTGGTGCGCGCCGAACTCGGAGGCGCGACCGCCCATCCACGCGATCACCAAGCTGGCGGTGGCGGGAGCGGCGACGCGCATCGCTCCGACTGCAGCTCGATCTTCTCCGGCCTGCAGGTCCTGCTCCCGCCGCGCTGGCCGCGCATCGTGGCGCGATTGGCGGCGCTGTGCGGCCTCGATCAGGTGTCGGTGTGCTTGCGACGCGCGGATTCGCACCGTCCCGACGCCGTAGAAGTCCCGGCGAGTTCGTAGGGCGCGGCATCCTCGCGCAATACGTGCTGACGTGTCGTGAGGTCGACGCAGCGAATGCGCGGCACGGTGGTGCGCTGGCGCTCCGGGCGTTTCGCCCGCCAGTGCCGCTGGAGGTCTTCGAGAATCAGCGGTGCGCCTGACTACGTTCGCGGGCACGGCTTCGGCGGGCGGGTGGTGCATTGGGCCGGTCCATGGCGGTTGCGCGGTGCAATGGTGGACCGCCGATCCGTATGCGCGCGAGTACTACGACGTCGAGCTCAGCGACGGCGGTGTCCATCGCTCTGTATCGCGACGCGTCGCTCGGGGGCAGCTGGTTGGCGGACGGCATGTATGACTGACGCCGACGTGTACGTCGAGTTGCGTTGCCGGAGCGCGTTCAGCTTCCTCGCCGGCGCCTCGCTTCCGGAAGACCTCGTGGAGCGCAGGCGGCATTCCTCCAGCACGACACGCTGTCGATCGTCGATCGCGATGGCGTCTACGGTGCGCCGCGCGCTTTCGCTGCCGCCAAGTCGGCGGGGGTGCGAGCGCTGGTCGGAGCCGATCGTGGCGATCGCGGGCCGACGTTTGGCGCTGCTCGTCGCCGAGCGACGCGGGTACCGCAATCTCTGTCGCCTCATCACCTGCGGCAAAGCTGCGGGCGCCCGAAAGGTCAGTGCGAGCTCCGGGTGGGACGATCTCGAGGCAGCATGCGGATGGGCTCCTGGCGCTCGTCCCCGGAGGCGACGACGCCATGCTCGGCCACCGCCGACGATCCCGAAGTGCGTTCGCGGCTCGATCGACTCCGGTCGTTCTTCGCCCCGGCGACCTGTACGTGCGTGGAGATCCATCGCCATCTCGAGCGCGGCCAGAGCAGATCACGCGCCGGCTGATCGCGCATGGCCGAGAACCTTCGGCTGCCGCTCGTTGCCACCAACGACGTGCGCGCGCATGCCGTCCGCAGGATCGCCGTTTGCTCGACGTCTTCACGTGCCTCCGTCTCAAGACGACGCTCGACGCCGCCGGACGCCGATTGGTCGCCAATGCAGAGCGTCACCTCAAGTCCGCACAGGAGATGTACGCGCTCTTTCGCGACGTGCCGGAAGCGATCCGCAACACGCGCCGTGATTGCCGAGCGCTGCCGATTCACGCTCGAGGACCTCGGGTATCGGTTTCCCCACCGTCCGATCTTCCCGAGGGACGGAATGCGATGGCCATCTCCGCGATCTCACCGAGCGTGGGGCACGCCATCGCTACGGGGCGATTACGCCGCGCATTCGCTCCCAGCTGGAGCACGAGCTCGGGGTGATCGACGCCTCGATCTCCCGGGATACTTCCTGATCGTCTGGGACATCGTCGAGTTCTGTCGAACGCAGGGCATTGCAATACGTAACTGAACGAAGTACATCAC
>ERZ1370068.1071-contig-1098_pt1 | contig 33215 bp, 38 predicted proteins | sample MGYA00561227_ERZ1370068 | MGnify/ENA primary metagenome ERZ1370068 (study PRJEB38410, sample SAMEA6850437) | metagenome | study: Metagenomic assessment of the ecological functions of the soil: analysis of the soil microbiota associated with the...
CTATTACGTATTGCGGCTCTGGCGCGGGCGGCGGCACCCGTCGAGGCGAGCGCACGGGGCCGTCCTCCTCGCCGACGACGAAGCGGAGTTGTACCTCGTCGACGTAGAGCCGTCCGTCGAGCGCCCAAGGTACTCCGCGTAGGAGCGGAGAAAGCCCTTGATGTAGGTGTGCGAGGGCAGTAGCTCGAAGCAAGCTCGTCCCCGAGGGCCCGAAGGTGACTTGCCGCGGATCTTGGTGCCGTGCTCTGCGTCCGCGAACTCGATGTGGCGGCGGAGACGAGCCTCCCGGAGGCTGCTGCCGATCTCGAACATTCGCCGCATGGTAGCGGCCGTTTCCGCCAGCGCCTAGTCAGCGACGAAGAGAGCACGGCATACCCCGACGGAGCCGGCCGCGGTCAGTGCGAGCACAAATCCGAGCAGCCCGAGGAAGCCGCCCGACGCGCGCCGTCCGACTCCCGCGTGGGTGTCCGAGCGTCGGCGCGAGCCGCGAACGGCCCGGCGCGCGAGCGCCCAGGCGAGGAGGCCGAGGCCGCCGCCAGCGGAATTCGCTGCCGCGGCGTGCAGGAGCTCGTGATTGCCTGACCGACCCGTCGCCAGGGATCGCGACCGGGAGCACGGCGACCGGAGAGCAGGCCGACGAAGACGGACAGGCGCGCGCTACCGGGGCGCGGCGGTCCGCCGTTACTGCTTTTGTAGGGACGGCCAACAGCTGCCGGCGGGATCGAGCGGCCGATGACTCCGGCTGACCGCGATCAGGGTGAGCACGTACGGAGAGCGCCTGGAAGAGAACGGCGGCCGAATCCGAGTACGGCGGCAGCCGCTGGGCGAGGGCGCTCGAGAAGCCGAAGAGAAGGCACGCCGCGGCGGCGCCGCACGGGCGCCAGTTGCCGAAGATGACCGCGGCGAGGGCGATGTACCCGCGCCCGGCCGTCATGTTCTGCGTGAACGAGTTCACGAACCCGATCGAGAGGTAGGCGCCGCCCGAGCGCCGCGAGGATGCCCGAGAGCACCACCGAGGCGTACCGGATCTTGTAGACCGTAGATCCCGACGCGTGTCCGCGGCACGAGGATGCTCGCCGACGGCGCGGATCCGCAGCCCGATCGGCGTCTTGAACATCACGACCCAGGTGAGAAGGACGGTCAGCGCAGCGAGCCAGATCATCAGGTTGAGCTGGCCGAGCACAGGCCCGATGAAGTACCAGCCCGACAGGAAGCTGAGGTGGACGTCTGGAATCTCGGAGATGTCCGGCGGCGTTCCCTCGCCGCCGTAGATGTCGATGAACAGATAGCCCGGTGATCCCGAGAGCGAGGAAGTTGATCGCGAACGCCGCCCACGATCTTCCGATCCGCGCGCAGATGGATCGCGAAGAACGCGTGGACGAGCGCGAACCCTCCTCCCGCCAGTGACCGCGCACAGAGAGCCCGAGCGCCCACGAGTTCAGCCTTGTCGGCGCCGAGGATGCCGAGAAGGCGCCCGCGAGCATCATCCCCTGAGGCCGATGTTCACGACGCCGCTTGCGCTCGGAGAAGAGGCCTCCCATCGCGGCGAACGCGAGCGGCGTCGCGTAACTGAGCATGGCGGCCGTCAGCGCCGACCAGACAACGACCTGCGTCGAGGTGGCCGACACTCGACCCGGTCGCGAGGTAGCCGAGCGCGATCCGAGCACGCCGACCACGACCGCTCCCAGCCGAGCCGCCGCACGCCGCGGCTGAGAGCACGCGATCCCAATGCGCGACCGCGATCACGCCGATCAGTGACCGGAACGACCGGGTTGCGGATCGAGGCGGCGGCAACGCACCCAGAAGGCGGCGATGCCGACGAGGACACGATCCAGGCGACACGCGCGGCCGCCGCGTGGCAGCCGTTCGCGCGAGCACGTTCGATCATACCGGTCGCCGCCACAGTCTCCGGCGGCGCCGCTTGCGCAGGCCGAACACCGACAGAATCAGCACGTCGGCGCCCACGAAGCAGCACGACGAGACCCTGGATCGAGGAGGGTCAGGTTCGACGCCAGGTCGGGACGGAAGATCGTCGGGATCGAGGTTGCGCGTCGACGTGCCGACGGTGAGCGCCGGCGAACAGGAGCGCAGAGAGCCCGACGCCGACCGCCGTGTTCCGCCCGCAGGAGCGCGACGGCGATGCCGATGAAGCCCGTCGTGGCAAGGAGTACGTCGTTCGTGTCGATGCTGGTACTGCCAGCCGAGGATGTCGATCGCGCCGGCGAGTCCGGCGAACGCGCCGGAGATCGCCATCGCCAGGAAGTAGTTGCGCGCGACCGCTGATGCCCGCCGTAGCGAGCGCGCCTCGGGGTTGAATCCGACCGCGCGCGACCTCGTAGCCGAGCGTCGTGCGGTTGAGCACGATCCAGTACGACGACGAGTGCGGCGAGCGCGATGAAGAAGCCGACGTGCAGGCCCTGCAAGTAGCGGGTCGCCCCAGAAGACCTGCAGCTTGCGCGCTCGTCGAGCGATGCTCGTTCGAGACCGGCACGAACTGCCTGCGTGTCGTTCTGCAGCGGCCCGCCGAGGCCGAACAGGAACGACGCCGACCCAGATCGCGATCCAGTTGAGCATGATCGTCGAGATCACCTCGTGGGCGCCGACGGTCGCCTTGAGCAAGCCCGGCGATGCCCGCCCAGACGCCGCGCCGGCGAGCATCGCCGGCGACGATCGAACGACGATGCAGGAACGAGCTCGGCAGCTCGGGGCAGCGACGACGCCGACCCAGACGCGCGACGATCGAGCCGACGAGGTACTGGCCCTGGCCGCCGATGTTGAACATGCCCGCAGCGGAACGCGAACGCGACGGCGAGGCCGGTGAGAATCAGCGGCGTCGCAGATGATCAGCGTCTGCTGCGAGGTTGAGCGCCGCGCGACTGAAGTCGTCCGTGTTCCACGGGAACCAGATGCGCGCGTCGTGAACGGGACGCCGAGCTCAGTGCCCGACCTGGAAGAACCAGTTCAGCCCGCGCCTCGGAAGATCGCCTGGTACGTCGCGCGTGTCGCGGATTCTTCCCGGTCGTCGAGCAGGACGACGACGGCCGCCGATCGAGGAACGCCGAGCAGCAGCGGTCAGAAGCGGCGCGACCAGATCCCGTCGGCCTTCTGCGCGAGCGCTGTAGCGCGCGGCGAGGCTCGACTCCGCCGACTCTCCGGCTCAGCCGGGCGGTCCGGTCGCCGGATCCGCGTGGACTGTCGGTCCGCTCACGCGACCGTCCTCTCCGCCGGCCCCGGTCATCGCGATGCCCGAGCTCCTCCTCGGCGACGTCGGCGGGAACTCGCCGACGATCTCGCCCTCGTAGATGACGAGGATCCGGTCGGAGAGCGAGAGGATCTCCTCGAGCTCGAGCGAGACGAGCAGGATCGCGCGCCCCTCGTCGCGCTCCTCGACGAGGCGCCGGTGCACGAACTCGATCGCGCCGACGTCGAGGCCGCGCGTCGGCTGCGCGGCGATCAGCACCTTCGGGTCGCGGTCGATCTCGCGCGCGAGCGACGACCTTCTGCTGGTTGCCGCCCGAGAGCGCCGCCGGCAGCGCGTCTGCGGGCCGCCGCCGCGGACGTCGAACTCGCGGATCAGCCGCCGCGCGCTCTCGATCGAGCCGGCGCGGGAAGAGCCAGCCGAACCTCGCGTCGGGCGGCTTGCGTAGTCGTGCAGCGCGATGTTCTCGGCGATCGAGAACTCGAGCACGAGCCCGCGCCGCTGCCGGTCCTCCGGGATGTGGCCGACGCCCGCGTCGAAGCAGTCGCGCGCGCTCGCGCTCGTGACGTCCTCGCCGCCGACCGCGACCGTCCCGCTGCTCGACCTTGCGCAGGCCGGTGATCGCGTCGATCAGCTCGGTCTGGCCGTTGCCGTCGACGCCGGCGATGCCGACGATCTCGCCCGCGCGGACGTCGAACGAGACGTCCGCGCACCTTCTCGATGCCGCGGTCGTCGACGACGCGCAGGTCCTTCGACCTCGAGCAGGACGTCGCCCGGCTGCGCCGGCGGCTTCTCGACGCGCAGCAGCACCTCGCGGCCGACCATCAGCCGCGCGAGCGCTCTCCTCGGTCGCGCCCTGCGCGCGGCAGCGTCTCGATCTTCTTGCCGCGGCGGAGCACGGTGATCCGGTCGGCGATCTCGAGCACCTCGTTCAGCTTGTGGCTGATGAAGATGATCGACTTGCCCTCGCGCCGTCGAGGCTGCGGATGATCTCGAAGAGCTCCGGTCGCCTCCTGCGGCGTCAGCACCGCCGTCGGCTCGTCGAGGATCGAGGATGTCGGCGCTCGCGGTAGAGCGCCTTCAGGATCTCGACGCGCTGCTGCTGGCCGACGGTGATGTCGTCGACCGCGCGCGTGCGGGTCGACGGCGAGCCCGAAGCGGCTCGCGAGATCTCGCGCACGCGCTCGCTCGGCCGCGCGCGTCGTCGAGGCAGACGCCGTCGTGCGTCGGCTCGATCGCCGAGCACGATGTTCTCGGCGACCGTCATCACCGGGATGAGCATGAAGTGCTGGTGCACCATGCCGATCCCGCGCTCGATCGCGGCCCTCGGCGAGCCGAACGCGACGCGGCTTGCCGCTGCAGATCGGATCTCGCCCTCGTCCGGCCGGTAGAGCCCGTAGAGGATGTTCATCAGCGTCGACTTGCCGGCGCCGTTCTCGCCGAGCAGCGCGTGCACCTCGCCGCGCGCGCAGGTCGAAGTCGACGTCGTCGTTCGCGACAATGCCTGGGAAGCGCTTGGTGATGCCCCGCAGCTCGAGGACCGTCGCCGCTCGTCCGCCATTCGGGGCGATCCTACTGCTCCGGGGCGGTCGCCCCAACACGTACCGCTACCCGACGGTTTCGCGGATGTTCTTGATCGCCCCTGAGGCGATCCTGATCCGGTTCGACCTGTCGGTGACGAGGTCGGCCGGGACGTCCGGAGTGATCTTGCCCATGCCGACACCGCCGGAGGCGATGTCGAAGACGATGTTCGTGCCGCCCGTGAATCGTTCCGTCCTGCGCCTCCTGCACCGTCTGGAAGACCGCGCACATCGACCTTCTTCAACGCGCTCGGCGAGAACGTGCTCGCCCAGGTACGACTGGTCGGCGTCGACGCCGATTCCCGCGAACGTTCTTCTCCTTCCGCGGCCGGACGAGCGCGCCGAGGCCGCACCGCCGGCGACCTGGAAGATGACCGCGCCGCCCGGCGGGCGATCTGGTCGAGCGCGAGCTCCTTGCACTTCGCCTGGTCGACGAAGTCCTGCGAGTAGGCGTTCAGCGTCGTGATCCCGGGTCCGGCCTTCTGGCCCCGGCCTGGTAGCCCGGCGATGTAACGGTCGACCGGGGATCTTCTGCCCGCCGACCAGAGCCGATCACCTGCTGCGAGCCTCCCTCCTTGGTGACGAGGCCGGCGAGGTAGCCGACGAGGTAGCCCGCCTCCTGCTCCTTGAAGAGCAGGCCGCGGACGTTCTTGGGTTTCGACTTCATCGAGGGCTTGGTCGAAGTCGATGATCGCAAAGTGCGATGTCCGAAACTGCGTCGCGATCGGTGTCCAGCGCGTCCGCCATCAGGAAGCCGACGGCGATCACGAGGTCGTACTTCGCCTTTGCCAGGGCGCGTGAGGTTCGGGACGTAGTCGGCGTTGGTGCGCGAGACGACCACGCGTCCCTGGACGCCTAGCTCCCGCTCCGCCTCGCTCGAGGCCCTAGATTCGCGAGGAAGTTGAACGAGCGGTCGTCCAGACCGCCGATGTCGGTGACGAGCCCGACCTTGATCGCAGGCCCTTAGGTGGCCGCCGTCGTGCCGGCGGCCTCGGTAGCCGTTGTCGCCGGTCGTCGCGGCGTTGTCGTCGCCGCCACAGCCGCGAGCGACGGCGACCAGCAGCATCGACGACAGAGTGACGGACAGCCGTTTCACACAGGAGTCATACCGGAGATGGGGCGGGATCGAAACCGCCCTTCCGGTGAACGCCGAGAGTCCTAGCCCGTGGCGGGCGGGGCGACTGCTGGGTGACTTTGATCTTGCCGGTGGCGATCTGCAGCCTGACGCGCCGGCGAGAGCCTTGCCGCCACGACGGCGCTGTGTCCGCGTGGAGATCCTGCCGTAGCCGACGCCGTTGTTCTTCACGGTGAACACGGCGTTGAAGTTCGTCTTGAACTTCGCGCGCGTGGCCTTGGCGTCCTCGATCGTCTTGAACACGGCCACGTCGACCTTCTTCGTAGTGCGCTCGTCAGGACGTGGTTGCCGAGGTAGCCCTGGTCGGCATCGACGCCGATGCCGCGAGACGCTCTTCTCCTTGCGCGGCGCTGAGCACGCCGAGGACCGCACTGACCGGCGACCTGGAAGACGACCGACGCGCCGTTCGCGATGTGGTTGAGCGCCGCTTCCTTGCACTTCGCCTGGTCGACGAAGTCCTGGGAGTAGCTGTGCTCGACCTTCACGGCCGGGTAGGCCGCCTTCGGCGCCCCGGTAGTAGCCGCCGATGAACCGGTCGACCGGCGGGATCTTCAGACCGCCGACCGCCGCAATCACGCCCGAGCTATTCGGGGTGTTCTTCGCCATGGCCCGGCGAGATACCCGACCAGGTAGCCGGCTTCCTGCTCCTTGAAGAGCAGTGCCGCGGATGTTCGTCGGCCTGGGAGCCTTTGCGAAGTCTTCGCGGCACCCGAGTTGTCGATGATCGCGAACTTCGTCTTCGGGAAGCGGCTCGCCACAGCTGCTGTCGGCGTCGCCCATCAGGAAGCCGACCGAGATGACGAGAGTTGCCAGCCACCACGAGCCGCAGCCGTGAGGGTTCGGAACGTAGTCGCGGCGTTCGACTTCGAGATGAACACCCGACCCTGGATCTTCGAGCTGCGCCTTCGCCTGGGCGAGACCCTTGTTCGCCAGGAAGTTGAACGAGCGGTCGTCGAGACCGCCGATGTCCGGTCACGAGCGCAACTCTGTACGGCGCAGGCGCCGCCTTGACATCCGTCTTCGCAGAGCCTGATGCCGGCGCCGAGCGCCAGCGTCAGGACCGCGATAAGTGCTGCCGCGACGAGCGGCATAAACGTACGTACTGCCACATGCCCTCCTTAGAAGTCACATCCACCGCCAAGCTTGGACGCTTGATTGGACCCTAAGTTGGGCGAAAGTGGAAGTCTTTACGAATCTTTACGAACTGTTGATGACGAACCGCTCGAGCTCGGCTTCGTCGACGAGCACGCGCCGCGGCTTCGAGCCCTCGTAGCCGGAGATGATTCCGCGCCGCTCGAGCATGTCGATCAGCCGGCCGGCCCGCGTGTAGCCGACCCGCAGGCGGCGCTGGAGCAGGGACACCGACGCCGTCTGCGTCTGGACGACGATCTCGATCGCGCTTGTCGAGCAGCGGATCCTCGTCCGGGTCGAACTCGCCGTCGTCGTCGCCGCCGTCCTCGAGCGGCGCCTCCGGCAGCTCGAGCAGCGTCTCGTCGAGCTCCTGCTCGCGCTGGTGGCGGCACTGCTCGACGACGAGCGCACCTCCTCCTCGGCCGACGTACGCGCCCTGAACGCGCTGGAGACGCGAGGTGCCGAGCGGCTTGAAGAGCATGTCGCCCTGGCCGAGCAGGCTCTCGGCGCCGGCGTGTGTCGAGGATCACGCGCGAGTCGGTCTGGCTCGAGACGGCGAACGCGATCCGGCTCGGCACGTTCGCCTTGATCATCCCGGTGATCACGTCGACCGACGGCCGCTGCGTGGCGAGCACGAGGTGGATGCCGACGGCGCGCGACTTCTGCGCGAGGCGGATGACAGCGTCCTCGACCGCCTGCGGGCGAGATCATCATCAGGTCGGCGAGCTCGTCGATCACGACCAGCAGGTACGGCAGCGTCTGCTCGCCGCGCGCGCGGAAGGCGCGGTTCGCCTCGGGCAGGTTGCGGGCGCGGACGATCGAGAGGCGCTCGTAGCGGCGCTCCATCTCGGCGACGACGTTGGTGAGGACGGCGCTCGCCTCCTTCGGGCTCGAGACGACCGGCGTCAGCAGGTGCGGGATCGACTCGTAGTAGCTGAGCTCGATCCGCTTCGGGTCGATCGAGGATCATCCGCACCTCGTCGGGCGTCGAGCGGAGCAGCACCGAGGTCAGGATCGTGTTGATGCAGCCGGACTTGCCGGAGCCGGTGGTGCCTGCGATCAGGATGTGCGGCATTCGCGCCAGGTCGGTCCAGACGGCGTTGCCGGAGATGTCCTTGCCGAGCCAGACGGCGAGCGGGCTCGCGGTCGCGGGCAGGTCGTCGTAGATGTCGCCGAGCGTGACGAGCTTCGGCGTCAGGTTCGGAACCTCGACGCCGACCGCCTGCTTGCCGGGGATCGGCGCGAGGATCCGGATCTCGGTCGTCGCGAGCGCGTAGGAGAGGTCGTCCTTCAGCGCCGGCGACCTTCGACACCTTCGTGCCCGGGGCGAGCTGGAGCTCGTAGCGCGTCACGCGCGGGCCCGACGATCTGGCCGACGATCGTCGCTTCGACCCCGAAGTGCGCGAGGGCCTGGACGAGTGTCGTCCGCAGTGCGCTGGTCGGCGCCGCTGACGCCCTTGCGACGGCAGGCGACGTCGTCAGAACGGCGCGATCAGGCAGCACGTACGCACCCTCCGGGCGCGGCACGTCGAAGAGCGCCGTCTGCTCGTCGGTCTCCCCTTCCGGGTCGAGCAGAAGCGGTGAGCGGCTCGGACAGTCGCTCCGGAGATGACGTCGGATAGTCGTGCACGACGTCGATCCAGGCGGCTCGTGCGCGGGCGCGAGGAGACGATGGTGCTCCTCTTCTGCGACCTCCAGGACTGGCCGGGCGCTCGAGCGAGCGGCGAGCCCGCGCCGTGCGCGAGACGCATCGCATGACCGGACCGGCGCAGGAGCGCGCCGTACGAGGCGCCGCGAGACAGGAGACCGCCCGCGAGAAGCGCGGTGAGACCGACGAGCAGCGCACCGGTGCTGCCCAGGAGCGTCTCGATCCAGCCTCCGAGCAGGTTGCCGACGAAGCCGCCGTGGCTGGAGCCCAGAGTCGTCATCAGCCCCAGGAATGCGACCGCAAGCCCGACGCGGAACGGCGTGAAGCTGACGAGCGCGCTGCGGAAGAGCATCAGCCCGCCCACGGCCATGAGCGCGGCCGGCGCCGCATACGCGGCGCCGCCGAGGAAGTCGCGCGAGCCCCTGCTTCGACCTTCTCGCCGACGATGCCGCCCGCGAAGCCCAGATAGAGCAGCGAAGCGGGAAGAGACCCAGCGAGGCGAGCCCGAGCCCGATCAGCTCAGGGTGCTGGTGCGGCGCTCCGGGCGCGCGACTTCCTCTCTCCGTTTCTTGACGCGCGAGGGCGTACGCGGCCGGAAGGCCGCTTCTTCTTGCGAGCAGGCATGCGGAGCCGTTCGACGCGCGGGAGTCGACACCTGCCGGCCGGCATGCCTAGCGACCGAAGGCGCTCCAGAGGAGCAGCGCCACGCCACCCACCGCGATCACGATTCCGCCGGCACGCCGTTCAGGGCCGCGGACGAGACCGAGCGGCCGAGTGCGGCCGCGCCGAGCGAGGCAACAGCCAGCCGGCCGAGGCCGGGCGGCATCAGCCGAGCGTTGCGATGCGCGCGCGAGCAGGAGATCGAAGAACGCATCGCGTCGACCTCAGTCCGACCTGCGCGTTCGGCTCGCGGTCAGTGCGGTGCCAGCGGTCGACGACCGTCCTGCCGCGGCAGAGTCTGATTCCAGTCTCGACCTCGACGTTCAGGTGCTCGGTGGTCACGAGGTCCGGGCGTAAGGACAGTGCGCCATGGCGACCGCGTCGTGGATCGGAGCGCCGTCCCAGCCGTAGGTCCGCTGGTGGTACTGCTTGAAGAACTCGACCAGCTCGGCGACGAACGTTCCCGACCCGCCCGGACTGCTCTGAACCGCTCCGCCCAGCGCCAGGCGTCAGCAGCGCCGTGTGTGACGTCGAGCCCGATCATCGTCACGTCGATGCCCGACGTGGAAGACGCGCTGCGCGGCCTCGGGGTCGGCCCAGATGTTGAACTCCGGCCGCCGGGGTCATGTTCCCCTCCGCGATCGGCACCGCCCATCAGCACGATCCGCGCCGGTCGTATGCCGTCGGTCGAGCGCGCAGAGCGCGATGTTCGTCAGCGGCCCGGTCGGCACGAGCACGGTCGCCGGCGGCACGATCGCTCCGCGATGAACTCGACCGCGTGCTGGGCGACGGGCTCAGCGGTCGCTGCCGGCGAGCTCCGGCCCGTCGAGGCCGCTCTCGCCGTGGACGTGCGCGGCGACGTGCGGCTCGCGCTCGAGCGGCCGGTCGGCCCCATCGCGACCGGGACGTCCCGCTGCCCGACGAGCGCGAGCACGCGGAGCGCGTTGTCCGTCGTCTTGTCGAGCGTCTGGTTCCCGTGCACGGTCGTGACGCCGAGCAGGTCGATCTCCGGGCTCGCGAGCGCGAGCAGGAGCGCGATCGCGTCGTCGTGCCCGGGGTCGCAATCGATGATGATCTGGATCGTCACGGTGCCAGTATCGCGTCCACCTCGGCCGCGGTCGGAAGCGACGGTTGCGCGCCGAAGCGAGAGGCTGCGACCGCGCCCGCCGCGCACGCGCGGCGCAGCGCCTCTTCGTGGTCGCGGCCCTCGAGCAGCGAGACGAGCAGGCAGGCGGTGAAGGCGTCGCCCGCGGCCGTGCCGTCGACAGCCTCCACCTGCGGCGCTCGGCGCGCGCCACCTCCTCGCCGTCGTCGAGCAGCAGCGCGCCCTCGGCGCCGAGCGTCACCGCCACGAGGCCGTCGCGGCGCTTCAGCACCTCAAGCTCGTAGCGGTTGACGACGGTGCAGGTCGGCGTCGACGTCGATCGGCCGCGCGGGGGCGGCGTTCAGGCAGAAGAGCCCGGTCGCCTGCTCCCACGCGCTGACGACCGCTGCGTCCGGAATCTCGAGCTGGGTCAGAGCACGGCGTCGCCTCGCGCCGAGCTCGAAGCCGCGCAACCTCCGCGTTCGCGCCCGGGGCGACGACGATCTGGTTCTCGCCCTCGGCGTCGACGAGGATCACCGCCACTCCCGTCGGCGCCGTCGACGCGGACGCGCGTCGGACGGTCGAGCCGCTCCTCTCGCGGCAGCGCCTCGTCGGCGAAGACGTCGTCTGCCGACCGCGCAGACGAGCGTCACGTCGGCCCCGAGCCGGGCGCAGGCGACGGCCTGGTTCGCGCCCTTGCCGCCCGGAACGCGGCTCGAACGACGGCGCCGGTGACCGTCTCCCGGGCCGCGGCAGCTCGCTCGACCTGCGCGACGAGGTCGAGATTGACGCGACCCGACAACGGTGACGCTAGGCGGCAGAGCGCTCTGCAGGTCGTCCACGGTCGAGCCGAGCAGCGTGTCGCGCAGGTCGAAGAGGCCCGCCCAGAGCGAGGACGCGTCCGGGCGGGGCGTCGAGCCGCGCGGCGTCGGAGAGGCCCTGCAGCGCGCGGACGAGCACGGCCAGCTCGAGATAGGCGGCGGCGACGCGGATCGGGACAGGCCTGCACGCCGGCGCGGGTGAGCACGGGCCTGCCACTCGACGAGCTCGCCGGCGCCCGGGCCGGTGTACCACGAGCGGCCCTCCGGCCTGATCGGCCTCGAGCTCGAGCAGATAGCGGCCGAGCGGGACGTCGAGCCCGGCGAGCGCGGTCTCGACGCGGTCGGCGGCATGCCGGAGCGCGGCCTCGCGTCCGCCCGCGGTCGGCGGCTGCGCATCTCCCCTCCCCAGCGCTCGAGCAGCCGGCAGAACGCGAGCGCGGCAGCCTCGCACGCACGGAGCTGCGCCGATCAGACGCCGTCGCCGTCAGCTCGCTGCGCTGCGTGGCCGACGAGACCGAGCTGTCGCCCGCGCCAGTCTGCGGCCTAGCTCGTCGCCACGCTCCAGACCTCGATCACCACGGGAGGAATCATCGGCCGCCGGCGCGTGCTGTCGTAGATCACCTGTCCGACCGCGTCGTGCAGGTGCTCCTGCAGCAGCTTGATCTCGGTGATGTCGTCGGACGCCAGCGTCCTGCAGCACGCGGCGCGGCCTCGTCGCGCAGCTCGTCGAGCAGGTCCTCGAGTCGCCGAAGCCGCGCGCGATCAGCTCAGGCGGCGCGGTCGTGCCGCCGTTCGAGCTCGCCAGCGTCGCGACGATGATCAGCGACGCCGTCCTCGGAGAGCCGGCGCCGGTCGCGCAGCGCGACGTCCCGGACGTCGCCGACGCCGAGGCCGTCGACGAAGGTGACGCCGGCCTCGATCCGGTCGACGATGCGCGGCGTCTTGCCGGGCTCGAGCTCGACGACGGAGCCGTTCTCGGCGATGATGATCGCGTCCGCCGGCACGCCGGACTCGAGCGCGAGCTGGCCGTGCGCCGCGAGCATCCGGTACTCGCCGTGCACCGGCATCACGGCGCGCGGGCGGAGCAGCGAGAGCATCGTCCGCATCTCCTCGGAGCAGGCGTGACCGGAGACGTGCACCGGCGCGATCTCCTGGTGCAGCACCTCGGCGCCCGCCTTGCGCGAGCCGGTTGATCGAGTCGTGGACGCGCAGCTCGTTGCCCGGCACCGGCTTCGCCGAGATGATCACGGTGTCGCCGCGCTCGATCGAGACGGACGGGTGGTCGTTGTAGGCGATGCGCGTCAGCGCGGACATCGGCTCGCCCTGGCTGCCGGTGCAGAGGATCATCACCTGGCCCGGCGGCAGCTCCATCGCCTCCTGCGGCTTGATCAGCATGCTGCTCCGGGACGTCGAGGTAGCCGAGGTTGCCGGGCGATGTTGAGGTTCTTGCGCATCGAGCGGCCGACGATCGCCACCTTGCGGCCGACCTCGGATCGCGACGTCGATCGCCTGCTGCATCCGGTGGACGTTCGACGCGAACGAGACGACGAGGATGCGGCCCGTGCGCAGCGGGATCAGCGTGCCGGAACGCCTCGCCGACGAGCGCGCTCCGGACCGGTCATCCCGGGCCGCTCGGCGTTCGTCGAGTCGCCGAGCATCAGGTCGACGCCGCTGGTTGCCGAGCTCGGCGAGCCGGCCGACGTCGGTCTTGAGGCCGTCGACGGGCGTGTGGTCGAGCTTCCAGTCGCCCGGTGTGGACGACCCGGCCTGCCGGCTGTCTCGAGGACGACCGCGACGCAGTCCGGGATCGAGTGCGCCACGCGGACGAAGTCGAGGGTGAACGGGCCGAGCCGGATCTGCGTTGCCGGTCTCCGCCTCCTGCAGCTCGGTCGAGGCGGCAGGCCGTGCTCGTCGAGCTTCGACTTGATCAGGCCGAGCGTCAGCTTGGTCGCGATCACCTCGTCGCAGTCGACCTCGCGGAGCAGGTACGGCAGCCGCGCCGACGTGGTCCTCGTGCCCGTGCGTGAGCACGACCGCGCTGACGCGGCCGGCTCGCGCGAGATAGCCGATGTCCGGCAGGACGAGGTCGACGCCGAGGTGCTCGTCGCGCGGGAACGCGAGGCCCGCGTCGACGATCGACGATCTCGTCGCCGTGCTCGTAGACGGTCATGTTCTTGCCGACCTCGCCGAGGCCGCCCAGTGGGATGATCCGCAGGCTCACGCGGCGGAGTGTACGCACGGCCTCATGCTGACCGCGCGGGCTGAAGCAGGCCGAGCCGTGAGAGGCAGTCGCGAACGCGGTCGCGCTCGTCGTGGCGTCGCCTCGACGAGCGGCAGCCGATGGCCGCCGACCTCGTGCCCGAGCAGGTTCAGAGCCGCCTTGATCGCGATCGGGTTGCCGACGACGCGCAGGAGCTCGATCGACGGGGCCGGCTCTCCGGTTCGAGCGCCCGGGCCGCCTCGTGCTCGCCCGCCTTACAGAGCCGGACCAGCTCCTTCACCTGCGGCCCGACGACATGCGTGTGCACGCAGATGCCGCCGACGCCGCCGAGCTCGAGGAACGGCAGGATCAGGTCGTCGTCGCCCGGCGTAGAGGTCGAGGCCGATCTCGACGATGTGCGTCGCCTCGGTCGAGATCGTCGTAGGCCTGCTTGACCGCGCGTAACGTTCTCGATCTCGGCGAGCCGCGAGATCGTCTCGGGCTCGATGTTGATCACGACGCGGCTCGGGGATGTTGTAGACGACGACCGGCCGGTCGGTCGCCGCCGCCACCGCCTCGAAGTGCGCCACGATCCCGCGCTGCGGCGGCTTGCAGTAGTACGGCGTCACGACCAGGAAGGCGTCGACGCCGAGCTCGTGCGCCTGCTCGGTCAGGTGGATCGAGTGGCGCGTGTCGTAGGTGCCGGTGCCGGCGACCACGGTCGCGCGGCTCGCCGACCTCCTCGAGCGCGGCGGCATAGAGCGCGAGCCGCTCGTCGTCGAGAGCGTCAGGCCCTCACCGGTCGTGCCGGTGACGACGAGGCCGTCGGAGCCGTTCTCGACGAGGTGGCGCGCGAGCGCGCGGAAGCTGTCGAGGTCGACCGAGCCGTCCCGCTTGAACGGCGTCACGATCGCGGTCAGAACGTCGCCGAGCACGTGTGAATCCTACCTTCGCGCAGCGCTTGCGATTACACTCGCGGAGAGCGGCGCGGAGGAAGACGGACCTGATCGTCTCGAACTCGTCCCCTCGAACGGACGGGCCGCTCCGATCGCCACCGGCGCCGCGAGTCTCGGGCGGATACGCCGTAGATCCCGCACGAGATCGCCGGGAACGCCGATCGTCCGCGCGCCCAGATCGCGCGCAGCTTCGAGCGACCGCCGGTGCGCAGACGCGAGCAGCTCGGCCTCGCCCGCCTCCCGCCCGCCAGACCGGGCCGACCGCGTGGATCACCCAGCGAGCAGGCAGCCGCGCCGCGCCGTCGCCTTCGCATCGCCCGTCGTCGCAGCCGCCCAGGAGGCGGCACTCGGCGATATCTCCGGGCCGCCGGCGCGATGGATCGCTCCGTCGACACCGCCCCGCCCAGCAGAGACGTATTCGCTGCGTTCACGATCGCATCGACCCGCTGCTCGGTCAGGTCTCCGACCACGAACTCGATCATCGACAGATCTTGACAAGAATGCCTCGGCGGCGAGAGTCACGCGGCGCGGTCCACGCGCACGACTCGGGCGGAGTCGCCAGCGACCACTGCGGCGAGTCTGCAGGCTGACGGTCGAGCCGGAGGCTTGGGCCGCGCGTAGATCGCCTCTGCTCCTAGAGAAGCTCGTCGAGGCCGACCGTCAGGGTCGGGGCAGCGCGCTCAACTGTTCCAGCGCGGCACGGGACGCTCGGCACGACGCTCCGCGCGGACGTCGTGTCGTGGCGGATCGTGAGCGTCATGTCCAGGCCTGCCGAAGATCCACTTCCTGGTGTGCGACGAGCCCCGGGAGCGCGGATCGAATGAGATCGGCGTCTCACCCGGCAACCGTTCAGCGGTCGCCTTTGCCGTGCCTGAGGGGCGTCCAGCTTCGTCTCGTGGTGGAGCTCGATGATCTCCGCGTGCAGGCATGACCTTCCCGGCCTCCTCGGCGGAAGCGGATCATCCAGCACCGGCTCCGAGCGCGAAGTTCGGCGCGTAGAAGACCGGCAGGTCGTGCTCGGCTGCAAGCGCCGCCACCGCTCCAGGTCGAAGCCCGACGTCCCGACGACGACCGGGCACGCCGGCAGCGAGGCGCAGGCGCGCACGTTCTCCTCGCACCGCGTCAGGGCGGTGAAGTCGACAGCAGCGCGCTCGGCGTCGTCAGCCGAGTCGACCAGCTCGTGACCGCCTCCTCGAGCGCCGGCGCGAGCACCGAGCCGACCTTCGCCGTTCCGGCCCAGCAAGAGAGACCTTCATGCGCGCTTGCGCCCGACGAGCGCCGGGTTGACGCGCTGCACCGCAGCGCTGGAACCGTGCCTCGCTCGGGCCCGATCCCAGCCGCCGACAGCCGGTCGAGCGCGGAGCAGGTCGCCGGCGATCTCGGCGCGACCTCGTCGCCGGTCACCGCATCGACGCGGTCGACGAGCTCCTCGAGCGAGAGAAGCTCGAGCCGGTGATCAGCGACTTGCCGAGCCGGCTCATCCGGTTCGAGGTCGACTCCATCGAGAGCAGCATCCGTCCCTTCGAGGTTCTCCTTCGCCCGGTCGAGCTCGCCGTCGCTGACGTTCCCGTCGGCGACGTCGCGCGAGCTCGCGCGCGACGATCTCCATGCACTCGACGAGGTTCTCCTCGCGCGTGCCGACGTAGAGGCCGATCTGGCCGGCGTCGGAGTACTGCGAGGCGAAGCTGTAGACCGAGTACGCCATCCCGCGCTTCTCGCGGATCTCCTGGAAGAGCCGCGAGGAGGCCGAGCCGCCGAGGATCGAGTCGAGCAGCGACGCGGCGAACCGGCGCTCGTCGCGGCGCGAGATGCCGGGCGCGCCGAGGCAGACGTGGTACTGCTCGGTCGACTTGCGCTGAAAGCGGTAGCCCGGTGCCGGAACGCGCGACGAACGCGCTTGCGCGGGCGGCGCGGCCGGGAGCCTCGCGTCTTCGGCATCCGCGCGCTGCGAGCAGCTCCAGCGCCGGTCGTGCGTCGACGTTGCCCGGCGGCCGCGACGACGATGTTGTCGTGGGCGTAGGCACCGCGGTGGTAGGTCGCGAGCGCGTCGCGGCGAGACCGACGAGATCACCGTCGGCGCGCCCGATCACCGGGCCGGCCGAGCGGATGGCCGCCGAAGACCGCCTCGCGCGACGAAGTCGTGCACGAGGTCCTGCGGGTTGTCGTCGACCATCGCGATCTCCTCGAGCACGACCTCGCGCTCGGCGTCGACGTCGGCGAAGGCCGGGTCGTAGACCATCCCGACGATCACGTCGAGCGCCGTCTCGAGCCGGTCGTCGGGACGCGGGCGTAGACGAGCGTCGTCTCGCGCGACGTGGCCGCGTTCAGCTCGCCGCCGAGCCCGTCGAAGATCTCCGCGATCTCCTGCGCGGTGTGCGTGCCCGTGCCCTTGAAGAGCAGGTGCTCGATGAAGTGCGAGACGCCCGCGCGCGAGTCGGTCTCGTCGCGCGAGCCGGTACCGATCCAGAAGCCGAGCGACACGGAGCGAACGCTCGGAACGTGCTCCGAGATGACGCGCTTCCCGGTCGGGAGCGACGAGGTCGTAGCTGCTGCACCGGCTGGATCGTACTGGCGTGCCCAGACGATCTCCGGAAGGCAGTGGGCCCGGCGCCGAAGGCGATGCGCGCCAGAGCACCCCTCGGACGTCAGCTCGCGTCCGGGATCCAGCCTCGCGCAGTCTAACGCGACGGGCGGCTAGCCGCCCGCTGCGTGGCGCCCGGTCCGCGGCCGGGCCGCGGCTGCGGCCGCGACGCCGTCGGCGCGGACGCTCGCGAGCGCCGGCGGGGCGCTCCTTCGCCCGCTCGATCAGCTCCTCCGGCTGGACGAGCCGCGCCGTTCTCGTGCTTGCGCGACGAGCTTGAGGCCGATCCGGCCGCGCGCCTTGTCGACCTCCTGCACGACGCACGTCGACGACGTCGCCGCGCGCCATGACGTCCTCGATGTGGCCGACGCGGCCGGGGCCGACGTTCGAGACGTGGAGCAGGCCGTCGGTGCCCTTCTTCAGCTCGACGAACGCGCCGAACTGCGGTCGTCTTCACGACCTTGCCGGTGAACGTGTCGCCCACCTCGGGCTCCTTCGTCAGCGCTGCGATCGCGGCGATCGCGGCGTCGGCCTTCGTGCCCTCGGTCGCGTAGACGAGGATCGTGCCGTCCTCCTCGATGTCGATCTGGACGTCGTAGTCGGCCTCGAGCGAGCGGATCGTCTCGCCGCCCTTGCCGATGACCATGCCGATGTAGCTCCGGGTTGATCTTGATCGACGAGATCCGCGGCGCGTGCGCGCGCGAGCTCGGTGCGGGCTCCGGGATCGCCTCGAGCATCCGGTCGAGGATGAAGCTCGCGCGCCCGCTTCGCCTGCTCGAGCGCGCCGCGCATGATCTCCTGCGTGACGCCGGTGATCTTGATGTCCATCTGGAGCGCGGTGATGCCGTCGCGCGTGCCGGCGACCTTGAAGTCCATGTCGCCGAGGTGGTCCTCGGCGCCCTGGATGTCGGTGAGGATGACGTAGTCGTCGCCCTCCTTGACGAGGCCCATCGCGATGCCGGAGACCGGCGCCTTGATCGGCACGCCGGCGTCCATCAGCGCGAGCGTCGAGCCGCAGACCGGAGCCCATCGACGACGAGCCGTTCGACTCCGAGCGTCTCGGAGACGATCCGGATCGTGTACGGGAAGTCCTCCGCCGGCGGGATCATCGCCTCGAGCGCCCGCTGCGCGAGCGCGCCGTGGCCGATGTCGCGCCGCTTCGGGCCGCGCATGAAGCCCGTCTCCCCGACCGAGTAGGGCGGGAAGTTGTAGTGGTGCATGTAGCGGCGGTCGGTCTCGAGCGAGAGGTCGTCGATCCGCTGACCTCTCCTTCGCCGTGCCGAGCGTGAGCAGCGTCAGGATCTGCGTCTGGCCGCGCGTGGAAGAGCGCCGAGCCGTGCGTCGCGCGGGCTGACCGCCGACCTCGCACTCGATCGGCCGGATCTCGTCGGTGCCGCGGCCGTCCGGGCGCCGCTTGTCGATCGCGATCTTCTTGCGGACGAGGTCCTTGTAGATCGCCTCGGCGGCCTTCTTGACGTAGCTGCTTCGTGACCGAGTCCTTCGACGGCCGGCGCCTCGCCGTCGACCGTCGCCGGGCCGACCGGGAACGGCAGCTGGACGGTCTCGACGATCCGGTCGAAGAGCAGATGCCGCTTCGCGGACTTGAGCTCCTTCGAGTCCTGCTCGGCGTCGGTCAGCGCGCGCAGGTCGTTCTCGAACTGCTCGCGGACCGGGCCCTCGACTGCCGCGAGCCGCGCCTTCTCGAGCAGCGGCGTCCAGGCTGGAGCGGACCTGCATCTGGCGGTACGATGTCCTCCTCGGTCGAGTCCATCGTCAGATCGGGGGCCAGCTCGTCCTCGAGCTCCTCGATCGACCGCTGCGCGCCTCGCGCAGGCCCTTCGGCCTGGATGCGCTCCCAGATCGTGCGCCCGTGCGAGGCTCTCGAGCTCGGCCGTCAGCTCCGGGTCGAGCCACTTCGCCTTGCCGACCTGGCGGCGCAGGTCCTCCTGCGCCTCGCAGAGCTTGCGGATCTCCTGATGCGCGAGGTCGAGCGCCTCGAGGAGCACGTCCTCGGGCACCTCGTCGGCGCCGGCCTCGACCATCGTCAGGCCGTCCTTCGTGCCGACGACGATCAGGTCGAGCGTCAGACTCCTCGAAGTTCTGCTCGTGCGTCGGGTTGAGGACGAACTCGCCGTCGATCCGGCCGACGCGCACGGCGCCCGACCGGCCCGAAGAACGGCAGCGGCGAGATCATCAGCGCCGCCGACGCCCCGTTGATGCAGAGGATGTCGTGCGGCGTGACGAGGTCGGCGGAGAGGACGGTGCAGATCACCTGCACCTCGTTGCGGAAGCCCTTCGGCCACAGCGGCCGGATCGGGCGGTCGATCATCGCGTGCGGTCAGGTCGCGCGCTCGGTGGCGCGCCCTTCGCGCTTGAAGAAGCCGCCCGGGATCTTCCCGGCGGCGTACGGCGCGCTCCTCGACGTCGATCGTGAGCGGGAAGAAGTCCGCGCCTTCGCGCGCCTCCGGCCGGCCCGACGGCCGTCGCGAGCACCATCGTGTCGCCCGAGCGCATCGACGATCAGCGCCGTCCGCCTGCTTGGCGAGCTTGCCTGTCTCGAAGGTGATCTCTTGTCCGCCGATCTCGACGGAAACTGAGGCGATCTGCCCCATTACGGTACTCATTCCATTGCCTCCACTCTGCTTGGTGGGAGAGTGGAAGTTTGGGTCAGCCCCACTCTGAACTGCAGAGTAGGGGCTCGCTCCAAGCTTCCACTCTCCCCTGATTGAGCTAGCGCCTGAGGCCTAGCTCCTTGATGAGGGCGCGATAGCCCTCGAGGTCGTGCTTCTGCATGTAGGTCAGGAACCGCCGCCGCCGGCCGACGAGCTTCAAGCAGCCCGCGCCGGGAGTAGTGATCCTTCTGGTGCGTCCGCAGGTGCTCGGTGAGGTCGTTGATCCGCTGCGTGAGCATCGCGATCTGCACCTCCGGGGAGCCGCGTATCCGTCTCGTTCGCGGCCGTGCTTCCCGATCAGCTCCTGCTTGACTTCCTTGGTGAGGGCCATGCGGCCTCCTTCTCTGATGGGTTCTCCGGAGTCCCCGCGCGGCGTGAAGGAAGGCACGCTCGGCCGAGATCTCGGTCGCGACTAGGTAGCAACCCATGCTCCCAAGCGGTGTCGCAGCGCGGACACCCGCCACGGTGGCGGTCGGGGATCGAGATCCTCGAGGACGGCGGGCTCGGCGCCGCCGACGCGGCGGTTGCGGCCTGTCTCGCCTCGTGCGTCGCCGAGACGGTGATGACCGGCTTCCTGGGTGGCGGCCACGCGATCTACTGGGACGGAAACGAGGCGTGGGCCTCGACTGCTTCGTCGACGTCCCTTCGGGGACGGTGCGCCGCCCGTCGCGCTGCAGGTGCCGTTCGGCGAGGAGCTCGTCCACTACGCGGTCGGGCCGGGCACGTGCGCGGTGCCGGGCCTTCCAGCGCGGTCTCGAGCGCGCTTGCGCGCGCGTTACGGCCGTCTGCCCGTGGCCGCGGGTGGTCGAACCGGCTCGGCGCGCACGCGGCGTGACGATGCCTCCCGCCCACGCCGCCTGCCTGGCGATGCTGGCGCCCGGTCTTCACGATGCAGCCGAGACGGAGCTCGGATCTACGCGCCGGCGGGGCCGTCCGCTCGAGACCGGCGAGGACTGCTCGACCAGCCCGGGCTCGTCGCCGCGCTCGAGCTCGCTGGCCGCCGAGGGCGCGGGAGCAGCGTACACCGAGGTTCGATCGCCGAGGCTCTGCTCGGCAGTCGAGGGATCGGCGTGCTCGACGACCGACCTCGAGCGCTACGAAGCGCCGCTGGGCGCGCGCCGGCCGAGCTCGCATGGGCGGGGACACGGTTTCTGACGCGACGCGGGGCTCTCCGGCGTCCGGAGACCGCTCGCGCGACTGCCACGACTCCGAGACCTCGAGCGCGACGGCGCGTGTGCAGGCGCTGCTCGCGCGCTCGAGGGCCCGGCGCCGACGGGCACACGACGAACCTGTCACGCGCGGACTCCGACGGGAACGCCTGCGTCTCTCACGTCGAGCCTCGGACTCGGGACCGGGCGACTTCCTCGCCGGCTCGACCTGCAGCTCTGAACAGCATGCTCGGCGAGGTCGACCTCGTCCTGAGCGCCGCTCCAGCCCGGCGAGCGGATGGAGAGCATGATGGCGCCGAGCCTCGGCCCTCGGACGCGACGGGCTCGCGCTCGCCATCGGCTCGGCCGGCGGAACGCGCCTGCGCACCAGCGCTCGTCGGCGTCGCCGCCGGCGATCCTCGACGAGGGCTCGACCCGGCGGCCGCGGTCGAGCGGCCGCGGTTCCACCGCGCCGGCGACGTCGTCAACGCCGAGCCCGGCGTCGACGAGCAGGCGCTGGCGGAGCTCGAGGCGGTCAGGGCTTCAGGTCCGCGCGCTGGGCCGGCCCAGCACCACTACTTCGGCGGCGTCAGCCTGATCGGCGCGAGCAGGCGCTGCAGGCGATCCGCGCGGCGGAGCGGTCACGCCGCGCACGGTGCACTGACCCGCGTCAGGCTCGGCACCCAGCCGACGTAGCCGCAATGCGGGCAGCCCGGATTCGGTCGACAGCGTGCCGCCGCCGTTCGGCTTTGGCGTATGCCGATGCCGCAGTCGAGGCAGCGAGACGGATTCGACGACGTTCGAGCCTGGCGGGAGACTCCGGCACACGCGCTAGAGATCCGCAAGACCGGAAATCTTGCGGCACATCTGCGACGGGCTGTACCTGGTGCTTACGTGAGCAGGAGCTTCTCGCACGCGCCGCCCGGCGATCTTCAGTGCCGACGAGAGCCGAGCACGGTCAGGTAGGCGACGTTGACGAGCTGACCCGGTCCCACCGTGCCCGTCGTCAGCGCAGCGCAGGAGGTCGACGCCGTGGTAGAGCGGCGTCGCCTGGATCACGCACCTCGAGCCAGTCCGGGTAGGTCGAGAGCGGGAAGAACGTGGCCGAGAAGAGGAACATCGGCAGGATCGCGAGGTTGAGGATGTCGAAGTCCTGCCAGCTGCGCATGAGGTGACCGCGGCGACGCCGGCGCCGGCGAAGCGCGAAGCCGATGAAGACGCGTCGCGGGCAGCGCGAGCAGCGCCCACCACGACTGCGATGAGGCCGAGCGCGGCGATCACGGTGAAGAACCCGATCGGCGTAGAGCAGGCCGCGGAAGAGCGCGCACGCCGCCTCGCCCGATGGCGATGTCGCTTCGGCCCGAGCGGCGTCGCGAGGACGGCGTCGTAGAGCTTCTGGTACTTGAGCTTCCAGAAGACGTTGGTCGCGTCGTAGAACGCGCCGTTCATCGCCGAGGCCGCGAGCAGCGCGGGCGCGACGAAGGCTGCGCGTACTCGATCGGCACTGCCGTCGATGACGACGTCGCCGACGTAGCGCGCCGAGCCCGAAGCCGATCGCGAGCAGGTAGAAGAGCGGCTCGAAGAAGCCGGAGACGATGATCGGCCACGTCCGCCGGTGAGCTCATGAGGTTCCGCTCGAAGAGGTGCACGACCGCGGCCGCCGGGCCGCGTCGAGCGCACGCGTGCGAACGTCGCTCACCCGAGGAGCCTCTCGCGATACGCGCGGCGCGCGAGCACGAAGCCCGACGACCGTCCAGCGCGAGCGAGGTAGGCGGCGTGGACCGAGCGGCCGGCAGCGAGCTCGATCGTCGCCGAGCGTCGAGCCTGCGGCAGAGCTCGACGCCGTGCCAGATCGGCGTCACGTAGGCCAGCAGCTCGGAGCACGAGCGGCAGCTGCGAGACCGGGAAGAACGTGCCGGAGAAGAGGAACATCGGGACGATCACGAAGCGGAAGATCGCGGCGAAGCCGCGTCGTCCTCGGACTGCGGTCGTCGCCGCATACGCGGCGATCGGCATCGAGAACGCCGTCCCGATCAGGACGGCGACCGGACGACGAGCAGGCCCGAGCCACGAGCGACACCGCGCCGAAGCGCCGCGATCACCGCGAGGTACGCGGCAGCCGCGATCGAGCACGCGCGTGACGACGAACAGCTGATGGCCGACGCAACGCGTCCCGCTCGGTCAGCGGCGTCGCGATCATCGCGTGGTAGGTGCGCGTCCACTTGATCGCGCGCATCACGGGCCAGCTCGACTCGGTCGCGGCCGTCTGCATCGCGGCCGCGGCGAGCAGCGCCGGGAGCGACGTAGTCGAGGTAGCGGCACGCCGCCGGGCGCGTTCGGCGTCTTGTCGACGATCGTGCCGAGCCCGACGCCGAGCGCCGCCAGGTAGAGCAGCGGGTTGACGAGGCTCGTGCCGATCGTGCCCGCGCCAGACGCGCTTGTACTGCGCGAGCCAGTGCTCGTACGCGCGCGAGCGGCTGGAGGAGGCCCTCCACGTCAGTCGACCAGCGTGCGGCCGGTGAGGTGCAGGAAGACGTCCTCGAGCGTGCTGCGGCGGACGAGCGTCGAGTGCGGCGGCAGCCCGCGCGTCGGCGATCGCCGTCGCGGTCGCGTCGCCGTCGTCGGTGTAGACCAGCACGCGGTCCGGCAGCACCTCGACGCGCTCCGCCGACGCCGTTCGAAGCGCACCGCTCTCCGGCCGCTCGTCCTCGAAGCGGACCTCGACGACCTCGCGCGTCGAGTACTGCTCGATCAGCTGCCGCGGCGAGCCCTCGGCGACGATCTCGCCGTGGTCCATGACGACGAGCCGGTCGCAGAGCTGCTCCGCCTCGTCCATGTAGTGCGTCGTCAGCGACGAGCGTGACGCCGCGCTGCTTCAGCCGGAACAGGCGGTCCCAGACGCACGTGCCGCGCCTGCGGGTCGAGCCCGGTCGTCGGCTCGTCGAGGAGCAGCAGCGTCGGGATCGTTGACGAGCGAGCGCGCGATCGTCAGGCGCCGCTTCATCCCGCCCGAGAGCGGCTCGACCTTGTCGCCGGCGCGCTCGGTGAGCTGGACGAAGTCGAGCAGCTCGTCGATCCTCGGCTGCAGCTCGCGCGCGGGAGCCCGAAGTAGCGGCCGTAGATGAGCGACGTTCTCGCGCGACGGTCAGCTCGATGTCGAGCGTGTCCTGCTGCGGGACGACGCCGAGCCGGGCCCGGATCGCCGGGCCGTCCGCGTCGCGGGATCGAGGCCGAGGATGCGCAGCGTGCCGCCGCTCGACCGGGCGAGACGCAGCCGATCATCCGCATCGTCGAGCTCTTGCCGGCGCCGTTCGGGCCGAGGAAGCCGAACGCCTCGCCGCGGCTGGACGTCGAGGTCGATTCCGTCGACGGCGACGAGGTCGCCGAAGCGCTTGACGAGGCCGCGGGCGTGGATCATGGCGCCGTTCTCGCTCACGGCGCCCAACCTACCTATGCCGGTCGGACCGCCTTTCGCGTCGCTTCGACGTCGCGCGCGATCTGGTCGATCAGCTCCTGCTCGCTCTCGAACACCTGCTCGTCGCGGAGCCGCTCCCACAGCTCGACGACGAGCCGGCGTCCGTAGAGGTCGCCCTCGAAGTCGAGCAGGTGCGGCTCGATCCGGCGCTCTCGCCGCCGTAGTGCGGGTTCGTGCCGATCGAGATCGCGGCCCGGTGGTCGAGCGCGGCGCCGGCGTAGATCCCGTACGCGGGCACGAGCAGCTCCGGCTCGACCGCGAGGTTCGCCGTCGGGTATCCGAGCGTGCCGCCGCGCTGGTCGCCGCCGACGACGATCCCGTCCAGCTCCGGCAGGCCGCCCGAGCAGGCGCGCCGCCTCCGCACCTCGCCCGCGTGCAGGTGCCGCCGGATCTCGGTCGACGAGACGCCCGTCCAGCAGCGGCACCGGCCGCACGTCGTAGCCCGAGCCGCTCGAGCAGCTCGAGGTCGCCGCGGCGCTGCGGCCGAAGCGGAAGTCCTCGCGCCGGCGACCGACGACCTCAGCGTCCGCCGAGCTGCTCGCGCGGCGAACTCCTCCGGCTCCTGCTGCGCCACGCTCGAGCGTGAAGTCGAGCACCGTCGTCTCGGCGACGCCGAGCTCGGCCAGCAGCTCGAGCCGCCGCTCGAGGCGTCGCGATCAGCCTCGACGAGGTTCCCGAGCACGACCCGCGGGTGCGGATCGAAGGTCAGCACCCGGACGGGAAGCCCGGTCGCCAGCGCCGTCTTCGATCACCCGCGCGGTGCCCGAGATGGACCCCGTCGAACGTCCCGATCGCGACGTGCGCTCGCGTCATCGGCAGCAGCGCCAGCGCCTGATCGGGCGGGATCACGCGCTCCTCGTCGGCGTCCTCGACGCTGGAACGGGCCGACCTCGAGCCGGCGCAGCGTCGCGCAGTGGCCGCCGAGCGCCTCGGCGATCGCCCGGCACGTAGGTTCCCGAGCTGACGCGCAGGTCGAGGCGGACGACGCCGTCCGTATACGCGATGACGTCGAGCGCGTCGCACGCGCGAGCGCCGCAGCGGCATCTCGACCTCGACGCCGCGGCGGTGCAGCTTGTACGCGCGCTCACCGCCGATCTTGACCGCCGATGCGGCCGGGATCGGCAGCTCGATCTCGCCGCGGAGGGCTGCGAGCCGTCGCTCGAGCTCGTCCGGCGTACGGCGCCTCGAGCCGACTCGACGACGTCGCCCTCCGGATCGCCCGTGGTCGTACGGGACGTCAGGTCGACGTCCGTGAGATAGCGCTTGTCGAGACCGACGAACGATCCCGCCAATTTTGTCGACCGGCCGGAGAGCAAAAGCAACAATCCAGTCGCGAAAGGGTCAAGAGTTCCCGCATGGCCCATCTTCGTCCCGGTCCGCGACCGGACACGGGCGACGATCGCGAACGACGACGGCCCGGCCGGCTTGTCGACGAGGATGATCCCGCTCGGCTCGAGGCCCTTCGGCGGCATCAGCCGGTGGCGGGGCGCCCGCAGCGGCCACGAACTCGCGCCTGAGGAAGCTCGGTGATCTCCTCGATCGACGCGTCGCTCGAGAAGCCGGCCGCCTGGCGGTGGCCGCCGCCGCCCGAGACGCGCGCGATCGCCGAGACGTCGATCTCGTCGTGCGAGGCCCGCAGCGAGACCGCCGCGCCGGGCGTGCCCCCACGCGGCGGCTCGCGGATCATGGCGGCCATGTCGGCGCCCTCGACCGCGCGCAGGAAGTCGATGATCCCCTCCGAGTACGGCTCGACGGCGCCGACCTCGGCGAAGTCGTTGCGGAGCAGGTACGAGACGACGAGCCCGCCGCCCTCGTACACCTGCGCCCGCTCGAGCGCCCGCGCGAGCAGCTTCAGCTTCGCGAACTGGACGCTCTCGTAGACGTCCTGGAAGACCTTGTGCACGTCCGCGCCGGCCTCGACGAGCTCGGCGGCGAGCCGCAGCGCCTTGGGCGTCGTGTTCGCGTACTGGAAGCGGCCGGTGTCGGTGACGAGCGCGGTGTAGAGCGGCTCGGCCAGCTCAGGCGTCAGCTCGACGCCGAGCTCGGCGAAGACGTCGCGCAGCAACTCGCCCGTCGAGGACGCCTCGGCGTCGACGACGGTCGACGTCGCCGAAGCGCGAGTTGTCGTGATGGTGGTCGATGTTGAGCGTGAACGGCGCCGAGTGGAGGACGGCCGGATCGGCGCCGAGCCGGCTCTCGTTCGCGCAGTCGACGGCGACCAGCGTCCGCTCGGCCGCGTCGTGCGGGCAGCGTCGCGCTGCAGGTCGCTCGAGCGCCAGGAAGCGGTACTCGCCCGGCAGCGGCGCCGGGCCGGGCGAGGAACATGACGCTGTCCTTGCCGAGCGACCGCAGCGCCAGGTGGGTCGCGAGCAGCGAGCCGAGCGCGTCGCCGTCCGGATTCTCGTGCGTCGTGACGAGGAACCGGTCGCGCTCGCGGATCGCCTCGACGACCGCCCCGAGGTCAGCTGCCGTTGTCGTCTGTTTCGGGTGCGAGGCTCATCGATGAGTTTTGACATCCGCACGCCGTGCTCGACCGCGTGATCGTATTCGAACGTGAGCTGCGGGGTCCGCTTCATCCGGAGCTCGCGTGAGAGCCGCGCCTGGAGGACGCCGTGCGCGGCGACGAGCCTGCGTCATGCTCGAGCTCCGCTTCTTCTCGCTGCCGAGCACGCTGACGTAGACCGTCGCCTGCCGCAGATCGGGCGACGTCTTGACGCCGGTGACGGTGACGAACCCGATCCGCGGGTCGACTTCAGCTCCAGCAGGGCCTCGGAGAGAACCTGGCGGAGCGACTCGTTGACTCTGCGCATCCGCTCGGGCATACGCCTACGGTAGCACGGAAGCTAGTCGTCGAGGGTGACGAGCTCTCGGTCGACGGCCCGAGCTCCCACTCACGCGAGGCCAGGTAGCGCTCCGCGTCGGCGAGCAGGCGCTCCGCCTCCCCGCTTCGCGCGTGACGACCGCGACCGTGAGCCGCGCGCGCTGCCAGACATCGTGGTGGTCGACCTCGGCGACAGCGGCGCCGAAGCGGTTCCGAAGCTGCTCCTTCGCCGAGCGCACGTGCATGCGCTTCTCCTTCAACGAGTGCGCCTCGGGAAAGTGCAGCTCGGCGGAGAGGATCCCGACCCAGCCCGACGCCACTAGGGCGTGGCGGGCGAGGCGGCGGGCTCGTCGAGCGAGGTCCGCTCGACCTGGCGCGTCTCGTAGGCCTCGAGAACGTCGCCTTCCTTCACGTCGTTGAAGCCGTCGAGCAGGATGCCGCACTCGAAGCCCTCGGCGACCTCGCGCGCGTCTTCCTTGAAGCGCTTCGAGCTGCGAGATCGTGGTGTCGTAGATCACGGTGCCGTCGCGGACGACCCGCACCTGCGAGCTCCGCCGGACGACGCCCGAGCGTGACCATGCAGCCGGCGATCGTGCCGAGCCGCGAGACCTTGAAGAGCGCGCGCACCTCGGCCTCGCCGATGATCTCCTCGGTCTGGACCGGCGGAGAGCATGCCGACGAGCGCCTGCTCGATGTCCTCGGTCAGCTGGTAGATGACGCGGTAGGTGCGGATGTCGACGCCCTCGCGCTCGGCGAGCTGCCGCGCTTCGGCGTTCGGCCGGACGTTGAAGCCGACGACGAGCGCGTTCGAGGTCGCGGCGAGCATGATGTCGCCCTCGGTGATCGGGCCGACGCCCTGGTGGATCACGTTGACGCGCACCTCGGGATGCTCGATCTTCGCGAGCTCGGAGACGCTGCCTCGACGGAGCCGCCGACGTCGCCCTTGAGGATCGAGGTTCAGGTCCTGGACGGCGCCTTCCTGCAGCTGCGAGAAGAGCGATCTCCAGCGAGACGCCGCCGCCTTCGAGCGCTGCGCGAGCTGCTCGCGTGCGGAGCCGCTCGCCGCGCGCTGCTGCGCGAGCTCGCGGGCCTCGCGCTCGTTCTCGACGACGCGCGCGAGCTCGCCGGCGGGCGGCGGCACGTCGAAGCCGAGGATCTCGACGGGCGTCGCCGGGCCGGGCCTCCGTGACCTTCTCGCCGCGGTAGTCGTGCAGCGCGCGCACCTTGCCGTGCGCGTCGCCGGCGACGATCGCGTCGCCGACGCGGAGCGTGCCGCGGTGGACGAGCATCGTCGCGACCGGCGCCGCGGCCGACGTCGAGGCGCGACTCGATGATCGGGCCGGACGCCTCGGCGTTCGGGTTCGCGCGTCAGGTCGAGCTCGGCGTCGGCGACGAGCAGCACCTTCTCGAGCAGGTCGTCGAGGTTCGTCTGCTGCTTCGCGGAGACGTTCGGAGAACTGCGTCGTGCCGCCCCACTCCTCGGGCTGCAGCCCCTCGGCGGCGAGCTCGGCTCGCACGCGGTCCGGATTCGCGTCCGGGCATGTCGATCTTGTTGACGGCGACGACGATCGGGACGCCGGCCGCGCGCGGCGTGGCGAGATCGACTCCTTCGTCTGCGGCATCACGCCGTCGTCGGCGGCGACGACGAGGACGGCGATGTCGGTCACCTTCGCGCCGCGGGCGCGCATGGCGGTGAACGCCTCGTGGCCCGGCGTGTCGAGGAACGTGATCTTCCGGCCGTCGATGCTCGGCCTGGTAGGCGCCGATGTGCTGGGTGATCCCGCCGGCCTCGGTCTCGACGACCGCGGTCTCGCGGATCGCGTCGAGCAGCGTCGTCTTGCCGTGGTCGACGTGGCCCATGATCGTGACGACCGGCGGGCGCGGCGCGAGATCCTCCTCGGCGTCCTCGAAGACCTCCGGCAGCTCCTCGTCGTCGGCGGCGTGCTTGATCGTGATCTCGCGCTCCAGCTCGGTCGCCGATCAGCTCGACCTCCTCGTCGGACGAGCGACTGCGTGATCTGCGACCATCTGGCCGAGGCCCATCATGATCTTGATGATGCTGCGCGGCCGGGACGCCGAGCGCCTGCGAGAGGTCGCGGACGGAGACGCCCGACGGAACGGTCGCCGGGCCGGTCGGCGGCGCGACTCCTGCTGCTCGCGCTTGGGCGTCGCGTCCGGTGCGGCCGCGGCTGCTGGCGCGCGTTGGGACGATCGGTCGCCGCCCTCGATCACGACCCGGCGCTTGCGCCCGGGCGCGCCTGCCGCGGGCCGGATCGGGCGGTTCGGCTTGTTCGGTTCGTCAGCCATCAGCGGTCAGTGTAGAGGCGCGACGAGCGCTCGGGATCGACGACGACGGTCCGCCGCAGCACGCGGCTGAACGCGCGCGCGACCCGCCGCCCGCTCGAAGCAGGCGAGCCGGCGGCAGGTGTAGACGCCGCGCCGGGCTCCGTCCGTCCGCTCGACGAGCGGCTCCTCGACCGCGCCACGAAGCGCGCGAAGCGCCCGCCTGCGGCGCCTTGCGCCCGCAGCCCGGCGCACGTGCGTTCCGGCGCAGGTCACGCCGCGGCGTCTCGTCCTCCCCGCCGCCGTCGGCAGCTAGCCGGCTCGATGCGCAGCGTCCGGCTCGGCCTCCGTCGATCGCGTCCTCGACTCGCGGCCTCCTCGACCGCGACTCGCGGCTCTCGGCGACCTCCGACGACCGGCTCGAGCGACCTCCTCGCCTCCGGCGTGGCGCGTCCTCGACCTCCGGCGACTGCGACGGCGCCATCCGGTGCGTCCTGGCCGACGCAGCGCCTGGTGCGCCGGCACGCCGCAGTAGTGCGAGCCGGGCAGCGCTGCGTTCGGGCAGCGCTTGCCGTTCGACAGGATCGCGGCAGCAGCGGCCGGAGAGTCGCCTCGCCGCTCGTCGTCCTCGCCGGCGTAGGCGGCCTCGGCCTCGGCCTGCGGCGAACTCCGTGTCCGGACTGGATGTCGACCTTCCAGCCGGTCAGGCGGGCGGCGAGGCGGGCGTTGAGCCCGTCCTTGCCGATCGCGAGCGCGAGCTGGTCGTCGGGGACGACGACGGTCGCCTCCTTGCGTCTCGTCGTCGATGTAGACCTCGCGCACGCGCGCGGGCGAGAGCGCCTTGGCGACGAACCGCGCCGGCTCGGTGTTCCACGGGATGATGTCGATCTTCTCGCCGCGCAGCTCCGGAGACGACCATGCGCACGCGCGAGCCGCGCGGGCCGACGCAGGCGCCGACCGGATCGACGCCCTGGGCGTGCGACTCGACGGCGATCTTCGAGCGGTAGCCCGGCTCGCGGGCGACGCCGCGGATCTCGACGAGGCCGTCGGCGATCTCGGGCACCTCGAGCTCGAAGAGCGTCTTGATCAGCTCGGGATCGCGGCGCGAGAGGATCACCTGCGGGCCCTTCGTGCCCGACCGGACCTCGGTGATGACCGCCTTGATGCGCGAGCCCTGCTCGTAGCGCTCGCCGTCGACCTGCTCGGAGCGCGGCAGCAGCGCCTCGACCTTGCCGAGGTCGACGAGGACGTTGTTGCGGTCGCCCGCCTGCTGGACGATGCCGGTGACGACCTCGCCCTGACGCGGTCGATGTACTCGTCGTACATCATCCGCGCGCTCGGCCTCGCGGATCCGCTGCTGGATGACCTGCTTGGCGGTCATCGCGGCGATGCGGCCGAAGTCGTCCGGGGTCGACGTCGGCGCGCGTCGATCAGCTCCTCCGGCACCTCGATCCCAGTCGAGCTCGAGCTCGTCGTCGTTGACCAGCGTGTGCTGGCTGCTCGCCGGTCTCCTCCTCGAGCCGCTCGAGCTCCGTCGATCGCGCCTCGCGTCGCCTCGTCGAGCAGGCCGCTCCTCGAGGTCGCCCGGGATCTCGATCGAGAAGACGCGGAAGTCGCCCCTCGTCGTCGAGCTCGACCGTCGGCATGGCGGGACGCGCCCGGGGTCTTCTTGTAGGCGGCGAGGAGGGGCGTCCTCGAGCGCGCCGACGACGCGTGTTCTCCTCGATGCCCTTCTCGCGCTCGAGCCGTCGGATGTGCCTCGATGATCTCCTGGGACATTCTCGCTCCTATGCCATCGGTAGACCAGGTTGCCCGGACGACCTGTCGTACGGGATCTCGACGGTGTCGTCGCCCGAACGGACGACGACGCGGACTCTCGTAAGCGCTGACGACCTCGCCCTTGAGCTTCTTGCGCTCGGGCGTGCGAAGGGTGACAGTGCGGCCGATCGCGTTGCGGAAGTGCTCAGGAGTGCGCAGGGGCGCTCGATTCCCGGCGAGGAGACGTCGATCGCGTAGTCGCGCTGGTACTCGCGCAGCCGTCGGTGACGCGCGCGCAGAGCGCGTGGTCGACTCCTCGGCGTGGTCGATAAGACGGTGAATCGATCGGGGTTGACAACGACGGCGAGCACTTCGACGCCCGGCAGGGCCGTCTCGACTTCCCGTCCGATCTGCTTCGTCAGTGTCCGCTCCTTCTCGTGCGTCGCGCTCAATTCGTGACTCCTCAACAAAAATGGGCGCAGCGCGCCATTTCGTCCAGCAGGTGAAAATGGTCTCGATGCAGCAGCGCCTCTTCCATTCTGGCCGTCTCGAAGCCTTCAACCCACCGTCAGCCCCGAGTGTTGATCGTGACCGGACAAGTCGTTGACGAACCGACGTCCGCGCGCCGAAGACACGCCGGTCGACCGAACGCCGGCTCGCGCAGCGCCGCGCAAATACAAACCAGCGGCTGCGCCGTCCGGCGCAGCCCCACCAGCCACAGCTCGGACGGTTTCCTTGTGTGTGTCCGCGATCAGCGATGAACTGACTGACGACCAGCGCTGCCCACCGGTGTCGAGGAGCGAGCGGTCCAGTCGGCCTATTCGTTTCTCGAAGACGCGGAGCCGGGCGCGATCACTGCTTGGCGATGACACCATCCTGCCGTCATAATCCCGGCGTCCAGAGGACGAGCGGCCCGCTGCCGATCTCGCCCCTCGAGGTGGCCGTCGACGCCGAGGCCCTCGAAACCCGCTGCAAGACCGCCTTCATCGCCGTGACTAAGGTCCACTCGTCGCCGGGCTCGTCGTTGCGGTCGAGCTGCATGATCCGTCTTCGGCGTAGTGCTCGCTGTTCGGCGAGAGCGAACTGGCGAGCTTGTAGTGGCCGTTCGCCTCGGCGTCGACGGCCCTGCTTCTCGAGCGCGCGGCCGAGCGCGTAGTGGGCGTAGTCGTCGGTCGGGCGAGCAGCTCGAGGACCGCCCGGAACTCCGCCTCGGCCTCGCTTCCAGCGCTGGATCCGGAAGTAGGCGATCCCGAGCGCCTCGCGGATCGACGCCTTGTCCGGCTCCGAGCTTCTTCGCCTTCTCGAGCGCGACCGTCGCCTGCGCGGCCATGCCGTCCTTCAGGTGAGCCTGGCCCTGCTGGAAGTAGTCGTAGGCGTCGGTCACAGGCTTCTACAGGTACGGGAAAGTTGTGCTCGAGGACGTCGAACCGGCGCCGTCAGGCCGCGCGTCGGGCCGATCTCGAACCTCCGCCACACGCTCTCCCGCGTCGGATCGCATGCTGAAACGCTGGGCGCGAAAGCTCGAGAGGGTGGCCCGCCGGGACGCGCCTCACTGACGCGGCCGGCAAGCGCAACCGGCCCGACAGCCCAGGAAAGCGGGGCACCGACGAGACCCTCTCCGAGGACGCTGCTCGACGAGCCCGTCGCGGATCTGGACGGTGCCGGGCTGTGCGCCTCGACGGCGACCGCGCCCGCCGCGCCGGAAGCGGCGAAGGCGGCGGCGAACCGGCCCGACGTCGCCGCGCGTGAAGCGCTTGTCCTGGCTCCGAGAACAGGAGATGCGGCGCCGCCGAGCGCGGCGGCGAGCACGGCGTCGGCGGAGCCGTCAGTAGCGCGGCGTGCCTCGCGTAGCGGACCGTCGAGCGCAGAAGCCGCTGCCGTCGCCGACCAGGCGCTCGACCTGCTCGCCGAGGTGGCCCGATAGACGGCGGTCGCGGCGTCGAAAGCCGGCCTCGGCGAGTTCTTCGCGCAGCAGCAGTCGCGATCACGGGCTTGCCGTCGATCGGGAGCACCGGCAGCGGCGCGCTGGTCGAGGCCGTAGCGTGTCGAGCAATACGTAACTG
>ERZ1370068.8580-contig-7422_pt1 | contig 33214 bp, 42 predicted proteins | sample MGYA00561227_ERZ1370068 | MGnify/ENA primary metagenome ERZ1370068 (study PRJEB38410, sample SAMEA6850437) | metagenome | study: Metagenomic assessment of the ecological functions of the soil: analysis of the soil microbiota associated with the...
GAAGTTACGTATTGCTAAAAGCCCGGCGGATGAAAAATCCATCGCGGTCATTCCATTTGGTCAACCTGAACAATAACCCCGCTGAAGATTATTTGTGTGATGGGTTCACCGAAGACGTACCACTTCGCTTTCCAATATCGCTTGACTTCAAAGTAACTTCGTTTGCATCAACAAGACAATACAAGGGACCAAAACGATCAGGCAAATCGGGCACTGAATGTGGCTTATATTCTCGAAGGAGTGTACAGAGATCGGGGGAGATACTCCGAATAACCGCGCAGTTGATCAAAGTGAGGGACGACGCACATATATCTGGGGCTAAAAATTATGACGAATTATTCTGCGCCATTCTTGACATTCAAACGAAAGTCTCCTGGGAGATTGCAACAGCATTGAAGACCAAGCTAAAGGATGAAAAGCGAATCGGAAAGCATTCCACTCAAAATGCCAACGCATACGAGCTTTACCTTATGGGACGCTACTATTGGAATCTACGGGAAAACTGGATACGGCTATCAATATTACAAAACAATCGAGATCGATCCTGACTATCGCTTTTGGCCTATTCGGGAATGGCCGATGTATATACGATCCTGGGTGATAATGGTTACTTGCCGGTAGATAGTGTGGCTTTGAAGGCAAAATGCCGCTGTTGATATGGCCCTGGCGCTTTGATTCATCACTTGCGGAAGTGCGAGCGCATCTTATGCCATTTTACCTCAGCAGCATGGAAGGAAACAGCAGCAGCTGCTTATCAGGGAGTTGGAAAAGATCACGCGCTATAACTCCAAATTATGCTTCCGCGTTCCAATGGTATGCAATCGAACTTTTGGCCAAAGGGGAAATTTGAGACGGCTAAGGAAATGGTTGAAAAAAAACGCAGTGGTACTTGGATCCGCGATCGAAGAGAATTTATTATACAAAAGCCCTGATTTATTTATTTTCCAGGGAGCCGGATAAAGCTATCAGCCACGTTGGACAAGAAGCGCCCGCAGAATTTTCCGGTGATTTAGGCTATTTAGATTTCTATGCAAACGTTTATTATTTGAAGGGTCGGAAAGATACAGCTGAATTTGTACGCAAAGGCTGAGCAATGATGAGTTATCCTGATGAATATTATCAAAAGAGATAAAGCAACCCTGAAAACTCAGTTGATAAAAAAGCAGGATCCCCGCGTCGCAGAAGAAATTGCCAATTATTACAATCCAAGGCCGGAGAAAAAGATAGTGCATTTGTATGGCTTAATAAGGCTGTGTTGAATAAAGAATATGGTGGATTGAATTTTTGGCTGTTAGCCCTGACTGGGATTCATTGAGAAATGATCCACGATTTGCTTTGTTGTTACAGAATAGCGGTATTAGGTGAATGGCTATACGACTCCCTTGTCTAGGAGCCAGGTCATCGAAGAACCAAAAAAAACTTGATTCAGAAAAAAATTTGGGAGATTAAGGAAAGACAAATTCGTTACACAAATTTAGGAAGGCTACCACGCGGTTGCCGAAAGCCTCACTCCATTGGCTCCCGCCGTTTAATAAAATATATTTGTTGTGCGGCTCGCCGGAAAAGTTTTTACATTCGACGGCCGGCAGCAAGCCGCAGCCGTTGCCTGCTAGCTTAACTGACCATGCTATCGTATAAAGACTTCACAAAATATTTTGGTTCAAGTTTGTTTGACAAGGTTTTCAGATCTTTGGCAGACACATTTTCAGACCTGACTGAATATAATATTATAGAAAGCGACTACATCACTTCTTGACACCAGCGGCATTGAATTAGGCTTACAAATGCGGAAGCCGTTTATGACGACGATGATGAAGTTGTTTTTGAAAAAGGCAATCCCGTTTTTTCTCATTTTAACCTTTATCCAAAATCATTGACACTAATTGACAAGTTACCATTTGACACAAACTTTAAAGAAAGCAGAACTGAAATCATAAGTAAAGTCGGAAATCCCAACCAAACCAAAGAAGGTTATGCCGACTTTTAAACAAAAAACTTTCTTGTTGACAATTACAAAATCGGGGACATAGTTATAACTTTGACTACGATGCAGAAAAGGCAGACAGCAAACTTTATTCAAATTCGTGACAACAATTTGATAGGAAATATTGCTATGACAAAAAGCCAGCAGCCAACGTATCGGCTTTGCGCAAGTTGGGCTGAAGCAATGGCCATTCAACAATAGTAATTCTAATGATCTTTTGTAATTTGGCCGTAAGTAAACAAAAAGTTACGGCCAAGCGAGCGACAGGAATTCACAGAATTCCAACCTTCGCAAAGCCCTAGCCGTTGTAGGCTATTCTATATGACTCGTTACATTCTTCCAATAGTAGGACTTTTGACTTGCCTTGATTTGTTCAGTCAGCACAAGTGTGACAGCACTTCACGCTTTCACAAACCGACAAGGCTTTATTACAAAATTTCTGGACAGAATTTAAAGACGCAATAAACAACAAGGACAAGACTAAGCTTGCAAACCTTTGTCACTTCCTCTTCATTGCGACTATTGTATTCTTGACGGCGCTAAATCAAATGATAAACTCGACGTTAAGGTCACAAAGATTTCTTTTGACACGTCACAATACAAAGATATTTTTTACAGAGAGGCTTATAAAAGAAGTAAATAAACATAGTCTTACCACGGGATATTATTTTTATTTTTCAACCTTACTGCATAGAGTCTATAGGAAGTGCTCTTACTCCTTTGGTTATATTGCCAGAGAAAGAGAGAATTGCGCAACATCCAGGAATGCAACATTTTTTTGACCTTGCAAAAATAAACGGGCAATTCAAAATCTGTTTCTTCGTGGACACTCCCTTTAAACGAAGAACAGCCTACAACAGTTGGCTTTGCGCAAGTTGGGCTGAAGAATATCGCCTTTAAATACTTTTGGAATTCTACTCAGCTTCGGCGGCCGTCCCGTTACAATTGCGTCTTTGACGATTCACATTTTGTCTATATATTGTCGCAATGAAAAAAAACTGGCTGCGTCAACTTTTAATCTGTTCATCGGTGGCGGGTCGTTTTTGCTGGGTGCAGCAAAGACAACAATAGATCCAACACCGGTTAAAACCGTCCCCAGGCGTGTCTACAGGTGCTATTACGGATGTCAGTTATAATTCGGCAAACACAAACGGAGAGGCGTATTTCATCTGACGGTGGTGCCCCAATTTCTGCCCGTGGAATTTGTTGGAGCACAAGCGCCTCTCCAACACTAGGCAATAGCTATATTACTGACCCCGGGTCAAACTGCGGGAAGTTTTTACGCTAGCCATGAACAATATAACTGCTGCCACCACTTACTATGTCAGAGCCTATGCTACCAATAGTGTAGGTACAGCTTATGGCAACGAAGTGAGTTTTTACTTCGGCGCCTCATTCCAAAACAATGGGCTCCCCATATTTGCGGGTCAGCCTTCTTCTTCGGTGCGCGGCTTGTTAGTTGTCGACCGGACAATTTTCGCCGGCAATACCGCCGGCGTCTATATTTCAAGGATAGTGGCGGATTTGGAATTTGAATAATGCAGGAATTCTCATGAATACTGCCATTTTTACTTTGTGTTAGTTGGCTATAAAATATTCTTGCGGGCACAAGCAATGGACTGTACCAATCCCAAGATGGCGGCGATAACTGGACTCTAACACCGCGGACTTGCCGGTAATGAACAAGTTTATGGATTGCTGTTAATGGCAAAGCTATACGCAGCCACTAGTACGGGGTTTTCATTTCATTGAATTCAGGTGACAGTTGGAGTTACGGCAATTTGAGAGGGGGAAATAGTATCGCAAACAAAACGGCCAAAACATCTTTGTAGTCAGTAATGATGGCATATACACATCCTCGATGATGGCAATAATTGGTCAGCGGCTAATAATGGTATCAATCCAGTAGCTAAAATGATGCTTTGGTCAGTGACTGCCACCGGAACAACAATTTACGTGGGTACTATAGGGCCAGGGAGTATACGTTTCAACGGATAATGGGGCTTCCCTGGACTGAGCGTATCAATGGTCTTGGTGGAAGTTCCGGCAACACGCAAACTGTGTTGGCTTTGCGACTAAAGGCACATTAATTATGCGGCTGCTGGCGGCGGTGTGTATGTTTCCAAATAATCAAGGTCAGAACTGGTCAACCTTCAATGAAGGATTTATCGGTACCCTGGTGTCAATTCGCTATTTATCGCAGGTTCTACTATCTATGCTGGCTTGGTGGCCGGACCAGCTTATATTCACGGCCATTATAATGTAAAGACGAGTCATCACATTTATACAAAACAAAAACTAAAGGCCGTGAACGGTGTGCGCAAGTATGCTTAGCAGTTTTTAAGATGAAAATAATACATACCGCCGTTCTACTGCTTACGTCAAGTTGTTTCACTCAAGGACAAACTTCGACAAATGATAGACGGCTCGTGCGCAAAGAAATTTACAACGTCATATAATGCTTATAAAAAAGCAAAGGCACATGATACGGCCTATTACGAAGGCTTCTTCATCCTGAAACTCACAAAGCCTTTAAGTCTGCTTACAACCAGGTCTTGATTGCCTCAACAGACCATATAAAATGTTCGGCGAAAAATTATTATCGAAGCTCTCGACGAAAATTCATTCGCAAGACTGACGCCAGCATTCATGAGGATCGTAATTCCAGTTATTAATCTCGTAAAATGCAAAAAGCAAGCACAAGTCTAGAAGAGTTTCAAAACCAAATAAAAACGTATTTGGAAGCAGAAAACTTCCCATCGACCGATTCGGTGTTAGTCCTCGGAATTCTCACAATGACTGGATATCATAATTAACGAGTGTTGCTCACAACATGAGCTGAGTTAAAAACTGAAGTTTTTGCACAATTTGAACAATCACACCAGACCATGCACATTTTTGCAGAGTCTCCGCACATCGCCGAGGAATAAAAAGGCCTGCGAATTAGCATTTGCAGGCCACTGCATCTTTTCGCATTCTATTTCAGAGGTCCCGACCAGATTCGAACTGGTGTAGGAGCTTTTGCAGAGCTCAGCCTAGCCACTCGGCCACAGGACCTTTTAATTATTCAACAACAATTTTGTTGCTTAGCCTATCCGCGCTCAGGCGGGACACAGGACCTTACAAATTTTTGATTTCAGATTTAACTGCCGACCTTTATCGGATTAGATTTGAACCTGAAGGCGGCCAAAGATAAGTTTTTGGCTGTTATTTTTTAACGAAAAACATATGGGTCGTATTGCTGAATCGGAGCTGATTATTAATGACCGCGGAGCTATTTATCACCTCAACCTTCTTCCGGAAGAACTGGCCCATAACATTATAGTAGTAGGTGATCCCGACCGGGTAAAAATGGTTACCAAATACTTTGACAACATCGAAATAAATACACGGCATCGGGAATTTGTAACTCATACAGGCACGATAGGTAAAAAAGGATTTCGGTTATTTCAACAGGTATCGGTACAGATAATATTGATATAGTCGTAAATGAAATTGATGCACTCGTGAATATTGATCCTGGACAGCCGTGAAATAAAACCGACGCTCAAATCTGTAAACATCATTCGCATCGGCACTTCCGGTTCTTTACAGCCTGATATTCCCGTAGATGGTCATGTAGCAGGCACTCACGGCCTGGGTATTGATAATTTGCTGAATTTTTACAGGCTTGAACAAAACGAAGAAGAAAAACAGTTGCTGCATTCTTTCGTTACCCATACTCAATTGCATGGGCAAATGGCTTATCCGTATATTGCCGGTGCAAGCGCCTCGCTTATAAAACATTTTGTAAAAGATTTTTACCAGGGTATCACTGTCACCTGTCCTGGTTTTTACGGGCCGCAGGGACGAGTGTTGAGATTAGGCATCCGGAACCCTGCTCTTGTAAATAATCTTACAAGCTTCCGGTTTGGTCAGCACCGGATCGCTAATTTTGAAATGGAAACATCGGCTATTTACAGTCTTGGAAAATTGCTGGGTCATCATTGCCTTTCATTAAATGCTGTTGTTGCCAATCGTATCAAAAAGGAATTTTCAAAAGATCATTTTGCTGCCGTTGATAATCTTATAAAGAAAGTCTTGAAAATTATCAGTGACGATTTGTAGAGCAAGTAGGAAAATGTTAGATTCAAACTTTGTAAACGCAAAATCCTGATGTTTATCAGACCAATCAAACATCTATTTAGAATATTGAGTAAATTGAATTTCAAATTTAAAATCACACTAGCGACTTACCACTAAGCCCTAACCATGAAAATACAGTTTCATAAATACCAGGGTACAGGAAACGATTTTGTAATTCTCGACAACAGGAAGAAAGAATATCCTTCCCTGACGGCTTCGCACATCCGCCATGTCTGCGACAGGCGTTTTGGAATTGGGGGCGATGGACTAATGCTCCTCAACGAAAAGAACGGGTTTGACTTTGAGATGAGATATTTCAATGCAGACGGCCGTGAAAGCAGCATGTGTGGTAACGGTGGTCGTTGCCTTGTCAGAATTTGCTTATGAACTCGGCATTCACAGAAGTGTTTATCATTTCACAGCCGTGGACGGGCTTCACGAAGCAGAGATAGATACAGACGGAACAGTTTCATTAAAAATGCAGGATGTCAGCCAGGTTTCAAAATTTCATGGCGACTATCTTCTCAATACAGGTTCGCCACACTATGTAAAAATGGTAAGCGACGTCATGAACACTGATGTGTTTAAAAAGGCCGCGAGATTCGCGTACAGCAAGGATTTTGAAAAGGAAGGTGTCAATGTAAATTTTGTTGAGCAATTGCCTGATGAGGACAAAATACTGGTAAGGACCTATGAACGTGGCGTGGAAGATGAAACCTTTTCATGTGGCACGGGAGTTACTGCGGCGGCGATCGTTTGCTACCACAATGAAAATGGTTTTAATGATGTGCAGGTAAAAACATTGGGCGGTACTCTTACCGTTGAATTTGACCGCATTGATGATAGCCATTACAATAATATCTGGCTCAGTGGTCCCGCAGAAAAAGTTTTTGACGGCACTATTGAACTTTGAAGTGTCAATTTGGTATGCATAAAGAAGAAATTATTACAGCGAGCAAGAAAATCTTCAACGAGTTCAGCGATACCTGTCTGCAGATCCCCGACAACAAATTTTTTTCTGCCCACCGAAAAATGGTCGATCTCGCAAAAATGTCGATCATCTTACAAGAGCTGTAAAGGACTACAAAAGCTGGCTTATTCGCTTCCTAAAATTTTTGTCAGGACTTTTGTTTGGAAAAGCTAATCGTCCTTCAAAAACTTATGAAGAACTTGTTGCAAAATACAAACTGAAATTGGAGCAAGGTGGAAAAGCTTCTGGCCGCTATCTTCCAAAAACCAAGGTCTCAAAAAAATTAACTCTTATACAAAAATGGCAGAGGGCAAATGAAAGAGTACCTGGAAGCAGTGGAATTAAATTGGAGTGATGCCCAACTCGACCATTACATTGCTCCTCATCCCCTGCTTGGAAAACTAACCTTGCGGGAACTCTGCTATTTCACTATTTATCATACCGAGCATCATTTAAATATTATAAAGGCAAGACTTACGGAACAATTTTAATGAATGGAAAATCAAATTTCTTCTCCCGGCAGTTTTAATATTCGTGTATATGGCGTGTTGATCAATGAGCAAAGACAGGTGCTTGTGAGTGATGAATATATTCGCGGAAGCTATTACACAAAATTTCCCGGCGGTGGTTTAGAACTTGGCGAAGGAACAAGGGATTGCCTGAAACGGGAGTTTAAAGAAGAAATGGATCTTGAAGTAGAAATTGGTGAGCATCTTTATACCACGGATTTTTACCAGGTATCCGCCTTTAATCCCGCGCACCAGATCATTTCGATCTATTATTTGGTGAAGGCCACTGGAGAGATATTAAAGTCCCGTTGCGAACAAAAGAATTTGATTTTGACGAACAGCAAATGGAGGTTGTACAACAGAACAAAAATGACAGAGACCTTTCGTTTCATCGACTGGAATAATTTTTCTGAAGAAAAGGTCACACTACCTATTGATAAGATCGTCGCTTCGCTCGTGAAAGGAAAGATATTAGCTATGCCACGGCTTGCAACTTATTTGAGACTTTGAGATTTGGTATGTGTTCTCAGGCATCTCAACCAGCAGTTGGAATATTCATAAATGCATCCTGGTCTTGTCCCATCGCAGATCTCTTCATTCTCTTAGCCAGGTCATGTCCAAGATATTTTCAATTCTATGTTCCGCGATGTAAATGACGGGAGTCAGGATGATAGCCATCGTAGCCTTTATAGATATAGTTCACGACACCGATTGCCAAGTATCTGTTGCCACGTAAATGTTCCCGAAAAAGCAATGAACAAAACAATATAACTATCCACGATTTGAGAAATCAGTGTTGAACCCGTTGCTCTTAGCCAAACTCTTTTTTTCACCCGTTACTTTTTTATCCTGTGAAAAACAGTACACATCCACCATCTGGCTCACTAAAAGCGACAAGGCTTCCGATGATGATCTTCATGCCCTGTCCGAAAATTCCACTAAAAGCGTTTTGACATGTTTGGGATATTGCTTTTTCTCAACCTGGCCGGTGCAACCCAGAAATCAGCGGCAGGAACACTAATGGCCGGCATAGAACATCAAAAAAGCATAGGAGATCAAAATAATCGCTGTAAATGAAATTCTTCGAACCGCTTTGGGTCCGTAGTATTCGTTTACAATATCAGTCATTACAAATTCAGAGGCCATAGGAGAACGCCACATGTCAAGGCTGATAGAGAGACCGCTTTGCCCAAAAGAGTAAAGCTTGAAGGATGAAACCCAAACAATTTTTCCAGTGAAAAGATCTTTTGTCCCGATTGATTCAGCGATCAATGCATTGCAGCAAAAAAGCTGTCATTCCCAAAAACAGCTTCGTAGGTTTATCTTTCAGAATATTTTGTATCATGAATGGGCGTTGATGTAAAGAATATAAAACGCATCTATCACTAAAAATAAAACATTGGCCACAATAAGCCATGAAGGAATAATAATTAAAGATTTCCTGGAAAAGATCCCAAATACCAGGTAGGAAAAATTTGCCAGCGGATTTAAGATAAATCCCATCACATACCCGATGATCAAAATGGTGGAAGTAAGTTGTTCATCATTTATCCATTTGGTGAGTTGCAATGAGAAAGCCAGGAGAAAAAAAGATTACAGATAAAGGCTATCCGGGATAGTTTTAAAAGCCAGCGTCATAAGCTAAGATAAAAGATAATAGATAAAAGTTAAATACCCGCCAATCGAAATTGTTCAATAGAATTGTTGCAGCACAAGAGTAGCTGACGCAACGCAGACGACCCGATAGAATTACTTCAGCCGGGTCCATAAAAATCACCTCTCATTTCTCACTCCGGGCAAAATAGCATTATTTTGCTGCCTAATTATTCAACTATTTTATGAATAGCGGATTGTTTAAAAATTGCTGCCGCATCTGATTGCGATCGTCATCTTCCTGGTGATATCCGTATTTTTTGCAAACCCATTCTTGATGGCAATGTATTAAGACAAAGTGGATGTGATCGGCTGGAAATCGATGGCGCAAAATGCTTTTGAATACAAGGCCAAACATGGCCACTATCCGCTATGGAATCCAAATTTATTCAGCGGCATGCCGAACTACCAGGTCATTATGGAAGGGAAATCCGTTCTTCCTGATTTTATAAGTATTTTAAGCCTTTGGCTACCAAAGCCAATGAATTTTTTTCTTTCTTGCCTGTATTTGTTTTTATATCCTTTGTTTATCACTCCGCCTGAAACCAGTGATAGGAATTTTAGGAGGCATTGCCTTTGCTTTTTCGACCTACAATCCCATTATTATCGGTGTGGGACATGAAACAAAAATGCTGGCGATCGCATTTATGCCCTTGTTGATGGCAGGCATGATCCTCACATACGAAAAAAATATTGGCTTGGTTTATCTGTTACCACCCTGGGCGCCTATCTTGAGATCGCAGCTAACCACCCGCAAATCAATTATTATTTTCTTTTGATCGCCGTAGCTGTTTCCATTGCTTATCTCGTTAACTGGATAAAGAATAAAGAGTGGAAACATATATTGATCGCAGGATGCATTGTTGTTGGTTCAGCAGTTATTGCAATAGGCAGCACAGCTCTCACTCTACTGACAACCTATGAATATTCAAAGGCGCACAACGCGTGGAGGAAATGATCTTTCTGTGCAAGGTGGTACTGTAAAGCAAACAAAATCATCCGGACTTGATACAGCCTATGCTTTTCAATACAGCCTTGGTAAGGCCGAAGCAGTTGTGATGTTTATGCCAAAAGCCTTTGGCGAAGGCAGTCACAAAGCTTTGGATGAGAATTCTAAGGTTGTTGAAAAACTTACAGACAAGGGAATTTCCTGAAAATTCTGCCATACAGGTAGCCTCTCAATTACCAAAGTATTGGGGTGGGATAGTACAGACAGACGGTCCCCCATATGTGGAGTTATAATTTGTTTACTGGCATTAATAGGATTTGTCGTTGTGAAGGCATCCGATGCGATGGGCTTTACTCAGTCAGTCACAATATTAGGTATCATGATGGCATGGGAAAATATTTACCCGGCTTTAATACTTTTCTCTTTGATCATTTACCCATGTATAACAAATTCAGGGCTCCATCAATGACAATGGTGATCCCGGAATTTACGTTACCAGCTAATGGCAGTACTTTCCACTTCAATACATTTTTTACAGAGACAAAAGCCGCGAATTCTTAAAAGATGATTTCAGAAAAATTTTATATGCAGTTGGCGGATTAATGGCGTTGCTGATCATTATGTTATGTAATGATGTCTTATACATCTCCAATAGACAATGAAATTTCGGCCAGATTATTCGCAAATACGCAAAGAGTGACGAAATTGGCAGAGCAGTGATCGCTGAGTATGAAAGCTGACAGGCAGTCAATGTTTGGTGGACAATTACTGAGAACATTTGCATTTGCAGCGTTAGTGATCGGTTTACTTTATTTGTTTGCAAGAAATTTAATTAAGCCTCTTGTTGCTGTCATTGCGCCTGGGAGTAATCACCGCAATTGATCTTTTAGCTATAGATAAGGATTATTTGAGTGAAGACCATTATAGTTCCGCATGACGAGATAACTGCCCAAAGTTTTACTCCCACTACCATTGAGAAACAAATATTACAGGACAGAGATCCTGATTTCAGAGTCTTCAATGCCAGCGTAAATCCTGTGTATGACACAAGGTCTCCCTATTTTTAAACCTGTCACGGGTTATAACCTGCCAGGCTAAGCATTTATCAAAATTTAATTGATAAATATATTAGTTCTGGTAACCAGGACGTGTTGAATATGCTTAACGTCCAGGTATGTTATTTTCACAAATCCACAAACAAACCAGGAGCAGATGCAGCCGAATGCTTATGCTTATGGTCCCTGCTGGCTGGTAAAAATGTAAAGATCGTTGAAGGACCTGCCCAGGAATTGAAGCAATTGGAAATACACACCTCAGGGATACAGCCATTGTTCAAAAAGCGTTTAGCAATACAGTTGTACAGCCACAATGGGACTCTGCTGCTACTATCAAACTTTCAAAGTTTGATAACGATACGATGGATTATTCCTTCAGCAGTTCGAAGCCACAATTTGCTGTGTTTAGCGAAGTATATTACCCTTATGGATGGAATGCCTATATTGATGGAAAAAAGTCGACTATTTGCAAAACAGATTATGTTTTGCGTGAAGCTTATCAATACCTGCCGGTCAACATGCGGTGAAATTTATATTCGAACCATCTTCATATAAAAAGGAGTCAAGATCGCTTATGATCTCTTCATTCCTCATCCTGATCTTCTTTTTGGGAGGATTATTTATGGAATGGTGGACTAGCAGGAAGTTGGCAGTTGGCACCCGATAGCTATCGGGTCGGCAGGCGAGTTAAGGAGTTAGGCCATTGCCCGTTACTCATTACTCATTACTCATTACTCATTATTGAAAAAACTTCTTGCGATAGCACCTTACCAATACCTGCCTTATTTCTCTGGTGGATCAAAAATCCATTGCACAGTTTCTCGATTACCTTGGCAGGGAAACCGATCTAACGGTCATAAGCGTTAGTGAAAATGATCCTTCGCTAATAAAGACCTATAAACATATTGTCGTGGTTAAAGAAAAGATCATTTTCAAATATATTTTGATCTGGGGTCTTATTTCAAAACTGACCGCGCTAATAAAAAAAGAAAAAATTTGATGCCATCATTTGGGAGCATCCTTACTATACACTGGCTGGCAGGTATCATCAGGAAAAGAACGGGAATCAAAACAATACTGCACATACACAATATCGAATACCAGCGCTTTCAATCAACAGGCAAATGGTGGTGGCCGGTCTTAAGGATCTATGAAAAAGTTTTCAGGACTTAGCCGATGAAATTCTTTTCGTGTCTCCTGATGATAAAAAGTTCGCCATTAAAAAATGGGGTATAGAAGAAGAAAAAATGTATTGAAGTAGCCTTTGGCGTGGAGATCACGCGAAATATCCGGATGACAAGGACAGTTGCAAACAAGCTATAAAGCGATCCATAAGATCCCTGGCGATGAAAAAATTCTACTGTTCAACGGTTTGCTTGATTACAAACCCAATCTCGATGCGCTGATGGCAATTTTAAAACAGATCAATCCTGTTTTGTTTCAATATCCAAATTTTAAATACAAGATCATTATTTGTGGTAAACGACTTCGGCAGAACTAAATGAATTAAAAAGAATATGAAGATAAAAATATCATTTACGCGGGATTCGTTCACGATATTGAAATGTATTTTAAAGGCGCTCGACCTTTTTTGAATCCCGTATCAAAGTGGCGGTGGCATTAAGACAAAAATGGTAGAAGCCATTGCATTTGGCACAACGGTGATAACCACTGAAACCGGGGCCATGGGAATACACAGAGATATTTGCGGGAAAAAAGTTAGTGGTCGTGCCGGATAATAGCTGGAATGATTTTGCCCAGGCCATTATCAAAAACTGCGGACAAATACGAAAGACTAACCACTAGCGCTTATTACGAATACTACTCCTGGGGGAATATTGTAAAAAAATTTTATCCTGATCTTTACTTTTTTCTCACACGATTATATCCCCTTTTAACACGCTTATTAGAAAATATGACACACTTGCCAACTGCTCCCTGTAAGATATTTTGATTTATTTAGTTTTATCTCACAAACCACTATCCAATTAAACCTTATCCCTTCTAAAAAAATTTTTTATCCAGATCTTTACTTTTTGCGCAAGAGGTTTAATAATTTACTAGAGCTTCACCTTGTAAACGTATAAATTCCACTTTCAGCAAGCCATTAAATCCGTAGCATACCATGAGAACTTTTACAAACATTTTTGCCCTTGTTTTTCTTTGCTCAGTATTTTTCAGTTGTAAGAAGGACGATATCAAACCACCCGAACCTCCTGTTGCCAAACGCTGGAATGATCAAACAATCCAGCTACCATGCAACTTCGTTTACATTATCAGGATCGGGTACAACACCCCAGGGAGCCATTGCTGCCTACGCATGGTCGCAGGTTTCGGGACCCAATAATGCAAATAAGTTAATATATAGCATTCAGCAACAACTCCTGTGTCCAGGATTTGTTGCAGGAACATATGTGTTCCGATTACAGGTGACAAATGATGCGAAGCTATCAGCTACCGATGAAGTTACGCGATTACAGCATTGCTCGAATCGGCGACAGTCCCTGTCGCAAACGCGTGGGCTAGCGATCAAACTCGTACAGCTGCCGGCAAGCGCTTTTCGTTTTGTCAGGTGCAGGAACAACCGCAAGCGGAACGATCACCGGCTATCTATGGAGCTTGATTTCAGGACCCAATACGCCCGGTAATCGATAATGTCACATCGGCCACAACTTCCAGTTCAGATTTGTCGCCGGCGCCTTTTCATTTCAATTACTGGTAACAAACAGTTTTGGATTGACCGCAAAAGATACCGTTTTGATAAATTTGTTGGCCTTCAAACATTGACATTGCAGTCAACTAATAATCCTGATGAAAGCATTTCACTTGGGACAGTACTATCGGACTGATCCAATGCACCCGACATGACTGTTGCTGCATGGACAAAGATGGTATAAGTTATAATCAGAGGCCTGTTTAAATTTGATCTTGAGCTCAATCCCGGCTAATGCAACAATTGTTTCGGCTAAGCTATCGCTGTATTCAAATCCCACGCCCTCTCAATGGAGATCTGGTTCACGCCAACTCAGGAACAGATAATTCGATGTTTATTACGTAGAATTACGACTAATTGGTGCCCAGCCAACTACTGAACTGGGCTAATAATCAACCATCTGCAACTACCGACCAGATATCGATACCTCTATACCTCAACGGCGCTTCTTTTAGATTTAGCTGATATCGATGTTAAAATATTGTAGCCATGGTTCGACATGCAGACAATTTAACGGATTTATGATAATGCTTCAAAATGAAGTCATTTATAACATTCGCGATTTTTGTTCAAGCACTTATTCCGATGCCACAGAAACATCCAAAACTTGTGATCACTTATCAATAGTAACAAAAGACATCACATAGAAGCGTTTTTAGACTAAAAACTAAAAACGCTTTTTTATTCAGTTATAAGAGCATGTTTTTTCTTACAACGGGAAATTTTCTTATTCTTGCCATCGCATCAAAAGCAGTGATCAAAAAATGGTTATTGGAAACGGAATGGTGGCAAAAAGATTTGAATCGTATAAGACCAATGATCGATTTCTCATTTTTGCATCAGGAGTTTCCAACTCCAAAATATAAACCCGGAAGCCTACGAACGGGAATTGATTCTTTTGCAGAGATCAATAGAAAAACCGGAAAAAATATTGGTTTATTTCAGCACCTGCAGTATCTATGATCCCGGAGAAGAAAACTCAAAATATGTTCTTCATAAACAGCAAATAGAGGAGCTTGATCCAAAAGGATCAAAAACAGTTTTATATTTTCAGAGTGTCGAACCTGGTGGGTCAGTCCGGCAATCGCAATACTATATTAAATTTCTACGTCTATCATATTTTAAATGGGATCAATTTCGATCTCTGGACCAATGCAACAAGGAATTTGATTGACATTGATGACATGTACAAAATTGTCGATGATATTCTGAAAAAAGGAGTTGTTCAAAACCAGGTCATCAATATTGCAAATACTGAAAATTACACTACGCAGGAAATAATAACGGCCATCGAGAAATTTGTTGGAGACATAGGCCAGCTATATTCCTATCCTGAAAGGAAATCCTTTTCATCATAGATCTGTCTGCGATCAGGCCCCTCATGAAAGAACTGGGTATTCACTTCGGAAAAAATTATTTAACTAATTTGCTCAGGAAATACTACTTACCATCAATGACCTACAAGGCCGCAGTACGTAAAAAGAAACATTGAGTTGGTGATAATGTTTCCTTTCGTGTGTACTTGGCAAACTATGCTGGAAATCTCTTCCCATTAAAACCTCAACGAAACATCTTCTTATTCTTTCCTGCCTCCGATATTGGTGGTTCTGTCAAGGTCAATGCAGATATCACTGAATGCATCAAGGATCAGAAACCGGTGATCATTTTTCAAAAAACCCAATAACAACCAGTTCAGGAGCCTTTTTGAAATAGAAGGAGTCCGGATAATCGACCTGCACAAATACATTGACGCCATAAGATCTACCATTTCGTGAACTTTTTTTAGAGGAGTGCTGGCAGCGTGGATCAACAAGTCAGACCAACCACGGTAATATTTGGCGGTGAAAGTCTTTTCTTTTATAAAATGCTTCCCCATGTTAAGAAGAATGTAAAAGAAAATTGAACTCTGTCATCTTAATACCTGGATCAACCTATTCACTTGCCTTTGTAAAATATATTGATCTCCGGATCTTCAGCACTCCAAAAATCAAAAAGAGATGTGAGAAGACATTTATCGTGGCAACCATCTGTCACCATCTTTTTTTAATAAGTTGGTCTTTATTGATAACAAGGTTGATATTCCTTTATTCGAGGAAGCCTCACACGACATCCTCCAAGTGGTGTATGTGGGACGGGGTGCACCACAAAAAGAGTGCACCTGGATCGCAGAAATTGCCAAACGAATGCACCAGGCAGGAGATCATATTCATTTTCCTTTGCACGGCGATGTAGAAAATATAATTCCGGGCGATATAAGAAACCAGGTCACACTTTGCTGGCAACGTAGAAGAGGAGAAAGAATTACATAAGATCTACATGAACTCGGATGTATTGATCCTTACTTCTGCGTACGAAGGTTTGCCGATCGTAGTGATGGATGATGATGGCGAGAGGGAGAATTGTGATATCTACTGCCGTAGATGGAATACCGGACTATATCACCCACAAAGAAAAATGGTTTACTAATAACCGAAACTGAAGAAGAAAAATCATTCGCCAGGGAATCGAACTTCGTAGGTTGCTAATAAGCGACCCACGATCTTAGAAGTCAAATTGGGATCAAAAGTTATCAATATGCCATAAAACATTTCAGCGGGGAAACTTTTTGCCACTCATACCGGGAAATACTTACTGGGTAATTAACAAGGAGAAATATAATACTAAAGCCTTTTTGTATAGATTAAATAATCCCCTTCCTACAAAAGAACTGTCAAGTTGTTTGGCTATTCGTATCCGGAATTTATCCGTAGGCTTGAATTCCTGGCCGGGAATCATTTCCTTAGCGTAGGCTTTACATTTTTCTATAAAATCGGAAACACTTAATGTTCGCTCTCTTGTCGGTGTTTTTAATAACCTATGAGATAAGCTTTGCGCAGAAATACAAAAAGCATGTCTTTTCCATATCTGTGGACGGCTTGTTTTACTAGTGGAATTATCCTTCATTAATTTTTTAGAAACTCCATATAAAAATCCAAAAGCTTGTTGATACATCATTCCATTTGTCATTTTTGACACGCTTAGGTGAAGCCTGTAGGAAAAAGATTCTTCAAATGAGGTTGCTTTATATCCACGCAACATTAATTTGACCCATAGTTCGTAATCGGAGAAAATTAAATTAGGATAATTAGTAGGCATCCCCCCTAATAGATCAAAGTCGCTTGATCGCATGACGATATCCTGTGCCGGTGCTGTCAATTGTACGATTCATCTGGCAAGCAATGAATTCATGCTGCTTTGCTGGGTCTCACACACATCGGCAGGCACGGAGCGTACAAATTTCCCTTCCGCATCTATATACCTGAAATGGTATGATACAAACTCGCCTTTGGATGCTTCTGCATCAATAGATCTATTTCTTTAAGATAGTCATGATGCAGCAGCAGTCATCATGACCGATCATCGTCATGTAATTCAGTTTTTCTGAATCGATTTGATCCTTCTCCAATTCTCCTCGATTGATAAAGGACTTTCCGCCGGGTAGAATTTCTATCCTTTCATCGTGCAATGATCTTACATATTCCAATGTTCCATCAGAACTGCAATTATCCAAAACAAGCAAATTAAGGTCAGGCAAAGTCTGGTGAAGAATACTTTGTATACATTCTTGGACGTACTTTCCACCATTCCGCACCGGCAGTATGACACTGTATTTCGCCATTACTGCATGCTGGTATTATTGAAGAATCTCTTTTTCATTTCAATCAAAAGCACAAACAAATTTGGAAAATATATCGCTATATAATATTTCCATTTCCACATTTACGCATATATGGAATCTTAAACAGTTTGCTCACATATTTCTCAAAATTGTTGTCTTGAATATTTTTTATCCCTGAGAAACTTCTTTATGGATACAGCATATTCCACGGCCCATCTCGCTACAAATATCTCAATCTCTCCTTTCTTAAACCAGAAAAGTCAAAACTTTTGGAAAGCCTTTCCATTACCCAGGAAGTAAATGCGTCGGGTGTAATATGAAGAATTTCTCAAAAATCAGACTCTGTATAGCCATAATTGGCACCATGTACAACCTGGCAACCCAATGAGGTGTTAAGCAATACAGCGCCTGAATACGAGCCACTCAAAACCATGTAACCAAAATCAGTGTTATAGGGCGCACCAAAGTCGGGCATTCCACCAATTTCCAGGGCAATTTCTCTTTTACACATTCCCGTAGACCAAAGCAAATGACAACCTAACTTGCCCGTAAAGTAAGCGAATGGAAATTCAGCGCCCTTATAAAACCGAACAGTGTCAATTGGCAAATTTGCAAGACAGGAATTGGTTCCCTACTCTCGCCCTGGATGACCCGGCAACGATTGGGTCATTGCATTGGATATCACAACCTCCATAGTATATGCCGTAGCCGGGATATTCAACGGATAAATCATGTAGTCTCCTGAAGCATGTCAGGGATATACGGGATCGTCATCAGTTATCATAACCACATATTCTGATTCTGCCTTTCCAAGACTCCGGTTAAAACTCTTTACCATTCCCAGGTTGCTCTCGTTTACAAAATATTGGATCCTGGGATCATTATAGTCCTCTACAATCTTTTTGCACTTGCGCCTGATATCATTATCCGAAATAATAATGGAAAAATCCTGGAAGGTCTGGTTAAGAATACCCCTTATTTGCTTTCTTAAAAATCAGGACGCTTGTAAGTTGTCATGCAAAAGGTCACCCATGGCTTACCATCATTTTTGTTGCTATTACTATTGGTCATAATTTTCTTTGCACAATTATCTTTAGCGTGCTTTCTTTAAATATCCGCCAGGTGCCACACTAATGAGAAGCTTGTTATCAATTGCCGTATCAACTTCGAAACTTTCGTTGGCCTCCAGGAATTGCTCAACTGCTGTCCTGGGATTATTTGAAATGCCCCAGGGTCTTTTTGAGAGAAATATCCCTCGGGCAAGATCTTCAACAATAGTATCAAATGCCACGATATAGGAATGCAACGAAACAAATGGTGAATAAAGCTCCAGTTCCTTTAGTACATGATCGTGAGTATGATTGGAATCGAGGCAAACCAATATAGAACCTTTTCCCTTAGCATTAGCTTTTTGACCTGGTCAATAATTTCACTGCTTATTGAAGAGCCCTGCAACATTTTTATTCGCTTAAACATTGGATGTCCTTCGATTTCCCTTGCGATTGTGTTCACGGATATCAATATCAATCCCCAAAACCTCACCCTTTACCAATCAACTCCAGCAGTGAAGCATAATAAATTAAAGAACCACCATGCGCAATACCAGTCTCAATGATCAAATCAGGTTTTACCTGCCAAGATTATTTCCTGCATTGCTATCATATCCTGTGGGTACTGAATGATCGGTCGTCCCATCCAGGAAAAATTATACGAGTACTGGGCTTTGTTGGATTCTACATTAAATTCCTTAGCTGCTTTTTGCAAGGAATTATTCATTTGATTCTGATGAATTCGTTGTTCCCTTTCTTCGATAAATGCCTGTATCGGATTATTCATTATTTAAGATGCTTTTTAATTTATTATCATCGCTCCCAAAAACGCATTGGTTCATAATCTGTGTAAGGATAATACCCAAGGTTTAAAAAAATTTCTTTATTCAATGTTCTGCAAATAATTTCTTACAAACTTTTTACTGAAACGGGCTCGCTGCTGCAACAATTGATCACACCATCTATCGTATCCTGCAATGCAATTTTTACAATGTACCTCGGCGACTTTTTCTACCGGCAAATAATCTCTTACCTGCTCACCCTCGCTCATATTAAAAGCCTTATCACCGTTTGCAATTGCTTTATCGAGCTGCGAAAAGTAAGGAATTCGGATTTTGCCCTTTTCCATACATATAAAACAGGCGCACCCACTTGAATGAAAAGGAGTATTCCTGTCGCAAAGCCTCTAAATATTTCCTCAGATCATTCTTTGCAACGGCGTAAGCATTTGAAGGGAAAACGGGCATGTCCTCGCTAAGACAGCCTTCCTGCATTCCATATTCTAAACAAGTGCCCGTGATAGTTAAATCGCGAAGTCCATTTTTAATAAGGTTAGCGAGAAAATCCTTATGCCGGGAAGATTTTCTTCAACATGAAACGAGGATCTATAATTTGGTAATCCTTCCCATGCGAGATGAATCATTAAGTCGGGTCGGTGAAAAAAATCAAAATAGTCTACAGCCGTTTCAAAGATTTAAAATCAAAAGGAATATAAGATCGTACTGTCGAAACCACATTTGCATGCCTGGCCTTTTCTTCATTTCCGGATGAGGCGATCACGGAAAAACCTTGCTTTATGAGTTCAGGTACAACATAACTACCGATAAAGCCCGTAGCCCCCGTTACTAATATTTTCTTCATCTATATGACCTCCACTTGCGGAATAGGCACCACAAACTTACCTCCCAATTCCTGATGTACGAAAGCTGTTCAGTAATTTCCTCTTTTAAGTTCCAGGGCAGGATGATGACGAAATCAGGTTGATTGGATTTAAGATGAGATTCATTCACTACAGGTATGTGACTTGCCGGCAACCATTTGTTTTGTTTATGAGGATTAGCATCTGCAACATATTCAATCAAATCATTTTTTATACCACAATAATTCAACAGGGTATTTCCTTTGTGCCGCAGCACCATAGGCGGCTACTTTTTCCCTGCATTTTTTTGCTCAAGCAAAAAGAAATCAAATTCATTTTTACTCCGAAGGCCCGCTTCTGAAAATTCCTGTAATACACAAGTGTGTTGATGCCTTTGTCAATTTCTTTTTTTAGTAACTCCGCTACGTTTTTTGATACAGGTTTTGAATCATCTTCTTTATGCCTGGCATAAATGCGCAGGGACCCTCCATGAGTAGAAATCTCATCCACGTCAAACAATTCCAACCCCTGTGACTCAAAAATCTGTTTTATAGCATAAAGAGACAAATAGGAAAATGTTCGTGATAGATCGTATCAAATTGGTTGTTATCCACCAATTGCATCAAATGCGGAAACTCCATGGTGATGATACCGGTAGCAGCAAGAATTATTTTCATGCCTTTAACGAAATCAACGATATCAGGAACATGGGCCAGGACGTTATTTCCAAGCAGCAAATCTGCCTTTTACGTCCCAGTGATCTACCAGGCGACTGGCCAGCTCCGTGCCAAAAACTCGATGACAGTCTTGATACCTTTTCCCATCGCAACTTCTGCTGTATTAGCAGTTGGCTCAATTCCCATAACGGGAATATTCTTTTCTTTAAAGTATTGCAAAAGATAGCCGTCATTACTTGCTATTTCAATTACCTGCGATGCGGAATTAAATTCGAAACGCCCGACCATCATGTCGGTATATTCCCTTGCATGCCGAAGCCAGGTTGTGGAATAAGAAGAGAAGTAGGCGTACTCATTATTGAATATAGCACCCGATTTTTGTATTCATCTATCTGAACAAGAAAACAATTATGACAGGTATAAACCTTTAACGGGTAAAAAATTTCCGGTTCATTTAGTTGCTCCTTTGAAAGAAAGGAATTGGAGGCGGGACAATTTACAAGATCAATAAACACATGCTCAAGTTCTGTTTTACAAAATCTGCAAACCATAATTAAACCCCTTTAAAATTTTCATCAAGCAAAGGATGCGATTCATCTCTTGGCGAAATAGTTGTGACAGCCAATGGCCACTCTATTTTAATCAAAGGATCGTTATATCTCAACCCCGCTTCTGCAGCGGGTGTATAAAACTCTGAATGATGGTAGATGAGTTCACAATTATCTTCGAGACATTGAAAACCGTGAGCAAAACCCTCCGGTATATACAGCATCTTTTTATTTTTTGCTGACAACTCGGTTCCAAACCATTCTAAAAACGTTGATAGAGCCCTGCCTGATGTCGACGATAACATCATACACCGCTCCGGCAATACATTTTACCATTTTAATTTCACGAAATGGCTGAACCTGGTAGTGCATACCCCGAATGCTTCCCTTTTTATTGGTAACAGAATGGTTTAACTGCACCCATTCTTTTTCATGCCCTATTTCTTTAAATTCATTCTTACAGTAAAACCGGGCAAACCATCCCCTGTCATCTGCCAATACATTAGGTTCAATGATAAAACTGCCGGCCAAAAATGTAGGGTTAAAGATCATAAAGGCAAAATATTCATTGATCTGCTGAAATGTAAAATCAGCCTGTTGGTCAATAGGTTTTTTATACCAATCAATGGTCCATTTAACAGCTTTTTCTGTATTTAATTTTGGTTTCCACAGAAGTTCTTTTTTAGCAAGGTTTATATCGAGTTTGAGTAAACCTGCTTCATGCTGCTGTTTATTACCAGAAATATTTTTCCAATTTCCTTTTCCCCAATAGCCAATGGCAGTTTCCACTAATTCTTTTACTGTAAGATGGTCATCCGCCACGGGTCCAAAATTATAGGCCTTTGAATATTTTAATGGTTCATCATTCAGCAATCCAGCTAATAATAAATATCCGGAAATGGGTTCCAGCACATATTGCCAGGGACGAATGGCATTAGGGTTACGCACTTCTATGACATTTTGTTCCTGCAAAGAACGAACTATATCAGGAATAATTCTATCGACACTCCTGTCGCCTCCTCCAATTACATTACCTGCCCGCGCACTTGCAATAGCCTTCTGATGTTGATCGTAAGAACTTAAATTAAAAAAGAATTTCTAAAAGAACTTACCACCAGTTCAGTACAGGCTTTACTCGCACTATAGGGATCATACCCACCTAATATATCGTTTTCATTGTACAGGATATCCTGCTCTTTGTTTTGATATACTTTGTCTGTGGTTATAACTATGATCGTGCATTTTTAGAGACAGGCCCGTGACGGCTTGCAACAGGTTTGCTGTACCTGCCACATTTACTTCGAAAGTTTCTGCCGGAATTTCATAGGAGCGTTTCACAAGTGGTTGTGCAGCTAAATGAAAAATATAATCAGGCTGAAAGGAGATGATCTCGTCTTGTAAAAGCTTCTTATTGCGAATGTCGGCGATAGTGCTTTCGATGATCTGCAAAGGCTTTAATAGGTTAAACAACCCATTTTCATATTCAGGTTGCAGTGCGTACCCTTTAAGCCTGGCGCCCAACTGGTGTAAACAGGCTGTTAACCAGGAGCCTTTAAAACCCGTGTGGCCCGTTATAAAAACCTTTTGCCTGAATAATATGAAGAAAGTTGAGGCAGCATTACCAGTTTTTCCATTTTGCGTGGCCCGACTGCCAGAGAGACTTCCAATTCCAATTTGTCACGTAATGCATCCATGCATTTCCAGAAGCCCGCGTGTTTATAGGCAACAAGCTGGTTATCTTCTGTCAATTTTTCAAGCGGTTCGGTCTTCCCACATCATTTGACTCATGTCTCCTTCGAGATAGTTAAATACTTCCGGTTTTAAAACAAAAAACCACCATTGATCCATTTACTTTCATCTTTTGCCTTTTCCCGGAACGAAACAACATCTCCATTTTCTGCAACGTCCATCCCACCAAAACGGGCATCTAATTGAACAGCTGTAACGGTCGCTATTTTATTGTGTTTCCGATGAAATCAAACTAACTCATCGAGATCTACATCGCTTACTCCATCTCCATATGTCAGCATAAAATCTTCAGTCCCTAAATATTTTTTTATTTGCTTCAATCTCCCGGCTGTTTTTGTATCCAGGCCTGTATCAACAAGTGTAACTTTAAACGATTCTATATTGCCTCCGTGAACTTCAACCTTATTATTACCCAATTCAATAGTGATATCAGAATTGTGAAGGAAATAATGCATGAAATACTCTTTAATAATATATCCTTTATATCCGAGGCATATTATAAACTCATTGAACCCATATTGGCTGTACATTTTCATTATATGCCATAGAATGGGCTTGCCCCCAATTTCGACCATCGGTTTGGGTCGGGCATCCGTTTCTTCCGAAATTCTTGTTCCCAATCCTCCCGCAAATATGACTACTTTCATAAATGTCAGCTATTGAATGGCGCAAATCTATTGCAAAAAGGATATAAGCTAATGTATTGAAGAAAGAGCTCCATCCCCTTCTTTTTCTATCATCCAACTTATAACTCAGGTGCAGAGAATAATATTTTTAAGGTCAAACAAGGTCAAAAATGCTGCGCTTCGGCAATCTCATCAATATGGTTTAAGCCAATTGGAGTTTTGCCTCATTGAATCTTTGAATAAATGAAGCAGGTAACGGCTTATTGCTTATCCATGCAGCAAATACGAATGGCAACCCGGTTATTGATCGCCATTCGGAGGCAAGATCATAAATAAATGTCGAGATTTTCCGCTGCTCAAATGCCCTGTCACCAATTACCAGCCCCGCAGTTGTTCCTTTAATTTCACCCCGGTATGTATCATCGTCAGCTTGCACAATTTCCGGATATATGCCCCAGTATTCGTGCATTAACCACTTTTAATAGCGCCACTGAAGAACGGCTCTGGTAATCCAGGTAGAGCTTTTTGATCTCATTCAGGGGCACCTCGCTGAACAAACAAACAGAAGCGACCTCAGTTTCGGTTGCAATACAATAATCGCTGGCAATAAAATATTCTTTTAACTGGGGAATAGCTGCCACGGGTATTAATCCAAGATCAATTTCATTATTAACCAGTAAATCGGCTAACCAGGCCGGATGTTCTTCGATGAGTTGGATCTCTTCGGCTATGGGAGGGAATTTCAAACCATAAAGCAATGGACGTGTATTGAGGTAACTGACAATCCCAACTTTTATCTTCTTACTCAATTAAGTTATTTTTGCGGCTGCAAAGGTAAAGGACTGGAGCACTTCTTTAAAATGAAACCATGGAATTAATTCCTCTTACTGCCATTTCTCCTGTTGATGGACGTTATCGTAAACATGTCCAGCATCTTGATGAGATACTTTTCAGAATATGCCCTGATCAAAGTACAGGGTGCTTGTCGAGATCGAATATTTCTTTTTTTAGAAGATAAAGTTCTTTAAGCTTTCCCATAAAGCCGGGAAACACTTAAAAAAACTACAGGAAGACTTTGGACTAGAGGATGCGCAGGAAATAAAACAAATTGAATATACGACTAACCACGATGTAAAGGCCGTTGAATATTTTTGAAAAATGAGCTGGAAAAATCCGGTGGTGTCAGGTAAAGGAATGGATCCATTTTGGCCTTACCTCGCAGGACATTAATAATACAGCCATCCCGCTGTTATGGAAACATGCCATTGAGTATGAGTACCTGCCTTCACTACTTAATTTAAATGCGCAATTGAAATTGCTTGCAAAGGAATGGATAGATATTCCCATGCTCGCTCATACCCACGGACAACCTGCAAGCCCTACAAAAATGGGTAAAGAGATCATGGTCTTTGCCGAGCAGAATAGAAAACCAGATAGAGCAATTGATCAACGTTCCCTTCACTGCAAAATTTGGAGGAGCAACGTGGAAATTTCAATGCACACCATGCCGCTTTTCCGAAACTGGACTGGATAAAACTGGCCAATGAGTTTGTCGAGAAAATTTTGGAGATTGACAAGGGTACAATACACCACACAAATAGAGCACTATGATAATCTTGCAGCCCAGTTTGATTGCATGAAGCGGATCAACAATATACTTATCGATCTCTGCCGCGATGTGTGGACTTACATTTCCATGGATTATTTTAAACAAAAATGAGAAAAAGCGAAGTTGGCTCTTCAGCCATGCCTCATAAAATAAATCCCGATTGATTTTGAAAATGCCGAGGAAACCTGGGTATAGCAAATGCGGTGTTTGAGCATTTATCTTCAAAATTGCCCGATATCAAGACTGCAAAGAGATCTGACTGATTCAACGGTGCTTCGCTAATATCGGGTTCCGTTTGCGCATACACTGGTGGCATTTAAATCCATTGAAAAAGGCCTGAACAGTCTTATCATTTAATGACTCAAAGATCTACGCTGATCTTGACAATAGTTGGGCGGTAGTATCTGAAGCCATACAAACCGTTTTGAGAAAGGAAAATTATCTAAACCCGTATGAAGCCTTAAAACAATTGACAAGAGGAAATAACCACATCAATAAAAAATCAATTCACCAGTTCATTGATGAGCTTAAGATCAGTGACGAGTTAAAGAGACTCAAAAAATCTCTCCGCATAATTACACAGGTATGAGTGAATTTTAAATAATTTCTTTCCTTGCACCCACGTGTTAGTCGGAAAGCGAGAATGTGATCGGTTCTGACGCTACCGCGGGACAGCCTGCAGCAAAGTTTTCAAAAAAGCGCCAGGTGTTCTCAATAAACCAGCATTCTTTTGTTTCAGAAATAAGTCTGACAAGTTATTAACGCCGTCATTTCGGGATTCGAACGGTTTGATTGTGTTTTCATTAACGTTCGAGATAATTGTCATGATAATGTTCATCAAGCCTGGCGTCGATTTCAGCTCTTGCATCGAATATTGTCCCAGGTCACGAAAATGATATATCGAAGCGAATTAGTGATGTACCGTATTTAAAAGGTCATTTGAGCATGCTCACCATTTGTAAATCGCCACTCTTGAATTAGGGTGACCATTGCCGCGGGAGCGTCTAGTGGAAAACTCCGGTTTGCGAGCCGTCATTGGAGGAATTCAATGTAATCATCATCGTAATTAAAATTATTAAGAAGCGCTCCCTCTGTAATAATAGAGCTGTCACCTCTCGAATACTCCTAGGCGTACTCTAGGTACTTCATTGGTTGGCACTCAAAATCTCCGCTGTCAACATGGTATCCTTTATTATAACAGTATCCCTTTGTATCACCGTAACTGTATCTTTTTTTATTACTGCGACTCGTATCAATGATGGTATGGTCCTTTGTACAGGAAGTCAATGTTCCCTGGGCTGTTAATAGCGCTATCATTAATAAAATAACTGATGTGCTCGCAGATAATTCTCATAGTGGCTTTTGACAATATAAAATTTTTGATTGGACGAGCTGACAAGCCCAGGCAATATGGGAAATTTGGTGGACGTGTTATATTGACAAGTAACTGCGCAGAAAGCGCGGATAAACGTGTTAAGCATCCCAGACATTGCAAGGTTTAAAGCGATAACCCTTACTTGTATTCTACACCGCTCTCTTGTGGATCTCACTCGGTAAAGTGAAATTCAATGGCGGGATTATTTGTCCTTTCAGTATTTAAGAACCACTCGCTTTGAGCCAGGTAAACCAAATGTCCATCTTTATCCTCGGCAATATTCGAGGACTTGAATCTTGTAAACTCCTGCAGCTTTTGTGGATCACTGCTCGATATCCAGCAGGCCTTATAAAAAGGCAAATTATTGAATTGAACAGAGGCGCCATATTCATGCAACAACCTGTATTGAATTACTTCAAACTGCAATTCACCCACACAGCCAATGATCTTTTTATTACCTCCAAACTGCGGTGAATAATTGCGCGCAACACCTTCATCCGTCAATTGCATCAAACCTTTTTCAAGTTGCTTTGTCTTCATCGGGTCCTTGTTCAGGACTTCTTTAAAGATCTCCGGAGAAAAAGAAGGAATACCTGTGAAATAAAAAGTCTTCGCCCTCGGTCAAGGTATCACCAATTTTAAAATTACCAGTATCAAACAATCCCACTACATCGCCGGGAAATGCTTCAGAAATAATGTCCTTCTGTCTCGCCAGGAAACTATAAGGATTGCTAAAGCGAACATCTTTATCCAGGCGAACATGATGATAATATTTGTTTCGTTCAAACCTGCCGCTGCAAACTCTTATAAATGCAATCCGATCCCTGTGCTTGGGATCAAGGTTGGCATGTATCTTAAAAACAAAACCGCTGAGTTTTTCTTCGCCGGGACAGATCTCCCTTTCTGAAGTCGGCCGGCATTGAGGGGTTGGAGCAATACGAATAAATGTTTCCAGCAGTTCTCTTTACTCCAAAATTATTAATGGCGCTCCCGAAAAATAATGGAGCAACTTTGCCGGCGAGGTAATCATCCACGTTTAATTCTCCATGCACACCTTCCACCAGTTCAATGTCCTCACGAAGAATAGCTGCATCCTTCTCTCCTATTTTCTCATCAAGTACCGAAGTCGAAAGATCGGTGATGCGGACAAGACCCTCGTCAGCTGCCTTTGTATTGGCAGTAAAAAGCAAAAGATCCTTATCAAAAAGATCATATACCCCTTTAAATTCTTTACCTGAATTGATGGGCCAGGTCATCGGGTGCAAAGAAATTTTCAATTCTCTTTCTATTTCCTCTAAAAGATCAAACCGAGTTCTTTCCGTCACGATCAAGCTTATTGATAAAAACGATGACTGGGGTATCCCGCATCCGGCAAACTTCCACTAATCTTCGTGTCTGTTCTTCTACCCCATTCACGCTATCGATCACAAGAATAACACTGTCAACAGCGGTCAATGTGCGGTAAGTATCCTCAGCAAAAATCCTTGTGACCGGGGGTATCGAGCAGGTTGATCAGGATCCCTTTGTATTCAAAGGTCATTACCGATGTAGCTACAGAAATTCCACGCTGCCGTTCGATCTCCATCAAAATCACTGGTGGCAAATTTTTTATCTTATTACTCTTCACAGCTCCCGCCGTTTGAATAGCACCGCCAAACAAAAGCAATTTTTCCGTCAGCGTTGTTTTTCCCGCATCCGGGTGAGAGATGATGGCAAATGTCCTTCTTCTTTGTATTTCGTCCTGGTACTTCATACCCCTATTCATGCCCCTATCCCTAACGCTTGCGCTAAAGCTTCAGCGTCGGCGCAAAGGGAATTCTTGAATTGTTTAATATTGATTTTTCTTTTGGCGTGCGAAGTTAAGTATTACCAACTGTCGAACAGAAGTTTAAGCCCTACTCAAATCGGAAAATTTAAGTTTTTTTGTTTTCCGGCTTCTAGTAACGCTGATTGAGCTTTCGTTGCGACGCTCCGTTCAGGGTCCAGTGGTACTATCAGGCAAATGTGCGTCATTACTGTCGCTCACTCAACTCATAACTCATAACCTCTACTAACCCATAACTAGTCCAACCACCGTATGGCAAACATTTTGAAGAGACTTCTTTATTACAATCACTTAAAACTTTATTTTTATGGCCAGATATGGGAAAAAAGCTCAGGACAAAGTTGAAAGAGCCATGCATGAAATGAAAAGAGGCGAGTTGAAAAGCGGGCGCAGTGGGAAGAAAGTAACTAATCCCCGCCAGGCTGTTGCAATTGGTTTTGTCGAAGCCAGGGAAGAAGGGGCAAAAGTTCCCCTCCTGCAGATAATACAAAAGGAAGAAAGAGTTCAGGGCGCGGCAGAAAAAAGTTCACATAGCCGCTCATAGTAATTGAATAAAAACTCGTGATCGCCAGTTCCAGCAGCATATAGGTGGCTGGCGATCTTTTTATTTCTTTAAGCTGACAGAATTACCAGGCCCTGACAGGGAGCGTCGCAACTGTCGTTGAATAGAATTACGGAAGCTTACTCAATAATATTAAAACCACTTAATAATCCCTGTCTCATATCATCTCACTCTGGAGCAAAGGATTCTTTACGGAATCTTTTTTTCGTGAAATTCTTTAGCGGCTTTTACAAAGTGAACAAACAAAGGTGCCGGTCGTTCCACCGTACTCTTTAATTCAGGATGATATTGCACTCCAATAAAGAATGGATGATTTGGTAATTCAATGATCTCAACCAGGCCGGTCTCAGGATTGATACCGCTGGCGAGCATCCCATGTTGTTCGAACTGGTCAAGATATTTATTGTTGAATTCATAACGATGGCGGTGGCGTTCGCTTATATGCAGGTTTCCATAAATTTTGGACGCCAGTGAACCTTGTTTTATAGTCACAGGATATGCACCCAGGCGCATCGTTCCGCCTTTCATCGTAATTTTCTTCTGTTCTTCCATCATGATCGATCACTGCATCATCTGCACCGGGGATCATTTCAGTGGAGTGAGCTTGCCTGATACCCAACACATTCCTTTGCAAATTCGATCGCTGCCATTTGCATTCCCAGGCAAATTCCAAAGAATGGCAAGCCGGATTCTCTTGCATATTTTATGGAGGTGATCTTTCCTTCAATACCGCGGTTGCCAAAACCGGGAGCCACAAGTAATCCATCCAGGCCACCCAATTTTTCCGATACATTTTCAGAAGTGATAAATTCTGAATGTATGTATTGTACCTGCACTTTGCACTCGTTCATTGCACCCGCATGTACAAACGATTCCAGGATTGATTTGTATGCATCCTGTAACTCGACATATTTCCCGATCAGGCCAATCGTGATCTTCACTTTCGGATATTTCAATTTATCCAAAAATTCTTTCCATTTTGAAAGTTCAGGATCGTGATAATTTGTTATTTGCAATTTTTTCAAAACGATCAGGTCGAGTTTTTCATGCATCATCACCAATGGCACTTCATAAATAGTACTGGCATCGGCGGCCTCAATAACCGCTTCAGGTTTTACATTACAGAATAAAGCGATCTTTCTTTTTATATCAGCATTTAATGGCTGTTCGGTGCGACAAACGATCACATCAGGAAACACTCCGCTTTCACTCAGCATTTTTACAGAGTGCTGTGTTGGTTTTGTTTTTAATTCTTTTGCAGCCTTTAAATAAGGGATCAATGTAAGATGAACTACAAGCAGATCTTCTTCCGGCAATTCCCATTGCAACTGACGAACAGCTTCTATATAAGGTAAGCTTTCAATATCACCCACAGTACCTCCCAATTCAGTGATAACTACATCATAATTTCCCGATTTGCCCAATTCAGTTATCCTGCGTTTTATTTCATCAGTAATATGAGGGATCACCTGTACCGTTTTTCCAAGATATGCGCCTTCTCTTTCTTTTGTAATAACCGTTTGATAAATGCGACCTGTCGTTACATTATTAGCCTGGGAAGTATAGATGTTTAAAAAGCGTTCGTAGTGACCGAGGTCAAGATCAGTTTCAGCGCCGTCTTCAGTTACATAGCATTCACCATGCTCGTAGGGATTCAATGTTCCCGGATCCACATTGATGTATGGATCGAATTTTTGAATGGTTACTCTCAGGCCCTCTTGCCTGCAATAGCTTGGCAAGAGAAGCGGCAATGATCCCTTTACCTAATGAAGAAGTAACACCACCGGTAACAAAAACATATTTGACCATAAAACCCCCATCCGCCCGAGGCGGAGCTTTAAAAATTAAAAAATATTTTTCTTCAAGCTATCTAACCTAACTCAGCTTCGGTTGCCTGTAGCAATAAATTCCAGTAAACTTTCTATAATTTGACCAGCGGAAATCCCAATGACGATCGGGATAAAGAGGTCGTACAAAACTAAACGAATTTTTTGTTATTCTGAAAAACTTATCCCGTCCCTGTGGATAAACATGCCCGCAGCATTATTGATATTTTTGATCACAATTATCAATAAAACTGCAAAACCCCGCTAAAAGCGGGGCTTTACATCCGTTCGTTGTTCAAATAAAATTATTTTATTGATACCGGCACCGAAACGTTTTCCCAAACCAGCGCAAAACCATTTTTGTCAATCACGTATTCCAAACGCTCCTGCATGGCTTTTGCCTTCTGAGGTTTGACCATTATACGCAAAGCATCTTTTGCCGGATCTTCTGTAGTTGACCCATCCATCTTTATTCCCCATTGACCTGTTTGTGAATTGAAGATCATCGTCCATTCTTTTTCGCCCGGAATAGCATATAAACTATATTTTCCGGCTTTCAGATCTTTACCTTCTACCTTAATATCTTTGTCGGTTTCGAATATGGTCGCTGCATTAGCCCCAGCTCTCCAAACTTTATCATAAGGAACCAATGCGCCCCAGATCTGTCTTCCTTTCACACCAGGGCTGGAATAATTAATGGTAATGGTAGCTCCGTTCACTTTGCCCGTTGCAGTTGCAGGAGGACTTGCCTGGTTTTGGGCCCAGAGCACGGAAGAAAATAACATGGCGGTCACTGTCATACTAAAAACATTGCATGATCATTGGCTTTTTCATTTGTTAATAGTTTCGTTTGTTAATGAATATTATCCATAATAAAGGTAAGAATTTGCCTAAATGTGATACAAAAGAAAAACCACCAATAGGCCGCTCGTCATAATTTGTCTTGCATACAATTGTGTGTTTGTCTGTTTCACTAGAAGCTATCGTGTAAATTTATTGCTACAACCTTCAATACACATTGGGTTGATCGGATACATTTAGAAGTTCTCTCGCCATGGTATCGATTGAGTATCTCCATCAAAATAAATCCTGAAGCAGTTGATGCAGGCTGAAATTTTACTGTCACACTATCCAGAATTTCAAAATGATTAGCATCTTTCAAAATGATTCTGACGGAATGAATGTCCCATCCGGTTTGAATTCGATCGTTTGCTTGTGGTGTTACCGGACGCCATTCACCAGGTCCACCACTGCTTATAATAATATTCGGTGTATGTCCATTTGTCGATTAGAGCTGTTTTCTAATAGGTTCAAGATCTGATTTTTTGCATGGCTATCTGTAAAAACAATAAGACATAGTACGAGTAATTGAAGCTTTATCATGCAATTCGTTTTCCATTTGACAACACATCTTTTAAAAACGTTGTCTTGCAGAGTAATAAAATTATTGATCATTTGCGACAACTAACCATTTTCCCATAACTTTCCTGACCTAATTTTGAAACAAATAAGATCAATGAACGAAGAATTTATAAAAGAATTCATTTCCCAGGCTATTCACAGAATAGATGAGAATACTCAAAACTGGCAACCTGCATGCAGGAACTCGAAGAAGGTGAAATTTGGAAACGACCCAACCAACATTCAAACAGTGTTGGTAACATTATTCTTCATCTATGCGGAAATATCCGCGCAGTATGCTATTTCCTCTCTTGGGAATAGCAAAGATGTTCGTGAACGAGATAAAGAATTTTCGGCTGATGGAGGTTATTCCGGATCAGAGTTGCTGAAGAAACTCACAGATACAATTGAGCAGGCTAAAGGGAATCATTCAAAACATCAGCGAAGCCGAACTTTTACGCAAAAGAAAAGTGCAGGATATACTCATTCAGGCATCAGGCATCATCATTCATGTCACCGAACATTATTCTTATCACACTGGCCAGATCATTTTCTGGACCAAGCTGTTAAAGGATAAAGACCTTGGTTTCTACGCGGGGATCGATCTGAAATGTGAAGAATGAAGAGCCTCACTCCTCAATCCTCTCCGACCGCGTGTCGCCATAGCTTTAGCGGTGGCACAAGGAGACCAATACGTAACTGAACGCACTAA
>ERZ1370068.7597-contig-6505_pt1 | contig 33212 bp, 39 predicted proteins | sample MGYA00561227_ERZ1370068 | MGnify/ENA primary metagenome ERZ1370068 (study PRJEB38410, sample SAMEA6850437) | metagenome | study: Metagenomic assessment of the ecological functions of the soil: analysis of the soil microbiota associated with the...
AAGTTACGTATTGCTCGCTGCCCCATGAGCCAGGGCATGAACGACGCGTTCTCCACCGGATCCCAGGCCCAGTAGCCGCCCCAGCCGAGCGTCCGGTACGACCACCAGCCGCCGTAGAGGATCCCGCTGGTGAGGAACAGCCACGCCGTGACCGTCCACCGCCGCGTCAGGGTGAGCCAGGCGCCGTCGAGCCGTCCTGCCAGCAGGGCGGCCATCGCGAACGCGAACGGCACGACGAAGCCGACGTAGCCCGTGTAGAGCAGGAGCGGGTGCACGAGCATGTCGGTGACCTCGAGCAGCGGGTTGAGGCCCCGGCCCTCGAGGGCGGGCTGAGGGCAGGCGCTCGAACGGGCTCGCGATCACCGTCATCATCACCAGGAAGATCCGCGGAGACGACGAAGAGCACGGCCAGGGCATAGCCCGACAGCTCGCGGCGCAGCGCCGCGGCCCGGCGCGCCACCAGCAGGATGAAGAGCGCCTGGAGCCACTCCCAGAGGAGGATCGAGCCCTCCAGCGCTCCCCAGAGCCCGGCGATCCGGTAGCGCAGCGGGCTCGTCGAGACGCTCGTGCTGGCGACGTACCGCACGCTGAAGTCGCTCGTGATCAGGAGGTACTCGAGCGACGACGACGGCGAGGCTCACGAGGACGAACTGGGCCACCGCCGCCCGCCGCGCGCTCGCGAGCGCGCCCGCCGCGCCCCGTGGCTCGCGCGCACGCCCGAGATCATGCCGGCGGCCGCGACGACGAGCGCCGCCAGGAGCGCCGCGCGCACCGAGCTCGGGAACCATGGTCGAGCGGCTAGTCACCTGCGCGATCGTCGCCCGGCAGATGGTCGGCCGCGCGCGTTCATGGCCGAGGCGCCGGCGCGCGCCGTCTTGGGCGTGGCCGCCAGCCGGGCCTTCGCCTCGCGGAGCCGCTCCTGAGCGCGGTCGCGGTCCGGGCCCGGCCGGCGACGACGCGCACGAACCGCTCCAGCGTGCGCGATGGCGCCCGCGTGGTCCTGCTGCGCCTCCTGCGACTCCGGCCTTGTCCCAGAGGGCGTGAGCGTAGTTCGGATCGATGGCGAGGGCTCGGTCGAACGCCTCGAGGGCGTCGGCGTGGTGGCCCGCGATGGCGAGGATCACGCCCAGGTGCGTGATGGCGTCGACGTTCCGGGGCTCGCGCCGGAGGATCGGCGGTGTAGGCCGCGATCGCCTCCTGGTAGCGGCCGGCGTCGAGGCTCGCGTGCGCCGCCTTCAGCATGCCCTCGAGCATCTCCTTGAGAGCGGGCGGGGCGGCCCGCCGCCGGCGGATCCCGGCGCCCATGCCCGGCGGCATGCCGGGGCCGGCGCTCGTCATCCCGGGCTCCGGCGGCGCCGGGGTCGAGTAGCGCGAGACGAGGAGGCCGAGGACGACCCCGAACACGAGGAGCCCGGCGCCCATCGCGCCGAGGGCCACGGGCTGCCGGGTCCAGGGCGTGGCGCCATCCGGCGGCTGGCGGCCGAGGCCGCGCGCGGGCGGCTTCCTGACCGGACCGAGCGCGTCGAGCTGGCGGAGGACCGCGACCGCGTCGCCCTCGTACCGGGCCTGGAGGTCCTGATAGTCCTCCTCGGTCACGTGACCCGCAGCCCGGTCCAGCTCGAGCTCGCGGAGGGCCCGGAGGGCGATGATCTTCTCGTTCTCCAGCCCGGTCCGCTCCTCGTCCGTCGGCGAGCGCGGCGACTGGGACCGCGGTCGCCCCGGCGCACGAGCGGACGGCCAGAGCGGCGAAGGCCAGCGCGGGCACCGCGAGGGCGAGGGTCAAGAGCGCGGTCGTCAGATCCCGCGCGTCGCGCTAGTCGCCCAGCCGCTCGAGCTCGGCCGCGAGCCGCTCGCGCTCGGCTTGCGCCCACGGCGGGCGTCGGCCGCGGCGTCGCGAGGCGCCTGGCCGCCGCCAGCGGCGCACCAGCGTCACGACCATGACGAGGCCCGGCCGCCACCGCTCCGAACGGCGCGAGCCAGAGGAGGAGGTTCAGCCCGCGGGCCGGGGGCGAGGAGCACCCAGTCGCCGTAGCGCTGGACGAAGTAGGCCTTGACCTGCGTCCGGGCCGGTCTCCGGCCGCCAGTCGCTCGCGGATGAGGTCGCGCATCTGGCGCGCCATCTCGGACGGCGAGTCGGCGACCGAGAGGTTCTGGCACACGACGCAGCGGAGCTCGGCTCGCGATGGCGCGGACGTCTCGTCGCTCACCGTCGCCGCCAGGCGACGCGGTCGATGCCGCGGCCAGGGCGAGCGCCAGGAGCGCCGATGGCGAGGACTGCACGCCGGCGTGCCGCGCGCCGCGGCGCCCGCCGGCCCTCCGCCGGACATGCTTGGGCGACGACGGGTCACGCGCTCCCGGTGGCCAGCGCTCTCCGCGAGCAACGGCTCGACCGACTCCCGGAAGACCGTATCGGTGACGCCCGCCGACGTGCTTCCGGCGGATCACGCCCTTGCCGGTCGATCACGAAGGTCTCGGGTACCCCGTAGACGCCGTAGTCGATCGAGACCTTGCCGGCGGGATCAGGCGCGTTCGGGGAAGGTGAGGCCGAATCGCTGGATGAAGTCGAGCGATGCCGGATCCTTGTCCTGGATGGCCACGCCCAGGACCACCACGTCCTTCGGCGGCGAACGCGGCGCCAGCCGGCCTCGAGCGCCGGCGCTTCCTCGTAGCACGCGGGGTAGCACCACGACGCCCAGAAGTTCAGGACGACGACCTTCGCCGCGCTGGGCTTCGAGGCTGACGGCCTTGCCGTCGAACGTCGTCAGCGCGAAGGGCGGGGCCGGCCGCCCCACCAGCGGGCGACGGGACGGCGCGCGGGTCGGTGCGGAAGCCGTAGGCGAGGAGGCCCACGACCGGGAGGGCGGCGAGCGGGATCAGCCAGCGAACGCGGAGCTTCACCGGGGCGCGCTGCTCGCCCCGCCGCTGCCGCCGGACGGGCGGAGAGTGCCGGAGCAGCTCCGCGTGGCTCGGGCACGGCGCCGGCCGGCGGCCGGTACTCCTCGGAGTGCTTGGCCATGATCGTGCTGGCGTGGAACGTTCCGTCGGTGCCCGAGCTTGCCCTCCACCACGGCGCCCGCGCCCCTCGGCGAAGAGGTCCGGAGGGATGCCTCGGTGGTAGACCGGGACGGAGGCCTTGCCGTCGGTCAGGCGGAAGCGCTGCTCGTGCGCGGTCGGCGTTCTGCGTGGAGCGAGCCCTGCACCACCATGCCGCCCAGGCGGTAGGCGCGCCCGGCGCCCCGGTCCTGCGCCATGAAGCTCCGACGGCGTGACGAAGTAGACGATCGACTGCCGGACGCCGGTGAAGATGAGCGCGCCCGAGCGCGATGAGCGATGACCTGCGCACCCACGAGGAGGCGTCGCCGCCGGGTCACCGCCGCTCGCTCGCGGTGCGGGTGCCGCCGCGGCGCGCGATGCGTCTGGATGCCGCGACTCGACGCGCCGCCAGTAGACGAGCAGGACGCCGAACACCAGCGCGTACGGCGGCCAGCCACGAACGTCCAGTGGTCCATTCGACGCTAGTATACCCGCCGCTCCGCGACGCCGGACCCGCGTACAATCGAGATGTGAGCGCCACCGGCGGTTCAGTGGCACTCTGCCGGCCGGCGGACGTGGACGCACCTGGTGGCAGGGACGCCATCCCGATCCGTTCGCCGTCCTGGGTCCCCACGTCGCCCGTGAGGGCGGGACGACGGCCGTGGCGATCCGCGCAATCCTTCCCGGCGCAATCGCCGCCGAGGTTCGCCCCGAGGATCCCGGTCTTGCCGCCGCGCGAGATGGAGCGTTTGCATCCGGACGGCGTCTTCGAGGCGACGTTCGCCGGGCCGGGCCGCGCCCTTCCGGTATCGCCTGCCGGTGACCGGACGCGCCGGGTCGCACGCGCGAGATCGAGGACCCGTACCGCTTCCCGTCGACGCTGTCGGACTTCGACCGCCTGCTGCTTGGCGAGGGCACGCACTACCAGGCCTACGAGAAGCTCGGCGCCCACGCAGACCGTCGCTCGACGGCGTCGGCGGGCGTCGTGTTCGCCGTGTGGGCGCCCAACGCCCGCCGCGTGAGCGTCGTGGGCGACTTCAACCAGTGGGACGGCCGGCGGCACCCGATGCGCCGGCATCCCGGCGCGGGCATCTGGGAGCTGTTCGTCCCGGGGCTGGGCGAGGGGGCCCGCTACAAGTTCGAGATCCTCGGGCAGGACGGGGCGCTGCTCGCGCTCGAAGGCGGACCCGTTCGCCTTCGAGTTCGAGGTCGAGGAGCCGCGCACGGCGTCGGTCGTCGCCTCGCTGGACGGGCACGTCTGGGACGACGGGGCCTGGACGGTCGGAGCGTGGCGCGCCGGAACGCCCTCGACGCGCCGATCGCGATCTACGAGGTGCACCTCGGGCTCGTGGCGGCGCGTGCCCGAGCAGGGGAACCGGTTCCTCACCTACCGCGAGCTCGGCGAGGCGCTCGGGGACTACGTCCGCGACCTCGGCTACACCCACGTCGAGCTCCTGCCGATCGGCGAGCACCCGTTCTACGGCTCGTGGGGCTACCAGCAGATCGGCGCCTTCGCGCCGACCCGGCGGTACGGGACGCGCGACGGACTTCATGGGCTTCGTGGACGCGCTCCACCGCCGCGGGCATCGGCGTCCTCCTCGACTGGGTGCCCGCGCACTTCCCCGGCGACCCGCACGGCCTCGGCGTACTTCGACGGCACGCACCTCTACGAGCACGCGGACCCGCGCCGGCGGGAGCAGGCCGACTGGGGCACGCTGGTCTTCAACTACGGCCGGCACGAGGTCGCGCAACTACCTGATCGGCAACGCGCTCTACTGGCTCGACCGCTATCACCTGGACGGGCTGCGCGGTCGACGCGGTCGCGTCGATGCTCTACCTCGACTATCTCGCAAGCGGCCGGGCGAGTGGCTGCCGAACGCGCCACGGCGGCAACGAGAACCTGGAGGCGATCGCCTTCCTCCGGCGCTTCAACGAGGTCGTCTACCGCTATCATCCGGCGGCGATGACGATCGCCGAGGAGTCGACGTCCTGGCCGATGGTGTCGCGCCCCGTCGTACGTCGGCGGGCTCGGCCTCGGGCTCAAGTGGAACATGGGCTGGATGCACGACATCCTCGACTACATGCGCGCGCGATCCCGATGCACCGGAAGTACCACCAGAACGAGCTCACCTTCGGCGCTGCTGTACGCCTGGCACGAGAACTTCGTGCTCCCGCTGTCCCACGACGAGGTGGTCCACGGCAAGGGCTCGCTCGCTCGGCCAGGATGCCCGGCGACGACTGGCAGAAGTTCGCCGGCCTCCGGGCGCTCTACGGGTTCATGTACGGGCACCCGGGCAAGAAGCACCTCGTTCATGGGCGGCGAGCTCGGGCAGGTGCGCGAGTGGAATCACGACACGAGCCTCGACTGGCATCTCCTCGACCAGGGGCCCTACCACCGCGGCGTCCAGGCGCCTCGTCCGGGACCTGAACCGCCTGTACCGGGCCGAGCCGGCGCTCCACCAGGTCGACTTCGAGCCCGCCGGCTTTCAGTGGATGGACTGCTCCGACGCCGAGCAGAGCGTGGTGGCCTTCGTCCGCCGCGCGCGCGATCCCCGGGACCTGGTGCTCGTCGTGTGCAACTTCACGCCCGTTGCCGCGCCAGGGTTACCGCGTCGGCGTGCCCGTCGGGGGCTTCTACCGGGAGCTCTGAACACCGACGCCGGGTACTACGGCGGCAGCAACATGGGCAACGCGGGCGGGGTCCGGGCGGAGGCCCGGCCGTGGACCGGCGCAGCCGTGGTCGGTCTCGCTCACCGCTTCCGCCGCTGAGCGTGGTGATGCTCAAGCCCGGGCCGGGCTTGATATACTCCGGCACGCGCGCACCGAAGTTACCCGGATGCCCGGGACCCGAGGGCCGCATCGATGCCGCGAGACCGCGTTCTCGCCCTGATCCTCGCCGGCGGGAAAGGCTCGCGCCTCGAGCCCCTGACGCGCGAGCGCAGCAAGCCCGCGGTGCCGTTCGGCGGGCGCTACCGCATCGTCGACTTCGTCCTCTCGAACTTCGTCAACTCCCGGATCCTCTCGCTCTACGTCCTCGTCCAGTACATGTCGCAGTCGCTGATCGAGCACCTCCGGATCGCGTGGCAGACCAGCGGCCTGGTGCCGGACCACTTCATCGCGGTCGTGCCGCCGCAGATGCGGATCGGCGAGGTGTGGTTCCGCGGCAGCGTGGACGCCGTCCTCCAGAACCTGCAACCTCATCGACGACTTCGACCCCGATCTGGTGGCCGTGTTCGGGGCGGACCACATCTACCGCATGGACGTGAACCAGATGGTGGCGTTCCACCGGGAGCACGATGCGGACGTCACGGTCGCGGCCCGCCCGGTGCCGGTGTCCGAGGCGTCGAGCTTCGGCAACCTGGCCGTCGACGCGACCGGCCGCGTGGTCGACTTCGTCGAGAAGCCGACGACCCCGCGCGCCCATGCCGGGCAACCCCAAGCGGCGCGCTCGTGTCGATGGGGAACTACCTGTTCTCCCGCGCGCGTCCTGGTCGACGCGGCTGCTGGCCGGACGCGCGCGCAGAACACCGATCACGACTTCGGGAAGAGCATCATCCCGGCCCTGGTGCCCGACCGCGCGCGTCTTCGCCTACGACTTCCAGACCAACGTCGTGCCGGGGATCAAGCCGTACGAGGAGCCCGGATACTGGCGGGACGTCGGGGAGCTCGAGACCTACTGGCGCGCGCACATGGATCTCCTGGGCGAGACGCCCGCCTTCGACCTCGACAACCGGCGGTGGCCGATCCACGCCGGAGCGTTACGACGGGCCGCCGGCGCGGATCATCGGGCGGCGAGTTCGAGAACGCCCAGGTCGGGGAGGGCTCTCTGGTCGTGCGAGCCACGATCCGGAACTCGATCCTGGGGCGCGGCGTCTGGGTGAACGAGGGCGCCGTGATCGAGGACTCCGATCGTGATGGACTTCACGTCGGTCGGGAAGGGCGCACCTCCGGCGCAGCATCGTGGATCGGCTACAACATCATCCCGGCGGGGCATCAGCTGGGCCTCGATCCCGCCGCCGACCGGGAGCCGCTACCGCGTCGACCCCTCGGGCCTCGTCGTCGTACCGCGCGGTGGCGCCGCGTTCCTTCTGGAACACCGAGCCGCCCTGACAGCCCGGCGGCTCGTGGCGCGCCCGCCATCAGGGCCCGGTCCGCAGGCGGCGCGACCCACGCGTCGGTGGCGCCAGGACCTCAGCGATCAGCGGGCGGGCGTCCGAGGGCTGCGCGGCGTCGGGCCAGATGCGTCCGAGCGCGCGCAGCCTCCGGTCAGGAGACGGTAGCGCGCGAGACGAGATACGCGAAGGTCGCGAGGAAGGCGGCGACGTTCACCAGGAGGAGCCCAGAGCATCACCGGGTCCATCGAGGGCGCCTGGGGCTTCAGCACCGTCGCCGGCTGGTGGAGCGTGCGCCACCACTCGACGGAGAAGTGGATGATCGGGACGTCGAGCGCGCCCACGATCCCAGCACGGCGGCGTAGGTGGCGGCGCGCTCCGGATCGTCGACGACGCTGCGCAGGAGCAGGTACCCGAGGTAGATCACGAACAGGAGCGCGGTCGAGGTGAGTCGCGCGTCCCACGTCCACCACGTGCCCCATGTGGGCTTGCCCCAGATCGATCCCGTCGCCGAGCGTGAGCCCGATGAAGCAGACGGCCAGCTCCCCGCCGGCGGCCGCCAGCGCGATCCCACGCCGCGCGGCGCGGTCCAGAGATAGGCGACGCTCGCGAGCAGCGACCAGCCCGATCGCGGCGTAGCCGGTCAGGATCGCCGGGACGTGCACGTACATGATCCGCTGCACGTTGCCCTGCACGGCGTCCCGGGGCGACGCCCAGAGCCTGAGCCACGAGGCCGAGCGCGAGCAGGGATCGCCGCCAGGCCGCCGAGCACGCGGTGCACCGATCACGCCTCAGGACGAACTCGAACGTGAGAAGCCCGGCGACCACGAACACGACGTCGAAGCCGAGCAGGAGCTGCCACCACGGCCACGCCGGCCCCCAGCCCTCGCCGGCCAGCGCGAGGTCCGATCAGCTTCACCGCCGCGAGCAGGACCGGCACCGCCAGGGGCAGGAGGAGCACCGGGAGCAGCACCTCGCGCGCGCGGAGGTGAACGGTCATCGCCGCGAACAGGGTGCCGACGCGCGGCGAATCCGATGCGTGCCCGCCAACGCGACCAGGAGCGAGTGCGCGGCACCGCGCCCAGATGTCGAGGTTGTAGAAGATCCCGGTTGCGACGACGAACGACCACCTCCATCCCGACCATCAGCGCGGTCGTGCCCGGCGAGCTTGCCGAGGATAGATCGGCGCCCTTGTCGGCCGGCGCCAGGATGAGGCCTGTCCACGCAGTCGTTGTCCCGCTCGAGCGCGAAGGCGCGCCGACCCGAGCACGCCGGCCAGGATGAAGGCGAGCCAGAACAGACCGGGCAGAGCCGTCCGGATGCGGTCACTGTCGGGACCGAGGGCGAAATAGAACAGGAAGAGGAGCAGGATCGCGAAGAACCCGAGCGCGTTGGCGCCCTCCTTCGCCCGGCCGCTCGACCAGCGAGGTCCTTCCGGGAACACCGCCCAGGCCGTCCGCGGAGGAACGCGCGTCACATCGCGCGACTCTGCGCCGCTCACGCGCTCGCGTCCGTGGCGGCGAGGTACAGCCGCTGGAGCGCGTCCTCGGTCAGGCTCGCGCGGCTGCGCTTCCGCCGCGATGCGGCCACCGGACGAGGATCGCCACGCGGTCGGCGATCGCGAGCGCCGGCCGAGGCTGTGGCGTGACCACCGACCGCGGCGCCGCCCGCCGCCTTGAAGGCATGGAGGTAGTCCTCGAGGCGCTTGGTGCTGTCGTGGTCGAGCCCGGCGAAGGCCTCGTCGAGCAGCAGCACGCGGGGCTCGCGGAGCATGGCGCGCGCGAGGGCGACGCTGCGGCGGAGCCGCTCGAGAGCGTGCGCACGCGCGCCGTCGCCCTGGCCGTCGAGGCCGACCTTCGCCCGAGCGCCGTGTCGATCCGGCCCCGGTCGGGTCGGCGCCCGGCCAGAGCCTCGGCGAAGGCCAGGTTCTCCCGCGGCGTGAGGTCATCGTAGAGATGGGTGCTGTGTCCCACGACCGCGACCACGCGGCGCACGTCATCCCGCTCGTCGATCAGATCGTGGCCGCCGATCCGCCCGCGCCCGGCCGTCGGGCGCGCGAGCGTCGCCAGGAGCCGCACGAGCGTCGTCTTGCCCGAGCCGTTGTGGCCGAGGATGGTCGGGACCTGTCCGGCCGGGACGTCAGGCGACACCCGCGCGAGCGCCGCGTGCGCCCCGTAGAGCTTCACCAGCCTGCTGGTCTCGATCATCCGAGCCCAGGGTACGGCGGCGGCCTCGGCCGGGTCACGCGGGAATCTCGTCCGGCGCAGCGAGACGGCCGCAGGGCCCCAGCCGCGGGCCTGCGTGCCGCAGCGGCGGCCGGAGCCGGCTGATGCTAGAGGCGCATGCGCCCGAAGCCGGGCGATCCGGTCCTCGAGCGGCGGGTGGGTCGAGAAGAGGCTGGCCAGCGCGCGCCCGCTCAGCGGATTCACGATGAAGAGGTGAGCGGTCGCTGGGTTGGCGTCCATCGGGATAACCTGGCTCGCCTGGCCCAGCTTGGCCGAGCGCCGAGGCGAGACCTTCCGGGTTCCGGGTGAGGCTGGGCTCCGGAGGCGTCGGCTCTGGTACTCGCGCGAGCGGGACACCGCCATCTGGATCACCATGGCGCGCGATCGGCGCCAGGATGACGCGTCAGCAGAGCGCGATCAGGTTCGCGCCGCGCCCTCGTCGTCGTCGCGTGAGCCGCCGCCGAACATGAGCCCCCACCGGGCGATGTTGGCGATCATCGAGATCGCGCCGGCCACGGTCGCGGCGACCGTCGAGATGAGCATGTCCCGGTTGAGGACGTGGGACAGCTCGTGGGCCAGCACGCCCTCGAGCTCGGTCTCGTTCATGATCCGCAGGATGCCCTCGGTGACCGCCACCGCGGCATGTTGCGGGACTGCGCCCGGTCGGCGAAGGCGTTCGGGGAGTCCGACGGAATGACGTAGAGCTTCGGCATCGGGATGCCGGATCGCGTGGCCAGTCCCCGGACGATCCGCTGCACGACGGGCAGCTTGGTTCTCCTCGATGGGCTGGGCGCCGTACATCTTGAGGACGATCTTGTCGGAGAACCAGTACGACACGAAGTTCATCACCAGCGCGAGCAAGAACGCCATGATCATACCGCTCCGGCCTCCGACCGGGCCGCCGACAGCGATGAACAGGCCGGTCAGGAGCGCCAGGAGCAGCGTCGTCTTCACCAGGTTGCTCATCGTCAACCACCCTCGCTCCGCGGGCAGGGACCACCCCCGACCGCTCGTCACGTGTCGCCTCGAAACCTAGCAGAGGGCCCCGCGACCGTCAAACCGGAGCGGGCTCCAGGCGCGGGAGTATCAGAGCCGCGATGACCGCCTTTCTCGCTTGACACCCCAGGGGTGGCCCGTATACTGCGACCGCTTAAGAAGACCCTATTTCATCGACACTTATCAGTCCACAGACGCTTCAGAGCGAGCTACGCAATGCAGATCCGTGTCTCCGAGATCCCGGACGATGGCCTCCGGCTCATCGACCCCGCCGCCCTCGGAGAGGTCTATCCGGACCCGGCCTGGGCGCTCGATGCCGTCGACCTCCTCGTCGAGCGGGACGGCGACAAGGTGTCGATCTCGGGGGCTTCGAGGCGACGGCGCAGCTGGCCTGCAGCCGGTGCCTGGACGCCATCGTGGCGCACGGTCGAGCCCGCGGGTGGACCTCCAGTTCGTGCCCGCGCCGAGCGGTCGCCACGGGCAGTCCGAGCTCGGCCGTGACGACCTCGAGGTGGACTTCTATCGCGCGGACCTGCTCGACGTCGGGGCGCTCCTCCGGAGCGAGACCGACCTGCCTTGCCGATGAAGCCGCTCTGCCGTCCGGAGTGCCGGGGACTCTGCCCGGTGTGCGGCGGCAACAAAGAACGTCACCGAGTGCCGGTGCGAGACGCGCGGGACCGATCCGCGCCTGGCGCCGCTCGAGGCGCTCCGGCGCCTCAAATAGGAGACCTCGGACCATGCCGTTGCCCAAGCGCCGACACTCGAGGACCCGGGGTCGGAAACGCCGCACCCACTACAAGCTCGACGCCCCGACGCTCTCGATCTGCCCCCAGTGTCGGGAGCCGAAAGTCCCGCACCACGTCTGCCCCACTGCCGGGTACTACAGGGGGCGAGAGGTCGTCCTCGACCGAAGGCGCCTGAGAGCGCCACCTCCCATGTCCCCGGCGACGCCGGGCGAGCGGCCGATGAAGATCGCCGTCGACGCGATGGGCGGAGATGGCGGCGTGCCCGTGAGCGTCGAGGGGGCGATCGCCGCCGCCCGCGAGTACGGTCTCCACGTGGTCCTGGTCGGTGACCAGATCGCCGTGGAGCGGAGCTGTCTCGCCACAGGTGGGATCGCTGCCGATCGCGGTGCGACACGCCTCCCAGGTGGTGGAGATGGGCGAGCAGCCGTCCCACGCCCTCCGGCGCAAGCGCGACTCGTCGATGCGGGTCGCGGCCTCGCTGCGTGCGCGACGGGGAGGCGGCGGCGTTCATCTCCGCCGGGAACACCGGCGCGGCCATGGCGATCGCCATGTTCACCCTGGGGATGCTGGACGGCGTCGACCGCCCGGCCATCGCGGCGGTGCTTCCCAGCAAGCGCGGCCGGACCATCCTGCTCGACGTCGGGGCCAACATCGATCCGAAACCGTGGCACCTCGCCCAGTACGCGGTGATGGGACACGTCTACGCCCGGGACATCCTCGGCGTGGCCACGCCCCGCGTCGGCCTCCTCTCCGTCGGCGAGGAGGACGAGGCAAGGGCAACGAGCTCGTGCGGGAAGTCTTCAAGCGCACTCGAGGAGTCCCCGATCAACTTCGTCGGAAACGTCGAAGGCCGGGACATCTTCAATGGAAACGCCGAGGTCGTGGTGACGGACGGGTTCACCGGGAACGTGTGCCTCAAAGTCTCGAGAGTCTCGCCGACATGCTGATTCACTTTCTGCGGAGGAGATGAGCCGCTCGCTGTCCACGAAGCTCGCGGCCCTGCTCGTCCGCCCGGCCTTCCGCCGGCTGTGGAAGCGGGTCGACTACACGGAGACTGGTGGCGCGCCGCTGCTCGGCATCAACGGCGCGTGCATCATCGGCCACGGGGCCTCGCCGGCGCGAGCGGTGAAGAACGGCATCCGCACGGCCGCGGAGTGGGTCAAGGCCGACGTGAACGGGCACATCCGGGCCGCGCTGGCCGGAGAGCTGGGCCAGTCTCTGGCCGAGGCGCGCCGCGGTCGCGCGGACGAGGGTCCGACCGAGCCCAACGGGCCGCGTCGCTATTGACAGCGCGCGCGGACATGTGCGCATCTATGCGCGTGTTCGCCGACGCGCGCCTGGCTTTCTGCTTCCCGGGCCAGGGCTCTCAGGCCGTGGGAATGGGGCGCGCATTCCACGACGCGTCGCCCGCGGCGCAGCCGTCTTCGGGAAGCGAGCGACGCGCTCGGGCTCGACGTCGCGCAAGCTCTGCTTCGAGGGGCCCGGAGTCCGAGCTCCAGCTGACCGCCAACACGCAGCCCGCGGTCCTCACCGTGCAGCGTCGCGGGCGCCCGGCTCCTGGCGGAGCGGTGGCCTCGTGCCCGCCATCGTCGGCGGACACAGCCTCGGCAGGTACTCGCGCCCTCGTCGTCGCCGGCGCGATGCGCCTTTGCGGACGCGGTCGGCGTCGTTCGGCGGCCGGCGGCGAGTTCATGCAGGAGGCCGTTCCCGTCGGCACCGGCGCGATGGCCGCCATCCTGGGAGTTGAGCTGCCGGTCGTCGAGGAGATCTGCCGCGACGCGGCGCAGGGCGACGATGCTCGACGTCGCGAACATCAGCTCGCCTGGACAGATCGTCGTCGCCGGCCACCGCGCGTCGATCGAGCGCGCGGTCGCGCTGGCTGCAGACGCGCGGCGGAAAGCGCAGCGTCCTGCTACCGGTGAGCGCCGCCGTTCCATTGCCGGCTCATGGCGCCCGCCGCCGAGCGGCTGACCACGCGGGTGCCTCACCGGCGCGCGGACGGTGGATCCCCGGCAGCCCGTCGTCGCAACGTGGACGCCGAGCTCAGCACGCGGGCGGCGGACGTGCGGCCGCCCTGATCCGGCAGGTGACCGCGCCGGTCCGCTGGATCGGACTGCGTCGCGCGCATGGCGCGCGAGGATGCCGCACGTTCCTCGAGGTGGGACCGGCAAGGTGCTGACCGGACTGCTCCGGCGGATCGACGGAACGGCTCACGGGATCGCGATCGAGGACGTGACCGGGCTCGACAAGGCCCTGGCGCGCTGGAGCCCGAGGGTGGGTGAGCCGGGCGGCGCTGGACGTCCGCTCGACGGCCAGCGTCGCGCCTCGTCACCGGCGGGACCTGGGGGATCGGGCGCGCCATCGTGGGAGGCGCTGCTCGACGACGGCGCGACGGTCGTGTTCACGGGTCGGGACGCCGGGAAGGTCGAGGAGACGGCCGCGGGTGCGCTCGAGGGCCGGGCGGGCAAGGCCGGTCGGCCTGGTGGCGGAGATGGGCCGGGCGGAGGACGTCCAGCGCATCGTCACCGACACGGACAAGCGCTTCGACCGGATCGACCTCCTCGTCAACAACGCCGGCATCACCAAGGACGGCCTCCTGATCCGGATGAAAGACGCGGACTGGGACGAGGTCCTCGCGGTCAACCTCCGGGCCGCGTTCCAGGCGACCCGGTCGGTCGGGCGTCTCATGATCCGGCAGCGCGGCTGGGCGGATCGTCGAACGTGACCTCGGCGGCCGGCGTCATGGGCACCGCCGGCCAGGCCAACTACGCCGCCGCGAAGGCGGGCCTGATCAGGCTCACCAAGAGCACGGCGCGGAGCTGTGCCCATTGGGGTATTCTGGTCAACGCCGTCGCGCCGGGACTGATCGAGACGGACATGGCCGCGGCCCTGTCCGCCGACATGCGCGAGGCGTACGTCGGCCGAGGTCCCGCTGCAAGCGGATCGGGACGCGCGAATGAAGTGGCGGAGGTCGTCCGGTTCCTGGCTTCCGAAGGTGCAAACTACATCACGGGCCAGGTGATCCACGTCAACGGCGGGCTGTACATGTGAGGAGGTGAAGGACGGAGATGGCAGCGAGCGACAAGCCGGTCGAGGAGCGCGTCAAGGCGATCATCGTCGAGCAGCTCGGTGTCGAGGAGAACGACGTGGCCCCGGCCGCGAAGTTCATCGAGGATCTCGGCGCCGACTCCCTGGACACGGTGGAGCTCGTGATGGCGTTCGAGGAAGAGTTCGACATCGAGATCCCCGGACGAGGACGCCGAGAAGATCACGACGGTGGGGTGACGCGATCCAGTACATCAAGGAGAACACCTAGGCCCCAGGCGTTCGAGGCGACCACCGGTGGAGGGCGGGGTGATGGGAGCGGATGGCGGCAAGCACACGGGTCGTGGTGACGGGGCTGGGGGCGGTGACGCCCTGGGCAACTCGGTCCCGGAGTACTGGCGCGCCATCTGCGAGGGCCGGTCTGGCGTCGGGCCGATCACGTCGGTTCGACCCCAAGCGCCTCGGACTGCCGGATCGCCGCCGAGGTCAGCGGGCTTCGAGCCTCTGAAGGTGATCGAGAAGAAGGAGCCTGAAGAAGCTCGACCTGCTTCATCCAGTACGCGATCGCCGCAGGCGTGGAGGCGGTCGAGCACGCCAAGATCGACTTTTCCCAGGTGGATCCGACGCGGGCCGGCGCGCTCGTCGGCTCCGGGATCGGGGGCATCCTCTCCGTCCTCGAGTGGCATCTGGTGCTCCTCGAGACGGGGCCCAGCCGGGTCTCTCCGTTCTTCGTGCCGTCCCTGATCGTCAACATGGCATCCGGGCAGCTCTCCATCCGGTACAAGCTCAAGGGGCCGAACTCCTCGCGGTGGTCACCGCCTGCGCCACCGGGCAACCACGCGATCGGCGACGCGTTCCGGATCATCCAGCGAGGCGACGCCGACCTCATGGTGGCGGGCGGCTCGGAGGCGATCATCGACGAGCTTCCGCATGGGCGGGTTCGCGCAGATGAAGCGCTGTCCACTCGCAACGACGAGCCGACGCGAGCCTCGCGCCCGTTCGACGCCGACCGCGACGGGTTCGTGCCCGGCGAGGGCGCGGGATCGTCGTGCTGGAGAGCCTCGAGCACGCGCGTCGGCGCGGCGCGCGCATCTACGCCGAGATCGTCGGGCTACGGCGATGACGGCCGACGCCTATCACATGACCGCGCCCGATCCGGACGGCGACGGTGCGGTGCGCGCGATGGCGCGGCGCGCTGCGGGACGGTGGGCTCCGGCCCGAGGACGTCGGCTACGTCAACGCGCACGGCACGTCGACCCCGTACAACGACAAGACGGAGACGCTCGCCATCAAGCAGGTGTTCGGCGACCACGCCCGCGCGCCTGGCCGTCTCGTCGACCAAGTCGATGACGGGCCATCTCCTGCGGCGCCGCGGGCGGTATCGAGGCGATCGTCACGCGTGCTCGCCCTCCAGCAGGGCATCCTGCCGCCGACGATCAACTACGAGACGCCGGACCCCGAGCTGCGATCTCGACTACGTGCCGAACGCGGCGCGGAAGGCCGAGGTCGACGCGCGCGATCTCGAACGGCTTTCGGGTTCGGCGGCACGAACGCCACGCTCGCGTTCCGGCGCTGGCGGCGCCTGAGCCTCGCCGCTGCCCGGCGCGCCCGGCGGCCGCTCGATCCGACGGCCGGCGATCCCCGGAACGCTCCTCGGCCGGCAGCGATCGCTGGAGCAGCCCACCATCGACGCCTGGGACCTGACGCGCCGACCGCGCCTGTCGCGGCGACTGGCGGCCTCACGTCGGCGCCCCCGGATCTCCTGAGCTTCAGAGCCCTCGACGCATTCCGTCGCTACGCCCACGAGCATCCGCCGGCGCGCGCACAACGAGACCCTCGCCTTCCTGGGCGACGCCGTGCTCGGCCTCGGCGGTCGCGGATCTCCTGGTGGAGCGCGATCCGGGCGCGTGGACCCGGCGGCGCTGCACGGTGCAGCGGGCGGCGATCGTCTCGACGCGAGAGGCCTGCCGGCCTGGGCGCGACAGCTCGGACGTCGGCCGACGTGCCTCCGGCTCGGCCGCGGGGAGGCGCAGCACGGCGGGCGGGACAAGGAGTCGGTCGCTCGCGAGCGCCTTCGAAGCCGTGGTGGGCGCGCTCTGACCTGGCCGGCGGGCTCGCCGTCGGCGCTGCGCGCTCGTGCGACCGTCTCATGCCGCTCGATGCCCGAACGGGAACTGCATGTCCGGATTACGCGGACACCGGGTCCCCGGCAGAGCCGCGTGATAGGCTGGACGCCGTGAGGAACCCTCCGTGCGCTTCTGGTCCCGCCGCCTTCCCTGAAGAGCCCCCGAGCTGGGATGAGCTGTTCCCGGTGGAGGCGCTTCTCCGGAGCCAGCTCGACGACGTCCTCGATCGTCCAGGGAGCGGCGGCTCGTCGGCGCTCGGTCGCATTTCGGCGGCCGCCTGCTGGTGCGACCCGGGCGCTGCCGGTCGAGCGTCTGCGGCCGCGGCTGGCGCCGGCACGGGTACACGCCGTTCCTCCGGGAGGACCAGGGACCGTCGTGGGTGCACGCGATGCGCCCAGGCGGAGGTGGCCGAGCCGTCGCGCCCGCTGGTCCAGATCTCGCGCGTTGTTCCTCGCGACGGTCGTGACGACGCTCCTCGCCGGCACCCGCTTCAAAGAGGGGTTCGCGTCTCGACGAGCTATGGCGGCACCCGGGCCGGATCGTCGGCGGTGCTGCCCGTTCGCCGCGATGGCCCTCCTCGGGATCCTGGGCGTCCACGAGTTCGGCCACTACGCGCGTCGGCCGCCGTGCACGGCATGCCGGTCTCGCTGCCGTACTTCATCCCGGTGCCGCCCGTTCCGCCGTTCCTCCTGGGGACGCATGGGCGCGGTGATCCGGCTGCGAGGGCGCGATCCGCGATCGCCGGTCGCTGTTCGACATGGCGGTCAGCGGGCCTGCTGGCCGGTCTGGTCGTTGCCGTCCCGGTCACGTGCTCGGCCTCCGGCTGTCGACCGGTGGTCCGGATCCCCGGCGAGCGGCCGAGTGGCGGCTGGACACGTCCAGTTCGGCGACGCACTGCTCCCCAAGCTCCTGGAGCGGCTGACGCTCGGCAGCCCTCACCCTGACTTCGACATCCCGTGCTCCATCCCGTCGGGTGTGCTGCCGCGTGGTTCGGGCTCTTCGTGCACCGGCGCTGAACCTCATCCCGGCGGGCGCAGCTCGACGGTGGGCCACATCGTCTACGCGCTGTTCGGCAGCCAGCCATGCCTTCATCTCGAAGCTCGCCGTCGGCGGGCTCGTCCTGATCGGGCTCGCCTCCGGCAGCATCAACTGGCTGGTGTGGGCCAGCCCCTCATCGTGGGCCTCATGGGCTTCCGGCACGCCCCGACCATGGACGACATCACCCCGCTCGGACGGCCGGCGCCGGGCGCTCGGGCTGTTCGCCCTACTTCTGCTCGCGCTTCTTCTGCCCCCGTTCCGCTGTCCGTGCAGTGAGTCCGCCGCCCAGGCGATCTAGCGGCGCTTCGGGCGGCTGGGCTACGATGGAGGACTCCGCTCCGCCCTGCGGGCGACGATTGAGGGTAACGCCGTGCGTGTCGCACTGGTCCAGATGAACAGCCGGGACGAGAAGGCCGAGAATCTCGAGCGCGCGGAGATGCTCATCGCGCAGGCCGCCGGCGTGGGGGTCGGATCTGGTGGTGCTGCCGGAGCTCTGGACGTATCTCGGCCCGCAAGAAGCGCCACGCCGAGGTGGCGGAGCCGATTCCCGGGAGACCACGGATTCCTCGCCCGGCTCGCCGGGCGCTACGGGTTCTGGCTCGTGGGCGGCTCGTTCCTTGAGGCCGTCGAGGGGCAGGAGCGCGTCCACTAACACCTCGGTGGTCCTCAACCCGACGGGGAGCTTGGTCGCCCGCTACCGGAAGCTCCACATGTTCGACGTCGAGGTCGACGGGCACCACCTACCAGGAGTCGGCCACGATGGCGCCGGGCGAGGAGGTCGTCGTCGCCTCCGCTCGCTGGCGCTCCGGTGGGCCTCACGCGTGTGCTACGACCTCCGCTTCCCGAGCTCTACCGGCGGCTCGCTGCCTGGGGGCGCGCCGTCGATCACCGGTGCCCGCCGCGTTCACGCATGGAGACGGGCCGGGACCACTGGGAGGTCCTGCTGCGCGCGCGCGCCATCGAGAACCAGGTGTACGTTCTGGCGGCGGCCCAGTGCGGTCGCACCCATCCTCCGGCGCATGCCTGCTACGGAACTGATGATCGTGGATCCCGTGGGGCACCGTCGTGGCCAGGGCAGGCTATCGCGAGGGAGCGTCATCGTGGCGGACGTCGACCTCGGCCACGCGGAGCGAATCCGCGAAGACCTGCCCGCGCTGGCTCATCGGCGCGGGGATCTCTTCACCTTCTAGCCCGGCGCGCCCGTCCCCGGCCTCGGAGCGGGCTCGCGTCGGAGACCGAGGGAGCCATGCCCGGGAATCTCTGACCTGAAGGAGCTGGAGGACCTCGTCCGGCAGGACGAGATCGACACGGTACTGACGGTCTTCCCCGACGTTCAGGGCCGGTCTGATGGGCAGCGCGTGGTCGGGCGCCACTTCGTCGGCCACGTCGCCGGCGAGTGGCGTCCATGCGTGCGCATACCGTCCTGTCACCGTCGACATGGAGCCCGTCGCGCCGGCTACAAGTTCGCCTCCTGGGCCACCGGCTATCAGGACATGGAAGGCGGTGCCCGATCATGGGAACGCTCCGCCGGATCCCGTGGCTCGAGAAGACGGCGCTGGTGTTCTGCGACCTCTACACGGAGGAGGGCGAGCCGGTCGGAGGTCAGCCCGCGCCGCATCCTCCAGCGCCAGGTCGACCGGGCGGCCAAGCAGGGCTACCGGATCATGGTCGCCTCGGAGCTCGAGCTCTACCTGTTCAAGGAGTCGCTCGCCGAGGCGCGCGCGAAGCGGTACCACGGGCTGACGCCCGTCTCGCCAGTACCTCGAGGACTACCACATCCTCCAGACGACCGAGGAGGAGGGCCTGGTCCGGCGCGATCCGCAACGGGATGGAAGTGGCGGCGGTGCCCGTGGAGTTCTCGAAGGGCGAGTGGGGATGCGGCCAGGAGGAGATCAACCTCGCGCTACGCCGAGCCTGTCGAGATGGCGGATCGCCACGCTCTACAAGCACGGCGGCGAAGGAGATCGCCCACGGCCAGGGGAGCTCTGATCACCGTTCATGGCGAAGTACGACATGGGCTCGGCGGGCGTCGTCGTTCCACCTCCACTCGGAGCCTGTGGGACTCGAACCGGGAAGGAAGATGCCTCTTCCATGAGAAGGCGCAAGCGGCTCGGCTCGGCCCTCTACGGACACTGGCTCTCCGGGCAGATGGCGATGGCGAAGGAGTTCGCCTACTTCTACGCGCCCTACGTCTAACTCGTACAAGCGCTACCAGCGCGAGGTCGTTCTGCGCCCGACCCGGATCGTCGCTTCGGCTGGGACAATCGCACGTGCGGCTTCCGGATCTGCGGCGAGGGGTCGGGCTTCCGGGTCGGAGAACCGCATTCCCGGCGCCGACGCGAACCGTACCTCGCCTCCGCGGCGCACGATCGCGGCCGGGCCTCCACGGCATCCAGAAGAAGCTGCCGGCCCCCCAGGGTCCATGAGGGCAACGCCTACGAGGACCTCGAAGCTCCCGCAGGTGCCGAAGACGCTCCGCGAGGCCGTGCCGCGCTGGAGCGCTCGCCGGGTGCGCGCGAGGCGTTCGGCGACGACGTGGTCGAGCACTACCTCCACACCGCGCGGCTCGAGCAGCAGACGTATGACCAGGTCGTGACCGACTGGGAGCTGATGCGGGCTTCGAGCGCATCTGACGGCCTCGGTCGCCGTCATCGTCAATCCCGGCTCGCCGGTCCGCGCGGACGCCGCGCAGGTCCCGGCGGAGCGCCTTCGCGGAAGAGGCGTGCTCGCCGCGCGTGGCGTCGACGGGATCGGTGCGGCTCACCGAGGGCCCGGCCATGCGTCCGAGCTGCGCGCGCGCCGCGGTGTCGGCGCGCGTCGCGCTCGTCTGCGCCTGGGCGGCGACGGCACGGTCAACGAGGTCGCGCGCGCCGTCGCCGGAACCGGACGGCCCTCGGCCATCGTCCCCGCCGGTTCCGGCAACGGGCTTGCCCGCGAGCTCGGCATCTTCGCGGGATCCCGGCGCCAGGCGCCTCGGGTCGCGCTCGGGCGCCGGAGCGCGTGATCGACGTCGGGACGACGGACGGGCGCCTCTTCTCGTCAACCTCTGCGGCATCGGGCTCGACGCCGCACGTCGCGGCACGCTTCAACGCGCGCGCGCCCGCCGCGCGGGGACTCTGGCCGGCTACCTGACGATCGGAGCGCGCGAGATCCTCCGGCTACCGCGCGCGGAGTACGCGCATCCGGCGCCGGCGGCGGAGGAGTGGACGGAGCTGCGCGCTGCTGATCGTGCTGCGCGAACGCGCCGCCAGTACGGGGCGGTGCCGTCGTGGCCGCCGACCGCGCGCCTGACGACGGGCAGCTCGATGTCGTCACGATGGCGCGCGCGGCCGCCGCTCGCGTGGCCGCTGCGGCGACGCGCTGCATCTCTTCCGGGGCACGCTTGACCGGGCGCCCGGGCGTTCAGCACGCGGCGCACGCCGACCGTGGAGATCACGGAACCGGAGCCGATCCTCTTTCACGTGGACGGAGAGGCGATGACGCGGGCGGACCCGACCGTGACCGTGCGGATCCGTCCGGCCGTGCTCCGCGTGCGAGTGCCCTGAGGTAGGATGATGGCGACGTCCGACCGATGCCCGGTTCGACGCTGGACCGACGGCGGAGGACGTGCGTGATGGCGGTGGACGGGCTGGCCTCGGACCGACGGCTCGCAGGGAAGGTGGCGTTCATCACCGGGGGCCGGCATGGGGCATGGGGCGGAGGCCGCCGTCCTGTTCGCCCGAGCACGGCGCCCGGATCGGCGTGGCCGACATCAACAAGGCCGCAGCCGAGGAGACGGCGGCGCTCGTCGAGCGCGCAGGGAGCCAGGCGGTCGCGGTGGCGGGAGACGTGGCCGTCGAGGCCGACGTCCAGCGGATGATCGACGAGACGGCTGCGGCGGTTCGGCTGCGCTCCAGATCCTCTACAACAACGCGGGCGTCCTCTGGAAGCGACCGCGACCGCTCGGGTGCTGGAGACCGACGACGGCTGGTGGGAGCGGGTCATGGCCGTCAACCTGAAGTCGGTCTTCTGGGTGACCAAGCACGGCATCCCGCCACCTCCGGAAGGCCGGCGGCGGGTCGATCGTCAACGTGGGTCGGTGTCGGCGCCTGCGTCGGCTTCACCGCGCGCGCAGGACGCCTACACGTCGGCGAAGGGCGCGCTCATCTCCTGACCAAGTCCGCTCGCGATCCAGTTCGCGAAGCGACCGGATCCGCTGCAACATCATCCATCCCGGGATCGTGGACACCGCCGCTCCAGGCTCCGTACCTGACGCGACGCCATCCGCAAGGAGTTCGAGACCGGCATCCCGCTCGGGCGGATCGCCGAAGCCCAGGGAGATTGCGCGTTCGCCGCGCGCCTCTTCCTCGCGTCGGACGAGTCGTGTCGTTCGACGACGGGGCCAGCTCGTGGTCGACTGGAGGCTTCACGGGTGTAAGCCTGGCGCAGCTGGACTGGTCCTCACCGGGCTACGCAGGGGGTTGGCAGGGGGCGGCCTCGTAGAGGTCGTCCGCGCGAGGGGGCACCGCGAGGCCATCCCCTTCTCGTTCCTGCTCGGGTTCCTCGCGGTGCTCGGATGCGGATTAGGGCCTCGCAGCGCGCCAGGTCCGTCGGAGTGTGACCTCGTCGCCCAGCGCGTCTCCTCGCTGGCGCATACCGGTGGAGAGCTTCGCGGATCCGGATTACGTTTGACGCGGGAGACGCGCCCATCGCCCGCAACGTGCGTTCGGGAATGTCTTCTGCGGAAGCGCCTCGGGACCGCGGGCACCGGCGGTTGTCCAGCCCGTTTGGCTACATCGCCCGCGTGAAGAGCGGCTGACCCTGCCGGCTAAGCGCGTCACGATGTGCCTCACGGACGCCGGTGAGCGCGACTGCGCGACGTGGCACGGTGAGGTCTCGGCGACCATGACGATAAATCCGCGAGTAGGGCGGTCGTGCCGCCGGGAGTCCGCCGGGATCCTGTTCGACGTCGGCTACTGCGTGATGGACGAGACGCCGCGCCTCGACCATGCGCTCGGGTGGCTGGCCCGGGCCCTCGAGCCACGCGCCTCGTCGCCGCGAGCGTGCGCGACCTCCACGGGGCCTACCTCGCGGCGTGCCGTCGGCCCGGATCCCGGCGAGCCGAGCCTCCTCGTCCAGATGCTCCGGAGCCTCGGTGTGCCCGCCGAGCGACCGCGGCGCTTCGCCGGGCCGTGCCGTGGGATGCGGTCCCGCTGGTGGCCTACCGCCGAGGCCGTCCCGAGCTGCGCGATCTCCGCGACGCCGGCTTCCGGCTCTGGGATCCTCGCCAACCAGCCCCGCTCTGACGCGCGCGGATCTGACCGCGCCGGGATCCACCGCGCTGTGCGATGCGCGTCTGGCTGTCGGAGGCCGTCGGGCTTGCCAAGCCCGATCCCGCCTTCTTTCGATTGGCGCTCGAGGCCTGGGCGCCTCCCCGCGGGCCGCGTCGCCTACGTCGGAGACCGCCCGGACAACGACGTCGCCGCCCGCGCGGGCGCTCGGCCTGACTCACCGTGCGCTCTCCGCCGCGGGCCGCACGCGGAGCAAGTGCCGCGGACCGACGGCGGAGCGCGCAGACATCGAGGCCCGGGACCTCAGTCGACGCTGCTCGCCGGCTCGTGGCGTGGCGCGCCGGCCTGGGCGACGCTGATCGACGCCTGCTCCGGCCGCGCGAGCGGACCGGCCGCGGCGACGCCGCGCGGGGCGGTCAGCGCACGGTGATGGTGGGCACGACCGACATGCCGGGGACGAGGACGTGCTGTCCGGTCTCGCCCGGCTCGAAGACGCAGCTTCACGGGCACCGCGCTGGACCACCTTCACGAAGTTGCCCGACGCGTTCTCCGGCGGCAGCAGCGAGAAGACGGCGCCGGAGCCCGCCTGGATCGAGTCCACGCGCCCCCGGAAGACGACGCCGGGGTAGGTGTCGACGGTGATCGTGGCCGGCTGCCCGGGCCGCACGTCGGTGAGATCCGTCTCCTTGAAGTTCCCGACGACCCACACGTCCTTGAGATCGACCACCGCGAGCAGGAGCTGACCGGGCTGGACCACCTGTCCGACCTCGACCGCTTCTTCGTCACGCGGCCGCCCATCGGCGGCGCGGATGGTCGCGTAGACGAGGTTCAGCTCGGCCTGCGCGCAGATTGGCGAGCGCCTGGTCGAGGCGGCCGCGCGCGGCGTCGACCTGCGTCTGGCGCACGCCGACCTGCTGGCGCTGGCTCGACGGCGCTGGCCAGCGTCGCCCGGGACTCCGTCGACGCGCCGGCTGGACTGGGCGAGGGCGGCGCGTCTGGCTCTCGACCGCGGCGGCGGCCTGCTGCGCCTCGCCGCTGCGCCTGTCCGAGCCGGCCCGCGTGCGCGTCCAGCGTGCCGCCCGCGCGCTCTGGAGCGCGGACTCGGCGTGATCGAGGTCCTGGCGCGCGACGAGCTGCCCTGCGGAACAGCTCGACGAGGCGATCGCGGTCGAGCCGGGCCCGCTCGAAGTCGGCGGCGGCGGCGCGGACGCTTCGCGTCGGCGGCCGCGACGGCGGCCTGCTTCGCGCGGAGGCTCGCTCCGGCGCTGCTCGAGATCGTGTCGCGGACATCTCGGCGCCCTGCTCGACCGCGGCGAGCGCGGCCGCCGCCTGCGTGGCCGCGCTCCGCGTCGTGTCGTCGGTCGAGCGGCACGTTGAGCGTGGCGTTGCGCAGGTCGGCGCGCGCGGCTCTCCGCGGCTGCGCGGGCCTCCGCCAGGGCGACCTCGAAGTCCCGCGTGTCGAGGCTGCACGAGGACGTCGCCCGCCTTGACGTCCTGGTTGTCGGTGACGAGGACCTTGGCCACGTGGCCCGAGACGCGCGCGCTGACCGGCGCGATGCGGCCCGTGATGAACGCGTCGTCCGTCGAGACGTGGCGCCCGGAGATGGCGCCACCAGGCGCGACGCCGTAGATCGCGCCGACGACGACCACGCTGACGATCAGCGCGAAGTACGCGATCCGCTTCGGCGTCCACCGGAGGCGCGCCGGCGGCCGTGGCAGGGCGTCGAGCTCGGGATCGACGCTCATCGCAGGGCCCCGGGGCCGGGCCGCCGGGCAGCACCCCGTGGAGCAGCACGTCGAGGAGCGCATCCCCCTCGGCCGTGAGGTCGAGTGCGGCGCTCCCGCAGCCCGCGCCGGATCACCGCGTGGATCAGCGCCGGCCAGCGTCACGGCGAGGCGGCGCGGCGGGCGCGGCGCGAGGGCCCCGCTGTCGACCCCGCGCTTGAACACCGCCGTCAGCACCGCGACGTAGCGCTCGTACCGCGCGTCGATCCGGTCGCCGAACCGCTGGCGGGTCCGCGTGTCGTACCCGATCCAGCCGGAGAGATACAGGCGGAGGATGTCGGCGTTCTCGCGGGCGAACGCCAGGTGGGTGCTCCACGATGCTGCCGCAGCTGGTCGCGGACGTCGGCGTCCCCGTCGACGGCCGCGCGCACGCGCGCGACCAGATCGTCCATTCGCTCCTCGAGCAGGCTCCGGAGGATCGCCTCCTTCGACGGGAACAGCTGGTAGAGCGTGCCCGACCGCCAGCTCGAGGCCCGCGCGATCTCCACCATGGCCGTCTTGCTGGTAGCCCTTGCGCGCGTACAGGCGCCGGGCGGCGCGCAGCACGTCGGCGCGCCGCCGCGCCCGCTCGCGCGCCTTCCGGCCGGTCGCCGGCGCGCGCACCGGGGCAACGCGCCGGCTCGGCATCGATCGACGGCCGATTTCACACTCACGTTCAGATATTGTAATGTCATTCACATGGATGGCGGAAGAGGCGAGGAAGCCGGCGACCGAGCCGCGCCGCCCGGCGGACCGGACCCGATCGACTGGGTCCCGCGCTTCAACCCGTGGCTGATCGCCATCTCGGTGATGCTGGCCACGTTCATGGAAGTCCTCGACACCGCCGTCGCCAACGTGTCGCTGCCGCACATCGCCGGCAGCCTCGTCCGCGACCCCGGAAGAGGCGACCTGGGTGCCTGACGAGCTACCTCGTCTCGAACGCGATCGTGCTGCCGATGACGGCATGGCTGGGCAGCCGGTTCGGGCGCAAGCGGCTCCTGATGACGTGCATCGTGGTCTTCACGGTGGCGTCGGCCGTCGTGCGGCGCGGCGACGAGCCTCGGCATGCTGGTCGTCGGCGCGGATCCTCCAGGGCGTCGGCGGCGGCGCGCTCCAGCCCATCGCCCAGGCCGTGCTCGATGGAGAGCTTTCCGCCGGCGCGCCGCGGCACGGCGATGGCCGCCTTCGCGATGGGCGTGATCGTCGCGCCCATCCTCGGCCCGACGCTCGGCGGCTGGATCACCGACAACTACTCGTGGCGCTGGGTCTTCTACATCAACCTGCCCGTGGGCGCGCGTCGCCATCCTGATGGCGCAGGCGTTCATCGAGGATCCGCCCTACCTGCGCGTCAGCGCGCCAGCGCCGCGTCGACTACCTGGGCTTCGGCCTGATGGTGCCGTGGTTCCTCGGCGCGCTCCAGCTGGTGCTCGACCGGGCCAGGGAGTGCGACTGGTTCGCCGCGCCGTGGGTGCGATGGTGCGCGCTGATCTCGGTGGTCAGGGTTCGTGGCGGTTCATCGTCGCGCGAGCTGCTCGACCGACGCGCCGATCGTGAACCTGCGCGTGCTCGACGAGCCGGAACTTCGCCATCAGGACCGCGCCTCATCACGGTGCTCGGGCGTGCGTGCTGCTACGGCACGACGGCCATGCTGCCGCTCTTTCTGCAGACCCTCCTCGGCTATCCGGCGCTCAACGAGCGGCTTCGCGGTGAGCCCGCGCGGTCTCGGCGCGCTGACCGTCGCAGCATCATCAGTCGGGCGGCTGATCGGGCGGGTCGACAGCCGCGCTCCTGATCGGGACCGGTTCGCTCTGGCTGGCTGGATCGGCCCTGCTCTACAGCCGCATGAGCCTGGACATCGCGCAGCGGGACGTCGTCTGGACGAGCCTCCTGAACGGCTTCGCCGGCCCGCTGATCTTCGTGCCGCTGACCACGATCGCCATGGGGACCCTGAGTCCGGTGAGCAGATGGGGCAGGGCACCGGCATCTTCAACCTGATGCGCAACATCGGCGCGCAGCGTCGGCATCGCGATGGTGACGACGCTCCTCACGCGGGGCACCCAGGCTCACCAGGCGCGCCTGGTGGCACACCTCACGCCCTACGACCCGGCACTACCAGCAGCTGGCTGGAGCGACGCCCAGGCCCATCTGACACCGCAGGTCGGCTCAGCCGCCGGCGGCGCCGGCGGCGCTCGGGCGTCCTCTACCGGATGCTCGATCAGGCAGGCGACGCTGCTCTCCTTCCTCGACACGTTCCGGATTGCTGGCGTTGCTCGGCCTGGCATGCCTGCCGCTGGTCCTGCTGTTCCGGCGGGCCTACTCCCGGCCCCAGCCCCGCGGCCCATTGATGCCGGCAGCCCGGAGGGCGCTGGATGAAAATGGCACCCGGAGCATGGCCGAAAGCGGCTCTTTACAGGGGCCACCCCTCTGCCGATAGTCTCGTGGTGGACGGCCGAGGTCGGCTCGCGCCCGGCCGGAGGCGCCAAGGGAGGGCGATCCGCGTGACGACGGTGATCCGCACGGTGTGCGCTCATGACTGCCCCGACATGTGCTCCATCCTCGCCCACGTGGACGATGGGCGCCTGGTCCGCGTCGAGGGGATCCCGACCAGCCGTTCACCGCCGGCTTCGTGTGCGCCAAGGTGCGCCGCGAGCCCGAGCTGGTGCACTCGCCGGACCGCGTGCGGACGCCGCTCCGCCGGACGGGGCCGAAGGGCGCCGGCGAGTTCCGGCCGGTGAGCTGGGACGAGGCGCTCGACGAGCTCGTCCGAGCGCTGGCAGGCCATCCGCCGGGAGGACGGGCCGCTCGGCGATCCTCGGCTACTGCTACAGCGCGCACCAGGGCAGCTCAACCGCTGGGTCCCGATGGCGCTCTTCCACGCGCTCGGCACCACGCGGCTTCAGCCCGGGACCATCTGCGACACGTGCGCCGACGTCGCGTGGGAGATGACGTGCGGCGCCGGTGCGGCGGCGCCGATCCCGAGTCGATCGATCGACTCGGACCTGATCGTCTCCTGGAGCGCCGACCTCGTCGACGACGGCCGTCCACGCGTGGGCCAAGGTCGAGGAGGCGCGGGCGCGCGGCGCGCAGCTGGTCGTGATCGACCCGCGCCGGAGCCGCACCGCCGCGCAGGCCGACTGGCACGTCGCCCCGCGGATCGGCACCGACGCCGCGCTCGCGCTCGGGCTGATGCACGTGCTCGTGCGCGACGGCCTCGCCGACCGCGACTACCTCGCGCGCGCAGACGGTCGGGCTTCGACCGGCTCGGAGCAGGACGTCCTGCCGCGCTTCGCGCCGGACCGCGTCGCCGCAGATCACCGGGCTGCCGCGCGCCGACATCGAGCGCCTCGCGCATCTCTACGGCCGGGCGCGGCGCCCTACATCCGGATCGGCTTCGGCATGTCCCGCAGCAGCCAGGGCGGCCAGGCGATGCGGGCGGTCGCGTGCCTGCCCGCCGTCGTCGGCGCCTACGGCGAAGCGGGGCGGCGGCGCCCTGCTGGCCACCGTCGGCGGGTTCGGCTTCTCCTTCGAGGCGGTGCGGCGGCCGTCGGGCCCGCGCGCGACGCGACTGGTCAACCACTCGCGGCTCGGCCAGGCGCTCCTCGAGCTGCGCGACCCGCCGATCCGGGCGCTGTTCGTCTCGGCCAACAACCCGGCCGTCACGTGCCCCGATGCGGCGGCAGTGCGCCGCGGCCTCATGCGCGAGGATCTCTTCACGGTCGTTCACGACCCGTTCGTCACCGACACCGCGCGCTACGCCGATCTGGTGCTGCCGGCGACGACGTACCTCGAGACCGAGGACCTCTTCCGGGCCTACGGCGCCTACTACGTGCAGTTCGCCCCGCAGGCGGTGCCGCGCCCAGGGCGAGGCGTGGTCGAACGTGAAGCTCGCCCAGGAGCTGGCGCGCCGGCTCGAGGTCGGCGACGCCGTGTTCTCGATGACGACCCCGGAGCTGGTCCGCGCCGCCTTCGTCGGCGCGACCGGGCCCGCCGCGCGCCTCGATGCCGACGCGCTCAGGGGCGCGGGGCCGGTCAAGGTCGATCCCTATCCGGACGGTCAGCAGTTCCGGACGCCGTCGGGAAGCTCGAGTTCTACTCCGAGACGCTCGCGTCCCAGGGGCTCCCGCCGATGCCCGACTGGCACGAGGACGCCGAGGAGACGCGCGCTCGGCCGCCGGTGGCCGCTGCGCTTGCTCACCGCGCCCGGGTACTTCCAGAGCCACACCGGCCTTCACCGGCAACCGGACCGCTCCGCCGCCGCGAGGGCGCGCCGGTGGTCGATCCTCCACCCGGCCGAGGCGGGTCGGCGCGGTCTCGCGCCGGACGACGGCGTCGAGCTCTTCAACGACCTCGGCACGGTGTCCATGCGTCTTCGGGTGTCCGACGAGGTCGCGCCGGGCATCGTCCTGGTGCCCGGGCAGCGGCCGCGGGAGAGGCCGTGTCGGGGACGATCAACCTCCTGTGCAGCGACCGGCTGACCGACCTCGGCGAGGGCGCGACCTACCAGAGCACGTTCCTGGACGTGAAGCGCGCCGTCGCGCGTCTGACCGCGGCGGCGGGCGCCATCCACCGCGGCGCCCGCCGTCCGTCCGCCGCTGCCGATCCGGGCGCCGCTCGCTCGCGGTCCCGAGCCGTCCGGTGCCCACCGTCACGGCCGCCGTTCGGCGCGCGCGCGTGCCCCATCGGCCGGGTCCGCATCTCACGAGGGGGTTGAGGCGACACTCGCGCTTCTGATGAGACCGGAGCGCGCGCACTCGCGCGGGGAGGGCTCATGCGCTGGAAGCGAACGCTGACCGTGGTCGGGGTGCACGCCGAGGGCGAATACGGCAAAGGTCGTGACGGGCGGGGTCATCGACGTCCCGGGCCGGACCATGTTCGACAAGATGCAGTGGCTCGCAGCAGCGCGAGTGACGGGCTGCGGAAGTTCCTGCTCTACGAGCCGCGCGGCGCCGCGGTGCACAGCGCCAACGTCATCCTGCCGTCCCGCAACCCGAAGGCGGCGCTGGGCTACGTCGATCATGGAGTCGACGGAGTACGCGCCCATGTCGGGCTCCAACACGATCTGCACGGTCACGGCGATCCTGGAGACCGGCATCCTCCCGATGCGGGAGCCGGAGACGCGGCTCACGCTGGAGGCGCCCGCCGGGCTGATCGAGGTGACCTGCCGGTGCGAGGGCGGGCGGGTCCTCCAGGTGAAGTTCCGGAACGTGCCGGCGCTTCGTCCAGCACCTCGACGCGCCGGTCGAGGTCGCCGGGGTTGGGCACGGTGACGGCTGGACGTGGCCTACGGCGGCATGCACTACGCGCTCGTCGACGCGGCGCAGCTCGGGCTTCCGGATCACGCCGGACGAGGCGCGCGACATCTGCAGCGGTGGGCGAGAAGATCCGGGCGGCGGCGAACGAGCAGCTCCGCGTCGGTCCACCCGGACGAACCCGCGGATCCGGGACGTGTACGATCACCGAGTTCATGGGCCCCTTCGCCGGAAGGGCCGCGGCCTGACCGCCCGCAACACGGTGGTCGTCTCGCCGGGACGCCTCGGATCGCTCGCCGTGCGGGACGGGCACCTCGGCGCGCCTGGCCGTGATGCACGCTCGGCGGCAGATCCGGAAGGGCCAGCCCTTCGACCACGAGTCCGTCATCGGCAGCCACTTCCTGGCCGAGATCGTCGGCACGACCCGCGTCGGCGGGAAGCCGGCGGTGGTGACGACGGTCGCGGGCCGGGGCTGGGTCACGGACATCGGGCAGTACGGCTGCGACCCCGAGGACCCGTTCCCGGAGGGCTACACGCTCTCGGACACCTGGCTCCGCGCGATCTGAGGGCTGCCCGCTCCGCGCCGCGCGCCGCGACGGCGCGCCGGAGCCGCGGCTGCCTCCAGCTCACCGGAGCGCCGTAGGATCCGCAGGTGCGCGGCGTAGCGCTCGGTCGACCGCGAGCCCGAACGCGGTGGGCGGCAGGGCCGGCGGGCGGTCGTGCACCTCGCCGAGCCCGAGCCGGCGCGCGGTGAGCCGCTTCCCGTAGCAGAGGAAGTTCTCGATCGACTGCATGAGGAAGACGAGCAGCGGCAGGATGCCGCGGTAGAGACCGCTCCGCCTCGGCCTCGTCCGCCGCCTGCCCGCTCTGCATCAGCTCGAAGATCCGCACCTGGACGTCGAAGCACTCCGGGGCGGGGATCATCCCGACGCAGCCCGCGCGGAGGTTGTCCGGCAGCTCGAGGCCGCCGCGTCCGTTCAGGACCCGGAAGACGCCCTGCGTCTCCTCGATCAGGCGGCGGATCACCACGGCCGGGCCCTCGCCCTTCAGCAGGCTCACGTTCGGGTGCTGGCCGCGCCAGCTCGCGGAGGCCGGCGTTCGAGAGGCTCACGCCGAGATATCCAGGCGCGTTCTGGATCGCGACCGGCACGGTACACCTTGTCGGCCACCGCGCCGAGGAACCGCACGTACTCGGTCTCGGGGAGGCCGGCCACCGGCGGCGGCTGGAGGATCGCCCAGCCGGCCCCCAGCCGCTCCGCCGCGCGCGCCATCTCGGCCTGGCCCGTGAACGCTCGGCTCGGCCACGGTGACCACCAGGGCTTCCGGCCGCCCAGATCCTCCGCCGACCCACTCGAGGCAGCTCGCGCCGCTCGCGGATGTCAGACTTGCCCACCTCGGTGGCGAGGCCCATCACGGCGACGCCGTGGGCGCGCCCCGCGACGCACGCGCGTCGAGCTGGCGGCTTTTGATCTGTGAAGATCAAATCCGCCGAGAAGCGTCGAAAAGCGCGGGGATGGGCCGAATTACAGCGATCGTCCGGAATCCATGGATCAGTCAGCGACCCATAAGCATCAGCTCCACTTGTACGTCGTCTCTGCCACACCAGCGTCAACCGAAACTGCCTGACAACGCCAGGAAAAGATGGATCGTGTCCAGCCTCAGCTTCTGACGCCGAATGAGAAGATCAAGCCGCGCCAGGTCAGTGATGATCGTATCAGAACGGCTTTTATCACTTGGCTTTGCGGCATCACCCCCTACCACCATGGCTTTCTTGAAGGGCGGACCGGACGATGCTTTCACTCCTCGACAAGGGCGAGCTCCCGCAGCGGGGTCGACGCGGCACTGCGGCGGGGCTGGTGACGCACTTCACCACGCCTCCAGCCGGCGAATCTATGCGCGTGCGGGCGCCTGCATCGATATCGCGTACCTCTACCGGGCACCTGCCGGACGGGACCCGGCTCGCACCGAGACACACGGCACGCTGGTCGGGAGCCTCCGGGATCGCGCTCGAGCCGGACCAGTGGCTCTTCCTCAGGCGGCAGGTCGGGACGGCGCGGGCGCTCGGGCTCGACGTGGACACGATCTCGCCCGGCGGAGGCGCTGCGGCTCTTTCCCCTCATGTCCCCCGACGACCTCCACGGGGCGATGTACCTGCCGGGCGACGGGCTGGATCGACCCGAGCGGGTCCACGACGGAGCTCGCGCGGCGCGCGCGGACGCTCGGGGTGGCCGTCGAGACCGGCGTGCGCGTGACGGGCATCGAGCGGGCGCGCGACGGCGCCGTCGCCGCCGTGGTCACGGACCGTGGCCGGGTGCGCGGCGCGAGATCGTGATCAACGCCGCGGGGATGTGGGGCCGGCAGGTGGCGGCGATGGCGGGAGTGAGTCTGCCCGATCACGCCGCTCGTCCATCAGCACCTCGCGACCAAAGCCGATCCCGGGCCACGAGCTGCCGCGCGACGACGCCGTGCCTCCGCGATCCCGAGAACCTCGTTTACCTGCGCGAGGAGGTCGGCGGGTTCCTCGATCGGCGGCTTCGAGCGGGAGCCGGTGGCGTGGTCGGTGGACGGCGTGCCGTGGGACTTCACCCAGCGGCTCCTGCCGTCGGACTGGGAGCTGTTCGGCGAGATCATGGAGGGCGCGATCCGCCGCGTGCCGATTCTCGGCCGGGCGGAGATGGCGCATCTCACGAACGGACCCGAGGGCATCACCCCGGACAGCCGGCCGCTGCCTCGGGCCGGTGCCGGGCGTGCCCGGGTTCTGGGCGGCGGCCGGGCCTCTCGCACACGGGCTTCGGCGCCGGGCGCGCGCGATCGGCGACATCATCGCCGAGTGGCTGGTCGAGGGCGAGCCGCCCTACGACGTCGGCGAGATGAACGTGCGGCGCTTCGGTCCCGTGCTACGAGGACCGCGCCGTACGCGGCCGAGCGGGCGCGCGAGTCGTACCGCTACTACTACATGCTCCGCTACCCGCACGACGAGAACCAGTCGGTCCGCGAGCGGCGCCTCTCGCCGCTCGACGGCGCGCATGCCTGGCGCTGGGCGGCGTGTTCGGCGAGAAGAACGGCTGGGAGCGCGTGAACTACTTCGAGCCCGGCCGGGCCGGCCGCCGCGCCGGCGCGGACCAGCGCGGGTGGGGCTGGGGGCCGCCCGGCGTTCTTCGACCGGGTCGGCGAGGAGCACCGCGCGGTGCGGGAGCGTGCCGGGCATCCTCGACATGACGTCGTTCGGGAAGATCGACGTCCGGGGACCGGGGCGCTGAAGCGCTCCTCCAGCGCCTGGCGGACAACGACGTCGGGAAGCCGCCGGGGAGCGTCGTCTACACGCAGTTCCTCAACCGCGCGGCGGCATCGAGGCCGACCTCACGGTCATCCGGCTCGGTCGAGGACCACTTCCGCGTGGTGCACGGGGTCGAGCTTCCGTGCCCGGCGACCTCGGCTGGATCCGCATGCACCTCCCGCGGGACGGCTCGGTCCAGGTCCGCGAGGTGACCGACGAGCTGGCGGTGATCGGGCTCTGGGGGCCGGCCGCGCGCCAAGTGTATCGCAGGCGCGACGCCGAGACGACGTGTCGAACGCGGGCTTCCCGTACATGAGCGCGCGCTCGATCC